>ENA-ORXT01006975-ORXT01006975.1-marine-metagenome-genome-assembly--contig:-NODE-6975-length-10270-cov-3.834985_pt1 | contig 10270 bp, 11 predicted proteins | sample MGYA00237868_ERZ511482 | MGnify/ENA metagenome assembly ERZ511482
CAGACCGTCGCCCTCGAACATTCCCGACGACCTGTAATCCTCCAGCGAGAACGACCGGCTGACCGACCGTCGGATCGCGAGGGAAACGCCTTTCTCGACCACCGGCGCCATGACGAGCTGCACACGGCCCACATCGGGGATGCGGGCTGAGAGGAGGGGGGCCTGACTGGAAATGCGCTGGCCTGACCGGGACGCGGTAGCGTTCGCCAATCGCTCCATGGTCGACGCGGTATATTCAGGCTGTTCGCGCCGCTCCATGAACGCCGCGCCTGCGCGCTCGAACCAGACGATACCCGGCTCGTTCACGACGATCTCGGAAATGTCGTCACGCTCCAGCAGGTCGGCGATCGGCGCGAGGTAGCTTCCCAGGACGCTGTAGGGAACGACCGGCATCTCTTTCTCGATGTCGGCGACGGGTTCCTCCTTCTCGGCCGTCTCGCTCATCGTAACGCGATCCTGCCGCCTCGCGCATCCTCTTCGACCGGGCTGAAATCGAGATCGCGGGCGACATAGATGATGACGCGAGCGCCCTGATCGATGTGGATGGTCGTCGGAATGTCGGCGTAGGGCTGGAGAAGCGATCCGAAATTCTCGCCCGCCGAGCCGGACAAGTCCTGTGCGCTGTCACGCTGGATGTCATTATCCACCTGCGCGAGCGCATAGATGGCCGCGCCCTCGAACACTGAAATCAGCGCCGCCGCGCCGAAGCGCGTGGCCCATTGCGAATCCACGAAGCCGGTCATGCCGGCCTGGCCGAGCTGATCCGTACCAGGCGATCCGATGTCGATGGACGCGCCATCGGGCCGGATCACCCGGTTCCACGCGACCAGCACCCGTGCGGTGCCGAACTGGACCGCCGAGCGATACTCGCCGACGAGGCGCGAACCGCGGGGTATCAGCACCCTCGTCGCATCCGCCGACAAGACATCCTCGGACACGCTGCCCCGGATCATGCCGGTCAGCGTGGAGTCGATGGCGGTTTCCAGAACGCCCTGCACGAACGATCCCTGCAGGACTTTAGTGGAAAGATCGTCGATCCGGTACGCGACCGCGCCGTCGAAACGACGCGATGCGGAATCGTCCAGGAATACCCGATCATTCGACCTGCTTCCCTCGATCCGATCCCGATACTCCCCCGAGAAATCCCGACCCGTGCCTCGATCTGCCGGAGCGTCCTCGCTCGGTTCGGTCTCATCGAAGATGACGGAAGGGGCGCGCAGGCGTTCGAGCATCCGGTTGCGCTGCGCCTCGGCGCGGGATTGCGCTTCGGCCCGCTCGGCTTTCGCCTCGGCCTGCGCTCTCTCTTGTCGTGAACGTGCCTGTGCTTCCTCACGCTCCTGACGGGCGCGTGCTTCGGTATCGAGCCGTTCCTGTCTGGCGCGTTCCTCGGCCTCCAGCCTCGCCTGTTCCTCGCGAAGCGATGCCAGATACGCTTCGTCGGGTTCGTCGTCGGGGATGACGAGCGGGTCCGCATAGACGAACCGGGCCTTGTAGGTCAGATCGAATGGCAGCGCCTGCGCGCCGTCCTCGATCGTTCCCATTTGCAGATCGAACACATAGGTCCGCAGGTTCGTCACGACGGTCAGGTTCGAGCGCCGCGCCGGTTCGAGAACCGGCTTGAGGAACACGAAGTCCTTGTTCTTGGCGACGGTCACGTCCCATGCCTCGGAATCTCCGGCCGAGATGGTCGACACCTTCTCGTCCTCGCGGAAGAAGACCGTCGTGACGTGGCCGAAATATCCCGTCAGCGAGTACACCTCTTCGGGCGAGTAGCTGTAATACCGGACGCGCGGATCGACGGTGGACACCTCGCCACGGTCGAGGGCGACGGCGGGCGCGATTGCGGTCGCCAGCAGCAGCCCGGCGGCGGCTATCGTGAATCGTGACATCGGCTTAATCCTCGTCTTTCGAGTCGTCGAAAATGAGCGCGGGCGCTTCACGCCGCTTCTTCAGCGTCTTCTCGATATCGATCTGGCTCTGGTACTCGGCCTGCTTGCGCTGCATCTCGAAGGCTGCATCGGCGCCTTCGAGCTTGATCGCCTGTTCTTCGCGCATCCGATCCATCGCCAGGTTCTGGCGATTACGCAGCATCTCGAACTGCGACGACATCCTGTCTACCGGAGGCGCGGCGGCTGCCGGCCTCTCCCGCTCGGGTTCGGGCCGAGGAACAGGCTCATCGTCGAGAAGGTCCTGAAACGCCGGTATGCGGTCGTTGTTTCTGCTGACCCCGGTGGAGTAGCGAGTAGCAGACGGCGCACTCGGCCCGACCGATCTCGCCTGTGCGCCATCACCCGACATGACCCCGCGAACAATCAGGGCCAGACCACCGAAAGCAACGATGCCGAGGAAGATCAGAGGCGCGATCTTGCGTCCTCCGCCCCGTTTCTCGGTGACGTTCGTGATGCTGCGTTCCTCGGCGTTATCGAGTTCGGCATCGGGATCGTCTTCGCGGTTTACTGCTTCGACCATCGCTCTGCCTCAACTGATGATGGCGGCGGATACGAGGGGAGGCGACCCCTGATCGTATCCTTCCGCTTCCGGGTAATCGGTGTTGTAGATGCAGGTCACGGTATCGCCGTCCCGGAACGTGAACTGGCGTGCGATCCCGTGGACCACGAAATAATCGCCACGCACGCTGTAGTTCACGACCGCCTCGCGGCCTTCGCCATCCACCGTGAAGATCGCCGGGGACCGGCGATTGCCCGGCCATTGGAAATACGTCTTCTCGCCATCGTCGAACGCGCGTACCGGGCGCAGGTCGCCGTCGCCCTTGTAGGCGTAGTCGAAATTGAGATCGTCGGGGTCGATGCGATTTGCGCGATTGCGCGGGTCGCCGGACGGGAACTGGTCGTTCATCACCGCGATCTGCCTGGCCTCGCGGTCGGGGTACCTGAAGTTGACCCTGTAGGTTATCTGATCGTCGGCGACGTATCCCGAGTTGGCCGAGAGCCGGAAGATGTAGATCCTTCCGGATTCTCCCACGACCGTCATGCTCGTGGTGGAGTCGGCTTCCAGCGGCTTGATCGTCAGAAGGTTGCGATTGCCGAGCGGCGTGGTTTCCCACGCCAGCGGATCGCCTACCGAGACGGCGACGATCTTCTCGCCGAACGCGATGGTGGTGGCGTAGCCCATGTGGCCCACCAGATCGAAGACCTTGTTTTCGGAATAGCTGTGCCGGACCACGCGCCGGTCCACGGTAGCGGGAGGGGCCGTGTAGGTTGGTGCTGGCGGCGCGGCGAACGATGCTGCAAGCGATGCCGGGGCGGCCATGGCCGGTGCGACGACCATGGACTGGGCCATGGCAGGCGCACTCGCGAGCGCGACCAACGCCGCGATCACGCCGTTCGATAGGGGAGTATTCATGTGGGTTATCCTCTGTAGACGCGGTCGGAGCGCCATGACGTGACGACGAACCCGAACGGGTTCCTGATGATCCCCGCCAGACCCGTGGCGCGCTGCGCGAAATCGAACCCGACGATGGCGACGTAATCCTCCGTCTGAGGGTTCTTGCCGTTGCGGGTGAGCGTCTTGCGGTACTGCACGTTGGCGGTGTTCGGGTTCAGCATGGAGATCGAGGTCACGGCGATCTTGATCTTCGAGTCGTCCCCGTAGATCGCATACGGGTATTCCGGGTTCGCCGACCGCCACAGGGCGCGGTAGTCGTTCAGCGCCTGTTCGGCGCTCAGCCTGACCACATTGTCGTAGCGTTGCTGGCCGTCGTAGAGATCGTAGGTTTCGCGCTGGATCACGTACTGGCCTACCAGTGAACGGATCACCGCTTCATCCTGCGTCAACGGTCCGCTCTGAGCGAGGAGCGATGCCTCCGCCCGCCCCGTCCGGGGATCGACCGAGATGACATAGGGCTGAAATTCCTTCAGCGGCATCATCGCCGCGATCGTGCCGGACAGCAGAAGGACGACGCCCGTCAGGATGAACGTCAGATACCGCCAGCGCCGCGATTGTTTCGCGCGCTCCTGGTAGATTTCGTTCTCCCATGTTTCGGCGCCAGCCACGTACACGGAAGTCTTCTCGCTTTTCTCGGTCGCCATGTCCGTCTCTAACCCTTAGTTCTTCGCGCCCTGGTTCAGGTATCGCTCGGCTTTGCGCTCATCGGATTCGACCTGTCTGGGAGGTTTCGCCTTGTCGATGCGACCCGTCGATCCGTCGGAGTTTCTGCTCATTCCGAGCGTTGCCAGCGCGCGCTGGTCCATCCGGTCATCCTCGTAGCGACGGCTGGACAGGTCGGGCCGCAACGCCTCGGTCGCGCCCCGGTAAGCGCCGGACAAGGCCTGTTTGCCCTTGCCCATCCCTGCCTCTTTGGCCGCGCCTACGCCCTTGCGCGCGCCCCTTTGGGCGCGGTCGGCCCCTTCGATGGCGCCAGCGGCGGAATTGATCGCTCCGCCGACAGCGGCAACGGTCAGCCCCGCCGCCGATACCGAAAGACCGCCGCCCATCTGCGATGCGAATTCCGGCAGGCGGAACGTCACGAGGATCATGATGCCCGTGACGAGCAGGTACACCGCGATACTGGCGGAGCCGTAGGTCGTGTCCTTCGGATTAAGATTCTCAGGTGCCTTCTCGAAGACCGTCAGGAGCATCGTGACCATCACGATGAGCAGGACCTTCAGGATTGCCATGGTCGTCAGCGTCCGAAGCCAGCCCTCGAAAATCCCTTTCGTCTTGTCGAACATCAGGGCCGTCAGTGCGAAGGGGGCCAGCATCAGAAACAATACGGTGACGACTTCCGTGATCGCAAACTGGAACGCTGCAAAAACGGTGAATGTGTATGTCACCCCGAGGATGATAAGACCCTCGAACTTTTCTCCGATAGATGTTCCCTCGATATGATCTACTGCTTTTTCTGTTACCGTTTTTGTGAACGCATCTAATAAAGTAATCAAGCTGGTTACATTCTCTCTTTCATCAGGGCTGAGATATGCATTTGAAAGAAGAGTCGCGATATTGTCAGGCGTATCCTCGAATATATCGACGATGAAATAATTGTATCTCGCAAAAGAACTGAACAACGCGATTATTATTCCGTATTTAATCAGAAGAACCAGCGAATTGGCGAGCAATTCTCCTCCTCCCCGACCGTAGAAAACCCTGTATCCCTGCCAGGCGATCATGACGATAACGATGCCGGTGATCGTCGGGAAAACCGCGAGTGTAAGCGGCACGAACGTATCCGCGATCATGGCGTCAGTGCGTGACATCAGCTGGGCGTAAGCGTTGAAGAGCGGGCCATCAGCCATCGCAGTGAGCCAGCCCGTTCGCGGCGATACCGCGCCGCGTCTGATGACCGATCATCACATCCGCGACGCCGTTCGCTTCCTCATCATCCGCCTGAAGTTTCTTATAGTCGCGCTCAATAGATCGACGTATCCCTATCGCGTCTCCTAATGATATGGATCCACTCTTTTTTGCTTTTCCAACTTTGTTTCCGTAAAAAACCAGATAGCAAAACTGCTTTTTCCAATCAGAGTCGTGTGCCGGGTTTATATACGAACGACCCAGATACTTACTGTGGTTCAAATCGAACTTGTGAGGATCATAATCGGGATAGGCTTGAACATATGGAATACCGAGCGCCTTTTCGACGGCATCCAGTTCCAATTCCTGCGCCATTGCGGGACTTATTGAGAAAACGGTGATCGCGGCAATAAGATACCTCATCCCTTTATCTCCCGAACAATCGCAGTATCGGCCACGTTGATGGGCATCAGATCCCCGCACGGGTCCGAAGAGCCGGCGTAGGAAAGCGGGCCGCACGGCGCTTTCAGTTCCTTGTGCGCGCACCCGGCCAGCATTGCGGTGATGGCAAGAGCCATCGAAACTCGAACGATCATTCTTCGTCCTCCACGCCGGTCATACGTTTGGCCATCTCGTCATAGGCATCGCTCGTGTATGCCCCGGTGGCTTCCTCGTCCGCGTAAAGCGCCCGAGCCTCCGATGACCGGGCCTGTGCCGTGATCGCCATCATGTGCGTCAGACGGGCGATGGAGCGCCCGTTCTCTGCCGCGATCCGCGCGGCAAGGTCCATCGACCCCTTCACGTCTTCCGTGTCGTCGATCGCGGCGATCAGCGTCGAGTACGCCGCCTCGATCTCGGGCATCCCTTCGATCAGGATTTCGGCGCTTGCCCCCTCCATGTAGGATTTCGAACGGGCATCCTCGTAGGCGACGGCCCGAAGAGAAGTGGGGTCGGTCGCATCACCCCAAAGGGGAACGCCGCCGCGCAACTCGTCCAGCATCATCATCTCGTCCAGGCGCATACTTGCTGCGCTCGTATCGCCTCCGATGCTGCTCGTCGGCAGCAGGTCATGGATGCCGCTCAACCCGTCCAGGATACCGGACAACTCGCGCGTGCCCGTGATCGCGTCGATCTGTTCCTGACCCTGCTCGATCATCTCGACGCCTTGGGTAATCTGGTCGATCTGGTTCGCGATCTGATCGTTCATCAGGCCCGATTGCGTAAGCATCTCGGTGTACTCGGTGATCATCTGCGCGATGCCGGCCGTGTCGATCACGGGGATACCGCCAGCCCGAACGCCGTTCGGAACCACCGCAAGCGCAAGCGCCATCGCGGTGCCGCATACCGGTCCAGTGAGCTTCATCATGCGTATCTTCTTTCCTTGGTTCTGCGTTCCATGAAGACCTCGAGCCAACCGTCGCCGTGTTCGGCCCGAAGACGCTCCATCTCGCCGATATTCTCGGCACGCGCAGACAGCACGTCGATGAACTGCGGCATCCCGCTCATGTCGAAATTCGCGATGACGGATTGGGAATTGCGGCGGATCATCATGTTGCGACCCGACAGACCCATCTTGCGGATCAGCGCCAGTTCGTAGGGGGTCATTCTCAAACCCTCGATATACGCCTTGTCGTCGGCGCGGGGGTTCGGAAGCAGGATCTGGGTCGGGGACTGCGCGATCACCGTCTTCCCGGCGGCGGTCGCGATCGCGTCCTCCGGTTCCTGCGTCGCGAAGATCACCGCGCCGTTCAGCTTCCTGATGACCTTCAGCCAGTTCCGGATACGGGCGGCGAACGTCTCGTCCGCCAGCATCCGCCACGCCTCGTCCAGAACGATCAAGGTCGGGCGACCATCGGTCAGCGCCTCCTCGATCCGGTTGAACAGGTACATCATCCACGGCGCGGCAGCGCGCTGATCGTCCAGAATCTTGGTCAGGTCGATGGCCATGATCCGGGCGTCGAAGATCGACCCGAACTCGTCATGCGATGAGTTGAAGGCCCACGCACGGTCCCCGCCCTCGATCCAGGGCGAGAGCCTGTCCAGCAGATCGTCACCGCCTTCGCCGCCACCGAGAACCTGCCCCAGCACGTCGAGACGACGCCCTTCGGGGGGTGCATCGCGCACCTCGTCCACCGCGTATCGAATGGCCCGCTGTGCCTGCGGCGGAACCTCCGACCAGTCCGATCCGTAGAGGAGCGACGTGACCCAGTCGGCCAGGAAAGCCCGCGTCTCGATCTCGTTCCCGCGAGACTCGATCATGAACGGATTGAGCCGGGTATCGACGCCGGGGTTGATCGAGACGTACCGCCCGCCCAGGGCCTGAACGAGGATTTCCGACCCACGATCCTTGTCCATGATGATGATGCGAGGATTTACCCGTTCCGCCTGGGAAATCAGGAACGACAGAAGCGCCGTCTTGCCCGAGCCGGTCGGCCCGAACAGGACGGTATTGCCCACATCCTCGACATGGAAATTGAACAGGAACGGCGTGGCCGCAAGCGTCTGGAAGACCGAGATCGCCTCGCCCCAGACACTCGATTTCTCGCCCTGCGGCGCGGCCTCGAAATTCGCCATTCCCGCGAAGTTGGCCGAGCTTATCATCGCGGAGCGCCCACGCGCGTAGGGGAAGTTTCCGGGAAACATCGCCCAGAAGCACGGTTCGAGGTTCATGTCCTCGCGCACGACCGTCAGACCCGCATTGGTCATCTGGCCCCGTACCGCGCTCAGGTTCTTCTGCAACGTCTTGATCGTGCCGCCATAGACCGTCACGCCGATATGATGATCTCCGAAGATCACCCGGCTCGATGCGAGATCGTCCAGCGCGCTCGACAGCTGGTCGCGCAGCGTTTCCGCCGCATCGGCGGCCACCGCCATCCGGCGTTGCTGGAGCTTGATCGCCGATGCCGCCTTGTCCCGGAGGATGGGCACGAACGCCTGCGTCACCACGAACTGCGCGTTCACCGAATAGAGCGGCTGCATCATCGAGGCGTAGGTTTCGGAGGGGTATTCCTTGAAGCTGAGGCAGGCCGCGAACTGCGTCTGCTCATCCGTCACGCCGCGCATCGACACCGTCTCGCGGGCGAAATACATACGCGACGAGGCGATGGCATCGCCGAGGTTCTGGCGCGGCGGGGCGATGCGACGCCATTCCCCCGTCAGCATGAACGCGAACAGCGACAGGGCTTCGCTTTCCTGCGCTTCGGGGTCCATTTCCAGAAGGCGGGGGCCGTATTCGAAGAACCCGTTCAGCATCACGTCGACCAGCTCGCGCAGCGCCCTGATCGCTTCCGCACGGGCGTTCGCCGACAGGACACGCTTCTTGGCTCCGAAGAACCCGACCGATACCTCCCGTGCTTCGGGACGCAGAACGAGGGTCAGATAGTGGTCGTTCCGGTACTGGCGCTTCTCGTCGAGTTTCGCCTCCCATGCGCGATCGAGGTCGCGGGCAAAGTCGTTCGTGAACTCTCCCTCGGGATAGTATTTCTCCTCGCGGCGGACGAAGTGGTGGTAGATCTGAACGCTCGACGACAACGCCGTCAGAAACAGATGCGCGCGTTCCTCGAAACGCTGCTCGATCACGCCGAGATCGACCGTCTCCGACTGGACCCCGTCGAGCCGGATCACGCTCATCATGTCCCCGTCGCGGGTGCCGATAATGTCGATATCCACGAAATGCGTCATCGGCAGATGCGTCGAGACGCGCTTTTCGCCTGCGATCTTCGATGCGCGGGCGGTGGAATCTATCGCGTTGCTGGTGGCACGGGCCTCACGGCTCATAGCTGTTCGCCTCCCAATACGCGGCGTTCCGGACGCGGGGGCACATCTTGAAGCGCGTGATGAAGATGTTCATGAAGTTCGGATCACGCCGGGCGAGGAACAGCCCGATGGCGTGGAACACGACGTAGAGGAGGTATGCGAAGAACGTCTTGGTCAGCATGAACAGGATGAAGCTCGCGATCACCGAAATCCCGACCCACTGGAACGGGATCCCGAAGATCAGGGGCGGCCGTGTCAGACCGACGAAGAGGTCCGTTCTCGTCTTGTCGGCCATCACGCATCACCGGAAGGCGATGCGCCTCCCGCTCCTTTTTCTTGGATCAACCGCCGATGGTGCCGGCATCGCCGAAGCCCGTGGAGTCGCGCAGGGCATTCACGATGTTCGCCGCGCCGAAGATGATGACCATTCCGAAGACGATGGTGATGGCCCGGAGCATCTCCATACGGCCCGTCATCCACATGTAGCCGATGGACGCGACGCCGATGATCGCGACGCCCGTAGCGATGGGGCCGGTCATGATGCCGATGATGGACTCGATGATCTGCTCGATGGGTTCGAGCGTATCCACGGCGGTCTGCGCCATCGCCAGTTCAGGCGAGAACGAAACCAGAAGCGCGAACGCTGTTCCGATGATTGCGATGACCGCCCTGTCGGTCGCCGCCCATGACATCGCCGGTTCGTTCTTCAGTGATTTCAGCATTTCTCATCATACCTTGCAAAGCATCTGGTTGGTCGTTTTCGGACGCACGCTAAGCGGGAGTCCTGTCTGGAGCGGTTTCCTAGTTCCATGAAATTTTACAGTCAACATGTGTCATTTTAAGATTCGAAAAAAACTTTCAAACCAAGCCGTCTCTAAACAGGACAAAGCCTTGAACTGTATTGATTTCGGCTATATTCCGCGCCGTATGTTCCATAAGTTTTCGGTTCGAGAGGAAAAGTCGTGCGAAAGCAGAAGTTTGCGACGCAGATCCACAAGATCGCTATCGCAGCACTTTGTATCAATACGAATCACATAAGTGCTCTGTATGCAGAAGAATACGATATGGATTGTGCCGTTATTCTCTGTCTTGCCGGAGGCTTCCCCGCCGGGTGCAACTCAGCTTATGGTTACATGATCGACCGGATCACCTCGGTCCCGCCCAAGCCGCCATTCGGTTTTTGCGCCATGGGCGATCTCAACGATGTCGACTTTCCGGACAACGACGACCCGGCGGCGCATGAGGCAATGATCAGCGTCAT
>ENA-ORXT01006976-ORXT01006976.1-marine-metagenome-genome-assembly--contig:-NODE-6976-length-10268-cov-6.378962_pt1 | contig 10268 bp, 10 predicted proteins | sample MGYA00237868_ERZ511482 | MGnify/ENA metagenome assembly ERZ511482
ATCAAGCGCGCTAACCGCACCCGGAAGGCTGCCCGCAAATGCACCGCTGGCAACGCCAGCCGCAACATTGCTCGCAAGGCTCCAATCGACGCCGAACTGACGCACGACACTGCGGCGCATTTCAGCAACGCGGACTTTCAGAAGAACCTGATCGTCACTATCGGTTGCGAGACGGTCGACGAAATCGACTTTCTCGATATCAATGTCCGTACCGGTTCCCAGCATGGCCGAGTAGAGGTAGCGACGCACAAGGTTGCGGATCTCGGTTGCTTCGCCGGGTCCGCTTGCAGCACCCGTCAGAACGACTTCACCGAGCAGCGAGTCGACTTCGACCAGCGTGTTAGGGAAGTTGCGTTTCAGAGCAGAGCGAAGGGGACGCAGGTCGTAGCGGATGTTGACGTCGAGATTCAGGATCTGCTTGTTGTTGCTGTCGAACACAATCACGTTGGTCTGGCCAACGCGCAGACCGATCAGAACGATCTGACGGGCGGTGCGCAGAACGGCGCGCACTGCGGTCGGATCAGAGACACTGACTTCGGCGGCTTCAGCAGGCAGGTTCAGCACGGCTGATTTCGACACGAAGATATCGGTGGACTGACCGGCATCGCTTTCGCCGCCGCGATCAATCGTCGTGCTGCCGTATCCGCCGTTACCGCGTCCCGCGAGGGACAGACCGGAGGGGGCTGACATGGGCAGGGAGTCGATCGAGGTGATCGGCGACGGATCGGAAAGCGTTGTGTAGTCGACTGCAACAGGTTGTTGCACGACCGGAGGAACGAACTCGACGATTGCCGGTGCCGGTGCAGGCTCGTAAACGACCGGCGCTGGTGCGGGCTGGTAAACAACCGGTGCCGGTGCAGCCATAACAGGTGCAGCCATCGGAGCCGGCGTGTAGGATTCCATCATGACAGGCTCGGCCATCATCGGCTCGATGTACATGGGCGCGGCCTGCATGGGTGCCGCCTGCATAGGCGCGGCCTGAACCGGCATCGGACCCGCCAGCGGCGCGAGGGGAGGCGCCATCTCCATCGGCGGCGTCGTCACGGTGTACTGATGGGTTTCGACCATGGGCTGCACCATCGGCGCGGCTTGCATCGGTGCGGCCTGCACAGGTGCGGCCATGGACGGCGCGGGCGAGTTGGAGACGATGGTGCCGTTCTCGATGGCGTAGCCGGACGGCGCCGACGCCTCGATGGACGCCTCGCCGAACACGTCCTGCAACGTCTGGAGCGTCACGGCATTGCCGTTCCCCGCCGGGGCGGCGTCGAACATGTCGGCGGCCATCGGTGCCGACACGATCCGGTCGGCCATCTCGGCGGCGGGCATCGCGGGAGCCTGGACCCCGACGGATACCGTCCCGGAGGGGGCCGCGCCGGAGGGGGCCGACACGGAGGGGGCCGCGCCGTCGGTCGCCGAATCGCGGTACTGGATCGAGCCGTCCGGCGCGACGAAGTAACCCGCCCCCGACGGGGCGCCCGCCGTGCGGACGGAGACGTCGCCGCCCGTGAGGTCGACCGGCTGGTCGAAGATATCCTGCGCGACGGTCGGCAGGGTCGCCGAAAGGGCGAGGCCGATGGCCGTCAGCGTGACGGCGACGGTCGGGACGGGTCGGCGCATTCTTGTTTCTCCCGGTACGATGGGGACGCGGTTCTGTCGGTTCGCGCGCAGGATCATCGGGTTCCCTCCGCGTTGTAATCGGAGATGGTCCTGACCTTGATGGGCGCGCCGTTGCGGACGAGGACGATGCCGTCGTCTTCCGGCTCGGGAGCCGTGTCGACGACGACGGCGGTGGCGGCTTGCTGCTGCTCGGCGCTGCGGCGCTGTTCCTCGGCCTGCATGCGCTTGCGACGGTCCTGCTCGTAGGCGCGCTGTTCGGCCTGGAAGCCTTCGGCAAGCTCGCGCATCTCGTTGGCATGCTGGATCTTGGCGCGGGCGAGGGCCTGGAGGTCGAGTTCGGTACGGGGCAGGATCTTGTCGACATCCTCGCCGTATTCCTCGACCAGCTCGGCGAAGCTGCGCAGGGACAGGGTGAGGAAGCCGCGTTCCTGCTTGGCGATCTGGCGGGTGAGGGAGACCAGCTCGACCTGACCGGGGGTCAGTTCGATGGTCGCGGTGTTGCCCACGGCGCTGGTACCCTCGCCCTCGCGCTCGGCGATGCGCTGGTCGATGGCCAGGACGCGCACGGTCGACATGACCGTGTCGGTCTGGTTATGCGTCACGGTGCGGTCGATCTCGCCGGTCGAGGGGTTGAATTCCTCCACCGAGATCTGACGCGTCAGCAAGAGGTCGACGAAATCGCCCGGCAGGATGAAGCCCCCCGCCCCCGTGATGTCGGAGATCGGCACCGCGACGGCGCGCATCCCCTTGCGGAGCAGGGCGGCCATGACGCCGGAACCGTTCAGGTCGATGATCTTCTCGGTCGACAGCGGCTCGCCGGCCCGGAACGACACGCGCGACGCGGCGCCCATGACGGTGTCGAGGGCGTTCTCGTCCTCCTGCTTCACGAAGAAGTAGGGCGTCGTGCTCTCGGCGGGGAAAGGCTGCCACTTCACGTCTTCGCGCGTCAGGGTCCGCCCGATGGGAAGGTCCTTCGCGGCGACGAGGATGTCGACGGTGGTGGGTGCCTTCGGCCCGGGCTGCGCTACGGGGGCGGGCGCGACCGCGACGGCCGTGACCGGTACGGAGGCCCGGCTCTCGATCGCACCGCGCATCAGCCACATCGAGGCCATGGCCGCAACCGAGGCGCAAGCCAGGATAAGAACTCTTACGCCGCGCATCGTGCTTCTCCTTCGTTCATTTACCGGCCCAAGGTAAACACGGCGGGGTTATGAAAATGAGAACGCCGACCATTGCGCGAAAATTGGGGTGCGGACGGGACCGGGTCTTCCGGATGGTTGCAGGTATCGCCCGCCCGTATCCGCCGGGACGGGCGATTGCGGCGCAGCGCGTTTCCCCGGCAGGGCGAACGCCGTCGCGGCGGTTTCGACGAAGCGGAAAAGGCACCGGTTTCGGGCAGGGGCAACCGCCGCAGGCCATCCCGCGACTGACGAATCGCGGCAGGAATGGGGCGCAAGGGGTTGATCGCACGCTGTCTATGGCAATTGAGTGGATGGATAACTTCTGTTAACCATGTGCCTGATACCAACGCGAAGCGGGACGGGTTCTTTCGCATCCGATTCCGACGCGATTCGATAGTGGCAGGAGAGACAGAAAATGAACCGCATGACGCTTTGCGCCGCCGGCCTCGCGCTCGCAGGGGCCGCAGGGGCACCGGGGGCCGCGACGGCCCAGGAGCAGGAGCGCATCGGCGCGTTCCGGTACTGGAGCGCCTTCACCTCGCAGCGCCCCGAAGGCAAGGTCTGCTGGGCCGCGACCAAGCCCTCGGACAAGGATTTCAACGGCACCGGTCGGGGCGACGTCTTCCTGATGATCACGGTCTACCCGGATTCGGGCATCGATACCGAGGTCAGCATCCTCTCCGGCTACCAGTACGACGAATCGCGTACCGTGCAGGCCAAGATCGGGTCGCAGAACTTCTCGTTCTTCGCCGTGAAGGACGGGGCGTGGCTGGAAACCCGCAACGAGGAACGCCAGATCGTGACCGCCATGCGCAAGGGCGCCAAGGCGACCGTGACCGGCTACGCCGATGGCGGCGGTCGCTCGACGGACACGTTCTCGCTGCTCGGCTTCACCAAGGCCTATGCCGCCGCCAAGGAAGCCTGCGGCGTCTAGAAAGCCCCGGCCGCGCCGCATCGTCCCCGCGCGGGCGGGCGGGCGGCTTTCTCGGCGGGCGGGGTTCGGAAGGGTGCGGCGAAATCGCACCCGTTCGCTTCCCGGCGCCGGTCTCCCTGCCTTGCGCCCATGACGAAAAGCCCCGCCGGTCGAGCGGGGCTTTCGTGTTTCCAGGGGGTGGGTGGTTCCCGCGTCGGCCTTACGAGAACCGGTTGTCCTTCGGGAAGCCGCGCGGGGCCATGGCGCCCGCCGAGGCCCGCTTGCCGCGCCACTGGGCCAGTTCGTCGACGGGGACGGTGCGGGTATTGCCGTTCGACATCGACCATTGCAACCCGTTCTCCCATGCGATGCTGCGCAGGTCGGCCATGCCGCCATCCTTGTAGCGCTGCAGCTGCACGCCCTTGCCGCGCGACAGTTCCGGCAGTTCGGCGAGGGGGAAGACCAGCAGCTTGCGATTCTGGCCCACGATGGCGACCGAATCATCGCCTTCCGGCACGCGGATATAGGCGGCGGCGGGGGCCAGCGGATCGGTCACGAGCACCTGCTTGCCCGTCCGCGTCTGCGCCAGCGCATCGGCTTCGGGCAGGACGAACCCGCGCCCGGCGGCGGTAGCGACGATGCCCTTTGCGCCCGGTACGTGCGGCACAAGCGCGACCATGCCCTCGTCGTTGGGAATATCCACCAGCAGGCGCACGGGTTCGCCCATCGAGCGCCCGCCGGGCAGGCGATCCGCCCCGATGGTGTAGAATCGCCCGTTCGTGGCGAGCAGCAGGAGGCGGTCGGTCGTGTGCGCGTGGAACATGAAGCGCGGGCCGTCGCCGTCCTTGTATTTCACCTCCGAATCGAGAGCGACATGCCCTTTCATGGCGCGAATCCAGCCGTTCTCGGAACAGATGACCGTCACCGGCTCCTTGTCGATCATCGATTCGAGCGAGGGCGCCTCGACCTTGGGCGCTTCCGCGATCTCGGTCCGCCGGGCGCCGCCGGGGCTGTCCTTGCCGAAGGTCTTGCGCGTCTCGCGGACTTCCGCCGCCAGCGCCTTCGACTGCGCGCCCTCGTCTTCGAGCAGGGCGGCGAGGCCGTCGCGCTCCTCGGCCAGGGCCGCGCGCTCCTTGCGCAGCTCCATCTCTTCGAGCTTGCGCAGGGAGCGCAGGCGCATGTTGAGAATCGCCTCGGCCTGATTGTCCGTCAGGTCGAATTCGGCCATCATGATCGGCTTGGGGTGGTCCTCCTCGCGGATGATCTCGATCACCCGGTCGAGGTTGAGATAGGCGATGATGTAGCCGTCGAGCGTCTCGGCCCGCGTGTCGATCTTGCCGATCCGGTGGCGCGAGCGGCGCAGCAGCACCTCGCGCCGGTGGTCGAGAAACGCCTGCAACGCCTCGCCCAGCGACATGACGCGCGGGGTACGGCGGGCGTCGAGGACGTTGAGGTTGAGCGGGATGCGCACTTCGAGGTCGGTCTGCCGGAAAAGGGCCTCCATCAGCACGGCGGGGTCGATATTGCCCGAGCGCGGCTCCAGCACCATGCGCAGGTCCTCGGCCGATTCGTCGCGCACATCGGCGAGGATCGGCAGCTTCTTCTCCGTCACCAGCGCCGCGATCCGCTCGATCAGCTTGGCCTTCTGCACCTGATAGGGAATTTCCGTGACGATGATCTCGTACCGGCCCCGGCCCAGATCGACCTTTTCCCACTTGGACCGCAGGCGAAAGCCGCCGCGCCCGGTGCGATAGGCGTCGAGGATCGACGCCGCCGGTTCGATCAGGATGCCGCCCGTGGGAAAATCGGGCGCGGGGACGAATTCGGCCAGCTTCTCGACCGACGCGCCCGGATGCTTGAGCAGATGCAGCAGCGCCTCGCACAACTCCCCCGCATTATGCGGCGGGATCGAGGTCGCCATACCCACCGCGATGCCGTTCGCCCCGTTGGCGAGCAGGTTGGGGAAAGCCGAGGGCAGGACGTCCGGCTCGGTCTCCTGCCCGTCGTAATTGGGGCTGAAATCGACCGCGTCGTCGTCCAGCCCGCGCAGGATGGAGGCCGCGACCCCGGTCAGGCGGCATTCGGTGTAGCGCATGGCGGCGGGGTTGTCGCCGTCGATATTGCCGAAGTTCCCCTGCCCGTCGATCAGCGGATAGCGGGCGGAGAAATCCTGCGCCAGCCGCACGAGCGCATCGTAGACCGACTGTTCGCCATGCGGATGATACTTGCCGACCACGTCGCCCACGACCCGCGCCGATTTCTTGAACGGCCCGTCGGGCGGCATCTTGAGCAGCTGCATCGCGAAGAGGAGGCGGCGGTGGACGGGTTTGAGACCGTCGCGCACGTCGGGCAGGGCGCGATGCATGATGGTGGACAGCGCATAGGTCAGATACCGGCGTCCGAGCGCCCGAATCAGCGTTTCGTCCTCGATGACACCGGCGGAACCGACGACGGGGGGCTGTTTTTCGTTTTCCATGGTGACCTGACTAGGGTATTCGACCTATGGTGTCGAGAACAAAGAGGGATCAAGCGTGATGGATATGTAACTGTGCCGTGAAGAATTTAAATTCTTTAAATTTCCGCATAGGCGCGGAAGAGGGGACGTGGTGACTTTTACCTGTCGTTTTGTCGAGTACCTGTACGCGTGTGAGAAGGAACAAGGATATGCCGGAGCGTCCCCGATTCCACGATGCCTATCGCGTTTTCGCCCTGCTGGCCATCGGGTGGGCGGTGTTCTTCGCTCCCCCCGCCTCGGCGCGGTTGTCGGAGACGATGCACAGCTTCGCGATCCGCTATGTCAAGGCGATCCATCATCCGACGGGCTGCGTCGCGATGCTGGAGTATAACGGTGCCACGCTGCTCGGGGCGTTCATCACCGACCCGCTCTGCCTGCCTCGCGGGGTCGCGGCGCGCCCGATTCCGGCCTTCGTGCATGATTTTCATGTCCCGGCGTCGAAGCGCGAGATCCTCATAAACCGTTGAGCAGGGCGTCGATGTCGCGCGTCTCCACCTCGATGACCCAGAGGTCGGGGTCCGAGGCGATGCGCCGGGCCACCGCCTCGTCGGCCTCGGCATCGGGCACCGGATCGTCGCCGCTGACCGCCTGCCACTCGGCCTCGTTCTTCATCGTGTAGCGCCGGGCATAAAGTCGGCAGGTGCGCTCCGGCAGGACGTGGCGAATCAGCAGCGCCCCTGCCGTCCGGTCGCCCTTGCGGATGACGTAGGCGCCCGCGCCATTGGCCCGACATCGCTGCAACGCCGCCGAAACGCGCATGTGGGTGGCCAGACTCACGCCCCGCGATCCACGAACAGGAAGACCGCGCAGGCGGCGATGAGCAGGCCCATGGTTCCGTTGAACACCCGGACGCGCGCCTCCGTCGACAGGAACCGCCGGATCGACGCCCCGGCCACGGTCCACAGCGTCGCCGAGCCGAGGCCGAGCGCCGCGAAGATGCCCGCGCAGATCGCCGCCTCGACCAGCGGCGCACGGCCGAGCATGTAGCCGCCGACGACCGCGATGGCCATGGCCCATGCCTTGGGGTTGATCCACTGGAACCCGACGGCCATCAGGAAGGTGAAAGGGCGCGCGGCCTCGTCGGTCTTCGCCCGTCCCGCCGTTCCGACCTTCCACGCAATCCACAGCATGACGGCGGCGCCGACGAGGCGCAGGCTGTCGCGGAACAGGGGCGAATGCTCGAACACCACGCCGAGGCCGATGGCCATCGGGAACAGCATGAGCGGAAAGCCGAACGCAACGCCGAGCAGATGGGGCAGGGTACGCCGCACCCCGAACCGTGCGCCCGAACTGGCCAACAGGATATTGTTCGGCCCCGGCGTGTAGAGCGAGGCGAGCGCGAAGAGGGCGATCTGGGCCAGCAGGTCGAGGGGCATGGGGGACTTTCGAGCGATCCGGTCGTGTTCTCCCCCCATACGCCGTAACGGCGGGCGGAGCAAACGCCCCGCCCGCCGCGCCTTCAGTAGCCGTAGCCGTAGCCGTAGGAGGAGGGCGTGCGGAACCGGCATCCGAAGGCGGACTCGATCTGGCACGTACCGGGCGTCTGCCACTGCGACGTCGCGGGCGGATAGGCGTAGGGCTGCTGTCCGTAGGACGGGTACTGATACTGCTGATAGCAGGACGACGTGTAGGAAGAGGTGTCGTAGGAGGGCGTATAGTAGGAGGAGGTACCGTAGGGCGAGGTACCGTAGGACGAGGTACCGTAGGACGAGGTACCGTAGGAGGGCCAGTTCCCCTGACATCCGCCGTATCCGCCGCCGTATCCGCCGCCATAGGTGCCGCCGTAAACACCCCCATACGAGCCGCCGTAATAGGGCTGCTGCTGCCAAGTGGTCGGCAGGCTCCAGTTGTGATGGTGGACGTTATGGGCCATTTCGCAGTACGGTCCGTTGAAATAAGTGCAGTTCGAGGCATGGGCCTGCGCAGGAGCGGCAGGCAGGCTCGCGCCACCGAAGGCAAGCGCGGCGGCGATGGCGGCAAAGGTCAATTTCATGATCTCGTTCCTTCCTTAATCGATTTTTAACCGAATCACGAATAGCCGTATGCTGTAGGCTACGCAACCGCAAGAATAAGCATTATTGCGTCATGCAACCTGTGTTCCCCATTAGTTCACCGGTATCAGGATTTCGTTGCGGCGCATGAAGCCGGGGGTGAAGGGATCGTTGTAATAGGCGTAGGTCGGCGTCTGCGCCGGGGTAAGACCTTGCGCCGTCATCCATGCGAGCAGGCGCGCCTCCTGTTCGGCGATGGAGGCATCGCGCGCCACGCCGCTGAACCGGACCGCCGCCATGCGGCGCGGGGGCAGCGTCTCCAGCCGCACGGACGATCCGGCGGGCCGGGGCAGGGTGTCGAGCGTGTACTGCGAGGGCATGACGAAGCGCACGACCCAGTCGCCGCCTTCGCCCGGCGTCTGGGTCACGGGGGCGGTCATGGCGATCTTCTCGCCCGCGCGCTCCCTGGCGAAGATGTACCCGGCCAGCGGCCCGAAGCCCGCGCCGACCGCCTCGCGCCGGGTGCCGGTCGTCGTCACCTCCGCCACCGTCAGCGCGGGATAGTCGCGCAGCTCGAAATCGCCATCCAGAAGCGCGCTGTCATAGGGCGGCTCCTCGATCGGGCCGCGCACGAACAGGGCCGCGAACCCGGCTACGGCGAGGACGGCGACGCCGCCGAGTATCCAGACGAGTTTGCTCATGAAGGCTCTCCTTTGCGGGAGACGTAGCGCGCCGGGCGCCCTATCCCATCGCCTCGGCGTCGCGCGTCCGGTGCTTGCGGTTGTCGAGCACCTGCGACACGACGGCGAAGGCGATCAGGATGCCGTTATAGGCCACGCCGATGCCCAGCACGACCCAGCCCGGAACGGGGCCGAGCGCGGCACGTCCGGGCAGGTCGGCGAGGGTGGCGATCGGCTCGGGATGGACCGTGATCTTGCCCAGATAGGCGAGCGAGAGGATCATGAGGATCCAGATGTAGTTGCGCCGCAACCGCCGCCCCACGGCCCGCGCCATGCTGATGTGATAGGTCGGGCGGTGGTAGTCGCGGGCGAGGATGTTCTGCCACCCTTCCTCGCAATGCAGGTCGCCGTCGATGAGCATGGGCGCGTAGAGATGCCGCTCGATCCACCGCGCCCGCGCGCGCCAGACGTTGAAGTAGCGGTATCGCCGCGCCTCCATCACCAGGAGGAAGAGGATGAGCACCCCCGTCAGCAGCAGGGGCAGGGGCGACGCGTCGGCGCTGGAAAACGAGACGGAGATGGCGATCCCCAGCGTCACGACCGACCAGTTCGTCGTCGTGTCCAGCCGGGTGCGCCAGATCGTGCTGCGATAGACCTCGCCCCGGTACAGATGCGCCAGCGCGCCCATTTCGGAGCCGGAGAACTCGCGTGGATCGGGCGGGCCGGTATCGGACATTTCGGTCGGCATGGCGGCGATCTCCCCGGGGGTTTTCGAAAGCAGCCTATAGCGTTTTGCGCATTTGTTAATCCGCTTTCGCCCGCCGGCTTCGGGTCACGGGGGGTCACGGCTGCGTGCGGGGCCTTGGACCCGGGGGGCGGTCGCGATACCTGCGGACGAATTCGCAACCGGAGACATCATCCATGACGACGACCCATCACCCCGACCCCACCCTCGAACGCGCGCTCCTCGCCCTGCGGATCGGGCTGGCCATCCTGTTCCTGATCTGGGCGCTCGACAAGCTGGTCAATGTCGAGCACGCGAAGGCCGTCTTCGCGGGGTTCTACGGGCAGGACAAGGAGACGATGCCGAACATCCTGCCCTACGGCCTCGGGGTCGTGCAGCTGGCGCTCGTGCTCGCCTTCGCCGCCGGGGCGAAGAAGACGATCACTTACGGCGCGCTGTTGCTGATGCACGTTGCGACGACGGTGGTGTCGCTCAAGCTGCATCTCGATCCGTTCGGCACGCCGAACATCCTGTTCTGGGCGAACTGGCCGATCCTCGGGGCCTTGATCGCGCTGTTCCTGCTGCGCGACCGGGACCGGTTGCTGTCGGTCTGAAGCCAGCGAGCGTATAGAGTCGCCTCTTCCTTT
>ENA-ORXT01006977-ORXT01006977.1-marine-metagenome-genome-assembly--contig:-NODE-6977-length-10264-cov-15.020320_pt1 | contig 10264 bp, 6 predicted proteins | sample MGYA00237868_ERZ511482 | MGnify/ENA metagenome assembly ERZ511482
AAGACACCATGAACAATGAACTATTAGAAGTACAGCCAGTCCTATATGAGACAGCAGAGATAACAACAACGCTCCCGACACCATCACCAGACTTCGCCAGTGATTGGTTTAGCTTTATCCAGGATCATTTTCAAACTGCCTGATCAGTTTCAGCTCTTCTTCGCTGAATCGTGAAGCCAATACTTGCAGTAGTTCTTCCTTAGACTCATATGACTTGGTCGTCTTGCTATTCAATTGATCTTCAGAATATTCCAGGAGATACTTTCCATCATGGCCAGAGACCCTGATCAACCATTTGCCTTTATGTAGATATGTGATGAATGTCATGATGTCTGCTCAAAGGTAAGCCGTCTGTTAAAATTAGAAACATTAATATGAAGCAGCCTGTCATATTTAAATAATTAGATATATTAATAGCAGCGGGTATTTACTTCCCTGTTGATTATCAATTACACTTTATAGAAGCATGTTCCCCCGTGCTTGTATGGCATATTTAAAAGAGATAGAACATGATGATATTACACCGAGCCACAAAAGACATTTACACCTTTATAATACTAATAAGCCTGCTCGTCACAGCGCAAGCTCAATTCGATAATACCATACAGTCACATGTCCCAGCTACGCCGACGGCTGCATCTTTCGCTAAGTATGCAGAGATACCAGTGAGCCAGTACTCAGGTACAGCGAGTACATCGATACCGCTTCACACTCTGGTAGAAAATAAGATGTCACATCAAGTGAGTATCAGTTATCATGGAGCAGGTATAAAGGCTAGTGAGGTAGCATCTAGTGTAGGTCTAGGATGGACGCTTAATGCTGGAGGAGTCATTACCCGCTCAGTCAGAGGTGCACCAGATGAGAGAATCTATGATGGTCAGCTTACAGGCTATTGGTTTGATGGTGTGGATACAACAAGTTTTGGCAATCCATTTAAGAGAAGCGAAATAACTGCGGGTAAACGTGATATCCAAAGCGATTTGTACTTCTATAATTTTGCTGGTTATACAGGTAGCTTTTATTTTGACCAATATAGAAATATTGTTCAGCGTAACGTGACAGACCTCATCATAAAGCCAATAATGACGAATTATACACATAATAGATGGATATGGAAAATCACGACTCCTGATGGATCAGTCTATCATTTTGGAGATACCAGTCATACAGATGGTGTGGCTGATGATGCAGTATCGTATTCCCAGCATTACGTCCAGCCTAAAAATGCAATAGGAGCACCCACAACAACAAGTACGCTTGTGGATAGTTGGTATCTGGTACAAGCAGAAAGCTATGATGGTCAGTCGGTCATAGAGTTTGATTATGAATTTGAGGCTTATACCTTTAGAAATTTTGGCACAAGCCCCAGAACCATAGTAGACAAGGATGGTAGAAATATCATTAACCCCTACGAAAACTCATTTGCCGATCGGAATCCTGTTGTCGCTACCGAGAGCCTCAGTCCTCGCTTGACCGAGATCAGGACGACCGAGACAAGTATCTCCTTTCACTATGGCACAGCTAAAAGAAGGGATTTGGATCACGACTTCAACACTGCCTATCATCCTAAAAATGTGATCCCTATTACTGCATCGCAAATCAATGCTGCTACAGCATTAGACTATATAAAAGTCAATTCTCTCAGTCCATCTGCCTGTCTGAAGCGATTTGACTTTGGCCAGAGCTACTTTACCAGTCCCGCTATTGGATTTACTGGTACTCTTGGTCTGACGCAGCGCAACGATGTTTTTGGTGACTATTATGCTGATATGAGAAGACTGAGATTAGATCAGATTACTGAGCAATCTTGTGCGCTGACAAATAATAAGACACATGAGTTTAAATACAAGTCTAATTCGTTTCAGCGCAGACTGACATATGGGCAAGATCATCATGGCTACCCCAATAATCAAACAGCTAATGTGACATTGATGCCACAGCTGACTATTCAAGGATCGGCTAATGAAATACCAAAAATAGACCTTAATCATTTGGAATCATTAGCGAATAGAGCGCCTAGTGCATTCTATGCTAAGCAGATGATGCTGGATTCAATCATCTATCCATCAGGCGGATCTACCGTATTTGATTATGAAGGTCATAATCACTACAGCTCTGATGTCCAAGAGACCGGCTTTACCTTAGTAGACCTGAGGAATCAAAATTGCGCTAGTCCTCAGCCACCGCCAAGCTGTACGAGCTGTTGTATAGCACAGGAGCTCACATCGCCGGTAGTGACACTTGATCCATCGTCTATCATCCGACATGAGATGCGAGTTACTGTCACCAAGACACCTAATGATATCAGTAATGCCCTTATAGAAGTTCCAATAGAAATCAAGAGAGGCAATGCCAATTGGCAATTATTGGATGAGATTGTGCTTGATGCTGGTAATGAATTTAATGTGATCAAGTGCTACAGCGAGTTACTCTTCGAACAATCTGGGACTACGAATTATCAGTTTAGAATTAGTGCTACCGCAAATAGAAGACTCTTCATGCAGTTGCTGGTCAAGAAATATCAACGGACTGATATCATGAGAAATAAAAGTATAGGAGGTCTCAGAATTAAGTCCATCACTGACGACCCAGTAGTCGGCCCCAGCATCACTCGCAGCTATAACTACACTCAGAATGGTAGTAACAATTCAAGCGGTCAGTTGATCGGTGTGCCCACCTACTTAGAGGAGCTGCCATCCAATGCTGGGTTCAACTTGAACAGTGGATGCATCAAGACAGGATACTATTTTACTTCAGGCAATGCATTTCCGATGGCAACGGCTAACGGCAGTCACATTGGTTACAGTAGAGTGGTAGAAGAAGTAAATGGCTTTAATGGCCATTCAGAATACACATTTTATGAGGATCCTAATCATACAGCTACATTCATCAAGGATTTTCCGATAGCTCCAGAGTATGAGATTGATAATCTGGCAGGATATCCAGAGCAAATCAATATATACTCTGAAAGTGGTTCGGTTATCTCTACATCCACTACGATCTATAAAGAATTTGCTTATCCAGTTGGAATCACATCATACTCGCTAAATAGGTACACGCCGTGTGGGCCAGAGCTATTCGACACAGCTGGATATAAAGTAAGTAGTAAGTATTTGTATCCTTATCAAACCATAGATCAACTAGACGGCATAGAGACGACCACTACCTTTGTCCACGGAGATCCATCCCACCCTACCTTACTCACATCATCAGAAAGCATTAACTCTGATGGCAGAGTCTACAGGACGAGAAATCACTACACGAATGAGTACACTGATGATCCCCATGTAAAACAATCGATGCTAAATAAGAACATACTGCTACCTCCATGGAAAACAGAATACATAGTAGATGATACGCTGGTAGATGCATCCAGACTCTTGTGGCAGTATTATAATACACAAGGTAATGTAAGAATCAATACCGGGATAGTCTCCGCTCTGGATATCCACCCTCACACATCATGGCGCTATGAAGCGACCTGGGATGAGAGTAATGATTTTGTGCCAGGTGTATGGGATCTGCAAAAAAGTATACCATCATATAATCTTACATATGGCTTACCAGAAAATGTTACCACCAGTGGATGGACATTGTCAGATGATTATGCCTATAGTCTATCCGGTAAAGTCCTCAGCCACACCTATGGCGCCTACGTGACGACATCGATCTACCATCCAGACAGTGATCTACTGCAGTTCATGACGAATATTGACGGGACAAGTACCTCTTATACTTATGATGGTCTACTGAGACTATCACGGATCAAGGACAATCAGAGGAATATCACGACCGACTTCACCTATCAGTACACCAATAGCAGTACTAATAGATCATACTTAGAGCAGACGGTGACTTATCCCCAGCTCGGCCTCAGGACAAATCATCCGCTGACCACTCGATCCTACATAGATGGGCTTGGTAGACTGTTAGAAGTGAATCAGAAAGCCCAAGGTCCGACTGCCTCCCAGAGCATCATCACCAGTACCAGCTACGATAATGTAGGTAGGATATCCAGATCATATGAGCCTCGATCAGTGAATAATGACAGTCTAAAATATGAAGGTGCATCAGGTCCGCACACATTATATACCTATGAGCCAAGTCCCCTCAATCGGAAGCTGATGGTGACTAGTCCAGAGACCTGGCTGACCACGAGCTACAGCTACGGAGCTAATGCATCCAGTGACGTGTCTGGCTACACCAGTGATCTACTCTACAAAGCCACAGTCACTGATGCTAATAATAATAAGACAGAGAGCTATACTGATCGGAGAGGCAGAGATATCCTCAGTAGGAGCTTTGACGGTGCACTGACCCATGATACCTATCAGGCCTACGACGCTAAAGATAGGTTGACGGGTATCAGACCACCAGGAGCCATGTCCACAGATACTGACTTATTATTCAAGTATCGTTATGCTGGTAATGATCTGATCTTAGAAGAATACATCCCAGGTAAAGGAGCGACTACGTACATCTATAGCACCAGGGATCAGGTCATCTATTGGCAAGATCCGCTGATGAAAGATCAGAATGATAACTTACACTACGCTAAGCAATATGATGCTTATGGTCAGCTACATCGAGAGGGATGGCGAAAGACCAATATTCCAGCTAACGATACTCAAGCAGATGGATTCATCACAACACTCTGTGCTGTCCATACCTGGGGAGATGGTACAGTACCCAGAGAGACGGGTAAGATCATCAAGAGTAGAATTGATGACATCGATGACTTGATTGTTGCAGGCTCAGGAGGCATGAGTCCGCTTAACTATTTTTACACTTATAATAATGCAGGGCTGGTCAGCAGTAAGTTGTACAATCACGAGAATTATAAAGTAGATAAAGTCTTCCGCGAATACTATACATACGACAGTGCAGATAACCTCACCAAAGAAAGATTTGATTTCAAGTACTCTCCTTCACAATCCATAGAATTCAATTTTTCTACTGATTATGATCATGCGGGTCGTAAGAGCGGCCAGTGGTTTGGACAAGGTCCGACTGCCAGGCAAAACGAGTTATGTCGATACACTTTTGATGCGAAGAGTCTATTGTCCAAAGCGATCATTGGTGGCGGCGTGGAGACCATCAATTATAGCTATCTGAAGAACCGTATGGTACAGACACAGAACAGTGCCACCTTCAGCAGTACGCTCTACTACAATAATACCTCACAAAGTCAGACAACTCGGAAGAACGGCGATATTAGTAGCTGGGTATGGACGAATAATGGTGTGGCTGGCTTGTACAATTTTGAATACGATGGTCTTAATCGTCTAAAGAAAGCTAAGTATAATAATGTCGTCGGTGGAAAATACAGCGCAGCATATCTATATGATAGGCGAGGTAACTTTAGTAATATCATGAGAGATAATGGCAATGGTCAGCAGATAGATAATCTAAGCTTTAGCATCGGATCAGGCAATCGCCTGAATAGCGTGCTTGATCTCGCATCAGGTGCTAAAGCTGAGGGATTTAATGGAGGTGCTCTTAGAAGCTTTGGCCATGATGCTAATGGTAATATCAATGCTGATGGCAGCCGTTCTACAACCACCGGTTATAATTATCTGAATCTACCATTCGAGGTTAACTCGACACTGAATAATGATAAGATCAAGTATGAGTATGACTTCGGCGGCACCCTGATGCGCATCAGTGAGACGGTAGGCATTACGACCACCCATACAGACTACATCGGCCCCTTAGAGTACGAGTCTGTGAATAGTGGCGCATCCACCATCAAACGGATCAACCATGAGCACGGATATATAGAGATGACAGGCATTAATAGTGGATCAATGATTCTACCTGGTACTCAGTCTTCAGATAGAGATGAGTATTATCGCACGATTACTGGAAAAGAAAATGTCACGAATGGAGCAAATGTGAATTATTGGGGGATAGACTGCATCATCTTAGAGCACCCATTTCAAGTCTCAGGGACAGGGACAGAGTTCTTAGCAGACTTTAAGCCTTATGGGGGGGAGAATCATTATTGGACAGTTAAGGATCATAAACAAAATGTCAGAACGATATTAGATGATAATGGAGTAGTCCAGAATCAGCTCGATTATTATCCTTTTAATTTGAAATTTGACTATAGTGCTGATCCTGATTATGAATGGAATGTCGATGGTGGTATAGAACAGAAAGGGATTGCTCAGTACTTAGACTTGATGGCATTTAGAATCTGTGATCGGACGACTGGAAGATTCTTAAATGTCGACCCTCTATCAGACATAGCCCCTAACTGGACAGGTTATCGAATGTCATTCAATAATCCTATTAATTATACCGATCCGTTAGGATTATTTGAATCGAGAAATGAAGCACAAGCATATGCAGATGAACAAGGTATTGGATTTGGATTATTGAGCAGAAATAAGATACGTCAGCAATCAGACGGCTCTTATGCAATAGTCAATAGAAAAGCGAATACATTTACTCAGGATTTGGGGGGAGATTTGGGTGTACAGACAGCTGAGGTGACAGTAGCAGCAAATGATGTAATGAATACTGATTTTATTGATGGAAATTTCTTTAACAATGGGTCAATAGTAGAATCTTTTAGAGACGGATCATCACGAGAATTACCTATAACAGGGGGGACTATACCATTAATTGGAGGGCCAATGAAGGCTGTATCAAAACAAACAAGTGGTTGGATTGCAAGGTCAATTTTCAAAAAATTAGATAAAAGCATACAGAAAAAACTTGTTAGTGCAATGAAGAAAGGAATAGTTGCACCTAAGAACAATAGTGGTATTATTAAGCTAACTGCACAAGAAGCTAAAAAAACAGGATATTCGCATAAGCTTAAAATATTAGGTAAAGGTGGAGATGTTCGGATATATGGGACACAAGGTAAAAATGGACATTTCTTTTTTGATAAAATTAAAGGGCATTAGATTTGGAACAATTAAAAAGTAAAATATCAGAATTAGTTGACCAGGAGTATTACTATTTAAAGTGTAAGGCTGCTTTCAAAGAGTGTTTTTTACATGAGAGTAATGAAGAGGTTCGAAGAGAGATTGGAATAGCATTTAAGTCTATTCAATTGATGGATGATTACATAAATATTTCATTTAATAGCCCTCTCTCTGAAGAATTTATTATTGAGGTCAGAATTAATCTTTTAAATTTAAAGAATGGAAAATCATTAGGTTATTACAAATATCAAGAGGATATGGACGGTGAATACCTTGACGAGTATTTGATCTTTGATGGCTTATCGGATGTGTGATCGGACGATTGGGCGATTTAACAATGTTGATCCATTATCAAATATGGCATCTAAATGGACAGGTTATCGAATGTCATTCAATAATCCTATTAATTATACCGATCCGTTAGGATTATTTGAATCGAGAAATGAAGCACAAGCATATGCAGATGAACAAGGTATTGGATTTGGATTATTGAGCAGAAATAAGATACGTCAGCAATCAGACGGCTCTTATGCAATAGTCAATAGAAAAGCGAATACATTTACTCAGGATTTGGGGGGAGATTTGGGTGTACAGACAGCTGAGGTGACAGTAGCAGCAAATGATGTAATGAATACTGATTTTATTGATGGAAATTTCTTTAACAATGGGTCAATAGTAGAATCTTTTAGAGACGGATCATCACGAGAATTACCTATAACAGGAGGGACTATTGCTGTTGGAGGTGGATTCTTAAAGGGTCTCAAACTAATTGAATCATTCTCCAGAGTGAACAAAGCAATAAAAATCAATAGGTCACTTACTAAATCAATTAGTAATAAAACTCTAAAAAATCATGTATTTAACTTAACGAAAGGTGGGTCAACAACTTTTAATGCAGTAAGAAATGAAATGGCAACAGGTTTAGCTACCAAAGGTAAATATCATACTCAGAAACTTATTGAAACAAGAAGTGGTTTAATTAAATTGTGGAGAAATAAAAAAAATCTAAATGAAAAGGACCGTAAAATATTAAAACGTGTATTAAATGAAATACAAAGCACTCTTTCAGGAAATTAAGGATGATTATTTCAATACGCATCTAAAAGAAGACATAAAATCTACTTTCCCAGAGATTAAAATGATCGACTTAAGCTTAGGGGAGTACTATAATGTTTCTCTATTATATTCATATATGTTAGAAAATATTTTCATCGAGATTAGACTTTTAAATGTTATAGCCTTTATAAATAAGGCACTAAGCATAGGCAAGCATGAGACTGAAGATGTGTTTGTCATAGAAATATTCAATGAAGCATATCGCCATACCCATTTAAAGGATCTATTTTTCAAACATTTAAAAGGGGATGCTCTTAGGATATTTATCAAACAACAAGAATTCTTTGAGGAAGAATGAAATAGACACCAGTAGAATCTCTTTTGTATTAGAAACTACTTTTTCTTATACTCAGGCAAATGATAAATATAGATTACAACTCAATTGAAGTCAGTAAAAATGGTGTTCTTACTGGTAAGATAAGTATTAATAGTGGAGAAAATAGTTATCCTGAAATTGATTGGAATGATTTGATAATTATTATTTTAAGCCAGTGGATTGGAGAAATATTAGAAGTTAAAAATGAAATGATCTTCTATTTCTATGATGGTAATTTTTCCTTTAAATTAGAAAGAAGCAATGATCATTGCTTCTGTAATTATACATTACAACAAAAGAATAGTGATACGCTCAGTAAAGAAATTAGCTATTCTGAATTTATCATTGATTTAAAATATCATTCCAATAAAATTTTGAGAGAATATCAGCACATTTCTGATAATGAGGACTATCAAAAATTAGTTGATATAAATAGTAAACTAATTGGCTTAAATCATGTCACTAAATAGGCTTTTAGTATTATTGAATAATGAATAATTTTTAAGATCTGGTAAGGCTTTCTGAGTGTGGAAATATGCAGCAGTGCCCGCCATGCATATACCCTTTACAGATTTTAATAATTGGCTTGCCTTTGCGATTGTATGCTCCTCGCTTCATAGCAATATATGATGGGATGGGAAAATTGAGTGGAAATTTCAAGTAAAACTTAATGAATACTTTAGAAAATTTAATTAAAATTTGAAATACAAATCGATAACGTACGATCCTGAGCCGTCAACAATAGGCGTAAAAAACGGCGTTTCACAGTTAGAATTCTATGATCATTTTATAAGTGAACATAAAAATTCAAAAAAAATTGAAGAGTATTTGATCAAATCAGATATTGATTTTTTTCTGAATAATGAACAGACTGCGAAAGAAATTGACTTAACTGGACTTAAAGGAAGATTGTATCCGTTAGCAAATGAAACTGATTTAATTGTATTTTCTCCCATGATGTGGGGATACAATTATATAGTAAGCCAAAATTTTATTGACTCACTGAATGAAGTCCAAGTATCTGATGAAGATTATACTATATACAGAGTCGATATTGAAAATGCTCAAAATAGAAACTACTATCTACTATTTATTCCAATAATTCCAAGTAATGAAGTTGATTATGTGAATTCAATATTATACAAAAGACTTAGATCAAATGCTTCTGAAAAGAAGTATATCACGATTAGTAATTTTCAAGAATATAATGACCTACTAGACGATTATCCGTTTTACGATTTCACCCAATTAGCTTTACCGTCTACTTATAAATCTAAACATATTTTGAATATTCAAAATCATGTAGATTTATTCTTATCAGATGAACTTATAGATTCATTGCAATCAAAAAATGTAACTAATTTAGTAATCAAAAAACACCCTAAACTTGTAATTCCAGATCATTCATTATAAAAACTTATACTATACACTCAAGAAGAACAATCATGTACCATGATTCAGTATAAAATAATTATAAAAACGATTTATAAGATAGAGTGCTTTACTTCACCTCCCGCCATCGCAAATAATTATAAAGAGTAGGCTTACTTATACTCAGCTGATCACAAATTGCTTTGACAGAATGATTGCCATCAGTGTAAAGAGTCTCTGCGGCCATCGCTGTGTTCTGGGCTTTCAGTGAAAGCCCTTTCGGTCGCCCACCCATTCGGCCTCTGGCTTTAGCAGAAGCCAATCCAGCTTTCGTTCGCTCTGAAATCAAGCCTCGCTCAAACTCTACCAGCGAAGCAAAGATGTGAAAGACCAATCTTCCAGAAGCAGAAGAAGTATCAATCGCATCTTTTAATGAGATGAAGGTGACGCCTCGTCCGCCAGCTGGCGGACAGAGACAATCTGAATCAGATCCTTAAGTGATCTACCAAGTCGACTAAGCTTG
>ENA-ORXT01006979-ORXT01006979.1-marine-metagenome-genome-assembly--contig:-NODE-6979-length-10262-cov-5.747177_pt1 | contig 10262 bp, 6 predicted proteins | sample MGYA00237868_ERZ511482 | MGnify/ENA metagenome assembly ERZ511482
CCTACCTCAAGGCAAGCCGTTTTGCGATCGCTCCAAACGGCAAGGCAGGGTCGATCCGGTTCAATCCCAGAGGAAGATATCCCGCCCAGAATCCTCGACACCCCCCACTAACCAAGCGCCATTCCTCCTCATCCAGCCCCGGGCATCGCCCGGGGTTCGTGGACGGTAAAAGACATGAGCCCTGAAGGGGCGGCCCAACTACCTCGCCCAAGCAGGTAGGGAGCGCCCCTACGGGGCTTGGACTTTTACTGTCCCTGATTCCTGGGGCGTTGCCCCAGGCGATGATGGGACGCCCCTTTGGGGCTCCGATGACAGTTGACTAAAAAATGACTTCATGTGCTTAACCAAGCGCCATTGGCCCTATCTCTTCTTTTTTCGAGGGGCGCGCTTCTTTTCAGGCTTGCCTGCCTTGAATTCACTCGCGCCGCGACCGCGCTCTGCCAGTGGCAGCTTTTCCCAGTCTCGATTGTGCGAGACGACGGGCACCTCGGGGAACAGCGATCCCGTGGCCCGCTGTTCGGATCCGCGCTGCAAGTATTCGCCGAGCAGAGGACGGGTCTCTTCCGCAATCTTCAGAATCAGCGAGACAACCTCGGGGTGCTCGGCTGCGACGTCCTTCGACTCGGCCGGGTCGTCGGCGAGGTGGTACAGAAGCGGCTGATCCAGCTTGGCGATTCCCCTGTTGGTCTGCCAGAACGGAATCTGATCCGGGCTGCGCGGCAGGTGCAGCTTCCAGTCGCCGACCCGCACCGCCTGCAGGTTCTCGCAGTTGTAGTAGAAAAACGGCGTGTCGGCCGATCGCTCGATTGGGCCGTCACCGGCAAACAGCGGCACCAGGCTGACCCCATCATACTTGCGGTCGTCCGGCATGGGCGCGCCGATGATCTCGCTGACGGTCGGGAACAGGTCCATCGCGGTGACCGGTGTTTCCACCACCCGCGCCCCTTGGATCGCGGCCGGCCAATGCAGGATGAAGGGCACCCGGTGACCGCCCTCGAAGGTGGTGTACTTGGTGCCGCGGTAAGGAGCGGAGAAGGCCGGTGAGAGCGGTCCGTTGTCGCTGGTGAAGATGACCAGGGTATTGTCGAGCTTGCCGGTCTTTTCGAGGTGCTCGACCACCAGGCCGATGCCCCAGTCGAGTTCCTGCATGACGTCGCCGCGCACGCCGCCTTGGGAAGATCCCGCAAACTTGGGGCCGGCCTTGAACGGGGTGTGCGGATAGTTGTGTGCGAAGTAATGGAAGAAGGGCTGGTCGCCGGCGGTGTCGATGTCCTTGATCACCCGCGCCGCGTACTTCTCCGTGAGCTGGGTCAGTGGAATCCGTGCCATGCGCTCCCGACCGTCGTAGAAGGACTGGCTGTGGCCGAAGTTGTCCGGAGCGCCGTAGTAGTGATCGAAGCCTTGTTGGAAAAAGGAGAACTTCTCTTCCTTCCCGAGGTGCCACTTGCCGACGATGAAAGTCTGATAGCCCTGGCCTTTGCACTGCTCGGCCAAGGTAATCTCCTCGGGGTTGAGACCAAGAAACCAGTGTGCCTCGCGGTTCTGGTTGAGGCCCATGTAGGTGCCGTTGCGTTGTGGGTAGGCGCCGGTGAGAAAGCAGGCGCGGGAGGGCGAGCAGATGTTCGCTCCGGTGTGAAAATCGGTGAACATCAGGCCACCAGCGGCCAGTGCATCGACATGCGGAGTCTTGACCGTCTTCGCTCCATAGCAGCTGACGTCCGAGTAGCCGAGGTCGTCGGTGAGGATGAACAGGATATTCGGCTTTGAAAGGGTCGGCTCAGCTGCGGCCAGACCTGCTGATAGGAGCGAGGCAACCCCGATAAAGGATCCTATTAGGGAATATAAGGGCAACATGCAGCGTAGCATAGCCGCGCAGCTGAGGTGTGACATACGTGAAATCCACACGTCGATTGCATTTGCCGGCCCTCGCCTTGCGCTTGCCTACTGTAGCGGAGCTGCCTCCGCCGGCTTCTTCTTGACCCGGCTCTTACCGCGCTTCAGCGCAGGGGCCGGCCGGTAGGTCTTAAGCTTGGCCTCCATTTCACTGACCACTTCCGGATGCTGGTTGTAGAGATTCGTCCTTTGATTGGGATCAGCCTCGAGGTCGTAAAGCTGAGCAGGCGGCGCGCCCGGCAGGTATTTGCCATCCTTGAAGTCGCTGTTCTCGCCGCCGACAAACGCCACGGCTGCCGGCCCGCCCCAGGCGTGCCTGGGCGAGGGACCCGACCAGCCGCCGCCGCCTCTGGCGGGGATGTACATCCATTTGCCCTGACGCAGGGAAAGGTGGGTGGGCTTGTTGGGAGAAAGCACGAGCTCCTTGCGGATCGGTGCCACGGGATCCCCAAGCAGGGCCTCGAGGACGTTCACGCTGTCCTTGTCCTTGAGCTCCTCCGCATTGTCTTCCTGACCGGTCAGCGCGAGGAAGGTGGCGAGCATGTCCACGTGGCTGATGACCTGCTTCGAAGTCGTGCCCGCCTCGATCTTGCCGGGCCAATGCGCGACGAAAGGAACCCGGTGACCGCCCTCCCAGATGCCGAACTTGAAGCCGAGCAGGTCGCCGTTGATCTTGTGCCCTGCCTTGGTGGCATACTGGCCGCCATTGTTGATCATCCCGCCGTTGTCGCTGGTGAAGATCACCAGGGTGTCGTCGGTGAGTCCGTGCTCCTCCAGAGTGTCCATGACCTCGCCGACCATCCAGTCGAGCTCGTGGATGAAGTCGCCGTAGAGACCGCAGTCGCTGGTGCCCTTGAAGCGCTCCGCAGGGGTAAAGGGGTGGTGAATGTTCGTGGTCGGAAGATACAGGAAAAAGGGCTCGTCCTTGTTCTCACTGATCCATTTCACTGCCTCCTCCGTGAACTGCGTCGCCAGCCGGGTGTCATCGAAAAGCTTGTGGGCGGCCAGTGCACCCGCGAACCTGTTCGGACTCTTGTTGCCGGCTTCGGGCGCATAGGTGGGGGTGGGCGAAGGCTTGCGTCCTTTGCCAGCCAGAACCATGGGGTCTTCCGGATCGTGGCCGATGATGGTGTCACCCTCGACCAGGACGTAGGGGCTGCCGCTGTTGACCAGAGGAATGCCGAAGTAGCGGTCGAAACCGACCTCGAGCGGTCCGGGGCGGAGAGGCTTGGTGTAGTCGGTCTGGGGGCCCTTGCCAAAACCAAGGTGCCACTTGCCGATGCACGCAGTCTTGTAGCCGACCCGTTGCAGGGCCTTGCCGACCGTGAGTGTGTCGGTGTCGATCAGCAAACGTCCTGTGGGCGAGTGCGGTCCCCAGAGCCCTTTGCCGCCAGCTCCGCGCAGCGGGTATTTTCCGGTCAAAAGCGCGTAGCGGGAGGGCGTGCAGACGGACGAGGTGGAATGCGCATCGGTGAACTGCCGTCCCCCGGCGGCGAGCCTGTCGATGTTCGGAGTGCGAACGTGGGTGGCTCCGTGGTAGCCGACGTCGCCGTACCCGAGGTCGTCGGCGAGAATGAACACGATGTTGGGTGGGGAAGAATCCTCTCCACGAGTCAGCGGCGCCAGCAGCCAAGCGGAAGCGAGAATGCAGAGGAGGAAGGGAAGGCGGAGGATCATCAGAGGTAGCTTCTCCGAATCTGTCCTTTTTCGACATGCTAAAAAACAACAGACGGATTCAGAAACTTGCCGAAATGTCCGGTGAGGTAACCCGTCTGCTGAAGAAGGCGCGGCAGCGTCGGAACCTTGGGGTCAAGCCAATCGGGCATGTTTCGAGAAGGATCCGCTTCCGCCTCATCCGCACCTGAGTTGGAAAAGCCGAGGAGGACGGACAAGAGGCCGGTCAGGAAGAGATGGGAGTGAAAGCGTAGTGCATGGGAATTGCGATGGGCGTGCGGCGATCCACGGCCTCATTCTGATTTACCTATCGTTCCTCCACGACTTCCATGACCGCCTTCATGACGCGCCAGTGCCCGGGGAAGGTGCAGATCACCGGGTAGAGACCGGGCTCGGCGGGTGCGGTGAATGCCTTTTCAATGCGGCCGCCGTGGGGGATCTGTTCGGTTGCGAACAGGACAAGCTCCGACTCGGGCACGAAGTGCTTCTCCATCGCATCCGGCTGGATGGCCATGGCATCCGCCAGATCGCCGACCTGCTCGGCCGAATCCGGTTTCGTGACCACGAGGTTGTGGAGCATGTGGTCGGGGTTCTCGAACACGAACTGGTACTCCTGCCCTGCCTTGACCTCGAAACGCCTGACGTTGAAGGCCAGTTGGGAAGGCACGGCGCGAATCAGGATGCGATCTGCGGTGACCACGTCATTGGCTTCGCTGTAGGTCTTCCCCCAGATGAGATGCGTTTCAGGGTCCGGCGCGAATTCGACCGCTTCGGGCAGTCCGCCGATGAGGGTGGTGAGGTAGAGATCGACCGGGCCCTTCTTCGGCTTGCCGCCGGATTGCGAGAAGAAGTGGATCTCGTTGAGGCCCTGCTTCAGACTGACGTTCAGCTGACCGCTCTTGGTGTGCAGGCTGCCGGTGGATCGGAGCACCGGCAGGGTATTCACGTCGAGGTTCATGTAGGCGTTGTTGCGGAATCCCAGGATGAGATCCTGCGGAGTCTCACTTTGCACCCATAGCGACCCGGAGGCGCCGTCAGCATCGACGGACCAGCCCTGCAGAGTCGCGGCGGGATCGATCTGCAGCAGGGGAAACTGCGGACTCAGCTCCGGGGTGTCATAGAGCGCCGCGAGTGCCGCCATCTTGGCAAAAGGGGTGTCGCCGCTGGAGTCGAGTTCGTCGATGACGTATTCCCAGCCACCCTCGCTGGCCTGAAGGTAGCTGATCACCGACAGGGCCGCCATCCGAGTGCGAGCATCTTCGTCGGTCAGAAACCCCGTGAGCAGCGAGCGGGCGTCCTCTTCGAGGGTCGGGGCCCAGAAGCGGATCGAGCGGACCGCAGATCGGCGTACCTCGGCTTGATCGGAGGCGAGCAGGTCACGCAGCAGCGAGGGGTCGTCGAAGCTTTTGCAGCGTTCGAGAAGCCAGAGGATTTCGAGGCCGAACTCATGCTCCTCGCGAGCGCGGGGTAGCTGCTTGGCGGCGGCGGCCAGCACTTCGGCGTCGGGATGACGCTCGAGTTCCCAGCGCGCCAGCTCACGCACGCGCACCTGCGGGTGCGCGAGGAGATCGATAAGCGCAGGAACGTCGGCTCCGTGGATGACGGGGACTTCAGCCAGCGGTTTGCCATCATAGGTCACGCGCCAGATCCGGCCGTTGTCGTAGTCGCGGTTGAGGTCCCGGATCGAGTGCTGGGCGTGACCGATGATCGGGTAGTAAAAATCGGAAATATAGAGCGCACCGTCGGTGCCGAAGCAGAGATCGACGGGTCGGAACGTCTTATTGGACGAGGTCACCAGATTGGCTGGCTTGGCCGCGTTCACAAAGGTGCCCTGCTCGATTTTTAAAGGGGTGTAGAAGACCGAGTTCTTTCCCAGGAGATGGCCGGTGATGAGTCCGCCCTGCCAGTCGTCGGGGAAGTTCGGACTCGAGACGAACTCGAGCGTGCATCCCTTGTCGTCGCGGAAGGGCATGCCGAGGTCACCTGAACTGGTCCCCAACGGAGTGGCGACGTTGTAAAACTCGACGTCGATGATCTGTCCGCCGCCGAACATCTGCATCGCCTGCCCCCAGCGGTCATAGGAGATCTTCCAGGGATTGGGATGGCTCGTCTGACGTTCGAGCGAGAGACGTCCCGTGCCGGGATCGAGGTGCAGGGCCGAGGCGTCCTTGGTGCGCTGGAGCCCCCACGGCGTCTCGAACTGACCCCGGTGAAACAACCCTTCGCAGTAGATGACCTGACCCTGCGGTGTGCGGCTCAGATAGCCGCCGTGGTGCGTGTCGGTGTCGTCGGCGCCACGGAGAAGCTCTTCGGTGACGTCGGCGATGCCGTCGCCATCAGGATCGCGCAGCCAGACGAGGCGCCGTACTTCCGAGATGATGATGCCGTCCTTGTAGAAGACAAAGCCGTCCGGGATTTTCAGTCCATCGGCAAACACCGTCTTCTTGTCGGCGCGACCGTCTCCGTCGATGTCTTCAAAGATGAGGATGCTGTCGTTGGAGAGGGTTCCCGGGACAGGCACCGGGTAGCTCGGAACACAGGTGACCCAGAGGCGGCCGCGCCCGTCAAAACGGATCTGGAGCGGGTTGACCAGCTCGGGGTGGTCCTCGCTGGAGGCGAATAGATTGACCGAAAAACCGTCGGCCACCGTGAAGTCGGCGAGGTCTTCTTCCGAAGTCTTGATCACGCCGAGCCCTCTTCTCGGAGCCCTGGCCGGCGGCTGTGCCCGGGCGGTGGGGAGTTCGGGGAAAGCCACCACCGAAGCAGGTGCAGCCGCCTGCTTCCAGATGGCCTCGTCGAGCAGATTGGCGAGGCGCAGGTGATGCGGGATCTCGGCATTGTACTCGTAGTCGCGGCCCCGGGTGCCGTAGTAGTGGATGCCGTTGGACGGGCGGTAGGCCATGGCGATCTCGTAGGTCTTGCGGGAAATCAACTGCCGCAGGTTGCCGAAGGCCGGACTCGAGAGATCGACGGCATTGACCGAAGATCCATCGCCAAGGCTGCGGGCGAGCACAGCAGCGATCTGACGGTTGCCTTCGCCATTGAGATGGAGGCCGTTGCTGGTCAGGGGAGCATTCGAAGCGGCATAGAGTTCCTGACTGGCGCCGAACAGATCGATGAATGCGATCCCGTGTGCCTCCGCAGCCTTGTTGATGGCTGCCGAGTACAAGGCGACGTCTTGGTTGCGGGTCTCCGCATTGGGAAGGTCGGGCGAGGCAGAGGGTTCGACTGCCGTCGGTGAAACCAAAAAGAAATCGCTGTCAGGGTGCCGTGTGGTGATCAGTTCGAGATAGATTTGAAGATCTTTTTCAAAGGCGGGGAGGCCGGCTTCTCCGCCAAAGGCCTCGTTCATGCCGAAGCACATGACGACTTGGTCGTCGCGGAACTGGCGAGTCAGATAGGCGAGGTGGTCACCGAACTTCTCAGGCCGGATGCGGAACCCAACCTCGTCGCCGGTGAAGGCGAGAGAGCGGAACTGCTGCTTTCTGCCCGGGCTCGCCAACTGGAGAATGGCCTCGAGCGTGCCCTCTTCCTGAAGCCGCTCGATGAAGCTGTTGCCGTAGAAGACGATGCCCGCATCGGCCTCGATTTGTGTGTCGGCTAAACCTTTCGGCGTAGCGGGGGCAGCTGCTTTCTTTACCTTCGCCGGAGGTTGTGGGGTCGTCTTCGGCTTGCCGCTGTCGGCGGGAGGGATCGTGTTCACGTGGACCTCTGCTTTCGGCACGGGGACGCCCGCGGCCCAGAAGACGCCGTTGACCATGACCCGCATCGACTGAGGAACGGCGAAGTCACCGAGGTGGCCAAGCGAAGTGGAGAAGGCTCGTCCGCCCCAGCGGTTTTCCCAGGTCCAGGCGATGGTGTCGGTCATCTCCGACTTCAGTTCATAGGTGCCGAACTGATTGGTCCGAGTGCCGGGCTTGGACTTGCCGGTGCCGAGAAGGAGCGGGGTGATCCCGGGCTCGAGCTTGGTCAGGTAGAGGGTGCCGGGTGACTTCCATTTCTTTCCCTCGACCCCTGTCATGATCGGGTGAGCGCGAGCGCCTATGGCGGGCGTCACCTCGGTCGCTCCCTGCAGATGGATCTGGTAAGGGGTGCCAAAGGCATCCCGGCCGAAGCCGTCGTTCCACTCACGGTGCGGATGACCGTTCGGGTAGTTGAAGCCGTGGGTGCTGGTGCGGAAGCAGACCACCGGCTTGCCCGCCTCGACGTAGCGGGTGACGTGGCCCAGCTGTTCGTCATCAAGCTTGAGGAAGCGGATGAAGAAGATCGCGACGTCGGCTTCGGCGAGGGTCTCGAGTCCGGGCAGGCCCCGCTTGTCCTTCTCGGGATCCCAGTCGGGATTGACGACCGTGGTCTCGAATCCCAGTCGCTCCAGTTCGGCTGCGAACTTCGGCATCGAGCGCTGCGGGCTGTAGTGATGGGTCCCCACCACGATCACCGCATTCGGCTTGGCCGCGTCGTCTCCCTGCGCGACGGCACGTGCCGTCGATACCAAAGTCGTGAGCAGGGCGAGAAGGAGGATGGGAAAGAGTGAGTTGGGCATGAGCAGGATCGTGATGACCCGACGCATGATACGTCTCTCAACCAGGAATGTTTCGCTCACCCGGTATTTGCGAAACGAAGCCAGTTTCTCGCATCGAATCTTCTCTACGAAGGGCCGATTTCATGTTTAGCTATTGCAGGGGCATGGGAAACATTGAGCAGACAGATTCGTCTTCGGGTTCAGCGGATCAAAAAAGCGGAGTCCTGGATGGATCGAGGGCTCGCCGGATTCTGGATTCTCTGCCGTTGGCGGTGTTTGGAAAGGATGCCGCCAACGAATTCAGGTTCGTCCTCTGGAACCGCAAGCAGGAGGAGATCACGGGAATTTCGCAGGAGGAGGCGCTCGGCAAGACCGATTTCGATTTGTTCCCGCAAGAGGATGCGGAAGCCTTCCGCAAGGCCGATGAAGCCGTCATCGCCGATGGCGAGGCTTTTGAGATCCCCGAGGAGAAGATCGACTCTCCCACCCAAGGAGTGATTTGGCTGAGGACGCTGAAAACCGCGCTGGAAGCAAGGACTGGTAAGTGCCGCTGGCTGTTGGGGATCTGCGAGGATATCACCGCCCAGAAGCTCGCCGCCGGTGAGTTGGAGCGCACCAGCGAGGCGCTTCAGGCCACTCAGCTCCAGCTGATCCAGGCGGAGAAGATGGAGTCGATCGGGCGTCTTGCCGCAGGGGTGGCTCACGAGGTGAAAAACCCGCTCTCCCTGATGTCCATGGGACTGGACTATCTCAAAGAGGGGATCAAGCCGGATGACCCCAACCTGCCGGTTCTCCTCGGCGAGATGAGCGATGCCCTGGAGCGCGCCGACAAGATCGTTCGCGGCCTCCTCGATTTTTCAAGCGACCGGGGTCTCGACCTGGCCGAGAGCGATCTCGCCTCGCTGGTCGAGAGGGGTTTGCATCTGGTGCGTTACGAACTGAAGAAGTCGTGTGTGGTGGATATCGACGTCGAAGAGGATCTGCCCCTGGTGATCGCTGACCAAGGCAAGTTCGAGCAGGTGCTGGTGAATGTCCTCACCAACGCCGTGCATGCGGTGGAAGCCTGCGACGAGGTCGAGGCTGCCCACAGGCTGGAACTGAGAATGGAGAAGGCCGTGGTGGATTTCGAGATGGCCGACGAGGACATCCTTGGTCATCGACGCCTGAGGATCGGGGATCCGGCCGTGTTGCTGCGTCTTCGGGATACCGGGAGCGGGCTGCCTGAAGGCAATGCCGACAAAGTGTTCGATCCGTTCTTCACCACCAAGGACACCGGGCAGGGCACGGGGCTGGGGCTATCGGTCGTTCGGAAAATCATTTCCCTTCACGGCGGCCACATTTCCCTGCGAGCTCGAGGGGACGGGCTGCGCGGAGCGGAAGTGCGTATTTTCCTGCGTACGGCAGTCAATCGTTGTGGTTGACCCTGTCGAAACCACCTTGTTAAAGATGGACATGCTTGAGAACGAAAAAACTCCGATCAAAGTGATGCTCGTCGATGACGAGCAAGGATTGACGACCCTCACGAAGCTGAACCTCGAACGTGATGGGGAGTTCATTGTCGCGGTGGAGAATGACCCTCTCAAGGCCGTTGATCGAGCTCGGGTTCTTCAACCGGACATCATCGTCCTCGACATGGTCATGCCGGGAATGGACGGCGGGGACGTCGCTGCCCGGGTCCGCAACACTCCGGAGTTGGCCAACGTGAAGTTGATCATTCTGACGGCACTGGTGTCACAGGCCGAGGCGCCTGATGGCACGGTACCCATCGCTGTCGGAGGCGACCGCTGCCGTGCCCTCGCCAAACCGGTGAAAATCGAGCTGCTTCGGCAAACCATTCTCGAGGAACTCAACCTCGTTTGAGGGACTTCACTCTCTCATCGGTTTAGGCGGGCAAAGGCCAGAAGGCAGCCGCGCTCGTGAGAGGCAGCCGCGCTCGTGAGAGCGTGGAGGCGTTGCCTGAGAAGGCGCGGACGGAGGGCTGCGCCTCCACCTTCTCGCGAGACTGTTGCAGAACCTCTCGGAGATTCCCCCAAATCGGATTCTTCTCAAATCATCGTCTATTGTAGCCGAATTCGTAAGAATTTGGGCTCCGTTACCTAGAGGCCGCGCTCTTTCTTTCGAATGCCCCATAGCCTATGCACTTCTGCAACCGTCTCCCACGAAGGCGGCTCCA
>ENA-ORXT01006981-ORXT01006981.1-marine-metagenome-genome-assembly--contig:-NODE-6981-length-10260-cov-5.418639_pt1 | contig 10260 bp, 5 predicted proteins | sample MGYA00237868_ERZ511482 | MGnify/ENA metagenome assembly ERZ511482
TTGCAGCGCGTATACCGGCGGCGAGTACCCAATGGCATTGCGTTAGGAAATTGAGCTTCATTCGCGTAGCCAATTGAAATCAGCCGCTACGCGATAGCGTCCGGTCTTAAGCGCGTGGGACCGCACGCTATCGCGTGGCGGCTGATAGGGCGGTCCGTCGGATCATGTAAAGTAATTTCCATTAACTAACGCGTTGCCGCCTACTTGGGCTGCACTGCGTCAAAGTGTGATCGAAACCTCAAAAATAGAATGACAGACGCTACGCCCAATCCGACTGTCAATCCATACCAAAGTCCTTCTCCGCCCCCGCCGAGTGCGAACGCAAAGATCGCCCCGGACGTAATGCCGCATCCCCAATAAGCGAACAGCGTTATAACCATCGCTGCGCGCGTGTCTTTCATTCCACGCAGCGCCATCGAACCGCCCACCTGAAGCCCGTCAAAAACTCCAAATGCTGCCGCGATGTACAGAAACGAGACAGCCTTTGCGACAACGACGCTGTTTTCAGGGTCTGTCAGATCCAGATAAATCGCAATCAAGCTACGGGGCAAGAAGATAAAACACAATCCGGTCGCCAACATGATCATTCCTGATACTGCGATGCCTGTATAGCCCGCAACCTGTGCCCTTTGTCGATCGTGGGCACCCATGAATTGGCCGACGCGCGTTGACGCCGCAATCGAAATTCCTAGTGGAATCATAAAAGCGAGGGACGCTGTTTGGAGCGCGATTTGATGGGCGGCGAGTGCGTCCTTACCGAACCAACCCATTCCAAAAGTCGACGCTGAAAACATACTGATTTCAAAACCGATCGTTATGCCTATTGGCACGCCGATGCAAATCAGTTCCCACATCTGACTCCGGCTTTGGCTACTCAATAGGTTCTCAACAGTGAAGATTTTCAAGTGGCCGTACTTCCAGCGGAAATAGAGCAGCAGCAACAAACAAGCGCACCACATTACAATCGCGCTCGCATATCCGGTACCGACCAATCCCAATGCAGGGAAACCAAAGTGACCGAACATTAATACTTCGTTGGCCACAATGTTCAGGATCACGTTGCAGCAGCTGATGATTAAAACGGGGCGTGTGTCGGCAAGTGACTCCAGTGCCGACCGAAATGAGATAAAAATGAACGTTGGCAAGAGGCCCCAAGAAATTGCCTTGAGATAGTCGCCGCTCTGCCGAGCGACGTCCGGGGGTTGCTGCGTCCAATGAAACAGCGACTCAGCGTTTTGCAGAAGCAACCAACAGGGAACGAATAATAACGCCGACAACAAAAACGCATTTCTAAGCACGGACGATATTTTAGATTCGTCGTCAGCCCCTTTTGCCTGCGCTACAATGGGGCTGACTCCCAGCAAGCAGCCTGAAATGGCGAAGACGACAAAGTAGAACGTCGTGCTGCCCAACGCAATTCCCGCGATGGCATCGTTGCCAAGTCGACCCACCATCAATGTGTCCACGAACGAGATTGTGTGCTGAGCCAGGTGAGCCAATACCAAAGGGAAGGCAAGTTTGAGCAGTGCGAAGAATTCTTGGCGGTACACGTCGTAGTTGCTTTTTGTTCAATGGCGTTTGAGCGGCGTGGCATTGGCCGCGTTAAGAATAAGTATTTTGATCAAATGTGGCCCTGTCCAACTTAGTTCTAAACACAAAAGCGACTTAATCAAGCGGGCCCCATCAACGTGAAAAACCCAATTTCCGGTGGGCAATTAATTCGGATGCATTCATCACCCGAGATACCACGACTCACATGCATCAACATGTCATCCATCATAAATGTTCCCGAAGCGTATTTAATTCCGTGACTGCTCGGAGCCACTATCGGCCCGATCAAAGGAACCTGAATTTGACCGCCATGGGTATGACCAGCCACCATAAGATCGAAATCAAATTGAGCTGCCCATTTAAACTGATCCGGAGTGTGACTGAGCAAAATCTTCAGCGGTATCGGGGACGACACGTTTAAAGAGCCCGGAAAAGGCTTCAGATCTTCCGCACCTCCAAACCAGGGCAGTTCATTGCCTGCCAACGCCACTTTCACGCCGTTGATTTCCCTGACAATCCACTTTCCGTTAACTTCAATCAACCCAGCATCACTGAGCCTCTTCCGCAACAAAGGTTCATCTTGAATTCGTAAATCGTGATTTCCCAAAACATACATCACACCGTGCTTGGACTCCAACGCACCGAAAATCGGCTCAATCCAATCTAAACAATGATACTCGTCGATCAGATCACCCGTGATTAACACGAGATCCGCTTCGAACTGATTTACTTGCTGGACAATCTTTTTGTAGTAGCCAATGTCGAGGTGACCTGTCAGATGGAAATCCGATAGGTGGCAAACACTTAGCCCCTCAAGTTCCTTTGGTAATCGTTCTAACTTGAATGTCTTTCGTTCGATTGAGATCAAGTGCGACTGGTTTCCAGGTATGCGTTGAAGCATTTTTGCGAAAGATCCCACGTAGATCGGATCCTCAGCGAAATTTCGAAAGTCAATGATCTCGGTGGAATGGCTGATGATTGCCGCGGGAGGCCTGACAATGATCTTCCGATACAACCAACGCAGGATAATTAACACACCTACGACTAAGCAAGCCATCAAGTAGAAACGATTTAGGTGAAAACCGCTTGCTACCGTGGAAAAAGCAATCGTTCCATTTGAAATCACCATGCCACCGAACCAAGCAAATCCTGCCAACACAGCTAAGATGATGAGCTTCTCAGCGCGTTTTCTTACGTGCCGAGCAAAGGATGTTGCGTGGATGCGATTGAAGATGACGCACCAAATAGCAAGATGGCCGACAAAAATAATTGCCCAAAACACAAAATCCATGAGCGAACTTCGTTTGTCTAAACGGGATAGAAGAGTAATCTCTGCAGCATTCTAAACTCAATGGTCGTTCGTTTGAAGTCCCGTAGATGGGGCACTCCTACCGGACAGAAACTCCACAGCTGGCGTTCAACTCGGACTGGCAACAATGCCACACCACGCGTATGAAAATTGCAAATGCATATTTTAGCGGTGACACGTCTGCCCAATGGAACTTACTTAACGACAAACGTGTGATAATCTCATCAGTCGCCACACGATAGCGTCCGATCCTAAGCGTTTAAAACCGGACGCTATCGCGTGGCGGCTGATACTATGTGAAAACCATACGGCTCGCGCCGCGGGCGCTACCATGAAAATGAGCTTTGCAGATCCCCTGTCGCTCGCACGGCGACCACCTCACAGGGTAAACAAATCAATCTGTTTCTTAATCTCGTTCATGAAGTTGGCCGCACCTACACCGTTGGCGACACGATGATCAAATGCCATCGTCGCAGATATCATCCTTTCAAAACGGAACGAATCTCCGTCAGGTATTGGATGAGAAACGGCAGCGCCGACCGCAAGGGTGGCCACCGCGGGTGGGACGATCGCGGGAATACCCAAACGCATCCCCATGTTGCCAATATTTGACACCATCATCGTCGTTGATTCGTCGGCTTGGTCTATGCCTTGTTGCGCCAATTTAACTTGCCGTTTATACGCCGCGAAAAACTCTTCTGAGGTCATTTGATCCGCCCTTTTTATGACGGCGGTTACCAATTCATCGTTGCCAATCCCGACTGCGATGCCAAGATTGACATGCTTGAATACTTTGTACGATTTTCCGTCGGCCGTCAACGAACTCCGGAAGGAATCGTGTTGTTTGACGGCTTGAGCGACGCAAAGACACAGCATCGCAAAGGCTGTTGGTCCGCCAGTTTCGCGTACGCGATTGCGGAGATCTTCGACTCTTGTCCAAGGCCAATCCGCCACCAACGTCACCGGCACGCAAGTCTGAGCCGCCTTGGTCAATCGGTAGTTTAGCTTAATTTGAGTTTTCGCTACGGGCACCAGATCAAACTCATTCGACGTTTTTGTTTCCTTGGTTTGATCCTCGGAATCGGAACGACGATTCGCAAGAAACACCTCGACATCGTCGATCGATAGCTTTCGTCCTGCTGCAGGAATGTCCTTGGCTAATTCAAGAATGTTCTCGTCGATTAAGAACTTACGAGTCCTTGGTGCGACCAGCGCGCCTGGCGATCGTCGAACCTTCGACTCGTTCGAGGTCGCATCAAATCCAACGGGGTGCTCTCCATCTTGCGAAAGGGTGATACCGTGATCAAATGCGGGGCCTGCCGCAATCTGCTCTTCCACTGCCGTGTCCAAGAGCGCGATCTCGGTGCCGATCTCCAGTACCGAATCTACTTCAACCAGCCACTCCACCAATTTGCCCGCATAAGGCGATTCGACGTCCGAGGTTGCTTTGTCAGTTTCCATCGTGAACAGGGGTTCGTCGCGATCAACAGAGTCGCCAGGTGATTTAAGCAGCTCTACCAATAAAGCTTCTTGAAGTCCTTCGCCCAGTTGTGGAATCTTGATGGATACGATCGCCAAGGTTATTGCTCCATCGTGAGTTGAATTGCGGCAGTCACCTCTAAAGCACCCGGCAACGCCGCGTACTCAAGGATCGGATTGTATCCAATGTAAATATCAGGTTTAGAAATCAATTGTGGTGGGCTGACAAAATGGAAAAACGATGTTTCATCGTTCATCAAATCGCTAATGATCATCTGCCCAACGCTGCAGGATTTTCCGTCTTCTTGGAGAACGACCAGTCGCCCTGTTTTCTCAACAGAATCGGCAACTGTCTGACGATCCCAAGGTTGCACAGTTCTCAGATCGATGACTTCGACAGAAGTTGAAACGTCCATCGTTTCGGCCACCGCCAAAGCAATTTCAACACCGTTGCCCCAAGTAACAACGGTTACGTCATCACCTGAGTGACGGATTCTGGCACTTTCAAAACCGACGGCGGGCACCGCATCGCCAACGGGCATCTTTTTTCTGAGCAGATGTTTTGGAATCAAAAAGATCGTTGGATCGTCGGCATGCATGGCTGTCCACATCAGCGCGGCGGCGTCTTCTGGCGTGCTGGGCACGACGACACGCATGCCGGGGAAGTGAGCGAATATACTTTCGTTAGCCTGCGAATGCCAGATTGATCCGCCGGGCAAGTAGGCTCCGTAAGGTGCATACAACACCAACGGACATTTCCATTTACCGTTCGAACGCCATCGCAACGTACTCATGTTCTGGGTAATCTGATTCATCGCTGGGCCGACGAAGTCAACGAACTGCAACTCGAAGACCGGGTTGAGTCCCACCGATGCCATGCCGATGCCAACACCCGCAATGGTTGCCTCGGCCAATGGCGAATTGAAAACGCGATTGGGAAATTCATTCGACAGATCACATGTCATCCCAAAGACGCCGCCCTTGGGTGATTCGATGTCTTCACCAAAAAAGACTGTGTCCGCGTCAGAAGTCAAGCGTTGGCGAAAGACGGTGTTGAGCGCGTCAACCATTCGCCAGTCTTTGCCTCCCTCTAAAGGCGGCGATTTCGCAACCGGAGGCTCTGCCATCAAATGATTCAGCAGCGTTTCTGGATTGGGATCAGCTTCGGTTTCTGCGGCAAGGTATTCCTGATCGACTTGGAGTTCTATTTCTGATTGTATTTGTTGCCATTGGCCGGCAGTCAATTCGCCGTCGGAAATTAGTTGCCGCGAGTAGGTTTCGATTGGATCGCGGGCCTTCATCGCGACCAATTCCTCAGGCGTGCGATAGACGCGTTGGTCATCGCTGCACGTGTGGGAACAGATGCGATCAAATTGCGCGACGACAATTGTGGGGCCGTCGCCACGACGGGCCTTTTCTAAAATTGGACTGATAGCGTAACCCAGATTATCTGGTTGCCGCGCATCGACGTGGGCAAATATGTCTTTGCTAAACATTCCCAGCTTGAATGGGTTAAAGCGGTCAGTGTTGGTGCTGATGCCGTAGTTGTTGTCTTCCACAATAAAGACAATGGGCAGTTTTCGTTCAATCGCAAAACTCACGGCTTCATAGAATTCTCCCTGCCGTGTTGAAGCGTCACCAATGGTCGCTACAACGACATTGGCACGACCAGCCAACTGCATTGACCAAGCCACACCGCATCCTGGCAAACAGTTTGCCCCCGTCGGCGTCGGAACAGACCAGATATTCCGTGCTCGGTCAGAATAATGTCCCGGCATCTGGCGTCCACCACTCGAAGAACCAGCTTTGGCAAAATAAGCGCTTGCCAGATCCGAATTCGGCACACCCTTGGCCAATACCAGGGCTCGGTCACGGTAATAAGGGAATAGGTAATCGCCGGCCTCCATCTGCATCGCGACAACAGCCATTGATTCGTGCCCCATGCCGGCGACTTGAAACCAGCCCTTGCTTTGACGGTGAAGAATGCCTTCGCGGCGGTCACCTTCGCGACTTAAGTACATTGTTTTTAGCAGGGCGACGCGATCGTAAACCTTCGGCGTCTGCCGATTAACGACCGGGAAGGTGATTTTCGAATTGAAAATCGTAGCATCCTGCTTGCTCATAGATTCATATCCTTACGAATCAGTCTCAAAATTGTCTGCACCATTTCCATAGGTGGAAATCGCGCGGCGGGCCTATATTCTAGGACACGCATAAATACTTATCGGCAGCCCATCAATCCATGATCGGCCCGAGTTTAAATGCAAGCACTATATGTATGCAAATTCACCAGTTCTCCATAGACGAATGTCAAACAAACTATGAACATTCTACAAAAAACAACTCCGAACTGAATCTGTTCACTGTCGTGCTATCACTTAATTGTTAGATTGGAGTCAGTACGGCCGCCAGAAACCAAATTTGTTTAGTGTTGCGGTTCCATTCAACTAACAACTTCTTAGAGACACCAGTGCCCCGAAATCACTTAATTTCAATTTGCCTGTCGCTGATCTTTTGTTGCTCAGCACTACTGGCCGACGACGTTGGTAAGACGTCGGACTCAACCGCCATAGCGAATAAGCGTATTGGGGAGGACATTAAATATCTTGCTTCGGACCAACTCAAGGGACGTCAGCCGGGCACGCCAGAAATGAAGCTGGCCGAAGATTACATCCTCCAAGCGTTTAAAGAAGCGGGATTGAAACCCGGCGGATCTGAGGACAGCTACCTTCAAACGTTCGACGTCACCAACCGACGAGCGTCTCATACGATCAACGCTGACACTACTCACCTGCGATTAACGACGCCCACCGGTGAATCCTTGTCTCTGGAATATGAACAGCAATTCGTCCCGATGGTTTATAAGGAAAGTTACAAGCTGGAGGATTTGTCTGTTGCATTTGTCGGTTACGGCATCAACGCCAGCCGCGAACACAACTACAACGAGTATCGCAACCTGAACGTTGAGGGCAAGGTTGTTGTCATGATCCGAGGCGAACCACAGCAGACCAGGGTCGACAGCGTCTTCGATGGGGAAGACACGTCGCGTTACTCGTACTTACAAACCAAAGTCGACGCTGCAATCGCGGCAAAGGCAGCCGCGATCATTTTGGTCAACGATGCAGGTCGCGCCTTCGACAATGACAGCGCGGACGACTTAGCGTCGGCGTCTCAGTTTGGTCGGGTCACCAAAGAGATTCCGTTTGTGCATATGAAACGTCAAACGTTTAACGAAATGCTTAAGCAGAGTCCCGTTTACACCGCAATCGGGGATCCCTTGAGCTCGCTTTCGGAGATCGAAAGTGAAATCGATGCAACGCTGGAGCCACTGTCGCAGACGCTTTCCGATTGGCAGATCAAAATGGCTGCTGAGTTCATCGAAGTAAAGACCACCACGTCCAACATCATTGGCATCGTCCAAGGGGCGGGTGCCTTGGCCGAAGAAACGATCGTCGTTGGAGCCCACTACGATCATCTAGGGATGGGAGACTATGGTTCGCGTTCAAGAGACGCCGGTAAAGCGATCCACAATGGAGCCGACGACAACGCGACGGGGACTGCGGCTGTGATGGAGCTGGCGCGGCGATTTGGAAAACGCACTCAGACGCCGACGCGGCGGATTGTCTTTATTTGTTTCAGCGCCGAAGAATTAGGTTTGGTGGGTTCGAAACATTACGTCGACAACTCGGTTGTGCCGATCGAACAGACCGTGGCGATGGTGAACTTTGACATGATCGGTTACTTGCGAGAGGATTCTTTGTTGATGTTTGGTTGGGATACAGCGACAGACTTCGACGCGATGCTGATTGAATCCAATGAGAATGTAGGGCTGACACTGGTGAAGCCCCCAACCGGATTCGGTGGCAGTGACCATATGGCTTTCAACGCACAAAAAATCCCCAACGTGTTTTTCAATACGGGTTTGACGGGCGTCTATCACACGCCGGATGACGATTTTGAGGCAATCAATGTACCGGGGGTAGTTCGTATAATCGGTCTTAGCGAAGCATTCTTGAAGCAGTTAACTACGTCCGAGCAGCGTCCACAGTACGCTCAGCCACGTAGACCGAGTAAAGATGTAAAACTGGGGATCGCAATCAGCATTGACCAGAAAACAGAACGGCTAACGATCGAACGGCTCGTCGAAGATTCGCTTGCACAGAAAGCTGGCGTGGAGGTTGGAGATCAAATCATGGCATTCAACGGTACGACGAAGGTGGACAGCCATCGCCGTCTATCGCGCGAAATCAAACGCGCTTCGGGAAAGGTCGTTCAGATCATTTTGGATCGAGACGGCGAGGCGGTTGTATTGGATTTGGATCTGAAATCTCCATAGCATAGTTGTCTTTCGCCATTGTTGTCTTTCGCTCCGCGAAAGAACACGTGCGCGCGAGTGCACTTTCGCGGAGCGAAAGGCTACATTAAAGCGATGCCAAGAATTCTTCCGCAACTTTAAGATGGGCATCGCGTTTGGCCTTATCCATTTTCTTGGCCATGCTACACATCATCGCCCAGCGCGGATTCTTTGCCAGCGAATCGCTGTGGAGCCAAACCCAACGCCAGTACAAACCATCCCAAATCTCACACCACGGTTCCTTTTTATAGTGGCTCATTTTCCGGATGTAAGCCGAACCTGAGAAATACGGCTTCGTCGTAATCAGGCCGCCATCTGCGTGTTGGCTCATAGAATACGCGTTGGGAACCATCACCCAGTCGTAACTGTCGATGAACATCTCCATGAACCAGCGATAAATCTCATCAGGATCTAACTCGCATAGGAACATGAAACCACCCAGCACCATCAACCGTTCGATGTGATGGCAGTAACCGGTATCTAAGATCCGCTCAATCGTATCGTCGATCGGAACAATACCAGTCGTTGCGTCGTAAAAAGTACTGGGGATCTTGCGGTGATGTTCCCAATGATTGGTCGTCCGCATCTCAACACCATGATCCTCATACGTCGCGCGGATGAACTCACGCCACCCAATGATCTGCCGAATGAAACCTTCAACCGAGTTCAGCGGCACGTCGTTCTTCTTCAGGAACGCCATGGTTTGCTTTACGACTTGGTTTGGAGTGAGCAATCCCGTGTTCAGCATTGGAGTTAGGATGCTGTGCCAAAGCCAAGATTCCCCTTGAACGATTGCGTCTTCGTAGACGCCAAAGTTCTCAAACCGCTTCTTTAAGAAATTATTTAACCATCTTTTCGCCGCCGCATGATCGGTCGGATAGTGTAAGTCGTCTAAGTTTCCATAATTATCACCAAACCGCTTATTCACGTATTCACGGGCTTCGAGATCCACGTCGTCATGTTTGATCTTCGCAACCGCAGGAATCTCGTGCAGGAGTTTTTTGGGTACCTTCTTGCGATTGTCTTCGTCAAAGCTCCACTTCCCTCCGGCCGGCTGGTCATCCTCCATCAGCAGATCCAAACGGCGGCGTTGAGACTTATAGAAGTCAGCCATGAACCAGCGTTTCTTACCGGCACGATATTCTTGGTTGTCGTTCTGTGAATTGATGAACTGTGGGTTTTCAAGAAACTCAATCGGGATTTTAAGCTGATCGCAAAAACGGTTTAAGCGTTTTTCGAGCATGAAATCGGTTGGATGTGTCGTGATTAATTTCTTTGGTGATGATTTCAGGCCGCGTTTGATCTTTTTCAAATGGCGGAGCAACGAGTCCTTTTTTTCGTCATACTCTAGGTAAACCGTTTCGATTCCCTTCTCCTGAATCCGTTGTTCGTATTGTTTCATCGTGGCACGGTGAAGCCACAGCTTTTGCTTGTGGAATGTCGCAGGATACTCGCTGTCGCCGAAAAAAAGGCTGTCCTCGATCAATATGACTTTTGAAGGACGGAGTTTCAGACCGGGGTGGTCAGCGAAGAGTTGATGAGGGAAAATTAGTAAATTCAAGGCAAA
>ENA-ORXT01006985-ORXT01006985.1-marine-metagenome-genome-assembly--contig:-NODE-6985-length-10259-cov-3.110391_pt1 | contig 10259 bp, 7 predicted proteins | sample MGYA00237868_ERZ511482 | MGnify/ENA metagenome assembly ERZ511482
TCACCGTTCCTGCGTACTTTAACGACGCCCAGCGTCAGGCCACCAAAGACGCAGGCAAGATCGCGGGCCTCGAAGTGTTGCGCATCATTAACGAGCCGACAGCGGCGGCACTTGCTTACGGTCTTGATAAAAAAGAAACACAAACCATCGCGGTCTATGACCTTGGTGGCGGTACATTCGACGTGACCATTCTTGAGATTGACGACGGCCTGTTCGAAGTGAAATCCACCAACGGTGACACGTTCCTTGGTGGTGAAGACTTTGACATGCGCATCGTTGACTACCTCGCAGGCGAGTTCAAGAAAGAGCATGCCGTCGATCTGACCAAAGACAAGATGGCGTTGCAGCGTTTGAAAGAAGCGGCCGAAAAAGCCAAGATCGAACTGTCTTCGTCTTCATCCACAGAGATCAACCAACCGTTTATCTCTATGGGCAAAGACGGCGCGCCATTGCACATGGTCATGAAGATGACCCGTGCAAAGCTTGAAAGCCTTGTCGCTGACCTGATCAAAGCGTCCATGAAGCCATGTGCAGCCGCGTTGAAAGACGCAGGCCTGTCCGTCGGTGACATCGACGAAGTTGTTCTGGTCGGTGGTATGACCCGCATGCCGCGCGTTCAGGAAGAAGTTGAAAAGTTCTTCAACAAAAAGCCGCACCAAGGTGTGAACCCTGACGAAGTCGTCGCCATGGGCGCTGCTATTCAGGCTGGTGTTTTGCAAGGCGACGTCAAAGACGTGGTTCTGCTGGACGTCACACCATTGTCCATCGGTATCGAAACACTTGGTGGTGTCTTCACACGTCTGATCGACCGTAACACGACGATCCCGACAAAGAAGTCTCAGGTGTTTTCAACCGCCGAAGACAACCAGAACGCCGTGACGATCCGTGTGTTCCAAGGTGAACGTGAAATGGCTGCCGACAACAAGATGCTCGGTCAGTTCAACCTCGAAGAAATCCCGCCCGCACCACGCGGTCTGCCCCAGATCGAGGTGACATTTGACATCGACGCCAACGGCATCGTGTCTGTGTCCGCCAAAGACAAAGGCACGGGCAAGGAACAGGCGATCACGATCCAGGCCTCTGGTGGTCTGACCGACGAAGACATCGAAGCAATGGTCAAAGACGCCGAAGCAAATGCTGACGCCGACAAGGACCGTCGCGAAATGGTCGAAGCACGCAACCAAGCCGAAAGCCTCATCCACTCGACCGAAAAGTCGATGGAAGAGCATAACGACAAGGTTGACCCAACCACGATCGAAGTGATCGAATTGGCAATCGCGGCGCTGAAGGATGATCTAGAGGACGAGAAATCGACCGTCGACAAGATCAAGTCAGGCGTCCAGAACGTGACTGAATCTGCGATGAAGCTGGGCGAGGCGATTTATAAAGCGTCTCAAGAAGCCGAAGGCGAAGCAGAGCCAGAGATGCGCGGCGCCGACGAGGAAGAAATCCTCGACGCCGACTTCGAAGATCTGGATGATCAAAAGCGTGACTAAGGCAAACGCCTAAAAAAATGAGACCGGCCCCCAACCGGGTCGGTCTTTTCCTTTTCCCAAAGGGGATTATTACAATGGCAAAACGCGATTATTACGAAACGCTTGGCGTTGCCAAAGGTGCGGATGCGGCTGCGATCAAAAAGGGCTATCGCCAAAAGGCGAAAGAACTTCACCCTGATCGCAACACCGATAACCCCAAGGCAGAAGACCTGTTTAAAGAAGCCAACGAAGCTTACGAAGTCCTCAAAGACCCCGACAAGAAAGCAGCCTATGACCGTTACGGTCACGCCGCTTTCGAAGGCGGCATGGGCGGCGGCGGGCAACGCGGTGGCCAAGGTCAGGGCGACTTTGCCTCTGCATTCTCTGACGTCTTCGACGACCTGTTTGGTGACATGCGTGGCCGCGGTGGCGGACAAGGGCGGTCTCGCGCGCAACGCGGCAACGACCTACGCTATAACCTGCGCATCAACCTCGAAGACGCGTTTGCGGGCATGGCGAAAACGATCAACGTTCCCACCGCAGTCACCTGTGGCCCGTGTAGTGGCACAGGTGCCGCCGACGGGTCGGAACCGATCAATTGCCCCACCTGTAACGGCATGGGCAAGGTCCGCGCGCAGCAGGGCTTCTTTACCGTCGAACGCACCTGCCCCACCTGTAATGGTGCTGGTCAAACGATCAAAGACCCTTGTTCTACCTGCCACGGTCATGGCCGCGTCGAGAAAGAGAAATCGCTATCCGTCAACATCCCCGCAGGTGTTGAAACCGGCACCCGTATCCGTCTTGCTGGCGAAGGAGAGGCGGGCTTGCGCGGTGGTCCAACTGGCGATCTTTATATCTTCATCGAAGTGAACGACCACAAACTGTTCGAACGCGATGGAGGCAATCTGTACTGCCGCGTCCCCGTCAGCATGACCTCTGCCGCAATGGGTGGCGAAATCGAAGTGCCAACAATCGACGGTGGCCGCAGCCGCGTGAAGATACCAGAAGGCAGCCAGTCAGGCCGCCAGATGCGTCTGCGCAGCAAAGGTATGCCCGCGTTACGTGGCGGTGGTGCTGGCGATATGTTCATCGAACTTGCCGTCGAAACCCCCGTCAATCTGACCACGCGTCAAAAGGAAATCCTCAAGGAATTCGACGAGATCGCAGCAGAGAACAACCCACAAGGGTCCAGCTTCTTCAAATCGGTCAAATCCTTTTGGGATGGCATGAAGGGTTAACCGTTTTCTAACCAAAAACGCGGCAAAGTGGGGTCATGCCTCACTTTGCCGAAACCCCCGCCTTGTTCGCTGATTTTGACGAAGCCCCCGCGCCGTCAGGCAAACACCCGTCGTATATCAAAGATCACCGCAAGCGCCTGCGCGCACGCTTTCTGTCGGGTGGTCCCGATGCTGTCCCAGATTACGAACTGCTTGAACTGGTGCTGTTCCGCGCCATCCCCCGTCAAGACGTCAAACCCATAGCCCACGCGCTGATCGATCATTTTGGCGACTTCAACCGCGTGCTTTCGGCACCCTTGGGTCAGTTGCAAAAGGTCTCAGGTGTCGGTGATGCAGCAGCACTCGAGCTGAAGATCGTCGAAGCAGCCGCCCACCGTTTGTCGCGCGCCAAGGTCATGGAACGCCCCGTCATATCCAGTTGGGACGCTGTTCTCGACTATTGCCACACCGTCATGGCGCACCGCGATACCGAACAATTCCGCATCCTGTTTCTCGATACCAAAAACGTCCTGATCGCGGACGAAGCACAGGCCAAAGGCACCATCGACCACGTCCCCGTCTACCCGCGCGAAGTCGTCAAACGCGCGCTCGAACTGAACGCGGCATCGCTGTTGTTGGTCCACAATCACCCCTCTGGCGACCCGACCCCCAGCCAAGCAGACATCACCATCACCAAACAGATCGAAGACGCCGCCCGCGCGCTTGGCCTGACAGTCCACGACCATCTGATCATCGGAAAATCGACAGAACTTAGCTTTCGCGCAACAGGGCTGCTTTAACCTTGCGGCGCGATCCATAGCTCGACACGGCGGTTAACCAACCGCCCGCGGTCAGTCGTGTCGCACCCCACAGGCAGCGCCTCGCCAAAGGCTGCTGATTGCACGCTCACATCATCAGGCAGCACATCGTCCAGCAACCGCAACAGACTGCGCTTTACCTCTTCAGCACGCGCACTTGATAAGTCACGGTTCGCCGTCGCAGCCCCGCGCCCGTCGGTAAACCCGACAAACATAATGTCCTGCCCCGCAAAATCACCCGCATTGATCCCGCGCGCCAATCGGCGCAGCCCCGACAGCGACAACGCATCCAGACGCGTCGTGCCCTCTTCAAACCGGTAGCTTTGCGTCAGACGGGTCCGCGCACCAAGCACACGCAACATCCGCTGAAGCTCCCCCAGTGGCACCTCGGCGCCCGCCGCACGGATCGCGTTTGATAACCGCTGACCCTGATCACCCAACGAAATCGCGTCCAGATCCTGATCAACAAAACCCGCCCGCCGGACAACACGTTGTGCCGCAGGGGTGTCCAACCACGTCAGAAAACCGCGCATCACCGGATGCTGTCGCCGCTCTGGCGCATAAATATAGACGGGGTTCGCAAACGGGTAATCCAGTGTCTTGAACCCCGCAATATCGGGTGCGACCAGAAACCGGCACGCGTCAACCAACGGCAACGCACGCCGCCCTGACCGTTCGCTCAAAGAGATCATCCCGATGCTGTCCGGCTGCAACAAGGCCGCGTCAAACGCGGTACGATCCTGATGTGCGACCAGCATATCAGCGTCAAATCCAACCGCCTCTGCAAGACCAACGTTCATCACATGCAACGTCTCGATCTTGGCCAGATCAACCGCCGCACCAGACGCAGGCCCCACAAAAATAAGCGGATCAAGACCAACGATACGGCGCTGGGCAAAGCTGTTAAGCGCACCAATACCGACCTCTGCCGCACGCGCCACCTCGTCATCTGACACGCGCCGCCCTGCAAGCACAAGATCAGCCTGATGCGTAATAAGATCGGCAAAGCCCTCGGACGTCGACGTCGCGCGAAACGCAAAAGTCGCCAATCCGGCACCCGCATCATCCCGCAAGATCATCGTGAACTGACCATCATCCCCGTCGACGGTTTCCACGTTATGACCCAGCGACAATGCGTAGCTTTGCAATAATCCTGGCAACAAAACACGCGTCATCTTTTCAGCACCCGCAAGCCGGAACTGAGGGATATAACCCGTCGCGGGCGGACACGCATCACCCGCACATACGACGTTTGCATATAGCAACGTCAGCGGGCCGTAGCGGGTTTCAATCTGTAGATAGGTTCCGTCATAGCCGATAAACTGGCCTTCAACCGTCAGCGCACCCTCTTGCGAGGTGACCGTGATGTCCTGCGCATTTATCGTCGATGCAAAAAGACAAAGCGCGGTCCCAAGGGCCGCACTTTGCTTATTTCGTAAAAAGGTCCAACATTTGCGCCAATTCATTTGGAAGCGAGTGTTAAATCCTCATACATATTATTCAATACCAGAAATTCACCAATCGCGTCACATCCGGGCATTGTCATGACAAGACGTTGCGTTGTCGGGCGGTCACTTGGGTTCACTTGCATCGTTTGCGCCTTCACGGTCCGGCCACAGTTCATGTCCGTAACTTCGACTTCGACGCTTAATGCGATCTTACCGTCCATCGCCGACAGACCTGTCGGGAAGGTGTAAACATCTGCAAAAAAGCCCTCCACTGCGCTGCCATGACCAAGATGCGTCAAGAACCCGCTGCTCCCTGATGCCGCGTTAACGCGGTCTCCTGCCGCAGCAGACCAGACATGCCCTGCGTCACCATATGTCGCGCCAAATTCAAGCGCATGAAGCTGCACACCGCTGTTGCCCTGCCATTGCAGCACAACACGGTCGTAGGCCGCAATTTCAGGCACTGCGGTGATCGAAAAGACGGACTCTTCGTTTGCAGACGCAACACCGTACAACGCCTCTTGCGACAACGCCGGAACATCCAGTTCAAACGTGCCATTGGCGTCGGTGACGACCTCGAACATCATATCTTCATGCAGAACGGTCACGGTAGAATTCGCATCACACGGTGCCGCATATGACAAAGTCACCATCGCAAAACCCGCAGGCGTCGTGTCTAACGTTTGCGTACAAACAGGTGCGTCAGCAATCTGCTCTTCAGCTTGGATGTCTTGAACATCAACCGCAGCAAGTGTGACCAAAGGGGTTTCAGTAACGGGCGGGGCCACATCTGCAACCGACTGCGTCAGCGCGGTAAATGATGGCGTTTCAATTTCGAGCGGTACAATCGTCGACGCGACACGCACACTGGATTTTACAACAGCAGGGATCGACATTGACTGCGTCCCCACAACGGACGCTGTAACAGGCGTCAGGACAGCAAGGTTGATATCGTTTTCAGCCTGCGACATCGGGCCACCAACGGGGACATCGTCACCCCACCGCGCTGCCATCGCATCACCGTATTGCATTACAAAACCGATCCCGAGTGCTATCGAAAACGTAGCGACAGCAGTCTTAATCTTCTTCAACGTTGGCTTGGCAGGCATTTTTTGTCCCTTAATCACGGCAGATTGTAGGGTATGGGTGACGGAATTTGGTGGCCACAGCACGACCACCAAATGTTCTTAACAAGACATTAATGTGGCAAAGATTATGCCAACTTTCCGTGACAATGCTTGAATTTGTTGCCCGAACCACACGGACACGCATCATTGCGACCAGGTGATCCCCATGTCTTTGGATCGTTTTCAACAAAACCTTCGCGCGGTGACGCCCCTGCCCCCGTCGCATCAGACGTCGCGCGCGCAACACCTTCATCAGCCGCCGTGGCCGCCGCCGCTTGTTGCTGTCGTAATTGCTCGATCAGTTGCGTTTGCTGTTCAGCAGACATCGGGCGGATTTGCCCCAACTTCTGTGTCACATCCGTCCGCAGCCCGTCCAAAAGCTGGTCAAACAACTGGAACCCTTCGGTCTTGTATTCGTTCAGCGGGTCACGCTGCGCATAACCACGAAAGCCGACAACAGACCGCAGGTGTTCCAACGTGATCAAATGCTCACGCCATTTGCCGTCAATCGTTTGCAGCAAGATCTGCTTTTCCACGTTGCGCATCGTCTCTGCGCCAAACGCTTCCTCTTTTTCGGCCATGTATGTGTCAGACGCCTCTTCAAGCCGCTCGATCACAACGCTTGCGTCCACACCTTCTTCGTCGGCCCATTTGATCACAGGCACGTCCATCCCGATAAACTTGATGATATCGGTATACAGACCCTCGGTGTTCCACTGATCGGCATAGCTTTTGGCGGGCATATGTTCTTCGACCAAGTCTTCGATCACCTGATAACGCATATCGCTGACGATTTCAGACTGGTCTTGGCTTTCCATAATCTCGCGGCGCTGACCAAAGATCACCTTACGCTGCTCGTTCATCACGTCATCGAATTTGAGCAACTGCTTACGAATGTCAAAGTTGCGGCCCTCGACCTTGGCTTGCGCGCGTTCCAGCGACTTGTTCACCCACGGGTGAATGATCGCCTCGCCTTCCTTCATGCCAAGCGTTGACAGCACTTTGTCCAAACGCTCTGACCCGAAGATGCGCATTAGATCATCTTCCAATGAAAGGAAGAAAGAGGACCGACCCGGATCGCCCTGACGACCGGACCGACCACGTAGCTGGTTATCAATCCGGCGGCTCTCGTGGCGTTCTGTCGCCAAAACATACAGACCGCCAGCCTCTAGGACCTTCTTCTTTTCTTCCGCGTGTTCTGCTTCGATCTTCTCGCGCAGCGCCACCGGATCAGCATCAGGATCAGCGGCCAGCGCGTCCTGCACCTTCATCTCGACGTTACCGCCAAGCTGGATGTCGGTACCACGACCCGCCATGTTGGTCGCAATCGTCACAGCACCGATCTTACCCGCATCCGCGATAATCTGCGCTTCACGCTCGTGTTCGCGTGCGTTCAGAACATCATGGGTGATGCCTTCCTTGATCAGCAACTGACGCAGAAATTCCGACTTCTCGATCGACGTCGTACCCACAAGAATGGGCTGACCCTTCTCGCTGGCCAGCTTGATCTCTTCGACCACACCGTCAAACTTCTCGCGCGCCGTGCGGTACACCTGATCGTTGTCATCTTGACGCGCAATCGGACGGTTGGTTGGCACTTCGACCACACCAAGCCCGTAAATCTCCATGAACTCGTCAGCTTCGGTCAGCGCCGTACCCGTCATACCCGACAGCGTGTTATACAGACGGAAGTAGTTCTGGAACGTCACAGACGCCAGCGTCACGTTTTCAGGCCGGATCGCCACGCCTTCTTTGGCCTCAATCGCCTGATGCAAACCGTCAGACAAACGACGCCCCGTCATCATACGACCCGTAAATTCGTCAATCAGCACAACGTCGCCGTCACGCACAATATAATCTTTGTCCTTGGTGAACAGCTTGTGCGCACGCAGACCTTGGCTGACGTGATGCACCAGCGTGGCGGATTCAGGATCGTACAACGTCTGACCCTCTGGCAGTTGCCCGTTCAGCGTCAGTTGATCCTCTAGCCAGTCGTTACCTTCGTCGGTAAACGTCGCCTGACGCGTCTTTTCGTCCAGATCAAAGTGTTCGTCCTTGATCCCCGGAATGATCTTATCAACCGCGATATACATCTCTGACCTATCCTGCGCAGGACCAGAGATAATCAACGGCGTCCGCGCTTCGTCGATCAAGATCGAATCGACCTCGTCCACAATCGCAAAGTTATGCTCGCGTTGGTTCATCTGCGACAATTCAGATTTCATGTTGTCGCGCAGATAATCAAAACCCAGCTCGTTGTTGGTCGCATAGGTCACGTCGCACGCATAAGCCGCCTGCTTTTCGTCCTCTGGCTGCTGCGGGTACACCACACCGGTCGTCAGACCCAGCGCGCCGTAAACCTTGCTCATCCATTCGGCGTCACGCTTTGCCAGATAGTCGTTCACGGTGACGATATGCACACCGCGCCCCGTCAGCGCATTCAGATACGCAGGGAACGTCGCGACAAGCGTTTTACCTTCGCCTGTTTTCATCTCTGAAATGTTGCCCTGATGCAGGAAAATCCCGCCCATCAGTTGCGTATCAAACGCGCGCAGGCCCAGCGCACGCAAGGCACCCTCGCGGCAGTTGGCAAACGCCTCTGGCAACAGATCATCAAGGCTTTCGCCACCCATTGCACGCTTTGCCAGTTCTTCGGTCTTCTGTTTCAGACCCTCATCGGACAGCTTCTGAAAGTCTTCTTCAAGCGCATTAATCTTTGCAACCAAAGGGCGGGTCGCTTTGACCTTACGATCATTTGCAGTCCCAAAGACCTTTTTCGTGAGTGTTCCGAAACCGAGCATGTTTTCTCCGCGCGCTATCTGCGCTGTCTGACGTCAATTTGTGCGCAGGTTGCTTGTAGGCAGACCCTACGCGGCATAAACAGTGTTCAGACCAGCCCCTCGCGGCATTTAACGCATGTAAGGGGCCGGATATACTGTGTCAACGTCGCGGGCACCCGTGGCCATTCAAGGGATCGTTTAATGCTGAAACATGTAACATATTTGGCCATATCACTGGGCTTGGCCACATCTGCCGCAGCCCAAGACCAAATCACGTTTTCCGGCCAAGAAGCCGCCGCGCTGAAATGCGCGCATATGTTCACATTCACCTCCGTAACCATGTATCAGGCAGGTTACATCGCACGGCGACACAGCGACATGATGCTGACCTGGTCCTACGTCATCCTCAACCGCTACGTCAGCGGCACAATGGACCAACGGCTTGCAGCGATGGAAATCATCGGACAACGGCACGGGTTCCAAGGCACGCTCGAAGACTTTTCAACCGAAGCCGAAACCTGCGTCCGCCAGTTCCCGGTAGCCTAAGCCCAATCGCTTGACGGCCCCGACCCTCTTTGCCAAACCAAGGCAAAGAGGGGCACTGCCATGTCAGAACGCTGCGGATGGGTCGGGGTTGAACCGATCTATGAACACTACCACGACACCGAATGGGGCGTGCCCGAATGGGACAGCCGCGCATTGTGGGAAAAGCTAATCCTCGACGGCTTCCAAGCAGGCCTTAGCTGGATCACCATCCTCAAAAAACGCGATAACTTCCGCGAGGCCTTTGAAGGCTTCGACCCAGAGGTCATCGCCACATGGGGCGAGCCTGAAATTGAACGGCTGCTGCAAAACGCAGGGATCATCCGGCACCGGGGCAAAATCGCGGCCACGATCAGCAACGCCCAAGCCTACCTCAAGATGCAAGAAACCCAACCCTTCGCGGACTTCTGCTGGGGCTATTTCGACGGCGCGCCGTTGCAAAACCACTGGAACAGCCTCGCAGAGGTGCCCGCCTCCACTCCTTTGTCCGCGCAAATGTCCAAAGACCTCAAAAAAGCCGGGTTCAAATTTTGCGGGCCAACAATCGTCTACGCATGGGCGCAGGCCTGCGGACTAATCAACGATCACCTGATAAACTGCCCTCGACACGGCCCCTGTGCAGCTCTACGGACACAACCATGACGGGCAAACCCAAACTCATCCTGCACCCCGGCTTTCCCAAATGCGCCACATCCACGGTGCAATGGCTGTTCTACCAAGATGATCACAAGTTTTCGCGAGAACTGGGGCTGACATACATCGGCAGAGGGCTCGGATTTTGGACAACCGGGGCCGCAGTGGCCGAATTTATGTACGACGAAGCACAATCCCTGCAAAAACTGGCGGACTTG
>ENA-ORXT01006986-ORXT01006986.1-marine-metagenome-genome-assembly--contig:-NODE-6986-length-10258-cov-3.131225_pt1 | contig 10258 bp, 8 predicted proteins | sample MGYA00237868_ERZ511482 | MGnify/ENA metagenome assembly ERZ511482
AGCCATGCGTTCAATGCAGAAAGTACCCTTGGTCGACGGAGCGATCCCTCACCGTGTTGACGGACAGTTTGGTGCGGCCAAAGTTGTACTGCTGCCTGCTGGTCCTGGTACAGGTATTATCGCTGGTGCTGCGGTCCGTGCGGTTTGCGAAGCAGCAGGAGTTCACAACATTTTGACCAAAAGTTTCGGCAGTAACAATCCTGTCACACTGGTCAAAGCCACGATCGACGCATTGACGCATCTGCGAACCAAAGAAGACATCGAGAACCTACGAGGAGTCGAACTGTGAACATTAACGACGTCCATGAGGGCATTGTAAAATACAAAAAACGTAAGCGTCTCGGACGTGGCACAGGTTCAGGTCTCGGTAAGACATCTGGACGCGGCCACAAAGGTCAACGCTCGCGTGCAGGTCATTCGCAGCATCCTACCTTCCAAGGTGGAGCCATGCCGATGATCAGACGTGTCGCTAAACGTGGCTTTCATAACAAGTACGGCGTCAAAGTCGGCGAAGTTAACGTTAGTGATTTGGAAAAGAACTTTGATTCTGGTACTGAGGTCACACCGGAAGTACTCAAGGCAAAGAACTTGGCTAACTATCGTTACGGAGCCCTGAAGATTTTAGGGACTGGCGAAATCACTAAAGCCATGACTGTTTCGGCTCATAAGTTCAGCGCTTCGGCGAAAGAGAAAATCGAAAAGGCCGGCGGCAAAACCATCGTCCTTGAGATAGCCAAGCCAGTTGTTAAAAACAAGATGAAAGTCGGCACCAAGCCTCCAAAGTAGGCCGGTAGCTTCAATCGACATCAAAAGCGAACTTCTGCCGGAAGTTCGCTTTTTGCGTATGATGGAATGAGCGGCAAGGCGCCTAAACGCCGGTAAGTTAACGATCGTTAACAGGCTGCGATACCCTCGGCCACCGCCCTGTGGCTCACATTGAACATAGTAAATCGCAGCCCAAGTGTTTGGCGATTGGAAGATGGCAAAAATCGAAAACACGGTGGCCTTAAGCCGCTTGTTGAGGCGAGGCAAAAATCGGTGCGACAACGGTATAGACGCAAACGCCAAATCATTGGACAATCCAACCTAAATTCAACGCCACAAAACTGCCGGTAGCACCACGCTATCGGTTTTAGGAATTAGACGATGCTTGAAAAGTTACGTGTCATCTTCACGATCCCCGAACTCCGCCGGAAGATCTTTCTGACGATCTTCTTATTGGCCATTTACCGCGTTGGTTGGCAGATCCCATTGCCGATCATCGATCAACAACAGGTGGCCGCGTTCTCTGAGAACATGGATTCCACGGTGGCTAACTTTCTGCAGAAGGTCGCGATCTTTAGCGCGAGTTCTCTGACCAGCGCGACGATTTTTGGTTTGGGCATCATGCCCTACATTTCGGCTTCGATTATTTTGCAGTTACTGGGTACGGTTTACCCACCGCTGGAAGAATTGAAAAAGGAAGGAGAGGCCGGTCGTAAAAAGATCACCGAGTACACCCGTTATCTGACGGTGATACTTTGTTTGATTCAGAGTACCGGTTATCTCTGGTTCATAATGAGTAATAACGAAGGCGGTCAAAATATGATCGCCGAACAATTTGAAAACGCCAACGGACAATTGACCTTTATGTGGGGCCTGACCTCGATCATGATCATGACCTGTGGCAGTGTCTTCCTCATGTGGTTGGGTGAGCAAATCGACGAATACGGTATCGGCAACGGTATCAGTCTGTTGATCATGGCCGGTATCGTCGCTCAGATGCCACCCGCGCTCAACGGATTCTTAGGCAATGCAACCTTATCTCTTCAAGGTACAGCCAGCGGTAGCGTTGGTTTGGAGAAGATCCTCATGTTGATCGCGATGTTCATCGCGGTTGTTGTTGGCGTCGTGTTTATCACGCTGGCTCAACGTCGTATTCCGACGCAGAGCGCCAAACATGTACGCGGACGCAAGATGTACGGAGGGACTCGCCAGTACATGCCGCTAAAGATTAACCAAGCCGGCGTCATGCCGATCATTTTTGCTCAGAGCCTTCTGATGTTGCCACCCCTAGTACTGACCTACATGGGGCGTGGCATGGGCACTGGATTCTTTGCTCGCCAATTTGAGAACTTGGGCGCGGCGTTCCAAAGCCCTGCTTCGGTGATCTACAATCTTGTGTATATCGCCATGATCTACTTCTTCTGTTACTTCTGGACAGCGATTATCTTCAACCCAAAAGAGATCAGCGACAACATGAAAGACTCGGGAACGTTTATTCCCGGTCATCGTCCAGGTCGCCGTACGGAGGAATACATCAACGCTGTGATGGAACGCATCACTTACGTGGGTGCAGGTTTCCTGGCGTTGATCGCCATCGTGCCAACGCTGATTTCCACGTTGATGTCAGTTGATTTCTTGGTCGCCAGTTTTTACGGTGGTACGGGCCTTTTGATCGCCGTCAGCGTGGCGTTCGACCTGGTTCAAAAAATTGACAGCCACTTGGTAATGCGAAACTACAGCGGGCTACTGGACTGAAATTTATTGAAATGGGCGCCTGTAGCAGGGTTAAAAACTTGCTACACGTGAGGGCAATTTTTTACCTGCCATCCGCCGGGGCGCGCCAACAGTTGAGTAATTCAGTCTACGATCTACGCGTCTATTCCAAAAACGCGCATAGCATTTTCAGTCGTTAGCTTCCCGAAGGCTTCTGGGCTGACGTTTCGCACGTCGGCCAAACAAGCCGCCGTATGGACCAGATAGCTGGGCTCATTCGGACGTTTGCTACGCAGGGGATGAGGCGATAGATAGGGAGCATCGGTTTCAATCAGTAACCGGTCCTCAGGAATTGCTGCGGCAACGAATCGCAGATCGGCGGATTTCTTAAAAGTCACCATGCCGGCGAAACTAATGTACATCCCCAACGCCAGACAGCGCTCCGCCGATTCGATCGATCCGGTGAAGGAGTGCATGATTCCATTGATCCGACCGTCAATCGCAGATTGTTCGAGCATTTCGACGATCTCAGATTCGCAGTCACGCATGTGGATAACCAATGGCAGCTCTTTTTCGAACGACAAATCAATGTGGCGCTGAAACCATTGCTTCTGAACATCAAACGTTGACGCATCCCAGTGCAGATCCAAACCTGTTTCGCCGATTGCCACCACCGAGGCATCATCGGTCAGTTCAACGATCCAACTCCATACATCCTCCGCAGCGAATTCATGACAAACGGTGGGGTGAATCCCTACCGCAGCATAGACTTGTGCGAACTGCTGAGCAATCTCAACGCAGCGACGGCTAGTCGGGACGTCGGTGCCAATGGCAGTCATCTTCGAAACACCCGCCAACATCGCGCGATCAACAACATCACCGACAACGCTTGAAAGTTGTTGGTTGTCTAGGTGGCAGTGTGTGTCGAAATACATGGAGACAGCAGATCACCGTTTTGACAAGCGTGAGCGGCTCATAGACTGTTGGAGAGTTCGTTCTTTGTTGGGACTAAACTCAAATCAACCGGACGACGATCACCGCAAGGTTCGTTAGGCAAGTGCCAATGAAGGATTTTATCTTCGCCAATCTTCCAGCAAAGACAAACATCCTGTGCGTCGTAGATCGCAGGAAAATCAACGAAGGGGCGGTCAACTTCAGGAGCCACCAAATTCAAATCTTCAAGTTCCTTCACACAATCGTCCAAACGAACTTGCTTCCTATCAACGTTCGCCACGATCGATTGAACCTCGCGCGAGTAAGGCGTTGCCTTGGGGGCGCTATAGGAAGGCGAACGGCTGCTGGTAGGTTTCGTAATGCTAATCGCAGACAATCGTTCTTTGGTTTCAACAATCGTTTTAAGCAACTGGTGGACGTCTTTGGCGATTGACTGGACTAAGGGCAACATCGCATTTGCGGAATGAAACGAAAACCGATGGGCCGTCCGTGTAGGGTTTTTTGAGGCTTCGTTCATCATCAACTGCTTTCGCTTGTTAATCCATCGAGGGGACGTCAAATGGCGTATTGTCGCTTAACTGTCTCTCAATCTGAGTAGGGTGGTCAACATTTCTCTCCAAATCCAGCTTACCGAAACCAATGATTCTAAGCCTGGCTTCTAAGGACCTTTAAAACAGCGTTTGAAGAGTCAAAACTCGGATAAGCTACCCTATCAGATACAGTGTTCCTGCTTTATCTGATAGTGTATTTGAGGATTGCTATCAAGGGAGGTATGCGACGGTAAAGCACACCCGATTTATTCACTTATCGGTCTAGAAGTGCAAATAGATCGGTTTTATTGACGAATTGGTTTAATCAGCCTCATAAAGGCCAGCCTTACGCCCTTCTTTTGAAGAAATCCGCAAGACTTTAATGGCTGCGGAGAAGTTTAACGGGCTTGTCAATAACGGTGCCCATCATACTTTCAGTGAACTTTTGCTTGGCAGAAACGTCTTAACTGTGACGGGAATACCGGTTTTTTTCTTCAAATAGGCTCGAAAAACGGACTTTGAAGTCACCCTCCAAGCCCCAAACCGCCTGTTTTTCGCATATTTCCCATTTCCAGCAGCGTTTTGGAATTTGTCTTCATTGACTATGGGGTGCTCTAGCGTAGAGTATTAATAAGAGGCACACACGACCTTTAACGATAATTGTGACAGTTCCGCATTTGGAATGTCGATTGTCCGGCGGTCTAACTCTTGCATCTTTGAATGCAATAAAGGAAAGATGAATGTTAGTTCTCTCTAGGAAGAAGAACGAAAGTATTGTGATCAACGACGATATCTCAATCGTCGTCGTAGAAATTCGTGGTGACAAGGTTCGCTTGGGCGTCGAAGCGCCGAAGGAGATTCCTGTGCATCGCCGCGAGGTCTACGATGCGATCAAGAAATCGGTCGATCAAAGCAATACTCAAACGTTTGGCAGCGACACGGCGACTGCGGAGTAAATTTCCGAATTTGACCGCAGGGTTCACCTGTGCGCCTCACGTGAACCATCGAGACTGCTCAATCAAATCATACGTGGCAGGATTTTGCTCGAACATACGAATTGCTAACCTTCTTTCTTCTATTTGTAATTTCTCTGTGCAAAGCCTCCGGTTGCCTGCAGTTCCCGACGCCGGTTAACCCACGACTGTTCTTTTAAGCGGCGGACCGATCTGGCCAAACTGATCAGTGCGGTTCAGTTTTTAACTATCCGAGAATTTGCACGCTGGGGGTCAAAGCAGCCCTTGACGGGTAGGCGAGCAAGACTGTATTCTGTTGCCCATACGCCGCTGAGCCATTGGTGTGTTTGCGATTTTCGCGATCTCCTTTTTGCAACACAAAATTTCGAGTTCGAAATTTTGGAATTGAGAAGCGTGCCAACACTCACCATCAACGGCCCCTTCGTCTAGTGGTTAGGACACCGGCCTTTCACGCCGGTAACACGGGTTCGAGTCCCGTAGGGGTCATATTTAATTAGCCTTGGGAAGTATTTGCTTCCCAAGGCTTTTTTCATGCCCCTTTGGCCAACAGCATGTCGAAAATGACCTGCTGGAAACGCTTCTGCAGCTCGGGGCTGTTCAGGTACTGGGTCATCTGATTTTGATGTACTTCGCTGCTGTCCATTACCGCATCATCAAGTGCTCCGGCGAAGTCGCCCAGCAAAGCCTGCTCCGGTGAGTTGTTCGCGATCTGGTCCATCACCTTATCATTCTCGCTGATCTTGTCTCGGATCGTATAGGCGTAGTTGATCAAGTCCTGATCCGTCAAACCGTCGGTGATGAACAAGTCGTTCAGCCTGGCAATGATTCGAGACATCCACTCTTCTTTTTTATTCTTCGGCTTGCCCTTGCCGATGTCGTAGCCAGGAGTCAATCCTTCGCCTCCTTCTTTAACTAACATCAAATCCTGCTGCTTGATCTTGGACAGTCGGTAGTGGCTGAGCGCCACAGGCGTCAGGTCAATCGAGTCTTCATCAGGGGCTTCTTCGCGGAGCAGCGGTGCAAGGTGGCGAGCGTAGAGGTTCAGCTTCTCGAGATCGGTGCTGTCGTAGTCAACGATTTGCGACATGAATTCGTAGTAGCGTGTCAGCGAAACCAGATCGGCTTTGAAAATACCTAAGGCATCCAGCTGCTTCTTCGCTTCTTTCATGCTGCCGTCAAAGTTGGCAATTAGAGTCGCATCGCCCACCGATTTCGCATGGTCGAACAGCCGTTTCTGCTCCTTAAAATCAGCTTTGGCTTGCTGGTAACGATTCTGCCAGCGCTCAACCGCCGGCTTACAAACATTTGAGATCGCCGCGTTGCTCTTACTTTTGATGAAATAGACTTCGCTGAACTGCGTGACCTCGGTCCACAAGAAGATTCCCGACGCCCTCAGTTTTTCGTACAGATCCCATATCAGGTTCGGATCGGAAACGTTTAACAACTTCGCTGTTTCGTAATACTCCTGAAACGCTTCCAGAACATCGGCTGGTTCATTGAAGAAGTCCAGGACGTACGTCTCGGTCTTGCCGGGGAAAGTCCGGTTGAGCCGTGACAGCGTCTGCACGCATTCGAGTCCGCCCAGCTTCTTATCAACGTACATCGCACAAAGCTTGGGCTGATCGAAACCCGTCTGGAACTTCTTCGCCACGATCATCACGTGGAATTCAGCCGAGTCGAACGCCTTCCGCATGTCACGGCCCTTGAGCCCAGGATTCATGCCGCTTTCGGTAAACTTCTCGCCTACTAGGGCCTCCGCGTTGGGATCGTCGGCATTGAACGCAACTTCTCCAGAGAACGCCACCATCGCCGTTAGGGCGCTGTACTGCTTCTTTTCGATGTATTTATCGAACTCCAGTTTGTATCTGACCGCCTCTTTGCGTGATCCCGTAACGACCATGGCTTTGGCGTGGCCGTTAAGCAGCCCCATCACGGTCTGACGATAGTGCTCAACAATCACTTTCACTTTCTGGGCGATGTTGTAGTCATGCAGTCGCACCCACTGGCCCAGTCGTACCTTGGCCTTCTTCGCATCTACCTCAGTGTCTAGCTTGTCGACCCTTTGCGCGAGGTTGTAGGCGACCTTGTAACTGGTGTAGTTCTGCAGCACGTCCAGAATGTATCCCTCTTCGATCGCCTGTCGCATGCTGTAGACGTGAAACGCCTTGGGCTTGTTTTGCTTCGATGCCGGCTGATCGGGATTGGGTAAGCGGCCAAACAGCTCCAACGTTTTACTTTTCGGCGTCGCGGTGAATGCGTAGTAGCTGAGATTGGCGGATCCCTTACGAGCTTCAACAGCAGCGTTCAGCTTATCTTCATGGGATGGCTCATCTTCAACTTCATCAGCAGACGTTGAGGAGAGCACTTCCTTCAGCTTGCCAGCGGTGCGCCCTGACTGCGAACTGTGGGCCTCATCGGCGATGATGGCGTAACAGCGTTCCTTCAAGTTTGTGCTGTTCTCGATGGCTTTGAGCACGAATGGAAACGTCTGGATCGTCACGATGATGATCGGCTGACTGGTCTCTAATGAGGCCGCCAGTTTCTCCGATTTGGATCCTTGGCCTTCGTCGCGGTTGATACGTCCCACGACACCATCGGCATGTTCGAACTGATAGATCGTGTCCTGCAGCTGGTCATCCAGCACCGTACGGTCGGTGACGACAATCACGCTATGGAAGACCTTGTCGCCGGCGTCGTTGTAGAGCGACGAAAGCTGGTGGGCCGTCCACGCGATGCTGTTGGACTTGCCGCTACCGGCGCTGTGCTGAGCCAGATACTTGTGGCCGGGGCCCTCGATCCGGCTGGTTTGGACGAGCTTACGGACGAGATCCCATTGGTGATAACGAGGAAAGATCAACGTTTCCTTCTTGCGCTTGCGTCCGTCCCAATCCTCTTCGGTTTTGATCTCTAAGTGGATGAAGCGGCCGATGATCTGCAACAGATTCGCCGGAGCCAGCACCTCGTTCCATAGATAGCTGGTCGCGTATTGGTGAACATCTTCGGGAGTGTCGTTCCCTGCGCCACCGTCTTTGGTGCCTTTGTTAAACGGCAGGAAACGCGTCGCGGCCCCTTCCAAACGAGTCGCCATCGCAGCACGGTATTGGCTGACGGCAAAGTGAACCAGAGCCCCGCGTTTGAACGTTAGCAGCGGCTCGGGTTTGTTCGTCTCCGGATCTTTGGGCAGTCGCGTCTTCTGGTACTGGCGAATCGCATTTTCGACTGCCTGTTTGAATTCGCTTTTCAGCTCCATCGTCGCGACGGGGATGCCGTTAACGAACAACACGAGGTCGATCCGCCATGCCTTGGTTTGCTTACCGGTCTCCGCCAGATGTTCGGTCGTGGCGTAGGGACTGTAGACCAGTTCGGGGACCACGCGGAGGATGTTGCCTTCGTACATCGCCAGCGTATCGGGGTTCAAGCCGTGCTCGGGTTTGAACTGGCACATCTTAAAGCTGGCCGACTTGTCGCGCAGTTCGTGCCGCAACACGCCCAGCGTGCCGAACGTGCGAAGTGACTTGTCGCTTGCCTGCGGATCGGCTTTGGCCATCTGCGAAGCGAGCTTGTCGATGAACGCTTGCTCGGGGCCGGCGGGGTAGAGCTTCTCATACATTGCCCAGGCCTTTGCCTGAGTCGTTTTGAGGTACTGCAGGCAATCTTCGGTATAGAGAGCCAATTTGCGATCGTAGTTGGCAGGATCACCCAGCTGCCAACCGCCAGCGACCATTTGGTCGATGATGTCCTGTTGAAAAGCGGCTTCTTTGGAGTCGGCGTTCATGCGATGTTTCGTTAACCCGGCATACCTGTTTGCAACTCGAACACCATGTCCCAGAGTCGGTCAATTTCGCCACGCTCGATCACCTCGACCGGCTTAAAGCCGTCGAAAGATTCGTTAGGCGTTTGAAACCAGAGACCGAGCGATTCCGGATCAACCAATTCGCACAGGGCTTCCCACAAACGATAAACCTCATTGTAGGGACGCTTAAGCTTTTCCGGACTTTCGTTACCCGATTCCACTTTGGCAATCGTTCGTTCAGCCACATTGACAATCCGACCAAACATCGGACGTGCCATCCCCAAACGATCTCGCAACTCTAGTTTTTTGACTTTGCCCAGCTTAAGAAGTCCTTGCCCCTTAAGGCCACTGATCTTCACCGAAACGATCACACTTTCCCTACCGCTCACTCGCTTTGCGGTCGCCTTCTTGGCAGTCGCCTTCTTAATTGTCTTACGTGTTTTAGTCGCCATGCTTGAGTCCTCCACTTGTATCCTATCGGACACTAGCACAATAGCAAGCATTTTTTCCTGCATTAAAGCATGTTTTGATGCACTTTACTTCACTGGGAGTTGGTCCGCACCGAGAATGTCGATTTTGCTGGTTTTCGCAAGACGCTTTGGAAAGCTAACAATGTTCTTGCCGTCGTCTTTCCTCGCCGAAGGAACAATTAGACCCTCGAATCCTGCCACATACACTCCTCGGCCAATTGCTTGGGTCCATGATTCATCGCGAGCTTTTTGGATCGCTCGCCAGTCTTCTAGGATGAGCTCTTTTTTCGTGAATCCAATTTTCTTGAGAACTTTGACATCGGTCAGATCAAGGACTTTACTGAGTTTTACTTTTGCCCCCGCAGTAACCCGAGGCGTTATCGCGGTTAGAAGAAATCCGCGATAGATGAAGTCTTGATAAGCCTCTAACTTCGCGGTCTCGACATCAAGCGAAGTATAAATCGCCTCCAGTCCCTTTGGATTCCAGCGGCCTCCTGTTTTAGCTGCACCAGCACCGGAGTAGAAGTTGTTCTTGGTCGCGTACTTCGCGCCGACGTTTCGAATGACGACGTTATCTAGTCCTTCGGCCTGTGCAAACAAGTCTGCAATAATCTCGAATAGCTCGACGACTTCGGGTGGATCGACTGGCTTTGTTTTCTTCTTACTCATCCGTCCTCCATTCCGGTCTCACTGCCGTGGTCTTCCTGTCGAAGGTGGTCAAGTGGCCGGCCTTTGTCATCCTCCCAGACCGTCCAGCCGTTGGCATGGGCGGCCATCACTGCGGTTGCCGCCGTGCTTGGGGAACCGAACAGATGATCTTTTTGAAAAACATGTCTTCCTTGCTCCTCTGTGATGATGCCAGACGCGATCAGGCTCTGCCGCTTCTTCTCTGCAGCGGAATCTTTAAAAGAAGCAGTCGGTTCCATCCGTCCACTCGAACCCTTGAGCACAACAAAACCTTCCTCGGTGTACAGTCCTCGGCCATCTGCTTCGGATTTTTTGCAGTAGTAGACTTGCTGCTGTTCCGACTGCTGGCTTCCGCTCAGTGGTAGGAACAAC
>ENA-ORXT01006991-ORXT01006991.1-marine-metagenome-genome-assembly--contig:-NODE-6991-length-10253-cov-14.712068_pt1 | contig 10253 bp, 7 predicted proteins | sample MGYA00237868_ERZ511482 | MGnify/ENA metagenome assembly ERZ511482
GCGCACAAGTTGCCACAAGCACAAAGCCCTTATCACCTCAAACGACACGCCATCCAAAACTCCATCTATGGCGTGGATCTTGATGCCTCCGCTATCGACATCGCAAGGCTGCGCCTGTGGCTTTCCATGATTGTAGATGAGGAAGATTATGATAATATCGAACCCTTGCCGAATTTGGATTATAAAATTGTGTGTGGGGATTCGTTGGTCGGATTTCCTGAAAACTGGGAAAGTCCGGCATTTGAAAAAATCGAAACGCTCAAAGAACAGTTTTTTAGCGAAACTAATTATAAAGAAAAAAAGCGACTACAAAACGAAATTGACCACGAAATTCAGCTGCGTCTGAATAATTCGGAAGACATCTTTGGCTATCAGGTAGATTTTGACTTCAAATTATTTTTCTCTGAAGTGTGGACGCAGAATGGAGGCTTTGACTTGGTTATCGGTAATCCGCCTTATATTGATATAAAAGGAATTGAAGATAAAGAACTTGTAAAATTTTTATTCAATCATTACAAAACCACTAAAAACAGGATAAATCTTTATTCTATTTTTATTGAAAAAGGATTACAAATTTGTCGTAAAAAAGGAGCGTTAATATTTATCAATCCTAACTCAATGTTGACAAATAGTTCGTATGTAAAACTTCGTCAACTAATCATAGGCAACTTAAATTTTGTATTAAAATTGCCGGATAAAGTCTTTAAAGAAGCAAATGTAGAAACGATAATTATTCAAATTGGAAAAAACACCAACCACCAAGCGATTAAGGGGGCTTACTTCAAAAAAGACGATACAATTGATTTTGATTCACTCAAATTTATGTCATTTGACCGTTCGGCATGGTTGGAAGACAAACATCATAGAATCAGCATTTTTAATACACCCGAACAACATGCTATTTTAAAATTTATTGAAAAAGACAGGGCGCAACTCAGAGATAATTTTGATTTTTGTTTGGGAATAACGCCATACGATAAATACAAAGGACACACGCCTGAGCAAATTAAAAACAAGGTGTTTCACGCCAATACCAAAATTGACGATACCTATGTTCCTTTAATTTCCGGTAAAAATATTGTCAAATACACAATTCAGCATAACGGAATTGAAGCGTATTTGAAATATGGTGATTGGTTGGGGGCGCCACGTAAAAAGAAGTTTTTTACATCGCCACGAGTCATTGTCAGGCAAATTGTATCAGGCAAACCCCTCAGAATTTATGCAGGATATACAAAGGAAGAACTTTATTATACTCAAATCGGATTTTCTATTATTCCGAAAGAAAATGCTGCCTTTAGTCCGAAAATTTTGTGTGCCTATCTCAATTCGGATGTCTTAAATTTTTATCATTCACGTAAATTTTTGGATATAGAAAAAAAGATTTTTCAAAAAGTCCTCATAGAAAACTGCAAGTCATTTCCGCTGCCACCGATGACTGATAATGCCGCCAAAATTATTGAGACAATTTTGGGTTATATACAATTTATCGAAAAACAAGATGCCAATGTTATTTTTTCATTTTTTGACCGATTGATTAGCGCGATATTTTTTGAATTGTTTTTTTCGGAAGAATTAAAAGCTGCCAACAAACAAATCCTCTCGCACCTACAAGACCTACGCCCCCTCGTATGTACAACGAGTTACTCAGAAAAAGAGGCACTAATCAAAAGCGAATTTAAACGTATGTATGATGTGTATCATCCTGTTCGCAATAATTTAGATACACTGAAAAGCATCGAAAAAATACACATCATTAAAAAAGCACTACGATGAAAATCCAAAACATCAGCATCAAAAATTATAAGGCGTTTTATGGCGAGTACTCATTTGACGTATCATCTGAAAATTTATTAATTTATGGAGAAAACGGTTCGGGCAAATCATCCTTATACTACGCATTGAAGGACTTTTTCCAATCTTCAATGGAAGCTATAAATATGAACGCCGTTGAAAATGTTTTTCTTCAAGAAGACGAAAAAGGCAAAGGATATATCAAAGTCACCTTTGACACCGATACAACAGAGGAACTGAACCATACCACAAAGCCCACAGACGGTTCTATCAAAGAAGCCAGCTATCTCAAAAGTTTTTTGACCTACAAACACTTGCTTGGTGTGCATTATGTCAAAATAAATGACGAGATAAACTTATTCGATTTACTCGTCAAGGGTGTCCTCAAACATTATAACAATGAAGATGTAACAGGTGGTAGAGAACTTGGTGAATTGTGGCAAGATGTGATAAATGCTTACCAAAAACCCAAATCAGGGCGCACATACGATAAGCGTGAAAAGAGAAAGGACTTAACGACAGTTCTTAAAACCTTCAATGATGCCTTCCGGCAATTATTTGACCCCAATAACCCTGTATATATTTTAAAAGAGGTAGCACCTATTCTTGAAAATTTTTATGAAAATCTTAATCTTAAAATTACCTACAAAGAGGCTATTCCCAATGGCAGACTAGACGGTGTAAAGCAAAACCACGTAAGCCTTGAAGTAAAAATAAAACACTTCAGCGAATCTGTGGAAAAGCCACATTTCTTTCTAAACGAAGCCAAACTCTCTGCCATTGCCATCTCTATTTATCTCGGTATGGTCAAACAACACGCTCAAAAGATTCCACTTAAAGTATTGTTTCTCGACGACATCTTCATCGGCTTGGATATGGGCAATCGCCTTCCCTTGCTCAAGATTCTCCAAGAGGAATTTGCGGATTATCAGATTTTTATGACGACTTATGACCGAAATTGGTTTGAAGTCGCAAAAAAACATCTTGGAGAGAAGCATTGGAAAACGATAGAAATGTATGTGGGCAAACAAGGGGCATTTGATGTGCCTGTTGTTATTGACCCTTCAGAAAATTATCTGCAAAAAGCTAAAAAATACTACGAAACAAAGGATTACCCTGCCTGTTCAAATTACCTGCGAAAAGAAATCGAAAAACTCATCAAAGACAGACTGCCCGAAGAAGTAATACGTATTTTCGAGGGAAAGCCGCATACGCTGACCTACCTTTGGGGGAAATTCGTCAGTCGATATAGCGGACTCGGCGTAACGGTCAGCGAGGATGTAAAAAAATCATTGGAAACCAGCCTTTTGACCTTACTCAATCCGCAGTCGCATCATGGTTTAAATTTTCCAGTATATGAAAAGGAGCTTTCCGAAGCCTTCAAGTTGGTAGATAAAATCAAGGCATATCCGATTATCCAAAACTATGTTGTACTCCATAAAGGTGTACATTTAAGATTTACGCATCCGACTGAGAAGTACACCTTTGAATGTATCGTCACTTCGGCTTGGACTTTAGCTACCAAACCCGGAGGTAGTTCAATGACATTTCCAAATTGCCGCATCACAATTTGGCAATTTGAAGGTAAAGAGTTTTGGGATTTTCCAAACAAACAAATTTTCAAAAATATTGGAAATATAACATCGAGTGAAAGCCGTTTAAACAAAATACTTTACAACCTCACTCAAATATCAGAACTTAGTATCAATGAAGATATGTTCAAAAAATATACGCTTTGCGATGGAACTTATACATTAGAAAAAGTGATGAAAAAACATAAGGTTTCGCTTTTACGAAAATCATAAAAAAATCCGCACCATCCGCCCAACCTACAAAAATCCGCGTTCTATTTCACGTTAAATCTGACACCGTCAAAAAATGAGTGAATCACAAAATATAGAATGGAAAAGTAGTTGGCACGATGACTACCTGAAATGGATTTGTGGCTTTGCAAATGCACAAGGCGGTAAGATTTATATTGGTAAAAACGATATTGGTGAAGTCGTTGATTTGTCGGATGCTAAAGCATTGATGACTTCCATTCCCCACAAAATAAGAGACTTGCTCGGTATGGTCTGCGAGGTCAATTTGTTCAAAGAAAACGACAAACAATACATTGAAGTTATCATTCAACCTTATTCCGTACCTGTCTCATTACGAGGACGTTATTATTACAGGTCGGGCAGTACAAAAATGGAATTAACGGACAATACACTCACTGAATTTTTGTTAAAAAAATCCGGCAAAACATGGGATGACGTAGTAGAACCGCGTACTTCTATGGCGGATATAGACCCGCGCAGTTTGCGGATATTTTTGGAAGATGCTGAAAAAAGCGGACGCATCCCCAATGTGGCAGGACTCACCAACGAGGAGATTCTCGACAAACTCCGCCTCACTGAAAACGGTCAACTCAAACGTGCCGCAATCATCCTTTTCGGCAAAGACCCCAACCGTTTTTACCCGAATGTACAAGTCAAAATCGGGCGTTTTGGTAAGGACGATGCCGACCTGCGTTTTGGCGAAGTGGAAGAAGGCAATTTGATACAACTCCTTCGTGCTGTACCCGCACAACTCAACCACAAATTCCTTATTCGTCCGATTACCTTTGAGGGCATGCAGCGCATCGAAAACAGCCTTTATCCACTGGCAGCCCTCCGCGAAATGCTCTTGAACGCCCTCGTACATCGCACATACATGGGCGCGATGGTGCAGATGCGTGTGTACGACGACAAACTCAATATTTGGAATGAAGGTATGCTTCCGCCGGGTATGGATGCAGAGACACTCAAACACCACCACGTCTCCCGTCCGCGCAATCCACTCATTGCGGATGTGTGTTTCAAGGGCGGATATATTGATTTGTGGGGTAGAGGTACACTCAAAATCATCGACACCTGCAAAGCCGTCGGTCTTCCCGAACCCACTATAAATGAACTCAACGGTGGCGTATTGGTTACGCTTTTTATTGATAAATATACGCCCGAATTACTCAAAAAACTTGGTCTGAACGAACGGCAAATTAAGGCAGTTGCTTATTTGAAAGAGCATGAGGCAATTACTAATTCGCAATATCAGGAGTTGAATAGTATAGGTAGGACAACGTCAGTAGATGAATTAATGGAAATGGTGCATCTTGGTATATTTACTAACCCAAATGTTAAAGGAAGAGGTCGTCAATACACTTTAATTAATTGACCGAATTGACCGCTAATTGACCGCTAATTAACCGTATTGACCGCTAACTGTATCATAATTTCGTCAATTGCACTAAAACCAAATATTATTTTGAAAAAGTGAATTGGCTCAATTGGCTCAATTGGTTCATAATTGGCTCAAAAAATCCGCACCATCCGCCCAATCCGCAAAAATCTGCGTTCTATTTCACAATAATGAATACATTAATTTACTCTGCCTATTCCTTTGGCACCCGCTTGTTTGAGACTCAATTAGAGTTGATGAAAAACGAAATGGACGAGGGGAACACCTTGCACGTACTCAAATGCGGACGTGTATTGGAAGCCTGCATGTTCAACAAGCGGCACGACCTCCTCAAATGCGCCAAGTGCCAATCTCGCGCCTACAATGGCTTATCGAAAATCGGCGTACCAAAAGGAAATATCCACGATTTACGACATTTTGACGAGGCGTACAAAGTCGAAATTCCTCATTTTTCTACATTAGAAAATTTGTTGGCATACGAATTTGAGGGGATAAAAATAGGACGCGGTGTAGCGAGTTCGATGATAACGCAGACGCGCGATTTTGAATTGGATAGTGATAAATACGGCGCACGTATTGAGACGAATATCCGCATGTCGATTAATGTTTATTTGAATTTTAAACATTATTTAAAAGCATTGAAAATCGACAAAATTATCACGTTTAATGGGCGATTTGCAGAGCAGCGCCCTGTGGTCGAGATTGCCGAGCAAATGAATATTCCGTACATCGTGCATGAGCGCGGCGGCACGCTATCCAAATACATTTTATACCAAAATTCGACCCCATTTGATTTTGAATATAATTACCGCGAAATCAACCGCTACTGGCAGGAAGCCGACCCCGAATACCGACAAACGAGAGCCGACGAATGGTACATGCAGCGACGGAAAGGCATACCACAAAATTGGTACGTCTATATCAACGACCAAGAAAAAAATACGTTGCCCGAAGGCTTCGACCCTACGAAGCGCAACATCGTCATTTTCAATACTTCGGAAGACGAATGTAAAGCCCTCGAAGGTTGGGAAAACCCATATTTTGCAGATCAAAATGCCGGCATCGCCTACCTCGCTGAGCAATTTGCCGACGACCCAAACGTACATTTTTACCTCCGCGTACACCCGAATCTCGGCACAGTCAATAACTCGCAAGTGCGTGGCATCAAGGCATTGGATTATCCGAATTTGACGGTGCTGCCGCCCGATAGCGAGGTTGATTCGTATGCGTTGATGGACACTTGTGCGGTCACGATTACTTTTGGTTCGACGATGGGCATTGAGGCGACTTATTGGGAAAAACCCTCCATTTTAGCCGGACAATCGACCTACAAAACACTCGGCAGCGTCTATATTCCCGACTCAAAAGAGCATCTTGTTGAAATGATAAAAACCCTCAATGAACCCATGCCCAAACTCGGCGCATTACAGTATTCATTTTGGAATGCAGTGAAAGGAATCGACTTTAAATATTACGAACCCGTCAGCGTGAATAACGGAAAATTTATGGGCGAATTTCTCGGTTACGAGCAGCATTTGGATGAATATTTACAAGAAAAAGAAAGGAAAAACAAAGGTTTGAAGGGAAGAATTTCGCGGGGCTTAAAAAGGGTTTTGGGTACAGAAAAAACATTAACGGAAAACGGTTTTTACGAAAAAAAATATGACGAATTGTATGAGAAGGCGAAGGAGAGTTACACTTAAAAACTATCCGTTTTTCATAAAAATCACTAAAAAGCACAATAATAAGTGAATTGAATCCCGAAAAAGTATAATAATAAGTGAATTTTTCTTACTTTGTACTATGATTGATAGGACAATATTACATAAGATAAAATCAAAAATCGGTAGAGGTAAGGCGATTATGATTATAGGACCTCGCCAAGTGGGAAAAACAACTCTCATTACACAACTTTTAAAAAATACGGATTACAAATTCTTTGATGGAGATGACCCTGTAATACGAGAAGTACTGAATACGCCCAATACAGAAGAAATCAGGACTTTGTTGGGTGGTAAAAAGGTCGTTTTTATTGACGAAGCACAGCGAATCAATAACATTGGTCTTACGATGAAAATTATCATCGACCAATTCAAAGATGTGCAATTATGGATTAGTGGCTCTTCCTCATTTTCGTTGTTTAATGAACTGAATGAACCACTAACAGGAAGAAAGTGGGAGTATGAATTATTTCCGATAAGTTGGGAAGAATTAGAGGGTAAGATTGGGTATTTGGAAGCAAAAATGCAACTCAAAAATAGGTTAATATTCGGAATGTATCCTGATGTTATCAACAATCCCGGCGAGGAGGTTGAGATACTAAGTACATTGGTGAATAGCTATCTATATAAGGATATCTTATCATATTCCGGCATTAAGAAGCCGGAGGTTTTGAACAAATTGATTAGGGCATTAGCCTTACAGGTTGGCAGCGAGGTCAATTATAATGAGTTGAGCAGACTGGTCGGCATAGATAAAAATACCATCGAAAAATACATCACCGTATTAGAACAAGGTTATGTGATATTTAGGCTCAATAGTTTCAGCCGAAATATGCGTAACGAAATAAAAAAAGGAAAAAAAATATATTTCTACGATAATGGCGTAAGAAACACCGTAATAAAATCTATGAACGAGCTTGAATTTAGAGCAGATGTAGGCGCATTATGGGAAAATTTTTTGGTGTCGGAGCGCATCAAGCAAAATAAATACAAATTACAAATGGCAAGCTCCTATTTTTGGCGCACCACTCAGCAGCAAGAAATTGATTATGTAGAAGAAGTTAATATGAAACTATTTGCTTACGAGTTCAAGTGGAATCCGAAAAGTAAAGCTAAAATTCCCAAAACATTTACCAAACAATACGAAGCGGAAAATAAGGTGATATCGCAAGAGAACTTCCGGGAGTTCGTGGTATTATGACGAATTGCATGAGAAGGCGAAAGAGAGTTACACGTAACGTGAGCCTTGTGCCGATGAATGTCGGTATTCCAACTCGCAGTAATATTGCAATTGAAGTCGTTTTTTTGTAAATTTGAGTAATGACATTAAATTTAGATAGCAGAAAACAGCAACTCATTCAGCGAATTGTCCAAATCAAAGAGGAAAAACACCTCTTAATATTGGAGCAATACGTGACGGATATTGAACAAGAAAATATTGATTTTGAAGCTATTTTTAAACCTGCAAAAAAGACAATTACCGTAGAAGAACTCATTGAAGAACAAAGTTATACAGGCATTGATAAAGCCAAAATGGATAGGTTGATTGATGAGATGGATGTACAAGAACCTTTAGAAGACTTTTTGAACTGAATGAAAAACGCATTGAAATGACCACGTTAAAATATAGACAAGTCTTAGATTTTATCTTAAAAACGCTCTACGACATCAGTTTGAAAGAGCCGAATCGTTATTTGAGTTTGCCATCGGTTGTGGAAGGGGTTGGTTATCATTCTTCTTTCGGTGAGATAGGTGACATCGCCGACTATCTTGAAACGAGGGGCTTTGTGAGAAGAAGCAATATGTTAGGCGATATTCTCATTCAAATTACAACGCAAGGCAAATTACACGTTGAAAAGTTAGATGGCAATTTTGATGAAATATATTATTCATATTTACAAAAAAACAATGGAAATACTCAGCATGAAATAGCACTCAAAGAACTCGTTCCACAAAATAATCCCAAAGCAAAAGTCATTTCATTGGTGGATAGTATTCAATCAGAAGCCATTAAAAAAGAAGGAAATACAACTGATTTTGTGAAGGATTTGGAAATTGTAAAAATGGAACTTTCTAAAGCCCATCCCGATTTCAGAGTTGTACAAATTAAATTGGATGATGCGGTACAGCCCACTCATTCACTCGAAAAAATGGCGGAATTAAGAAACTACATCGCCCACGCACAGTAGTGAAGTTCAAGTTCAAGAACCAAACCCAAGTTCAATTTTCCCCCAAAACAAAATAACCACAACACGACAACACATCAACACATCAACACAAAATATGCAAGCAAATTTTAAGATACTCGACACGACGATTCGTGACGGCAGCTATGCCATTAATTTCAACTTTACGGCGAGCGATACGGCGATTATTTCCAAAAAATTGGAAGAAGCAGGCATCCCGTACATCGAAATCGGTCATGGCGTGGGCTTCAATGGCAGCGAAAAGCACGGCAAAGCCCTCGAAACCGACGAAGCCTACCTAAAAGCCACTGCCGAAGTCCTTTCGACGTCCAAATTTGGGATGTTTTGCATCCCCGGCATTGCGCGATTGAGTGATATTGATATGGCGGCGGACTACGACATGGGCTTCGTGCGCGTGGGTACGGATGTCAACAAAGTGGAGTCTTCCGAAGCCTTTATCGACAAAGCAAAAAGCAAGGGTATGTTGGTTGCCGCCAACTTTATGAAATCGTACAGCCTATCGCCAAAAGAATTTGCTCAAAAGGTCAAAGTCTCCGAATCTTACGGGGCTGATACGGTGTATGTTGTTGATTCTGCGGGCGGTATGTTTCCCAAAGATGTGCGTGCATACTACGAAGCCATCCGCGAAGTGACGGATATTTCGCTCGGTTTTCATGGACACAACAACCTAATGCTCGGCAATGCCAACACACTCGAAGCCATCGAATGTGGCTACAATATCGTCGATACTTCGCTGCAAGGCATGGGGCGCAGCGCAGGCAATGCTTGCACGGAAACCCTCGTAGCGGCACTCATCAAACTTGGTTACGACCTCGACTACGACTACCGCGCTTTGCTCGACATCGGGCAGACCTACATCATGCCGTTGTACAGTAGCAATGGACGACATCCGTTGGATATTACCGCCGGATTTGCTGACTTTCATACGAGTTATATGCGAATGATTCACCGATATTCGGCAAAATATTCTGTTGACCCGATACTTTTGATGCAGGAAATTACGAAAATCGACAAGGTGAGCATCAAGGAAAGTGATTTGGATAAACTCGCCAGCGAACTCGAAAAAGAAGAGAATTTGTATATCGGAAAATTTAATTTTAGTCGATATTTTGGAGAAGAGCAAGGATAAAATAACCTCGTCGAAATCGTAAACTTATTATTTGCTCGTTACTAATTCATTTTCACAATTATAAATTAAATTTATTTTAAATAAAAATATTTTAATGAAATTATTGTAACTACTCAGGTTCGTCGTTCTTTGTACTTCGTACTTTGTCGATTTTGCAGAAAACTATCATAATCTGTTGAA
>ENA-ORXT01006993-ORXT01006993.1-marine-metagenome-genome-assembly--contig:-NODE-6993-length-10252-cov-9.551155_pt1 | contig 10252 bp, 10 predicted proteins | sample MGYA00237868_ERZ511482 | MGnify/ENA metagenome assembly ERZ511482
GGGTGCCTCGCTGACACTGCGTTTTTCGCCGCAGTGCTCGCTACCAAATTTATATAGAAAGATGACCCGTGCATTCCGGGACATGTGCTTGATTTGGCGGCGTGCTGTGATTGGACACGAAGCCTTGGATCGATATTCATCGCATCAAACCCCCCTTTCCAAGGCTGGCATTATCTGAGTTGAGTGGAAGCCCACTCACGCACCCAACCCGCAACGGATACGTGCTGCCTGCAGCCGGCGTCTTGATGTCGCTCCCCGTGTTCGGGCGCTCAAAGGGCATCCAGTGCCCGTCCCCACCTTGCCCCTCGGACACTCGGCTTCGTTGAGTCTCTCTTGCACTCTGAGCGCAACCACGCACCCCATCTTTACCAGCACACGTGAACCGCACGCGCCGCCTCCCAACCCTCTTGTCACAGCCTGCTGTACGCGCCGACCATGGTGCGTCTGGAGGGGAAGCTGACGATTGTGCTGCAGAGCGCTCACGGCCTGAAGGACGATGACGGTACGTTTGCAGCGGCTGTTGTTAGTGTGCTTGAGCTGGGCTTTGTCAGCTGCTTGTTCTGCGTTTGGAATGTGACGAGCCAGGTGGTCAGACCAGTCGAGACCAACGTTGGCGTGGATTCGCGTGCCAAAGTCTGACGGCTCCCTCTCAACTTGGGTGCTGTGGCTCGTGCCTCTTGCTCGTGCCCTTTGTGCGACTCGGTATCGTGCGGCACAGCCTACGCTGTCGTCATGCTCGGCCGCGCCGGCAAGACGGCCAAGGAGGTGATGAAGACGGACAAGGTCGACTCGCACAATCCCGTCTGGAATGCCACGGACAGCGTCTTTTGCAAGGGCAACTATGACGAGCTGACCATCTTGGTCAAGGAAAAGAGCCTCCTCACCTCGGATGACCACCTCGGGACGGCCAAGATCCCCACAACGACGTTTGCGGGGGGGACCTTTACGGGCACGCTGTCGCTTGTGGATAAGGAGCTCAAGCCCGCGGGGGAGATCAAGGCGATCCTCTCGTACGAGGCGGGCAAGGTCACCGTCTTTGACCAGCTCAAGCAGAAGCTGGTCGACTCGTCCGACTCGGACTGAGGGGTGGGGCAATGGCGGGGGAGCAAGCAGAGGGGGTGTCGTCGTTGATTGTCCCCCAACACTTGATAGGTGCATTCCTTGTACAACTCGCTGTCGACTCTCTCCCCGCCCACCACCACTTGCTTTCCCCACTTGCGCAGCGGCGGCCGCCACGGTGGCAAGGACGCCCCCCCCCTTGGTCTCCCAGCGATACAGGCACGACACATTTTTTCCAGCAAAGAGACGCAGGTGTGCTGCTAGCTGCGCCAGCGACGGGGCCCAGACAAGAGACAAGAGAGAGGAAACACATATTTACACGCAGCCTCACAGCTGCAGGGCGTCGGTCGCCACCCGTCGAAAAAAATAAAAACCAACAAACGCACCACCCCACCCGCCACGCCCGCGCACCCCCCACCCCCCCGCTAGACGCACACGTCCCGCTCCCCCGCCACCCGCGGCGGCGGCACGACCGGCTGGGAGCGCCGCGCCTCGACGAGCCGCATCGCGAGCACCGCTGGCGGAAAGCGCAAGCGCAGCAGCGCGTAAAACGCCGGGTCGACCGACGCGTGTGACGCGCGCTTGAGCCGCCCCCGCCACTCGGTCGCCGACGACCGCACCTGGTCCGTGACGGCCGCCTCTGCGGCCGCCGCCGACGGGGCGCCGACGGCCAAGCCCGCCGCCCCAAGCACCGCCCCCCGCACGCCGTCAGACGCAAAGCCCGCGTGCCCAAACGCCAACACCGCCGCCCGCACAACGACGGGCGCGCGGGCGCGGAGCGTCGCAAACGCGGCGCCGGTTGTGGCGACAAAGCGCTCCCACGCGCCGACGCGGCCCAGGGCGCCTTGGAGGCCCGGGGAGAGGGAAAACCGCGGGCCGTCCATCGGCGGCGCCTGATTAATCACGTACCCAAAGTCAATGTGCGCGAGCGCCCCGTCGGCCATAACCCCAATATTGTCCCAGTGGCGATCCCGGCAGCCGAGGACGTAGGCGCCGACATAGGCGCCCGCCGCGGAGCGCACGAGCGTGTCGACGAGCGCCGTGTCGGCCGCCGCGCGGTCCACCCACGCGTCCCAGTCATAGGTGCGGAGGGGTGACAAGTCGGGGAGCACCTCAATGAGGCCCGCCCGCGCGTCGGTCGGCAGCACCGCGTACGTGGGCGCAAACGGCGCCGCCGCCGCGTCGCCGCCCGCCGCCGCCCGCCACAGGTGGTTGAAGAGGCGGAGCATCGTCTCGACGGCCTGATCCTGCAACAAGTTGTCCCCGGCCTTGACGAGGACGGACGCGCCGACGCGGGGGGGGGGGTCCACCGCACCGCCGCAAGCGGTCGCCGCCGCCGCCGCCGTCGTCGTCGCCGCCAACGACGGCGCGTCGCCAACATAGACAGCGCAGCTGCCGCGGGCGGTGGCACCGCCGGCGGCGGCCGCCGCCGCCGGCGACCGCGCCGCCGGCGCGTCCAACCGCACCGTTTCCCCGCGCGTCGGGCGGCGGAGTTCGACAATGAGCGGCCGCGCAATCGACGAAAAGACGTGCGACACGACCGCTTGGGAGACGAGCGGGTCGGCGGCCTCGTCTGCCGGAGCCGCCGCCTCCGCCGCCGGCGCCGGTGCCGACGGCCGTGGTGGTCCCGCGCCGAAAAAGCGGGACCAGGCGGCGCTGCTGCTGCTCGAGCACAACGACGACTCACAGTCGGCGTCTGCACTCGCCGCGGGCGGGGTGGCGGCGGTGGCCGGCCGCTCGGGGAAGGGGTGCACCACCTGCCGGTGGGTAAAGACGTGCCCCGCCGCCACGCCCGGCGTAAAGACGTCCTTGGCCCAAAAGTCGAGGCTCGCCAAATCCGTATCGTCGGCCGTGAGGGACAGGTGGTACTCGGCCACCGTCGCGTCCGCGTCAGCAACGTCCGCCGCGACCGCACCCCCGCCGCCACCGGCGTGGTGCCCACCGTCCGACACGGCCGAGACGGCGTCGGCGGCGGCGTGGCCGTCCCGCCACGGACCGCGCGACAGGAGCCGCCGCGACGACGCGCCCGGCGGCGCCCGCACCGACGGGGACGAGGACAAGAGCAGCGACAGCAGCGGCAGGCACCCGTCGGGCTGGTAGTCGCCCAGCGAGGCAAACGACGAGGCCGACGGCAGCGCCGACGTGGGCGCCCGCCGCCCGCTCGCCGCCGCCGCCGACGGCGTCGCCGACAGCGGCGGCGGCGCGGCGGCGGCGGCGGCGGCGGCGGCCACGTACACCCCCCCCCCATCGCGGAAGGGGCGGTGTTTGCCCGACGCGCGGGCAATCGCGCCCGCCGCCCGCAGCGCTTCGCCAACCGCCACGGCTTGGGTGCGGGAGCGGAGGCTGAGGCGCTCGACGAGCCACCCGACCACGTCGCGCGCGAGGAAGGCGTCGCGCGCGGGCACGAGGCGGTGGTGCCGCCTCGGCCGCGTCGCCACCCCGTGGCGGGGGTGGAGGAGCTCGGAGCGCACCCAGGTCGCCAAGGCGGCCGCGTCGGCCGACCGCACGTCGGCCTCTGACGTCAAGCTCCTCTGGCGGCTGGTGCATGAGACGGGGCTGACCGTCGACGTGGAGGGCGCCCCCCCCCCCCCCCCCGCCGCCGACCGTCGAGCAGCGGCTCAACGAGGAGCCGCAAGAGGACAAGGACGGGGACGGGGCGGCCACCCGCCACCGCGCCGCCGCCAACACCGCCGCCCCCACAACGTACGCGTCGGGCGCGTACGTGAGCCGCACGCGCCAGCGGCGGTAGCCCGGCGTGCGGGCGAGGAGGAGGAAGCGGAGCTTGAGCGCCCGCCCCGCCTCGAGCCGCTGCCGCAGCGCCACGGCGAGGGCGACCGCCGCCGCCCGTGCGCCGGCCGTGTCGCCGACGCGCGCAATGACCGCGAGGAGCAGCGGGAGGGTGGCGTGCAGCGTGCGCCCGCCGACGCGCGTCACGTGGGCGGGCGTCAGCGACTCGGCGGGGGTGGGGGAGAGGAGGCGGTCGAGGAAGGCGCCTTCGGCGGCGGGCGAGTCGTCGCCTAGGTCGTCGTTGCGGTCGTCGTCGCCGTCGTCGCCGTCGCCGTCGGCGTCAGAGGCCGAGGCCATGGCCACACCGTCGAGCGCGGTGACGACCGACAGCGCGTCGTCGTCGTCGGCGGGGGACGACGGCGGGGGGGGCGGCCACTGGGGCAGCGCCACTGGGGGTGCGGCAGGCACAAAGGCCGTCATCATACAAGTGCTTGTGGTTGCGGTGGGTGGAGGTGGTGGTGGTGGTGGTGGCGGTGGTGGTGGTGATGGTGGTTGGCGGTGGTGGTGGTGGTTGCCAAGGCGATGGGCAAGGGGTAGGCGTGGGTGCCAGAAGGATCACACACGACACGCTGTGTGAGCGAGAGACGATACGCATGACAGCGGGGCCCCGCACTCGGCCGGCGCGCGGCTCAAGTAGAAAAGGGTGTCGCCGCCGCCGTGGCTGGTGGCGGCGCTCCTGACGCGCACTGCACGCGTGCGCGCGCACGCGTGCGCGCGCACCCGCGCCGGCGCGCCGCACGTCCGCACCTCAAGGCGGCCCGCACGGGGTGATGGAGCCAGCCAACCGCCCGCGCGCCATCACAATGGATGCGATGAGTGCAGCGGCCGCGCCGACACTCCATCCGTCGCGTGGGGGCGACGCCAGCAGGGGCAGCGTGGAAGCGGCGGCGGCGGGCAGCCGTCTGCGGAGCACAAACCAAGGGCGGGGGGGGCCTGGGAGGTAGGCCGCTGCACAAAGGACAGCAGGCAGCAGCGGGGGTCGGCGGCGGTCCTCGGCGACCGTGCGCGGAGGTGATGGCGGCGGGGTCCATCCAGGCCGATGGAGCCAAGAATATAGGCCAATCAGCGAGAGACATACAGATGAAGGGGAAGAAATCAGAGCGGATGGGACAGGCAAGTAACGCAGTTTGATCTGGGGCGGGAGAGATGGCGCAAATCGCAAGTGCAGGGGCGAACCACCCAATGAACGGCGCACGACGTCGCTGTTTTCTCTCCTGAGTGTTCCATCGGCACGTTCACTCTGGAACCTGATTGGTGGATGGCTTCCGCGCCTGTTGATTGGTCGGCCATACGCCGAGATTTGGCAACGGCTGTACCTACGGTATCTCCTTGTCACCCGTTTTTCCAGGACCTGGACTTCCAGCCGGAAACGACGACCACTCCTCCCAGTCAAAGGCGCCACTCCCCGCCCGTCAACGGTGCACTGTACGCGTGCGGGGCGAAGAGGGCGGCTGGACTGCAAGTCGTCCTCGGGGTGAGGCCCCGCCTCGTAAGGGGTGCCGCAGTGATGACAATGCGAGAGGGCCGGGGAGAGCGGTGGCACTTGGTGGTATTTGGTGGCGCGATGCGCTGCATGACAGGCGGCTGGAGGCGGGGCAAAGTGTGAAGCCGGAAGCGGCGGCTGCGGTGGGCCTCAAGGGCAGCAGCACCCATGAGTTCTTTGCTGGACCGACGTGCACTGCAACCCAGTGCTTCTGCCTTTCAACTTTGCCAGTCGCAGGGACTGCTGTTCAGGGACGAGTCCACAGGCCGACCGGGTAGCCGGAGGACAACACGGTGAGTGCCGGCGGCAGCGATGCTTGTCAGCTCCCCACTGTGTTCCAGGCCACAGCGACCAAGCGTGCGGGCGCCGCGTCGCTGCGACTGTGTCTGCACTCGAGGATTCCCTGACCGCGCACACCCACAGGAGGGCCGAAAGGCCGTGCGCAGGCCGCTCCGCGGGGAGTCTACATCGAGGCTGACAGCCGGCTTGGACCGCCTGGCCATCTCGCGCCAGTCCAGAGCGATCGATGGGGTACCGGCGTGGCGGAACACGAAGCGCAGGCAGAAGCAGGGCCCCCGTCCGCAGACTCAGTGTTCCGCCCTACTCACGGTGCCCACACAGAGACGCGACACCGGGTATGTCAACTCGCCGCGTTGGTGATGTGAGCCCGTGCCGCAGCCCGGCGCCATCCATCAAGTGGCGCGCCTCCACCGTGAGGCAGGAGCTCGTGGCCCGCCAAGCAGCGCGAGTCGCTCCCCTTTTTTGGGCACAATCCTGGATCATGCCCGGTATCACCATTCCCTCTTTTGCGTGCACCCCCCCTACGGCTGCAGCCGCACTGCCACAGGGCCTCAGCCTCCCCGTCACGTTCTGCTGCGTGGATGGTTGTGATCCGATTGAGTCGCGCCGAACGCAATCTTGACCCCTTTCGAGAGGGAGGGGTCGATTGTGCCCGTTCTTCGGCATGGAGCAAGGGATCCCTTGCTGCCTACTTGCTGCATGCCGAAGAATGGGCACAATCAGACACACGGTGTCAATCGGCCAATCATTTTTCATCAGCCACCCATCTTACTCCCACCGACTCCTCGGGCCCGCGTGTTGCTACACGGGCGTGGCATCCGCGCCGCGACCGCCCCCTTCTCCTTGCGGCGCCATGGCTACCAACGGGGCTGCTGGTGGGCCGTCTACGCCAGCAACTGGGTCCAGTCTTGCGGCTGGCGGCGGCGGCAGCGGCGGTGCGGCCGGCGCGGTCTCATACCCGCCCCCCTCCGCCACCTCATCCGAGCTGCCGGCCTTTGAGCTGCCCCCCAACGTGCGCCTCCACCCGCCAACGGCGCAGATTCGGGCGCTGATGACCATCATCCGGTCCGCCGAGACGAGCCGGGCCGACTGGATCTTCTCTGCGGACCGGGTCATCCGGCTTATTGTCGAGTTTGGTATGTCACCGGCCGCCGCCTTGTCGGGGGTTGCAGTTCAGGCGGGGAGGGGTGCATCGTGTCTGCATCAGCTCCATGCCGCTGGTTTGTTTTGTCTGCCACTGGTGCGATGACGGCCTTTGGATGGGCACGACGCTGACGGACTGGACCCCGCGCGCCTGCACCTAGCTCTGATGATGCTCTCGGCGTCCACTGGCTCCCTTGTTCGGTGCTTTGCGGCTTGCCCCCCCCACCCCCGTAGCCCTCAACTTCCTTCCCGTGTCCCCTGTTACGGTTACCACCCCCGTCGATGGTGCCGTGCACGAGGGCGTCGCCTTTTCGGGCAAGATCTTGGGCGTCTCGGTCGTCCGCGCCGGCGAGGCGATGGAGCCGGCCCTCCGCTCCTGCTGTCGCTCCTGCCGGATTGGTAAAATCTTAATCCAACGGGACGAGGCGACCGCCGCACCGACCCTCTTCTTTGCCAAGCTCCCAGATGACGTGGCCAGCCGCCACGTGCTGCTCCTCGACCCCATGCTTGCGACGGGCGGCAGCGCGCGGATGGCCATCCAAGCGCTGTTGGATGCGGGTGTGCCGCAGAGCAAAATCGTGTTTGTGTCTGTACTGGCCGCGCGGCAGGGGCTGGCGGCGGTGTGCGCGGCCTACCCCGACGTGTCGGTCGTCACCGCGGCGGTCGATGCCGGGCTCAACGCCAAGAAGTTTATCGTGCCCGGTGTGGGCGACTTTGGTACGTGGTCGCTGTCTCACTTTTTGCGCTGCGCATGGGCGGCAACCGGTGCGGAGGGTGGTGCGTGGTTGGCGATGGCTCGTGCTTTCCTGGTGTGGCTGGCCTGCCTACTTGCACGACTGTTACAGAAGGACCCTAACGGGACACTGTTTTTTGTTTATCGTACATGGTCTGCTGTGGTTTCATGTTTTCTTTCCCTCCTCATAGGCGACCGCTACTTTGGGACCGATTGAGATGGGATGGGGGGGCAAAAGCGGGGGAACACGGGCGGTGTGCTTGTTCCATGCGTAGCCGGACGCGCACTTGATGAGCATCGGCGCGCGGCGTTGATGCCAATCGGGAGTAGCCATCGCCGTGGAGGCGTTGCGCACTGTTTTGCATAACTGGACGTCTTTGAGCATCGTGCGGGCCCACCGTGCCTCATCTGTTTCTCGAGACATCTGCTCTTTGTCAGGGTAGTGCCCCATGTAGCTCCAACCATCACTCATTGTTGTGGTTACCGTCATCGAGGCAGGTCATCACGCTAATTTTGTGACCGCAAGAGACGGGTGCGGAGCGCTCTGCAACAAGGAGGGCGTTGCTTGCGACCCCACCCGTCTCAAAGAGATTTGCAAACCGTGACGGGATGCGCGGCGCCCAAAAAGCGGGAGCAAAAGGGTCCTTTACAGGGTGTGCTCGACGCGAGCGGTCCCCCTCGAAAAAATGGAGCGAGCTCGGCGCTCACCCGCGGGCGGCCGCCACCTTGTCGAGCTCCGCCTTGGAGAAAGCGACGGGTAGCAATTGACTGAGGCGCGAGCGGGAGACTTTGCCGTCTGGCTGCACGCAGTACACGTCAATGTCGCCAAACTCGGAGAGCACCTGCCGACAAGCTCCTGCGCAGCAGAGACCAACCAGCAGCACCGTTGACACAAAAGCCCCCAAAAAAAGACACTGGTTAGAGGCGCGCCGAGGCAAAGAACACCAGGGGCGGGAGCCCGTTCCATGTGGCAGTGCAGGGAGCACATGCAGCAATTGTGGAGAAACGCGCACAGCACGAGGAACCGTGGCCGCAGGAACGTACCACAAGGGTATACGTAGGTGCCCTTGGCATCATGCGTCCTGCAGCGACCAGGGAAAGGCACACAACCACAAGACACGCACGCACACCCGTAGAGAAGAGCGAGCAGTCAGCCACTACCGCGGCTGCACGGGGACAAAGCGCCAAGCAGCATCTCCGCGTGGTCCAATCCAAGCCCTCCCGCCGCTCGCCCACGTTCGAGACCGTCCCCACACCCAAGCGCCCCGCAGCCACCGCCGCCCAGCCCGCACCCCACCCAGCGCCGCCCGCCACGCCGCCCCCGCCCCACCACAAGCCCGTCCACGGCACCGGCGTACACCACCACCGCGCGGAACGAGTTGAAGCCCGCCGCCACGGCCGTGAAGAGCGCCACCCGCTCCGCGCACATGGTCAAGCCATACGACGAGTTTTCCACGTTGCACCCCGAAAACATGGTGCCGTCGGCCGCCAGCAGCGCCGCGCCGACGCGGAACTTGGAGTAGTCGGCGTAGGCGCGGAGCTTGGTGCGGTCTGCGAGCTCGATGAGCGCGTCGAGCTGCTGCGGCGAACACGACGGCGCCGTTGTCGGCGCCGGCGGCTCGGCGGCGGGGCCCGGGGCGGAGAACATGGTGGCGGCGCGAAAAAGCGCGGGCGGCCAGCCGGCGGGTCGGCGGCGCTGCTCCAATGAAGAAAACGGCGGGCGAGAGACCCTGAGAGGAGGTGGGGTGCGTGTGCGTGAACGAAAAAATCAAGGCACCAAACAGCCTCGATGTGGTTGGCAGCGTCTGTGTCTGGTGGCTGCAGCGCTCTTCACCCCAAAGCGGATTGGCGTCAGGGTCGTGCCACAGACGAGTCGGGGCAACACCCAAAGGCGCCCAAACCACCTTGTCCTTGCTGCACGCGCGGCAGGTATTAATATCGAGACGGACGGACTTGGGTTGGAAGCGCACCCAATTGCCCAAACCAAGTCGCCACGTCTCATTGTGCTGTGCTGATGGCGAGCAAGCGGCGGGGGTCCTACTTGAGGATCCAGACCTCCTGCATCCACCGAACTCCCTGCCGCTTCCCGGCGCAGAGAGCGGGCGGTCGCCAACCCCCCCAACGGTGGCGTGGACGGCTGGCGCCGCCGCCCCCCGCCCCCGCCGCGGGGTGTGGCGGCTCGGCCGCCCCGGCTGGCGGCGCCTCGAGCCGACGCACACGGCGCTTGTGGCGGGCCTGCGGTCCCCCCACGATTGTGACGGCGGCGGCCCCGCATTCGTGCCCGCCGTCGAACTCCGCGCGACGTTTAGCGTCACCCCGTCCCGCCTCGCCGTCCTCGACGCCCGCGAGGCGCTGCCCGAACTCGGCGTGCGGGACCGGGCGGTCGTCGACGCCTTTCGCCTCCGCGTGCTGCTGCTGCCGCCGGCACCGTCGCCGCTCTCCCGCCCCCCCGTCGTGACGGCGAGCTGCTGGGTGCGGCCGGTGGAAACCATGTCAGCGGTGCGCGCCAAAGTCGCGTCCGTCACCCGCCAGTGGCCGCGGTGCCGCGGGTTTTGGGTCGGCATGCCGGGCTTGGGGGCGGACCCGTCCGCGGCGCCCGACCCAGACGCGCCCGCGGGGGGGGGGGGGGGGGGGATTGGGGGGGGGGGGGGGCGCTGGACGTCCGTGTCGGACGAGGCGACGGTCGCCGAGGTCGGGTTGACCGACCACCACGTGCTGCGCTACCGCGGGCGGGGGCGGGGGGAGGG
>ENA-ORXT01006995-ORXT01006995.1-marine-metagenome-genome-assembly--contig:-NODE-6995-length-10252-cov-4.469681_pt1 | contig 10252 bp, 8 predicted proteins | sample MGYA00237868_ERZ511482 | MGnify/ENA metagenome assembly ERZ511482
TCAAACCATAAACAGGGATGGCAAGGGTTAAATAAGTCTTATCAAAAGGAGCTACTTCAACAACGGTTTTTTCAACAGTCGGAAACACATCTACCGAATAGACATCATCGGGGCCAAAGAACCTTTTTTTCTGAACCGATTCATAGACAAACTGGTAATAGTCCAATTCATAAACCATCGCTTGTCCATTCTCAATCAAGAGTCTAAGGTATAGATGGTCTTCATCGCTTTTAATGGCTCTTAAAGACAGTTTCATATCGGCATCTTCACTTTCATGCTTTTTATCAAAAACGAAATCCGCTTCCTTTAAAAAATAGCTCATCCTCTGTTCAACTCTTTCAATCGTCTCAACAGACTTTAAACTTTGATGGTTTTCTACTTCCCTTGTTGCAACTAAAGTTTTAGGAGGGCTTTGTAGGGTATTGCCTTTTTTCACTTCTTTGCTCCTCAAATCAATAAAAGGATTGGTCTGCTGCTCTCGTACCGAAATGGGGAGGCTGTATATGGTACCATCAATTAATTCCACCAACAAATGACCTTGATCAAAATCAGCCTGTGCAATCAACATCAGCTTATTTCCCAACTGCTGAAAAGTCAAATAATCCGAGGTATGTGATGCGCTCACAAATACAATGGTTGAATCAAATACACAAGTCGTTATTTGTCCCTTCTTTAAGAAAATTTCAGAGGGAGCATCAAACCCCAATTGGGGTTGCTGAAAAGCAAACAGTAAAACCAAAAAACTACAAAGACCAAAATAACGAATGAAGTATTTCATAAAAAAGAATTTTATTAAAACAAAAAAGCAGTAAAAACACCGAGCACCAAGCATCGAGCACCGAGCAAAACACCACAGGTGTCTACTTCGCCTCATAATCAGCATAAGGGAAATAAGCCGCATCTTCAATCAAGATTCCAAAAGGATTTTTATCCGTCCTTTTAACAGCCTGCATCTTACAATTCATGATATAGGCATTGTCCGCCTTCTTATCTCCAATAATGGTTCTTTGGGCAAACCAAACGGAGGCAGCAGCCGTACCTTCTTTTGTCTTAATCTTCATAGAATCCACAATGATTCTGGTATAGCCATTGGATTGAATAAGCTGTTGTTTGGTTCTGTTTTCTTGTAGAGAGCTGACCAATACCAAGCCACCTTGTGAGTCAATCTGATTCAGCCCCAAATCAATTTGTTCATCATAGGTATATTGATCATAGGCAAACATATTGTTCATAAAGCTTCTCAAATGTCCTCTATACTCAAAGTCGGACCGATATTCATTGGCTGTTTCCACAGACCGTTTTTCAGCTTGATAGACTTTCTCTGAAGATTCTTTAATGACATAGACCTCTGTACTCTTGGCATCCAATAACTGCCCAAAACGCCAGGACTGAAAACCAATCCCCAATACAAAAAGCAAACAAACCAATCCCAATAATCTTGAAATGGTTTTATGGGCATTAGACCGCTCCTCAGTAATCACATACTTAGTCGATTTCTTCTTTTTATTTTGCTCAGTTGTAGTAGTCTCTTCTTTAGCCTCCACATCTGTATCGACTATCTGATCAACTTGCTCAACCGATTTGGTCCGTCTCCTTTTTATTGGAGAAGGAAATTTTATAACTGGAAGTTTTATATTCATAATGAAGTGTTTTTAAATTTTAGAAACGTCATCAAAAAAGAAGCGTTGGCTTGCTTGTATATGGAGCAGCGTAGGCATTTAGAGCCTAGGCAAATTTATACAAGCTAGAATTTTGCCGCATCGGCGGTCCGATTCCTTTTTTTCGAGCGCACGGGCGCCCCCGTGAAAAAGGAAGGCCTGCCTGGCGAAGGCAACACAACACGTGAAGTAACATATCAGTTTGCCACTAATATGTTACATACTCAAATGAATTGGGCAACTATCAAAGGTATATTTTAGGTCAAAATTTCGTAGTCCCGAATTCGTATTAACTTTACAGCTCAACTCTATAACCAAAATCATGAAAGCGACCATTAACCACAAAGACAAAGAGTACACCATAGATTTAAGCAAACCCATTGACATATCTATGCCCTTGGCACCAGGTATGGACAATCCCAATTGCTTTTATGCGCCTTTTTTAGACATCAGCCCTGTAAAAACAGATGATTTTATTGGAGATACCCAACAAGGTGGCATCGTAAACTTCATGAATGTACGAGTCAATCCACATGGAAATGGAACGCATACCGAATGTGTCGGACACATCAGCAAGGAGCGTTTTATTCTAGACCATTGCTTAAAAAGCTTTTTCTTTAAAGCACACTTGGTCTCTGTTTATCCAACCAAATTAGAGAATGGTGATCGAGTGATTACCCTCGATAGTATTCGTATGTTATTGGGCGACACCAAAGAGCAAGATTTTGGAAAAGCCATCATTATTCGTACGCTGCCAAACGATGAAGGAAAGCTTTCTCGCCAATATTCGGGAACCAATCCGCCTTATGTCGATCATCTGGCAATGAAGTATTTGGTAGAACTGGGCTTTGAACACTTTCTTATAGATTTACCATCGGTCGATCGAGAAAAGGACGAAGGCAAATTTCTTTCTCACAAAGCTTTTTGGCAATATCCGTATGATGTACGAAAGGGATGTACCATTAGTGAACTCATTTATGTTCCCGATGATGTAAAGGATGGTGATTATTTTCTAGACATTCTCATCACCAGTTTACAAATGGATGCATCACCTAGTAAACCAGTTCTGTTCAAAATTACATAGATACGTTTCACTGAAACGTCTTAACACAATAGGTGAAACATTTTAATAAAAAAAAGTTTCTCTAAAACATCTTTATACAAGAGTAAAGAACAAAATTTATTCACCCAACCAACCATCGATAATTGACTTCCAATAAACTAAAATTTGCTGCCAGTAATATGGCGTTTTTGGTATTGGTCAATTTATTGATAAAACCTTTTTGGATTTTTGGTATTGAGTTAAAGGTTCAAAATTTATTGGGTGCAACCGTTTATGGAAATTATTTTGCGCTCTATAATTTTGTGGTGTTATTTATGGTATTGCTCGACTTGGGCATTAATAATTTTAACAATAGAGCCGTTTCGCAAAATCCCAGCAGACTTGCGCATAATTTCTCAAATTTCTTTTCCTTAAAAATCATCATTGCTGTTCTCTATGTCGTTTTATTATTGCTAATAGGACAAGGCATAGGATACAACTCACAACAATTAAAACTATTGATGTGGCTGATGGCTGCTCAGGTTTTACTCTCTTTTGTTCAATTTTTTCGATCCAACTTGGGTGCGCTTCAATGGTTCAAAAAAGACAGTCTTATTTCTATCTTGGATAAAAGTCTGATGATTCTTTTTTGTGCAGTATTGATTTGGGGTGGATTGGTCAATTTCAACATTCTTCATTTTATTCAAGCTCAAACACTGGCTTATCTGTTGGCAGCGATTGGTGGTTTTCTATTAATAAAAAAACGAATTATTCCGTTTAAAATAAACCTTCAGTCTTCAAGCCTTCTTTCCTTACTCAAACAAACCTATCCCTATGCATTGATTACGCTATTGATGAGTTTTTACAATCGACTCGATGGGGTTATGTTGGAAAGGTTGCTTGCCGATGAAGGAACGCAAGCGGGAGTATATGCAGCAGCTTTTAGACTATTAGATGCTTTTAACCAAGTTGGCTTACTAAGTGGAACCATTCTATTGCCCGTTTTTGCCAAAATGATTCAAAACAAAGAAAATGTTGCTCGTCTTGCTACTATTTTTGGGGTGATTGCCATCACTGGCGCTACGATTATAGCTTTGGGGTCTTGGATGTACCGATTTGAAATTATGGATTGGTTGTATATTGAGTCTACTGTTGAATACGGTAAAGTATTCGGTGTCCTTATGTTGTCCTTTATTGGCATTGCTTCTATGTATATTTTTGGTACACTCCTATTGGCAAACGGCTCCTTAAAAATGTTAAATTGGATTGCTTTTATTGGTTTACTATTAAATTTAGGGTTAAATTTTTATCTAATTCCCCACTTTTATGCATACGGAGCAGCCCTTGCGACCTTAGTTACACAGAGCTTTGTGGCACTCGCTCAGGTTTTAACAGTATTTTTTATTTTCTATAAAAAAGGGTGACAGTTTAGACATTACACATTCTAAATGTCCGCATACAATAAAAAAAATAATTTGTGTTGCAACCTATTAGTCGCTTTTAAGCGTCTTATTGACGACTTATTAAAACCAGAACAAACTAAATATATAATTTTATGAAGTTAAAATCTATTTTTTGCGCCACACTCTTTTTGTTAGGGTCAATGGCTGCTACAGCGCAACTCGAATTCGGGTTAACAGCAGGGGCAAATTTATCTACTTGGGATTATACCTCTGAAGAATTTGGTGAAGATTTCTTTACAGAAGTACAAAACACAGGTTTAGGTGAAGGATTGGGTGAAACCAGTTACCTACCTGGTTTCCACGCTGGTATTTATGCCATCTTCGAATTTGGTCCGTTAACATTAATGCCAGAAGTATTATATTCTCAAAAAGGAAGTTCTAAAACTGGTATCTTACCTGACGGTAGCGATATCCAAGCTAGAGCACACTATTTGACAGTTCCTCTTTTAATAGGACTTGAGCCATTTGATGGTTTCAATATTCAAGTAGGACCTACTTTTGGACTATTAGTGCAAGATATGAAGTTAACGGGTAAAGACTACGATGTTAGTTCGGATTTATATGAAACGAACGATATTGGAGCAACTGTTGGCTTGATGTATGACTGGGATGGTCCAGGATTTGCAAGCATCAGATACACACACGGATTAACACCACTATTCAAATATGATCTTGAACCCAACGATATTGTTATCCAAAATAGAAACCTTTGGTTGTCTGTTGGATTCCCGATTATCTTTAGAGGTGAAAAGACTGGTGATTCTTACGATTAATGCTATGGCAACTTTAATTAGTTGTTTCTACCTATAGACAAAGTTGAGTTGTTTGGTTGTAAAGCCAAATGGCTCAACTTTTTTTATTTTTCTGCGTCTTGTGGGTTATCTATCAATTTAAAAAAAGACCGAATCTGACTAAATATGTCTCGAAATCCCGAAGTCCCAAAATCTCGAAATCCTTTAAACATTCTCCTCACCGATTTTTACGGCGGTATGGCTGGATCAACGATGAGTGTGTCTTATCTTGCAAAGGGCTTAACAGAAAACGGACATAATGTAACCGTTGTTTGCCCAAAAAACAGTGTTTTAGAAGAACTATTAAAAAATACAAAGGTCGCAATAGAGGCTTGGAAAATAAAAGGGAAGCTCGACCTAAATACGGCTAAAAAAATCAAACAACTGGTTGTAGACAAACAGATTCAATTGGTAGATGTTCAGGCAAGTAAAGACCGCTATGTGGTCGCTTGGGCACATTGGTTTTATGGACTAAAAATCCCCATTGTTTATACCAGACGACAAGATCCTAAAAGCTCATTGGGTTCATTACAAAGAAAATTTTACGTAGCATCTTCTGATAAAATCAAAGTCATCAGCCACGGCTTAAAAGACATTTTTATAAAAAAGGGCTACCCTACAGAACACCTATCCGTCATTCACAATGGCATTGACCCCAAACGCTATACGCAATGGAGTACACAAGAAGTACTGACTTATAAAAAACAATTTGACATTCAAGAACACGAAGTGTTAATAGGAGCAGTTTCCAGATTAAAAGAACAAACCCAAATATTGGAAGCAGTCAAGCAATTGGACAATCTCAATATAGTATTGCTCTTTGCTGGAATAAAAACAGGAATCCTAGACGACTTCGCCAATAAAATAGGATTAACCAACCGCATTGTCTATGCAGGTATGGTTTCCAATGATAAGGTCTTGAATATTTATCATCTACTACACATCAACATTCTTGCCTCCACTATGGACGGCTTTGGGCTGGTCCTTTTAGAAGCAATGGCAATGGAATGTCCTGTAATAGGAACACGCTTTGGTGGGATTAAAGATGTCATTGTTCACGGTGAAAATGGGTTTCTCTTTAATGACAAAGACATCAATACGCTTACTGCACAAATCCAGCAATTACTAAACGACAATAATTTAAGAAGGTTGTTTATTGAAAACGGTAAAAAAACAGCTTTCCAAACGTTTACCCTCAACCAAACCATTCAAAAGCACATTCAGTTTTACCAGAATATGATTACTGAATATAAAATCTAGATGCTAACTACTAGATTTGAGATTTGAGACGCTAGACTCAATTTCGCTAAAACCTCTTGGGTTTTTAGCGATTTGCTTAAACTTCAAAATCTCATATCTCATATCTAATATCTCATAGTAAGATCTAGGTGTTTAATAAGCAACAGTCTAAAAAGAGGTAGTGTTCCGAAAAGTGTGCTCTACTCGATGCACAAAGCTTGATGCTCAATGTTCACCTGTTTTGCGACACACTTTTCTGAATACTCTCTAAAAAGACATCTCGGCAAAAACAACACTCAAAAAACTAGTGTATACTTCAAAATCTTTATAGCCCAACGAACGAATTTCTTTGGTGTAGGCATCAAAATTACCCTCTGGAGATTTTCCCGAAGGCAAACAAATGTAACGAGTCTCCGCTTTCCGCTTTCCATTACCCATCAAAGAAGCCTGAATACGATCAATTTTCATTTCAATTAACAAAGCAGCCGGGCGAGCACTTCCACTCCTTTGTACACCATAAGCCTTCATTTCATAGTTGGCTGGTTCATTTTTGTATTTTTCTATATATTTTTTTGAAGAAATTTCTTTTAGCCCAAACCCTTCCTTGACGGCTTCCCCCTTGTACTCTTTGGCAAAAAAGGCATACTCATTATCGGAAATTGGGTCTACAGCAGCAGAATTCATTTGACTATTTTGACAGCCAATCGTCAAAAGAGAGAACATTATTAGACAGGTAAAGAAGAAGCGAATTTTCATATCAATTATTTGTTGGATATTTGTGGAAGAAAAGATTTCTTGATACAAAGAAAAGAAAAAAACTTATCTAATAAACTGATTACATAAATTGATTGTATAAATAAATAAAAAATGTTGGAAGAGAAAGATGAAAGTTGGTCTGAGACCACCAAAAAGGAGCAAACGACCATTCAAGCTATAGAAAATGGACCGTTTATTGTAAAAGGGACTGTTACGATTATTGACAAAGATGGAAACGAAAAGGTGAAGTCTCCAAAATTTGGCTTGTGTCGTTGTGGGGCTTCGGGCAATCAACCATTTTGTGACGGAAGTCATAAAAATGTAGCGCACTCGTAAAAATACTTTTTAAATTGGGTTCTTTGATTTTTTTGTTAAATCAAATAAATTAAGTTCTTATATTTGAAAATATTGTTGACAAAAAGGAGTGATTCATAGATTTTAGAAAACATTTTCTAGGAATCTCTCTTTTTTCTAAACGAAATCATAAAATTTAACGTTTAAGGTAAAGGAAAGCACTTTTTTAAAGCTTTGAAAAACAAAATTTACACACACCCTATATGAAAATTACATTTATGTGGGGACTTTAAAAAAAACAAAAAGAACATATCTTTTAGGATTAAAAAAAACAGACTTTTACGTAATCTCTGATATTACAACAGACACACAGTTTTATTCACATAGCTAAGACTGTTTTAAATAAAATCCTACTTTGCCATCTGGCCCTCTTAGATGCGTTTTTGACGTTTCGCTTTTAATTAAAAAGACAGTATAAATTTGGTTATAAAATCATTTATATTTAACCAAAATCGATAAATAATTGAAACAATCAACAACTCCTAAAATCGAATACCGCTTTTAATAAAAAAACGAGAAAAGGTTTATTAAATAGAAACCATAAAGTCTCTTATTAAATATGATTTTTTTCTTATAGGTTTTAAAAAAACAAAAAGGAAAAAATTTAATGAGCAATACAAAAAAAGTAGTCACTAAAATTGACTACATTATAGATGCAACCAATGTTTGTAATTGGCACATAGCCAATCAAACCAGAAAAAGCGATAAGAACGAGTTCAACGCCAATGTTTCTTTGGATACTTTATTAAAAATGGTCGTTACCCTACTCGATCATCGCAAGACCTTCCAATGTATTTTTGATGCCAATACGGCTTACAATCTTCCCGAAGAAGAACGCTCCATCTACAATCATTTACTCAACGATTATAAGGACTATTTCTATCAGGTTACTGGTGGTATTAGGGCTGATTCATTTGTTTTGTCTATTGCCAGCAACTATGATTCAAGGGTCATCAGCAACGATAATTTCTCGGATTACCAATCTTCTTATCCTTGGATTAAAAGAGAGCACCGCCCACAGCGATTGTTCAAAGGAGGTATTCCATTAATTGTAGGAATCAAACATTTGGTTATTCCAGATCTAAAAATAAATACCCCCATCAATCAGCCTAGTTCGGAATTGTTTCACGAACTAAAGAAAAAATTGGGATTTGGCGACCAACGCCATACGGGACTAATCAAGGATTTTGAGGCACAAAAAGGAGTGGGTTTTATAGAAACAGAAACAGGTGAATTGGTTTATTTCAAGCGTTCTAGTGTAAAACTAAATGTGGGCGATGAGGTTGATTTTTTAATAAAATTAAACAACGACAAAACCTATGCTGCCGACATAGCCATATCCAAACTGTTTAGCAGTCAGCCAACAGAAGAAAAAAACATTCGTCTGTGGGAAGGTGATGAAATCAATAGTGGTACCGTAGAATGGTTCAACGATTCCAATGGCTTTGGTGTAATCAGTGAAGAAGGCAAAGAACAAACGGTTTTCTTTTTCAGAACAGGCTATTTAGAAGAAGGTCTTCCTCGCCAAGGTCAGGAAGTTGTTTTTGAACGAAAAGTAAATAAAAAAGGTCCCTATGCTGTAAATATTAAGGCTGGAAATCCAAAAGATTTTATCCTTAAAAAAGAATTACTCAGCGACTCCGATGATTTGGGAAGTAGCAAAGAATTTGGAAAACTCAAAAAAGAATTTGACTTCGTTCAAAAAAGATTGGAGCTGATTTTACCTGTTGCTCAATTTCACGAAAACGAATACATTAAAGGGTATATCAAAGAATACCAAAATGGTAAAGGTGCTGTTGGTATAGATGACAATCCAGATGTGAGCTATTCATTTACAAAATCGGGGATTGCACACAAACAGGAAAAGAGCATTAGCAAAGGAGTCAATGTGTTGTTTAAAGTGGGTATTGGCAAACGAAGTATCAAAGCACATCAAATAAAGAAAGACGATCAAGAACGTCCTGCTAGGGTTGTAAAAGCGGACAACAATAAGAAAGAGGCGGTTCCTGCTCCATCGAAGAACAATAATAATAATAATAGCAAAAGTAACAACAACAACAATCAACCGGCTAAGAACGAGCAAAAGGCAGCCAATAATAAGAAACAGCACAACGAGAAACAGAAGAACAATAACCCTAATACTAAAAAGACGACGCCAGAGACTACTGCTAAGAACAACAATAAAAACCAGTCTAAGTCTAAAACCAATAATCCTGACAAACCTACTTCTACTCAGAAAGAAACGCCCAAAACGGCTAAGGGTAAGAAGCAAAACAACAACAGCAAAAAGCCAATGAAGCCTACTGCTGATCGTGGGTTTAATTCTCAAAAGATGGTGTATTGGGCAAGAGACAAAAAGGGAGATGATTTTGTAATCATTTTACGCCTGATTGATAAGGAGAATAAAATGGAAAGATGGATCATCAGAGAAGACCAAATAAAAGATGAAAACCTTCGTCGTCTATTCGATAGCCGTCTTAAGTTTACAGAAGAAGACATTCCTAATAAAGCCAAAAGTAGGCTGCTTTCGTTTTCTAATAAAAACTTAACGCCTTCTAGCTTTACAACCAACCAAAAAAGCTTTTTATCAAAGTCTTGGAAAAATTGGGAAGGACAAGTGGCCAAACGTGCTAATTTTGAAGAAATGAAAGCCGAAATTATTAGTTTACACGAAAAGGTAAAATCGGCTACGTTCTTTGATGGAAGCATTGAATCCGAAATTGTAAGACTTCGAGACAAAGTTTTGGACTATCAACAAGCTGATAAAACAAGCAAACAGCAAAGTGCTAAATTGAGAAATGCCCTGAGTAAATGCTTTGAAGCTTTAAAGAATAAAAGAAGAAAAAATAAAATTCGTTAATCGATACAACGCAACGCTTGATAAAACTGTCTACTTATATAGTTGATAGTTGATAGTTGATAGGTGATAGGTGATAAAAGTGAAACGTA
>ENA-ORXT01006996-ORXT01006996.1-marine-metagenome-genome-assembly--contig:-NODE-6996-length-10249-cov-7.347326_pt1 | contig 10249 bp, 5 predicted proteins | sample MGYA00237868_ERZ511482 | MGnify/ENA metagenome assembly ERZ511482
GGGGGGGGGGGGGGGGGGGGGGGGGGGCGGTTGTCGTGTCGGTGGGGGCGGCGGGCGGTTGACGGCAAAAGACGGTGGCGCGCTGGGGGGTCGGTCCGCGGGGCGAGGCGGCGCGCGCGCGACGGCCCTTGTAGGCGGGCGCGGTGGGGCGCGGGCGCGCTCGGCACGCGGCGACGAAAGGGATGGCTTTGGCGGGGCCACCGATGGATGGAGCCATCCTCTCCCCTGCGATGGATCTGGTCGACCAATCAGATGGATGCATGATCGGGGGCCCTGCTGTCCACCGCCGTGCTTGACCGGTCGACAGCAAGGGCAGCTCAACCGCCCAATCAAGGAGCATCTTGTGGTTGGCTTCTTGACAGTGCTCCCAGGTGATGGACGTTTTACTTCTCCAACTTTGGGCTTGGAGTCTCTATCGATGGATGCCCGAACTACAGCGACGGCTGCAACGCCAACGAGGGACGACAACCGACAGGGCATGCCAGACAGGATTCACTGTACAGCCCAACGAGCCGAGGTAGACACCGATTGCACGCCAGGCTGCCTCCGACCGTGCTCGTGGCCACCGACGTCCAACTCGAAGACCTGCTCGAGTCCACCTCTGCCGGCACTCGGGGCGGACGGTACGACCCAGCCCTCTCCTGCTTCGTTGACGGCAGACAAGGATCACGTAACCTGTTGTCTTTTGCGGTTGTTTTCATGCCAGGACACCTGCTACTTCATTCACGTTGCTAGAGGTTGGACCACGAAATGGTCGCGAAAGCTCTCTCCGACGGCAGTTATTGTCCTGGTGAAGGAGTCAGCGGTGCTGACGAGACATGCGGAGTGGACGATATAACACTGTACGTCGAGTTCCAGCAAGCATGGCTTTTGAACCTGTTGCACAGGCCATCAAAGAGACATTGCAGTGCGTCGTGGTGTGCAAAAGGGACGCAGTGGCGTGTCCCATATCATCATTTCCAGGGGAGCAAAAGAGAAATGCGAGCCTGGCAGGACTCGAACCTGCAATCTCTTGATTCGTAGTCAAGCGCGTTATCAGGTCGAACTTTGCTGCGAAGTTCCTCTGAGATCCAATTTTGCCACAGGCCCTCGCTTCGTGATGTGAGGCCCTTTTTGGTCATATATATTGCACACACGTTCTGTCTCACGCTTCGTCTGTGTCTCACCAGATCTGCTGCTCCCTTCGCTTGATACGCTGTTTTTCCCGTGGGCTGACCAGCACCAGATAGGCTGCGGGTTTCCTCTCGACTGGCCTGCTCAACGCACCTGTCGGCTCTCTCACCTCGACATCCGACCCTCCGACTGGCGGTGACATGCCTCCACCCCTTTCGCCGACCATGCACAACGTCCTTGGCTTTGTAGCGACCTCTGGGGCGTCCTCTGCCGCCTCTGCTGCTGCCTGTGGCAGCCGCGCCAGCCGCTGGGTCCAGCGTCAGCCGCCGACACCCGTGACAGCCGCCCGCTACGGTGGGGCGGCACGGACGTCCGTGGCCCCCTCCCCCACCCACGTCACGCTCCCGCTCCCACCGCGGATGATGGCCACCCCTGCCCCCGACAGCGTTGGCGTCCTCTTCCTCTGCCTCGGCAACATTTGCCGCTCCCCCGCCGCCGAGGGGATGTTCCGCTCCCTAGTCGCCGCCGCCCCCCCCTCCCCCACCCCCATCCGCATTGACTCGTGCGGGACGGGCGGGGGCTCCCCCGACTGGTTCACCCCCGGCGGCTACTCGTACCACGAGGGGGACCCGCCCGACGCGCGCATGACCGCCGCCGCCACCGCCCGTGGCGTTGCCCTGACGAGCCGCAGCCGACCGCTGACGGCGGCCGACTTTGCGGCCTTTGACTGGATTGTCGTGATGGACGGGTCCAACGAGCGGGAGGTTGCCCGCGCGGCGGCCGCGTGGGGGGTCGACGTCCCGGCCGCGCGCGCACGCGTCGTGCGGATGCTTGACTTTGTGCCGGGCGGGCCGGCGGGGCGGGCGGTGCCTGACCCCTACTATGGGGGGTCCAACGGGTTTGAAAAGGCCCTCGACTTGCTCGAGAGCGCGGGGGGGGGGCTCCTCAAGGAGGTGGAGGCGCTGGCAGGGGAGCGGGCGGCGGCGGCCAAGGCTTGATTGGGGATGCCTTGACGGTTGTGGTTTCGGGGGGATGGGGGGGCTTGTGGTCGGACGGCGGGCTCGAGGAGCAGGCTGTGGAGGGCAGCACGTGTGGGCCGCTCTTGGGTGGTGTTCCTGCCTGATGGGCATGCCGTGGAGACGGCTCGTCACGGTCACGCCACGGGGTGGTTGGCCTTTTGAAAACCATCGGGCGCTGAAAACCGACTCGCGGGGAAGGAGCGTGAATGAAAACAAGACGTGAATGAGACAAGACCACGTACCAAGAAAACAACAAACGCTTGCAGTCCCACAGCAGAAAGCAAGAGGAAAAGAGAGATGGCCAAGCCACGTAGTAGCAATCCATGCGACGCTGGGACAGGCCTCGAGATGCACACCCGGCACGGACAGAGCCACGGCCCACCCCAGTGTCATCCAGGCTACGACGACAACCAGTCCAGCACACAAGGCACCCGACAGATTGGCACACAGTAACCAACTGGGCCCCTTCCACCGCTCCCAGAGAAAACGGACGAAAACCCCAGGCCACGCCCTCATCGGCACGCCCGCTGCCCGCACTCCAATACATCCACCTCCCCCAACTTCACCCCCCCCCACTGCCAGACGAAGCCATCTCTACTTCTTATCATCCTTGATGGAAATCTCATCGCCGAGCTCGGCGAGCATCCCCAGAGCGCGGTCACTCACAGTAATCCCGTGAGACTCCAGCTGGGCCTTGAGGTCCGTCTTGGCAACCTTGGCCGTCTCGGCCGTCGGGCTCGACGAGGAGAGCGCGGAGAGTTTGGCGGCGAGGGCGGCGAGTTTGGCCGTCTCCTGCTTGCGCACCCAAATGGCCTCCTCCGCTTGCTCCTTGGACGCCAAGTCGTCCAGGCCCGACATCGGTCGCAGCGACGCCGCCGGGGAGGGGGCAGGCGTGGCGCGGGCGAGCAGACGGCCCGCGGCCGTGCGCAGCATCGTGGTGGGGATGGATGGAGGATCCGGACTAAGGGAGAGAAGGGGGATTGGCAGAAAGACGGGGAATAGAGAGGTGGGCGAGGGACGCGAGACGGATCGGTTGCGCGGTAGGTGTGGTGGATGCGGTGTCCGTGGTGAGCGGGTGGGTGGGGGTGGTTGGTGGGAGCAGAGACAATGATGCCAGCACGTCGAAGGCAGATTCGTAGCATCGCTGAGAGCGGGCCCGAGAAGGCGGGGCTCCACTTGGAATGCTGTCGAGCTGCCGCCATTCCGGAATGCGATCTTGAGCCTCTGATCAAACCTTCCACTCAGAACACGCCAAGTGGAAGGATTAACCTAATTTCAGTTGCCTCTCGACACTGACAAGCCGGCAGACCGCCCGCGTTGAAGAGACTGCCGCTGCGGAAACGGAGGTCTTCCAGCAGCTGACGGAAGTCAGCTCCGTCTCACGCGGGCGCATTTCCGTCCGCTTGAGAGGTGGGACGAACCGCCACCTCCCCTCGGAGGCACCTCTGACCTCTGTCAGGGACGCCTGTTGGGAGGCGGACGACGTCGGCTCACGTGGACCTTGTTTGGAGCTCGGCGGCGGCGCCCAGCGGCAGACTGGACGCGGCGGCGCTCCGACCGGCGACCGCCCACGGTCATGGCGGGCGGGCGGTTGGCGGCGCCGTGACCGCCGCTGGACGGGCGTCACTTTCTGCCACGTGCGCCGGGCGCCTACCGTTTGCCGACACGCACCGGGGGCGGCTATTGCGGCGCTACCGGCGCGTCGGGGGCGGCGGCCGCCACCGCCACCGCGTCGCTCGCCGCCACCGTTTTGCCGGGCGGTCCACCCGGGGGGTGGAGCTGCGAGCGACGACGGGCACGCGCTCGGCATTGGGGGGTGCCACGGCGCCTGGCGGCGCGGCGTGGGCGGTTTGGACGGCACGTGGGAGCGGCCACCGTGGCGGTGGGCGCCGTGGGTGTTGGCCGTCGCGGTGGCGGCGCGTTTTGCGGGAGGCGGCGGTGTCGCGCTTGGTGCGCGGAATGCCGTGGCTCGCCGCTGGCGTTGCGCTGGCTGCACTGGTGGTGCATTGGGGCGGCGGAGTCGTCACTGCCAACAAGATGCGACCACTCTGCGCGTCTGTCGTGCTCGTTGTGGGACACACTCTGGGGATGGTTACCGTTCGTACACTTCTTTGTTGCCAGAAGACACACAACTACAGCAAACAAGACAAGAGCGGCCAGTAAGTTGAGTAACACGGCGACGAGGAGGCAGCCCCTCTACACCTCCATGTACTCAAAGTCATGGCCGTCCATCTGCACGCCCCCCACCGCCACGGCGACCTTGCCCGTCCCCGCCGGCATGGTGCATGTCAGGCCGTTGTTACTGCCGGACACGTCGCCACACGCCTTGCCGCCGACGGTCACAGCAACGCCCTTCGGCAGGTTGTGACCCGCGACAAAGACGCGGTAGCCGCCCCCGCGAGGCCCCCGGTTGGGCGTGACGCTCATGACCATGATGCCCCGACCGCGCGTGTCGTAGACGGGCCGCATTACGACGACCTTATTTTGGCGCACGCGCGGCATCATGAGCGCGCCGTAGGGAGACACGTCGATGGAGAGGCCGCCAAAGTTCTTGACGAGGCGGATGCCCGACGCGCCGCCGACCAAGTTGCCCGCCCCAGACACGACGGCGGTGTGGAGGGCGCCGTCGCCGCCCGACGCAAACTTGGAGAGGAACAGGTGGGACTTGATGGCGCCGCCAAAGACGTTGCTGCGCATCTCGACGAGGCTGTGCACGGAGAAACAAGAGAACGACACGGGGCACATAAGTGGGCAGGAGGGCAGCGCGGGACGACGACGGCAGGTCAGTATCGCCTCCTCTCTCTCTGCGCGGCGCACCACATCCCCCTCGCAACACACGGCACCGTCCATCTGCACGCCGCCACCCACACCGAGACCCAGCCCGCATCCAAAACGTACCCGTTGGTCGACGAGTCCAACAAGGCCACCGGCGGCGTGTAGCCCGGCGCCGACGCGCGTGGCTTGCGGTACGTGCACTCGCGCGCGGCGCCGCCGCCCGCCCGCCCCCGGTTACGGTTGGGGTGCCCAAAGTACCCGCCCGCAAACACCTTGTGCATCTGATCCCGGGAGTTGGCGTTACCCCCATACCCGATCGTGGTGTCGCAGCCGGCGCTGACGTCGCCAAAGCCCCCGTTGCTCCCATTGTCCAGGATCCAATAGCTGCCGCTGCTGTGGCGCACGAGGAAGAGGGCGTTACGGAGGCCGGCCGCCCACACCGACACGTCGCCGCCCGTCTGCTTGGCTGTGGCGGGGTTGTTGGACGAGTAGGTGATGGCGCCGTTGAAGGCGCCGCCCTTGGTGCCGATGGGCACTTTGACAATGGCGCCCGACAGGGGGGACTCGGGGGTGTTGCCCGTCCTGGGGTCCTCCACGCCCGCGTTGGTCGTGCCGCCGACGGGGAGGAGCATGTCGCCCACCTGGTCAAACGCCGGGCGGCCGATGCTGTGGTCGCGCCGCGGCTGCACGGGGAGGCCCGTCACGAGCTTAGTGACAGGCCCAAAGCAGCCCCCCCCCCCCTGAGAGGGCATCGTCAACACGCTGCCGGCCGTCCACTTGCCCCCCTGGACGTCCCCAATCGACACAAATACCGTCGGGGTGCCATAGTTGGTGAAGCGCGGGTTGAAGGCGACACCCAGGATTTGGCCGACGAGCTGCTTGCTGCACCCGCCCTTGACGGTGAGGGAGAGAAAGTCCACGTCCAGCCGGTGCACCTTGCCGCCCGACGTGCCGACATACACCCGCCGGTCCGGGCCGAGCGCGATGCTCGTGCCGCCGCCGAGCTTGTAGTCCCCACCGCCGGGGCTCTTGAGCGACGCTTCCGCCCACACGACATCCTGCGGCGCGCCGGTGGACGAATCCGCGTACGTGTACGTGACGCCATTGCTCGGCCCATTGACGGTGGTGACCGTGACCGTCGCGGGCCCCGGCCCGTCGGCGGCGGGGGGCACCTCAACGACAATCACATCGTCCGACGCTTGGCCGCCAATGTCGGGGAGGATTTTGGCGGCGGCGCCGCCAATGGCCACCTTTTCCCCCGGCAGGAAGCCGCTGCCCGTGATGCGCAGCGTGTTACCCCCGCCGACGCCGCCGCCCGTCACGCTCAGGCCCGTGATGACGGGCAGCACGGCACCGGCATTGTGCAGGTACGCCCCCACCGACGGGGTCGTCTTCAGCACCAGGCGCGGCTCCACGCCCGCCGCCCGCAGGTATTGGACCTCCACACCGTGGCCGCCCGCCCCGAGGCTGACTGTCGCGGCGCCATTGGCCAAGGCGACAGCGTCGCCGTCAATGGCCAGCCGCTCCGGGCCGCGGGCGCTGATGGCAAAGGTCACCGACCTGGCGGTGGCGAGGAAAAAGGAGCCGACGCAGCGGGCCCCCCACGGCTCGCCGTTGCCAAAGGGGGGCGCCCCCGGCCAGTTGCCGCCACTCTCAAAGGCGACCGCCGCCGCGCCCGACGCGTGCGACGGGCGGCCGGGCGGCGGCAGCGCCCTTGCGCCGCGGTAGTAGTAGCACCAAACGCCCGCCGTCGACCCGTCCGTCACCTTGACGGTTGTAGTCGCCGCGTGGATGTCGCCCGCCCAGTCCTTGACCGTCAGCTTGACAGTGTGCGTGCCGACGGGAAACACATGAGAAATCTTGATGTCCGTCCCAATAATCTTGTCGTTGCCGCCTGTGCTCCACGTGGCCGCGACGAGGCCGCCAAAGCCGACGTCGGAACCGGGCCCACCCTTGTGCGTGTGGCTCGGCGTGCCGTCGAGGGCGACGGTCGCCGTCCCGTCGCCGTCCGTGTCAATGACCGTATAGCCGTCGCCGGGCACCGCGTGCGCGCCATCGTCGGCTTCGCCCGGGGGGGGGAGCTCCCCGGGCTGCACCCCAACGAACGACGAGTCGAGTTGCTTGACCACCGCCGCCGACGCGCCGTGCGCGGCCGCGTGTGCGTGCACGTGGCCGGCGTGTGTCAGGGCGCGGCCGTAGCGCGCCGGCCGAGCGCCGAGGAGACTGCCGGCGGTGGCGGCGACGAGGGTGGCGGCCGCCGTGGCGGCGGCCACCACGGTCGTCACGACCCGCCGCGGGCGTACCGCCCGACGGGGGATGCCCATAATGTTACACTAGGCGTGAGGGGGGGGTGAAGTGCGTGCGGACGAAGGCGCACCCGCTCACTGGCGAGTGGAGAAGCGGGCAAGAGGACGTATGCGCTGCCTGTCCGGAACCTCTACTCGCCTGTGACGTTCGGGGCGACGCCAGCCGGTCGGGCGTGGCTGCCCCTTGAACGCCCCACGTCGCCGACGGTCGGCCAACGCACGAGCGACTTGGGCCTCTCGCCCGCCCCGCACCGTCGCACGCACGCTCCCGGGACACGCCACCGCATGCCCGCTGGGCGGCGGCGTGCGCCGCCGCCCCTTCCACCCCCGAAGACCAGATAGGGAAACGGGGACGTGTGGCAGCGAAGCAGGCAGCGCCCGCTGCCTGCCCTCAAGCGTCTTGCACTTGGCCCTGAGCGCACGCACAGCACACCGAGGCGGCATCGCTGGCGTTGCCCCGCGCGACTGACCGGCCCGTCGGCCCGCGGCCAGCGGTGGATCGTCGCTGGGTTGGCGCCACGCATCTCGCCGCCGCGACGCCCACGGAGCGCCGCACCCATGCAGTCGCTGATCTGGACGGGGGGTCCGTTGAGCCAAGCTGGCCGCGGCGGGCCCGCTCCACGAGGATTCTTCAGAGGCACCTGGCGCCGGTCCTCAGCTTGGACGTTCAGGAATCCAGGCGGGTCGCCACGCGGGCGGCGTCAGTCCCACCGTGACAGCTTTCCTTTCGATGCGCCGGACACTTGGACGGGCGGCTCGAATCCGCCGCCCCCCCGACACTTCGCGCCGGGCGACTCGGGCGGGGGGCACCCCACCAGGGCCCGTCCTCCCGTGCTCCTACAGCGGTGCCATCCCAGAGCGCCCGCGCTAGGCGCTGCCGTGCGCCCAGGATCCCGCCCGAGGTGGCGCCAGGCGGCGCGCACGGACTGGTGAGCGGCTTGATTTCCACGGGCAGCCGGTGGTGGGCGGGCGGCACTTTTCTCCAGCTGCAACTTGTCCGTTAGTGGCACCTCTCTGCCAAGTCGAAGGACCGCACGTTGCAGGGGGGTCGAGCTGGGATGTGCGCGCAAGCCCTTGCTGGGGTGCGCGGCGCACCGTGCCAGGAATCATTCCACGATCCTCGTGGCTGTGCCGAGGGGGCCCGCAGGGCCTTGTCGGCGGCTGACACCGCGGTCTGTCCGCAGCTGAGGCAGGTGGGTGCCGCCACCACCATTGTTTGGTGGTCTGGGGGTGCCAACGCACGCAGCTCACTTGACAAGAAAAGGCGTGCCGTGCACAGTCCGCTGCGGGCTTGTGCTCCGTGGACCGGCGTTGCCGCGGCGGCGGGCGTCAGGAGGCGCAACGCGCCCGCGGTGAGTCGACCGGCGGGGGGGCTCAGCCAATCGCGCCGCCCGGTGCGGTGTTGTCACCAATCACCGCGGTGCACGCAGCGACGCTGCTGCCATGGCGGATGCATTCTGACGGTTGAGGTGCGACAGATGGGCCACCTGTCACTGCGGGGCGGCCGTGCTTGGGATATCTGGCTCAATACGCCGACGATTGACAGTCTTGCTGGCCGCGGCGGATCGTGATGCAGAGGCGTGCGATTTACCGAAGTGCGAAGGTGCAAAGATCATCTGCCATGATGGCACAGCTTGTCCGATGAGACGTGGTGTCAGTTTCTTGGTCATCCGCAACTCTGCCAAACTGCCTCGTCAAGCAGAGTGCGTCCTCGGCGGCCCGCACGGAGCGCGGTGGTGCCAGACCATCGCTCCATCGCCCGTTGCGTTGAGGGCAGTCCCTGCGAGGATGCGTCAGATGAGCTTCAGTTGGAGCAACTGCAGTTGACTCCTGCTGCTGGACCGCTGCCTTGGTAATCCCACTACCGAGGCTCGCTCGCTAGCTGGCTGCAGCTCTGGGTGCCCCCTTTTTCCGCGTCGGACGCACTGTACGTTCGATTAGGTATCCACCAAAACGGCTACGGAGATACGCGCGCAGGAGTAGGCCCGCATGGGAGCGCCGCATTGGGGTGTGCTTTCGAAGAACGGCCCCAGACTGTGAGCGTGGCGCGCCGGGGCTCCACCAGGACATGCCCCAACAGCAACAGTCGGGTCCAGGTAGTGGGGATGGAATATGCGGCGGTGTCGATGAATCCAAACGCAGGGGAGCCCCAGATGCAAGTTCTGCAGGATGATGCACTGTCACTATACTGCGACACGGAGCCGCTGAGCGTCCATACAGCACGGTTTTGGGGCCAGCCGTGCATTGTGGAGCGCACCACTGAGCCCTGGTGTCCGTGAGGAGTCCCATTGATCGCACGTCACTGCCCTGCCTGCCCACAGCCTGCGAGCGGGAGGCTTTCCAGACGGGTGTGCGTCTCGGACCACAGCAGCGGGCCTGGTGTCACGGCCGTCGCCGGATTCTACGCCATCCGAGGCGAGCAGCTCAGCCGTCGTGCGGCGCTTCCCCATGCACGCTCCACCCAGAGTGGCAGCTGAGTTTGACAGACCTCCACTCAGCCTGCTGGTCGCCACAAGGGACTTGGCAGCGGAAGCCGACGGCCGAGTGCCGACGGCTCGTGACGGCGCACCCCCCCGGAGCGCCCATGACTGAAATCACCTGCGCCTCCAGAAAAAGAGACGAGCACAGCGCGGCAAACGCCTGCGGCGAGCCCCGTGTACCCAGAGCTCGCACGGCGGGCGAGCACCTCTACCAACGCGCCCAGTACAACAGCGGTCTCAGCAAGATGAGATTAGAAGCCGAGCGCGACCGAAAAAAAAGACAACAGGTCGAGGCAAGGAGCGCCCCCATACACGGGGTGCCCCCTGCCCAAAACGGCTTGTCCTGTTCCGTCTGCTTCCACCGCCATCGCCCCCCCCCCCCGCCAGCGCCGCCACCACCGCCGCGCGCACGTCGCGGGGCATGGCCCCCGCCGCGCCCGCCACGTACACAGCCCCCCCGGCGGCGACGACCGCCCGCACGGCCGCCGCGCCCGCCGGCGCCGTCAGCACGTCCGTCACGTACACCCGCCGGGCGGGGTCGTCGCGCGAGTAGGCG
>ENA-ORXT01006997-ORXT01006997.1-marine-metagenome-genome-assembly--contig:-NODE-6997-length-10248-cov-9.010225_pt1 | contig 10248 bp, 18 predicted proteins | sample MGYA00237868_ERZ511482 | MGnify/ENA metagenome assembly ERZ511482
CTGTTCCGATCACTTCTGTTTCTCCTCTTCTCTTGCATTCTTTTTTCTTGCTTTCTTTTCCTTCGGTCATGTGCCTTGTTCTTTGGCCTGTCCCTCTGTGTCGTTGATATAAACCTTCGCTGCTCCTGTTCTTTGTTGTCTCGGTCTTTCTTCTGCGCCGCGGGACTGAGTTTGCGGTCGCTGAAGTTTATTGCACCTCTTTGCTGTCGGCATCAGTGCTTCTCGCCCGTCCACAGTGCGTAAAATGCTGTTTCAAGTCGTGGAGGGACAAGCTTCCTCGAACACAGAGGGCACAAACCCACCGCCGTCACCTTCATTCCCACTTCAAAAAAAAAAAAAAAACGCAAGGGAGCCACCGGCGGTGATCAGCAACAACAAGGGAGATCGAAAACGGCGGCAGTGGCAGAGAAGACAAGAAAATGCAAAAGCATGTATTTATCTGCCGCGCGCACGGGGCGGCGTGGTATCGTCACTCCAGGTTTGAGGTCTTGAGGCCCCAGGGAACAAAGGATGAGCGCCCCTCGGTCGCTGTCGCATTTTCAAGCACCCTGGCCGCCTCAGAGGTCCCTCCAGTAAACACTCAAGTCATCGGGCTCTTGATGCGAGAGCTATTTGGCAGCGTTATCGTCAAAGCCGGAGTGCGCGTGCCTTCCCTACAGCATGCGACTATCTACCCGCACAAGACATACGCCTGCGGGACCCATGCTACGCTTCGCAGGGACTTGCGGCACTGCGACCGCTCGCGCAAGCGGCACGTGGCGATGGCTGACCAGTCCACCCAAGCTCGACGCGACGCAGTTTCTGGGCCAACGCAAGCAATCGACAAAAAATGGCAGCCCTGGCGGAGCAAAACTGAGAAGCCGCGGCAGCCATCGGGCACCATAAGACGTGCATCTCGTCGACGGCCAGTCAGTACCCTGACCGCGAGGTGGCGTGGCGTGACTTACTCGGCGCTGACCGGACCGTCCACGCCGGATTGAGCTCGGCTTGTGATATTATTGTATCGTCTTGGGGTGAGTTTTGGTTTGACATACTTTCAGATTTTCAAGAGGACAAGGCTTTGCCGTCGTGGAGCCGATCGCCGTAGCCGGGGCCAACGTATTTATTATCCGGGGAGACGCATTATGTGCACATCATGTGCATGAAGAGCTGCGGGGTGACGACGGATGCTTCTCGCTTTTCTAGGAACTTCCTCCACACTCGGAGTGAGTACGTCGGGGGAACTCAGTGCTCAGATGACACGCTCTCCTCTGTTTCTGATGCTTTGTTGTGGGATTCGACGATTGGGTCACCTTCCCCCTCTTTGTACTGTACGGGCTTTGATGTGCCCGAATAGTGAGTCGTTTTCAATTTTGTATATCTCCACGCTGAGCGGCCAGAGCCTTGGCATTGCGCTTCACAGTATCCACTTCCCAGTAGAAGTCCTTCGACACAGGCATCGTGCTCGCGAGCAGCACCCACCCATAGTACATCTTTGGAAGCTTCCCCATGAAGGGGGCTCCCAGGAGGATGTCAGCAAGCGCTGCTGCATGCAGCGCTCTCACCCACGGCATTCTTGAAACATTCGCGAAGGAGTCGGCCTTGCCTGAAAGCGCGGCCGGAGAGACCGTTCCCTCCACGCACTCAGAGGCAGCACGACCACCACCGTTCCCGCGAACCTGTTGGCAGGGCTGTTGGGATGGGGAGTCGCCGGACCCCAGTCAAAGTATCTTCCAAGCCCCACCAACAACACCAATTTGACCGCCCACCCCCACAGCATACTGGTCCGGGACAAAGCAACGCGGCATGTACTATTCGTACTGCTCCAGGATGCCTTTCGCCTTGCTGCCGTACGGCTCATTGCGCAGGTGGGGGTGTTGAGAGTAGGGCTTGATCGCGGCAAGGGTTCCGTTGACGGTCTCAACGGAGGCATCCCGCATGAAAGAGACCTGCTCCCGCCCCACAGGGCCGTCGTGGCTGCGCCTTCAGCACACCAGTCCATGTGCCATTGCAGCATCCGGAAGACCGGCAGCGGAACCACCGTGCGACGCTCGAGCGTGTCCTCGTCAGAGAGCCGCGCGACGACCGCCGGCCGAGAGTTGGACGCAGCCCCATCTTCAGTGGCAGCAGCAGGCATAGTAGTCGCTGAGACACGCGCGGTGGAGGTGGGAAGAGGTGAAAAGGACGACGCGGCCACGGACGATATACCGGCACCAGTCGGCCCGAATGGTAGTGGACGAGCCACAGACGCCGTCAGCTCCGTAGCAGCAGCGGCCGCGGCGCACATACCACGCTCCCCCGACGACACACTCGATTATTGAGCCACAGCCCTCGCCCCCCCCGTTGTTGCCGCTGCCCGTGACCGCACCTCGGTCTCCAAGCGGACCGCCAGAGGCGGGATTATTGATATCATGCCATCCGGAAGGGGCAAAGATGACGAGAATGCGACAGCCTCTTGCCCCAAAACACAGCGGGGTGCGCCCTCACAACGTCTGCGACCGCGCCCGAATCTCCGGTGACGACAACGCCGAACGGTAGCCGCACGTGGTCCCTCCCCAACAACACGAGAAACGTCAGCGTCGTGGTGGTGGCTGCCACGGTGATCAACGCATCAGTCGGGGCCGACGGCGGCGGCAGCGCCCCCCCCCCCCCCCGCGCGCGAGCGACAAAAACGCAGAACAGGTGCGTGCAGTAGCCCGCGATACCACCATCAACGTCTCCAGCGCGCCGCAAGAAACAACTAGCTGGCGCCACAAAGTCGGCGGCGCCGACGCCGAAAACCCCCTGCCGCACCCCAGCAAGCTCCCCGATCCAGCCCGACGCCGAGACCACACCAACGGCCAATGGCAGAGGCAGCTGGTCCGCCGCGACCTGCTTGAGCAAAGACTGCGTGGTAGTCATCGCCGCAGTGGTGGTCGATGGAGCAATTGGTCACCAGGATCCCGCGCGGGCGAAAGTAACTTGTCGATGACAGCCGCGGCGGCGGTGGATGACGCAGTCGCCGCCGCCTGCTGGCCGCCGATGACGGCCGTGGGCGCCGAAAATTCGGCCGCGGCGCGGACGAGAACCGCCCGCCGCGCCCCAGCTACCACCTCCGCCGAGCTCGATGCCGGAGCCACAACGACGCCCAACGGCAGCGGCAGCACGTCCCCTAAGCCCCGCACGAGCAACCAAGACACGGTGGTGGTGGTGGCGGCGGCGGCGGTCGACGCGGCCGTCGCGGCGGGCGACTCGTCGCCGGTGACGGCCGCTGGCGCCACCAATTCGGAGGCGGCACCGCCCAAAAGCCCCCGCCACACCCCAGCAGCCACCCTTGCGCAGCTCAACGCCGGGGCTAAACCGATGGCCGACGGCACCAGCACCACATCCCCCGAGCCTTGTGCGAGCGACGATGGCATGGTGTTGGTGGCGGCGGCTGCGGTTAACGCGGCCGTCCCCGCGGCGAACTCGGCGCCGGTGACAGGCATGGGCGCCGCCAATTCTGCGGCGGCGCCGCCGAAAACCCCCCGCTGCACCCCAGCACCCATCCCCGCCGAGCTCGACGACGGGGCCACACCGATGGCCGATGACAGCAGCAGCACGTCCCCTGATCCCTGCGCGAGCGACAATGACGCGGTGGTGGTGGTGGTGGCGCCGGCGGTCGACGCGCCCGTTGCCGCGGTTCACTCGCCACCGTGACGGCCTCGGACGCCGCGAATTCGGCGGCGCTGCCGTCGAATATCCGCGGCCGCTGCACGGTTGCTCCTGCGAACACGTTTAACGCTGTGGCCGCCGCGACGGCGGACGGCAGCAGCAGCACGTCCCCAGTCCCCAGCGCGATTGACGTCAGTGTCGGAATGATGGCCGCGAAGGCGGCCGTCGCGGCGGCCGGCGCCGCAGATCCGGTGGCCACGCCGTATGGGGCGTCGGCCGTGGCGTCTGGCCGAGTCGCGCTTGGGCTCGTCTTGTCGACACCGGCCTTCTTATAGCATTGGATGGCGGTGGCGCCCTGTGAGTTGTCATCCGCTTGTCACTCCTCGGGGGCCGACACCCTCGGGACGAGGGAGCGTCGAGGCCGCACGCCTAGTTCAGCCGGCTCTTCTGTGTCTGTGGATTACACCGGCATCCGAAAAGCCCATCTGTGCAATGCTTATGTTCTTGTGGTCGAGAAGCAACTGAGCCGCGTCCCCTTTTTTTTCCGCGTACCCATTTTTTTTGCCCTCCTCTCTCGGACGACTGACCAATGTCCAAGAATCAGCGAAGGTCCAGACATGATCCGGGGTGAATTACGCCTCGCTCGCGTCTCGTCAATCCTGTCCCGTGCAGGTGCTCCCAGGGCACAAATCTCTTGCACGCGCTGTTCGGAGGTGCCGCAGTTTTTCTGTGGAGGGACTCAATATGTCAAAAGCCGGAGAAGCTTCGGCGTAAGATTGCTGTTCATTGTGCCAGACAGGATGCGCCCACATGAGGAGGGGAGGGGCGAGAGAGCGCGTGCTTGCCGCTGGCTCGCAGGTGCGCGGAGCAGGAGACTCACCCCCGCCCACCGCCCCCCTTTTCAACTTGTTGGTTATCCCGTACCGCATCGCTCTCTGTGTGTACTCTCTGTGATTGGCATGCATGCAGCGTATCCGCCGCGGATGTTCTCCAGGCTTCCCCAAACAAAATCTGGGCGTACCAGTGTAGCGACTGCCACCGCTGAATTCGTAAACCTGCCAAAGGGATGGCTCTCTGGCTGGACTTAGCCCGTGCGTCGCCACCCGGGTCTCCGCAATCCAATACGGCTTGCCTGCCTGTTGTCCGCTGCTGGCGGGGCGTCCAGGCGACGACGGCGAGCGGCGCTACCCCGCTCGTCGGCGTCTGTGACTTGTGCCACGCAAGGCAGAAGCGCGCGAGGTGCAACGAGAGAGCTGCTTTCCCCCCCGCTTATACCCCCCCCCCTCCTCCCCCGTGATACAGCTCGTCTTTGACACCGCGCTCGTTGCGAAAGCTCTTCCCCGTGGTGTGAATGCGCCACCCCCACACACCCCGCCCCTCCTGATACGATATATGCAGAGGGTGGAAGGCCACTTCACTGCCCCAGCCCCCGTTCCGGTAGCAGCGACGGCGCAGCAGAAGCATTCAATCGATTCTGGTCCACAGGAGCTTGCCACGGCAGACGCAGCCGCTTCATCCGCGTCGGTTCAGGGGTCCGACAAACCGGCGATCCCCACTTGCCAAGCATTCCTCTATGGCCTCATGGCCGGGAAGTATGGCGGGGAGCAAGATGCGTTGGTCCTTGAGCCCATTTCCCACGCAATTCTGCTGCGAGGCGAACGCCCAGAGATCCGCCTTAAGCACAAGAACGGGCGAGTGCACTTGTACGCACGTTAGCTGTCGCCGCACAAGGCTCTGGTGAGAAAGAGCCAGCGCAACAAGCGCCGCGCCGACGCGCTTCGGCTCCACGCAAAGGCGCGACGGTATGTGGCCACAACTCCGCGGGGAAGGACGCGGCCCTCGCGCCCTCCCGTGTCCCGCTCTGTGTCAGAGCAGGTGGGCCCGGTAGCGACGTTTTCGATGAGCCAGGTCGGTTCAACCGATGGCGACTGGCTCTTGGAGGATCTCGCAGTGGTCTGCACAGCCTTCTCACACTGCGCGACGCCCGAAAAGCAATGAACAGCCTGCCTGGCAAGCAAGTGCTCGTCACTTGCTCTGGCGCCCACCTCGCTTCCCTCTCGGCTGCCGTCCAGGAGAAGGCCACTGCCTTATGCGACGCGGGCCTGTTCATCGAAAGACCCGTGAACAGAGCCCGGCTCACGCCCACTCCGTCGGAACACGAACCGGATGTAGGTGGCCTGCGGGGCTCGCCTCCCTCTTCGATGCCGGACGTGCAGGTGACTCTTGGGCTGGACAAGGGCGGGGATCCTAGGACGGTGAAGACTGTTGCCACAATTATCAACCAACCCCACGCAAACAGTCCATCCAATACAACTTTTGTGAGCGTGTGCTCTTGTCTGGATGACAAGTACGATGACCTGGCTTTGATGCTGAAGAGCCACCTTACCCGGCTCGACGCGCTGCTGTCGGACGGAGTCTGGGTGCGTGGTATGCGTCGGCCCGTGTGACAGCTGCTGGGTAGCGACTACGCTGCACCATGCGACGTTCTCGGCCTCAAGGGTGCGTCTGCGACGCAACCCTGCCTAGTTTGCAGGAGCACTCGGTCGCCCAGTGGTGCGCCAGCCGTATTCGACGCTGCGTATGGGACCCTTCAAGACTTGTTCGTCAGTCGACACCTGCGGAAGGCGACTCACTACTCCGATCGTAGGGCAGTTGACAGCATCACGCCACCTGTGAGTGAGTCTGGCACTTTCTAGCGCCGCTTCTCGGTGGAGCGGAGCCCGCTACTTGCGATCAACCCGAAGCAGATCGTACCAATTCCTCCACATACGACCCAAGGAGTTAACCATCGGTACTTGCGCTTTGCAATTGAAACGGTCATGGTGTTCCGGACCGCAAGTGAAGACACTGCAGCTGGACAGCAGGCTGGAGCCGACTTTGCTCTGGAGCTCGACGGGCATCTGCACGACGAAGTTCGTGTGCGGCCGACGCCCTATGACGGCGGGCTTTTTATGGGGCGCGACTGCCACACAATTGGCGACAACTGCGCCGGTGTCTGCGCCGCGCCGAAGGGAAAGGTCTCCGAGAGGCACCTGGCAGCGTACGATTTCGCATGGGCGCTATGGAACTGCGCGCGCAAGACGCTGAATAGGGCGGCTGTCATCTCCGCGGACGAGGAAGCTCGGTTCTGGAGCGACACCGTCGCTATGGTTGGTCTCATCAAAAGCAGCTTCCTATGGCTCTCTATCTCCTCAAAGATGCGCACTTTGATGCGCCATGCTCCCGACGTCCTGTAGAGCGTTGGAAGCATTGGGCTGTATGTGGAGCAGGGGCTGGAGGCCTGACACGGTCGGTATGGCCAAAATGCAGTCATGTACCCCGGCGCGACGGAGTAAGGGCGCGTGGCATGCTTTATGCGGGCAGTGGCGCTGGCGTGCGAAGCCGATTCTGACGTACTCGCGCGGTACTCGCCATCTCGGCGGCGTGCTGTATGCGGGGCCCGCAAAGCGCTCCAAGTGGGAGACAATCGTCGGAGAGAGAACATGCAAGAACTACCTCCTTCGCGCGGCCGAGATGCGGAAGGCAGCCAAGAAGTGAAAGCAGTGGGCGGTGGGTATAACTAGGGAGGCGGGCACAACTGTCGGCGCGCATCTTGGGGGTCAGCGGGCATAAAGAACGGGACGATAAATCAGCACTGTGACAAAGGTATGTCTGCACAAGTGCGGCCATCCAGACCACTGCGTCCACGGATGTCTCAAAATGCTCGCCCAAATGGATCGCGTCGTAAGGATGGCACAGTCAACAACGCTGCGCCATTAAGAACGTCCATGTGGGTCTCCCAAACAAGCGCCCGTCATGAAATCTCGGCTAGCATGTGATAGTCTCGACATCCCCGTCATCAGCATCGATTTCCAGACTACCACGTTAGACACTGACACAACGGGCCCAAGAACACCCCAAACGAGTGATGACAGCCACATCCAGCTCTCATGTCAATCGGATGGCATGGCGCACTGGGCTACAACCTCGGTGGCGGGTGAATGCACCATGCGGTGCATGTTTTCAGAAGCTTCCCCTATACTTGCCTGGTCATACGGAATACGCTGAGTCTAATTCCGCTGTCCGAAAGCATTTATGAAGACATCCGTGGCTCTGACGGGTCCATATACGCCGCAGACTCAGCGCATGTGAGTGGTCGGTCTTTTGCCTTGTGCGGTGTTTGGCCCTATGTGTTACGCGTGGTTGGCGCTGTGAGGACTTCATTGTCCAGGACCCCCGTGTTTGTGCATTCGAGTGGTTTTTTCATGGCTGTTGCCGACCCTTTTGCGCACGTGCCAGCGGACATATCGTCATGGCTCCACTGGCGCGGTGCGGATGCGCCTTCGCTGCTGGCTGCTGTTTACGCGGCCACTCGAAACCATGATTGCTGCAACAGCCGAGGAAGGCCACTGACAGATGGTGTTGTACTCCACGGTGTATTTCTCTTCGAAGCAGATCCGCTGGATCTGAAAGAGTACTGCCTGGGCTGAAATGAGCGCAATTGACCTATCAGCTACCGTCTTTGAGAAGCAACCCAACCAGTAGCCACATTGATCTTGAAAGCCCAGAAGAGCCGATGCACCCGATGCTAACTAAAGGTGGATCTCACGCATGAAAACCTCTGGCGTCGACGCATGTCCAGGCGCACCAGACACGCGCACTAACACACCCAATGCCGAATGTCCCGTTACAGAAAGAACCACCAACTTGCAAGTTTTCAGTCTATGTGCGCCGTTCCGATGTGTGCACTATAGTTTGGGGCTCTGTCGTGCGAGCAAAAAACGTACGATGCCGGTTTTGCGGTACATTTTGCGCCCTCATTGACGCCATGCTTCCACGGTAAGCATGTGAGGTGTGCTCGACCAGGGAATGTTGTAAGCGTAGACATGACGAGCGTCACAGTCAGTCAGAAGTCGAAATTGAGCCTTGCGGAAGCGCTGTCGGTCGGGACCGCAAGTGAAGCGGCGGCCGTTGGACTAGGCCGTATAGATTCATGTCAGTCGCTGGTCGCACAGATTACGAAGTGGGGGGCTACTGTTTGATTGCAAGTTCTTGTTTTTGTCTCATGCAAGCCAGCCGGCTTGATCCGCCCTATCAATTTGAGAGGCCTGTCTTTCTCAGCCGGATCATTGTTGCAACGGCTACTGCTGAGCTGGAATCTGGACGTAGCGCTTCACCAGTCTCTCCCGACCCCGCGCATTCAGGCGCTCCTCGCATTCACAGCCCTGTTTTTTGGAGTACCGTCAGAACTCCCATATCTGACACCTGAGAGACTTTGGCTCCTGGAGGTCCTTTTCCGACGCCTTCACACCGTTTTTGGGACAGGTTTGAGTGCATGAGATATACCTTTAGACGTGGCCAGTGCAGCGCGGGTATTCCTTAGGGATATGCAGTCATTCGACGTGAACAGTTACGTCTTTTCTTTCGCTTCGGATGGGCGTCAGGCCGTCAAAAGGGCCTCCAGGGCGATTCCAAGTCCGTGTACAACATCCAATTGTAACTGACAGTAGCTTGACAGAAGAACGTTAAACCAACCGCAGCCCGCATTTTCTTGCAGAACCAAGGTAGTACTTTTTTGTCCGACTCGGGCCATTGCTGGTCGACGTCATCACCCGCCTCGCCGCCTCCCCCCACCCCTCCCGACTCGGCATACTCGACCCACAGAGAAGATCTGCACCTCGGTAGTGCTCCTTCTGCCTCCCAAAGGCACCTGCACACCTCCTGGGGGGCCCCAGTATAGAGGGAGGTCGTGGTTTTCCTTCCCCTATTCGTCAGGAGATTTTTCCACACGACCCCGGCCAGCTTCAACCCCACACATCTCCCGACCCTATCTCTCGCCGGCCCCAGCACACCATATACCCCCTCGGCCCTGTCGCGCTCTCACCATCATGACAGCGTGCGCTACAAATTGAAGAAGGTCTCTACGATTGCACCGAAGTCTCCCGGCTCGATGGGCGACTCGCAGTCATCGCCGCCGTCAGTGTCATCCAGACAGTCCTCTGCAGTATCCCGTGCCAAAGCGTCGGAAACGGCTGCGGCCAAGTTTAGTGGCTGGTCGCCCGGCGCTGGCGGAGCGTCTAGGGCGGCCAAAGCGGCCGCCACAGCATCCTCCACGCCGTCGTCGCCCCCCCCCGCCACGCTATCCCGCATGACAGCGCGTCCCGGTGCTCCCTCGAATCTCCCGTCGGCAGGAAAGGGAGGTGGGGTTCCTTGCGAGGCCGCTGCGGCCGCGGCGTCGGCCACCCCTTCGCCAGCGGGGGGGGAGGGGGGAGGGGGTGCCCCGGGAGCCTCGCCAGGAGCGCCTTGCACTACAGTCATTCTCCATTTCTGTTGCTTCTTTTTCTATGCAGGGGTGCATAGCAACGAAAATAGGTCGACCGACACGCGTTGCTCATGCCGGCGATCGTCCTCAGTGGCTCGGAGTTCCAATTGAAAACCAGTTAAAAGTACCGCGACAAGTCGTGCGAACGCGTTTGAAAACAAGGCACCTGCCCTCGCCGCAGCCGCCTCCGTCGCTCATCCGCCATCGTCGTCGCACCCGTCGTCCACGCCCCATCCCCCCCCCCCGCTATCCACCCTAGTCCTCCGCCGATCTCTCCTCCCCCCCCCACCACCATGTTCCCTCGCCCCACCCGCTGATTCGCCTCCTATCCCCCG
>ENA-ORXT01006998-ORXT01006998.1-marine-metagenome-genome-assembly--contig:-NODE-6998-length-10247-cov-8.524680_pt1 | contig 10247 bp, 7 predicted proteins | sample MGYA00237868_ERZ511482 | MGnify/ENA metagenome assembly ERZ511482
GTACCCTGAGGGGGGTGGTGCCCACCCGCGATTTTCGTCAGGAAATCCGCGATATCGCGGGTATATTTCTTGTAGGGGGGGGCCGGATGCATGCCGACGGCTCCAATCCTCAGAGTGCCGCCGTCGAGGCGTCCATGGCAGCGACCACCCGGCGGGTTGCCACAACTCTGCCACGGGTAGCCACGGTGTTCAAGTGTCTTGGGCACGAAAACCCGTGGGGCCCCAACAGCTTGTACCATGCATGGTCTTCGTCTCATCACCCAGATGGGGGGGAGTACGACGGGCCCGAGGGCGCCCAAACCATCTGAACCGTACCGAATTGTGCGCACCGGTGACGAGTGTGGGCGCAACGGCGAGGCGGCAGCTCGTAGCAGTCGTGAAAATCCATCCGGTCCTCTGTCGCAGCGCCCGCACGTTGCCGCCAGGGCGGTGCAGGCCGGGCTTTTTGCCACTGGTACCACAGTGAACGGGCGGTGCGCTGAGGTTGTTGGTGTCGTCGTCGCCAACGGGTGAGTGACGAGCACTGGGTCATCGAGGCCGCTTGGGGAGGCGCGGTCGCCCGTGTCACACACAGATCAGGCCGGGGGCGCAGTTGAGTTTGGCACCGGCAGTGGGTGTCTGCCCACTCATCACGCTGCCTCAGTTGGAAAGCCAGTGGCAAGCACGAATCGTACGGAAAATGCCTGGAAGGCGCGGTCCAGCGGCAACGAAGTTCGCGCGTCAGCGGGCTCGACGTCCGCAAAGTTCTGCGTCACCAGGCTATTTCCCTGGCCTTCAGGACAGGGTGCTCTCAAAGTGTAGTGATGCACACATATACTTAGATCATGGGACTTTCTCTCCGTTTCAAAGGTGGCAGTCTGCATTCGTGTCCTCAGGGATCTGAGGGCTTGTCAGCGTTGGAAGGGTCGCGATGACGCTAAAAGCGAATATAGTTACGTGGCTCAAAAGGGCTGTCCTGCCACAGGGGTCACAGGGCCCGGACGGCGCCTGCCCCCCTGCCCCCCCCAACCGCCTCGAGTTGCGCGCGGCAACCGACTTCCGGGGTTCGAAGCGCCCACGATGACCCGCGGATGACCGTGCCTGCGCGCCGGCTTCTGTGGCGGCGGCGCGTCGGCGGTTGCTGACGCCATCTACCGGTGCGGTTAGAAGCGCCCGGTCGCGCTGTGATCGATCCCATCCGCCCGCCCGTGCGCCGTGTCGGCCGCGCGCGGGTGCGCTGCGCGGCGGGGTGACGGCCCCGCCCGTAGGCGTTGCACCACGCCGGCGGGCCGCCGCAACTGCGGCGGCGGCGGCGGCACCCCTTTCCTCGTCCCACGCCTCCCCCGCCACGGCAACGTGGCTGTTCGTGCCCCCGTGCGTGCTCACGGCCATGGAGCCGGCCGGCGTACCCGGTGTCTATGCGTCGCCAAGCGCGCCACCGCCCTGAAGGCCAGGGTATTGCACGTACGTGCCTGGAATTAGTTGCGCAGTGTCGTCGTCATCCTCCACGAGTTCAGGTAAGTTTTGGCTCTTGTGGCGCTGCAGTCGGGATGTTCACCGGCCGGAAACCGGCGTCTGTTCCATCGAAACGCCAAAATGACGCGCCACGTTGAAATTTGTGTTCAAGCTGATGGACGGAAAGCGGAGTCGAGCCGTCGTCATTCCACCGTCGCCGTATCCGGTGGGTGATACGGCCTTCTGATTGGGACACGGCCTCCGAAATATCTCTCTTGCCGCCGCCAACCAGGCGGAAGACTGGTTGGATCCGGCATGCGCGAGACCCGGGGCCAGCTTGGCGGCACCGCGGCAAATGACCGCCTATTGCCCCTGCGCGCGAGCTCTGGCACGCACACAGACGCCCCCTCGTCGTCGGCGGAGCCGCTCGTGAACTTGGTGGTGTTGGGCATTCACTGCTCTGCACAAGCGGCCGACAGCACGTCTTCCCCTTCCCCGACACGCTCGCAGTTGTCAGTCCCTGCCCTTTGCCTCTCGCCCACGTGCCATCGCACAACGCCTCGCCCTGCCCCCTCGGCCACCTTGTCCCAACGATGGCGGCGTTCGTTCCCACCGCGGCCACAGCCAGCGCCTTTGCCGGTGCTCGCGTGCGCACGGCGGCGGCGACCCGCTCGTTGGTCTCCCCCACCGCCGTGGCCGGCCGCGCTACGCCGCGTGCGGTGCTCAGCGCGCAGCCGTCGGCGGCGGTCGGGGCAGGCGCTGGTGATGCGCCCGCGCCGGGTACTGTCGGCAGCGGCGCACTGCCGCTGGCGGAGACCGACCCGGAAATGTACGAGCTGCTGCAGGCGGAGCGGACTCGTCAGCAGCGCGGTATCGAGCTGATTGCGAGCGAGAACTTTACTTCGCGGGCGGTGCTGGAGGTACGTCTGAGGGTGGGCGGGCGAAGGGCGGGGTCGAAGGGTGTGCGGTCATTGTGCGAGTTGTTGGAGAGTGGCGTGTGGTCTTTGTGGTCTATGCTGGTTGTTTGGAAGGGATGTGTTGTCACCTGGCAATGAGGCACGTGTGTCTTCGCTTCCCTCACAGACTCAAGGAAGACTCACCTTGTGTGATGTACTGTTGCCCTAGTGTATTTTGTGCCTTTTTGTTTCACCCTTCTCTTCTTTTACGTTTCTTGGTCTCCTCCCTGATAGACTCTAGGGTCGTGCCTCACCAATAAGTATTCAGAGGGCTACCCCGGCGCCCGCTTTTATGGCGGCAACGAGGTCATTGACAAGATTGAGTCGTTGTGCCAGTCGCGCGCCCTGGCGGCTTTTGGCCTCTCCCCTGACGAGTGGGGCGTCAACGTGCAACCGTACTCTGGGTCGCCCGCCAACTTTGCGGCCTACACAGGCCTGCTTAACCCCCACGACCGCATCATGGGCCTGGACCTCCCCTCTGGTGGTCATCTGACGCACGGCTTTTACACGGCCAAGAAGCGGGTGTCGGCCACGTCCATCTACTTTGAGTCCCTTCCGTACAAGGTCGACTCGGCGACCGGGCTGATCGATTACGACGCGCTCGAGTCGAATGCGGCGGCCTTCCGCCCCAAGGTGGTCATTGCCGGGGGCTCGGCGTACCCGCGTGAGTGGGATTACGCCCGCTTCCGGTCGGTGGCGGACCAGTCGGGCGCGTACCTGATGGTCGACATGGCCCACATTTCGGGGCTTGTTGCGACCGGCGTGGTCGACTCGCCGTTCCAGTACGCGGACGTGGTCACGTCGACAACCCACAAGTCGCTGCGGGGCCCCCGCGCGGGGGTCATCTTTTACCGCAAGACCCCGCTCGCCGCCGCTGGGGAGGGGGTCAACATGGCCGAGGCCATCAATGCCGCCGTCTTCCCGTCGCTCCAGGGCGGCCCGCACAATCACCAGATTGGCGCCCTCGCCGTGCAGCTGTCTGAGGTTGCCACTCCGGGCTTTGTGGCCTACTCCCACCAGGTGGTTGCCAACGCGCGCGCGTGCGCGGCGACGCTCATGGGCCACGGCTACAAGCTCGTTACGGATGGCACGGACAACCACCTGGTGTTGTGGGACCTCCGGCCGGCGGGCGTGTCGGGCGCCAAGATGCAGGCGGTGTTTGACGCGTGCTCCATCACGCTCAACAAGAACTCGGTGCACGGCGACACGTCGGCGATGAACCCGGGGGGCGTGCGCATCGGCTCACCGGCCATGACCAGCCGGGGGCTGGTCGAGGCGGACTTTGAGCAGATTGCCCACTTCCTCCACCGGGGGGTCGTCATTGCACAGCAGGTGCAGGCGATCAGTGGGAAGAAGCTGAAGGACTTCCTACCCGCCCTCGAGGGTAACGCGGACGTTGCGGCGCTGAGGGACGAGGTCGAGTCATTTGCCGAGGGCTTCCACATGCCTGGACTGCTGCAGGAGTAAGGGGTGTAGGCGTGCGCAAGTGCAAGACTAGGAGATGCGAGTGCAAGAGAGAGAGGGCCGGTGCGCGGCCGCTGAGCAGACGGAGAGTTGGTGACTATGGACTGGCGGAGGATCACCCGTTTTGTCACCTGTATTTTACCATCATCCATGTCCGCTCGCAGCGAAACAAGTGGTCCTGCCTTTGCACAAGCGCGAGTAGAGTAGCACGGGCTTGCGGAGTAGAGCAGCACGACGTGCCACGGCGTGCACCGCAGTCTCCTGCTCTTTCCTATTGTTGGCTGCTCCGGACCGGGTCACGGGAAAGATCAGTGCGATCAACAGCCTCAGCCACCATTTGGGCAGCCTACACCCAATCGGCCAATGAGAGTTGGTCTGGAATTTGACGACCTTGACAACATCGTCAAAGTTTTCGAAGACGGCAATACAAAACCAGTTCGGACCACCCACCTTGATCCGACTCGAACCCCCCGCGTCGAAGCGCACCGCTCCCCGTCCCCGTCATCCATGGCACTGCCCTCATCCAATGTTGAAGGCCTTCTCCGCCGCTCGGCGGCTGCTGGACGCGTCCGCCGCGGCTGGGCGGGCCCCATCGCCGTCGGCGGGCCGCGCCGCGCAGCTGCGCGCCGACACCGCTGCGCTGTTCCGGCTGCTGCCGCGGCGCCCAGGCGGCAGGTACGGCTCGAATTGGGGTGGTGGCTGGGGGTGGTTGTCGCGCTCAGGGGTGGCGGGGGTGGTGGTCGCTGTGTATATGTAGGGCGCTGGTGGAGGTCTCTTTCCTGACGTGGGCTCTCGGCCGGTCTGTTCACTGCTTTCCATCTCGCTTGGTCCCGTACGTGGCGCCGCTGGCCGTGTTTTTTTTTTATAACTGGTGGCGTCTTGTTTGCTCTGCGGCGCTCGGCGCAGAGAGGAACCATCAGCATCAAAGGGCCTGATTCCACCCGCGTCCACGGATGGCGACCCGTCACCCGCAATACCTTCGGCGCCTGCAGCAGACACAGATGGAGCGAGGCCGACGATGGACGTGCCCTTTGAGGTGCAGGTACGCTGCGGGCCCTACAGCGTCGATTTACGTTTGTTTCTTTGCATCAGCACGCCCTTGGTGGTGCTCTCTTCACACGTTCTCTGGGTCTCTGACCCACGGCTGGCCTTGCTGCTGTTCCCGCTTCCCCTCCCGTCACGTGCGTGTCCCCTCGGTCCGTGTCCTTCCTCCCACCTGCACAGGCCGCCGCCGTCCGCGCACACCTGCTCGCGCAAGCGACCCACCTGCTAGCGGCTGTCGACGCCGCGTCGGCGCCGTCAGACGCGCACCCAACGGCGCAGCTGTTGCCGCTCCCCCCCCCCCCCCCCCCCCCCCCCCCCCGGCCCCGTGGACGAGGCGCACGCGGCGGCGGCGCCCGAGGATGGGGACGAAGCGGAAGCGACCGCCCGCGTGCGGTCCGTCCTCGGGTGGGCCTTGGCCAAACGGCCAAGCACCGTGCCGTCGGCGTCGGCGACGGGGGGGGCGTCGGCCGAGGCGGGGGGCGGGTGGGACGCGGGGCTCGGCGTCGTCGTCACGGGGCCCGTGCGCGCGGGGCACATGGTCGCCTGGTATCCGGGCGTGGCGTACAGCGTGGGGGACTTGAGGGGTACGTCGGCGGGGGGGGGGGCGCTGGGGGCATGGGCTACGTGTGGTTGGGGCTAGGGACAAGTTGCGCGGACGTGGGGGTGGGGCTCGTTGGTTGCAAGGGAGATGCGGCGGAGGGTTGGTGCGTTGCGGGGGTGCCCATCGCCGACTGGCGGCCGGGGCGGACCCTGATGCGGCTATCGTAGCGTCCGTCACTGACACTCCTTGTCGTACCTGGTCTTGGTCTTGTACCTCTTCTCTGCCCCTGCCCCTCCTCCCTCCCGCGACCATGTTCCGCCCGCCCAGCCATGCCCGACTACCCCAACATCTCCGCGGCCAACTCGTACCTCTTCACCCGCTACGACTCGACCGTCCTCGACGCCAAGCCCGCCAACGCCCCGACGCTCATGCGGCCCGACGGGGAGGCGGCGGCGCCCCCCCCAGGTGGCGCCACCGACGCTGCCACCGCGGCGCCCCCCCCCGCCCCCCCCGCCGAGACGGTCACGTGGGAGCGGCTCAACCCCCTCGCGCTCGGGCACGTGATCAACCACCCCCCACCGGGGCGGGCGCCCAACGTGGCCCCCTTCCTCCTCGACGTGCCGTCGGCGGGGCTGCCGCCGCACCTCGCGCAGCTGGTGCCGGTCGTGGCCTACCCGCCCCCGCCGTCGGCGGTCGCCCGCCGCCTGCGGGCGGCCGTGGAAGCCGCCGCCATCCGGCGGGTGTATGGGCACGCGTTGTGAGGCAACAGGGGTGGGGGAGGGGGAGGGGGGATTGGCCGTCCCGCGGGCGGCGCGGCGCCCCGCGCTCGCTGAGACGCGGCAGAGGCGGTGTGGCGCTCGTCAAACCAAGGAGCGCGCCATCGAGCGGCGGGCGGTGGACGGCGGGCGGCGGGTCGTCATGGGGCGGTGGACACGGGAGTGCCGCCGCTGCTGGCGCTGCCGCCGCCGCCGCAAACGTGCCCGCCGCTGCGCTTGCCGGCCACGGCGTGAACGTTGGGCCGGCGTCAGCCCCCATCCTCGCCGACGCCGTGGGGGTGCACGGGGGTCGGGGCGGGCGGGCGGGCGCCCCCCCCGCCCGTCGCGGGCGGCCGCCGCTGAGATCCCCTCCCGCGCGGCCCCGCGTGTTGCGGTGGTCAGTTCGCCGGCGGGCAGACGCATGGCCAAACCACTGGGCGACGCGGCGACCGCGTGCGCGCCACACACCGCTGCGACCGTTGGGGGCGTCGGGCGTACGAGCGCTGCCCCACCGCCCGCCCCTCTGCCGCCGACGGGCCGGCGGGGCCGGCGGTTGCGCACCCATTGGGGGCGGGGGCGCCGTCCCAGACGAGACCGCCGCCACAGGGGTGGGAGGGGTTGGAAGCAACACGACGGCGCGCGGCGGTGGGGGTTGGGGGCACCGGTGCCGCGGGGAGCGCGCCGTCATCTCGGCCATGGCTAGGATTGCAGCGTGCCGGCGGCGGGGGAGGGCGATACCGCGGCGGGCGGACGGGAGAGCGTTAGTGCTTCATGAGTTTGCCAGGTGCAAACAGTGTGGCGTCAACTTTGACGGGAAGCGTTGCAGATCAAATACACTCAATCGAAGCTTCAAGAAAGATCCATGGGGGGCTACTCATTCCTCGAGGATCCACGCCCCGCACGATTATGCCACGCACGTGTCGTCGGTCGTCAACGAGGCGAGGCTGCCGGCTGGAAACGGGCGCGTCACGCTGACATTCGGCTTTGGGCAAACGGTTCTTGACTGAACGCGATGCCACTTGAACCACTCACAGGCCGAGTAGCATGGTGTCAGCATTCATCCGCCATGGTCGGGGCCTTCGCTGTGGGGCAGACGGCGAGGACACGCGTTTGCCGGGCTGCTGCGGCGATTGCTTTGGAAGGCGCCGGCGGGTCAATAAGAGCCCCAGGCAGGGAGCCCCCCGTCACAGCCACTCCAGGCGACCACCTTCCTCACGTCCTTGCCCTCCTCGCCCCCTGCGGCGCACTTTCCGCCCACTGTGACGTCCCCGACGTCGTCTGGGTGCCGCCGTCGTCCCTATCCGTCGGTGCTGCCGCCGCGATTGCGGCCGACCCCCCCCGCTCCCCGCCCGCGCGCCTGCCCCCGGCGTTTGTGCGCCCCTCCGCCATGATGGGCGCTGCTGGGTCGCCGGCCCGGCGCCCGCGGCCAGCCGCCCCCCGCCGGTCCATGTGGACGGCGGTGCTGGTCGCGGCCGCCTCCATCGCTGCCGCGGCCGTGTCGGTCTCGGCCGCTGCCGCCGGCGACGCGGACAAGCCCCCTGTCGGCACGGTCATTGGCATTGACCTCGGCACGACCTACTCGTGCGTCGGTGTCATGCGCAATGGCCATGTGGAGATCATTGCCAATGATCAGGGCAACCGCATCACCCCCTCGTATGTGGCGTTTACGCCCGAGGAGCGGTTGATTGGGGATGCGGCCAAGAACCAGGCAGCGATGAACCCGTCCAACACGGTCTTTGACGTCAAGCGCCTCATTGGCCGCAAGTTTTCCGACCCGACCGTGCAGCGGGACAAGAAGCTGCTGCCGTTTGCGATCGTCAACCAGGACGGCAAGCCGATGGTGGAGGTGTCGGTCAACAGTGACAAGAAGGTGATGTCGCCCGAGGAGATTTCGGCCATGGTCCTGACCAAGATGAAGAAGACGGCGGAGGAGTACCTTGGCAAGGACGTTACCAACGCGGTCGTCACCGTGCCGGCCTACTTCACGGACGCGCAGCGGCAGGCGACCAAGGACGCGGGGCAGATTGCTGGCCTCAACGTCATGCGCATCATCAACGAGCCGACCGCAGCCGCCATTGCGTATGGCCTTAACAAGAAGGGCGAGAAGAACATCCTTGTCTTCGACCTGGGCGGCGGCACCTTTGACGTTTCCCTCCTGACCATTGAGGACGACGTCTTTGAGGTTCTTGCGACCAATGGGGACACCCACCTGGGTGGTGAGGACTTTGATCAGCGCGTCATGGACTACTTTATCAAGCTCTTCAAGCGCAAGTACTCCAAGGACATGTCGAAGGACAAGCGGGCGGTCGGCAAGCTCCGCCGCGAAGTTGAGAAGGCCAAGCGCGCGCTCTCCTCGCAGACGCAGGTGCGCGTGGAGATTGAGTCCCTGTTTGACGGCCAGGACCTGTCCGAGACGCTGACGCGCGCGCGCTTTGAGGAGCTCAACAGCGATCTCTTCCGCAAGACCCTTAAGCCGGTGGAGAAGGTGCTCAAGGATGCGGGGATGGCCAAGGCCAAGGTCGACGAAATCGTCATGGTCGGCGGCAGCTCGCGCATCCCCAAGGTGCAGGAGCTCGTCCGCGGCTACTTTGATGGCAAGGAGCTGAACAAGGGCGTCAACCCCGACGAGGCGGTGGCGTTTGGCGCCGCCGTTCAGGGTGGCATCCTGTCCAACGAGGGCGGTTCGGCCGGCGTTGTGCTTCTCGACGTTGCGCCCCTGTCGCTGGGCATTGAGACGGTCGGGGGCGTGATGTCGAAGATTATTGAGCGCAACACGGTCATCCCGACGCGCAAGACGCAGACTTTCACGACCTACCAGGACAAGCAGACGACCGTCAGCATCCAGGTGTTTGAGGGCGAGCGCGCCATGACCAAGGACAACCGCCAGCTGGGCAAGTTTGACTTGAACGGCATCCCGGCGGCGGCGCGGGGCACCCCTCAAATTGAGGTGACGTTTGAGGTGGACTCGAACGGTATCCTCGCGGTCTCGGCCGAGGACAAGGCGTCGTCGACCAAGGAGCAAATCACCATCACCAACGACAAGGGCCGCCTCTCCAAGGAGGAGATTGAGCGCATGGTGAAGGAGGCGGAAGAGTTTGCCGACCAGGACGCGGAGGTCAAGCGCAAGGTCGAGGGCAAGAACTCGCTCGAGACTGCCATCTTTGCGGCCAAGTCGGCCGTGGAGGAGGGCGGCTCGCTGGCGGACAAGGCGAGCGACGAGGATAAGGAGTCGCTCAAGGCCGCCGTCAAGGAGGCCCAAGATTGGATTGAGGAGTCTGCCGACGACGCCACCGCCGACGACCTCGAGGCCAAGCTCAAGGACCTCAACGAGATTGTGCAACCGATCATGGCCAAGGGCGGCGCTGCAGGCGGCGGCGGCGCCCCGCCAGGCGGCGAGGAGGATGACACCAAGGAGGAGCTCTAGGCGCCGCACTGTGTAAGTATGAGTATCGCGGGCGCCGGGGCGTAAGGAGAGCCCTGAGCAAGAACAATGAACAAAAAAAAAGCAGCGTATTTCTCCATACACGTCACCCTTGTCCTTCGTTGCCATACCAGGGCGTGTGCTTCAACACTCTCGATGCCCAGACGACACAACGCCTGTAACTGCCGCCGCCGCAGCCGGCATGTACACGCGCGTCGCGCCGAGGCCAACCACGACCTGCTCTGGGCACGGCGCCATCCCGGCTGACCTCGGTGTGGCCGCCACGCGGTGCGGCTCAACCACCGCCTCGGCCGCCACGCGGTGCGGCTCAACCGCCGCCTCGGCCGCCACCCGGTCGCGTCGCCACCCACCGCCACCGCCGCGCTCGTGACGACAGCACCCAACCACCGACGACGACAGCACCCGACCACCGACGGGGACGCGTTGACCCGGCGCGGCACGCGCGTCGTAGCGGCCGGGGGGCGACGGGGCGAAACGGCAGCCGGCCGAGCGACGTAACCGAGATGACCGCTGTGGGACAGCGGTTCTGCGCCGGCAGCTCGACAAAGGGGGGCACGGCACCCCACCGGCACCCGCCGTCGACGTCCCCAAGGAGGGCTGTCACTGCGGCT
>ENA-ORXT01006999-ORXT01006999.1-marine-metagenome-genome-assembly--contig:-NODE-6999-length-10247-cov-3.550344_pt1 | contig 10247 bp, 4 predicted proteins | sample MGYA00237868_ERZ511482 | MGnify/ENA metagenome assembly ERZ511482
TTTTCTACACCATTTTCGTTGAGACTAGCTACTGGAAGATCGTAAAAGCTATGGATATCACTACTGTCTATAGTAATACCATATAGTTTTTCATAGTTGCTGCCTAAGATAAACATACTGTCAACACCATTATATGTTCTTAGGTATTCTATCTGTCCGTTTTGGAATCTTACTGGTCTCACAATTTGCTGTGGAAACTTAGCAACTAGACCTAAGCTTTGTGTATTATAGATATCTGTCTTAAACTCGTCATCAAAGAACTCATGCAGTATTTGAATCAAATGCCATTTTTTCATTTCCCTGTGCATCTAGAATGACGGGCTTTGTAGGTGTATTTAAATTAGGGCAAGCGTAAAACAAACCTAATCCAAAATAAAAGTCATTTCGAACATTATAAAAAAATGGATTTTGGACGCATTCCGGAAGCGGTATGGTGTCAATGAGTTGATGATTTGCATTTGCAATAAGCGCATGCGAATTAGTAGGACTCATATAACTGTATATCTCAGTTTGATCTTGCAGTAAGATTCTATTGAGAGTACTAGAATTGTACGTATGTACTAACTGATACTGAGCATTTACTACAATTGGTACAAATAATAAGAGGTAGATGAATAGTTGTTTAGTCAAAACATTGGTATTGGTAAGCATAACAATTTACTAACTAAAAACCATACTTGCATATAATCTTAAGAATAATATCTATAGGTTCTCTTTCATATAATTGCTGCTGTCATAAAAAAAGCCAGACTCAATTGAGTCTGGCTAATTATTATAATTGTTCTAAAGGTGTTATTCAATTACAATAAACTTTTTATTTATCATTCCGTTCTTTGTTTGCAAGCGTAGAACATATGTTCCGTTCGTAAGGTTATTAACAGGAAGTGCCATTGCAGCTTTCTCTGTATCCCAAACTTTTTGGATCATGCGTTTACCAGTCAAATTAAGAACTTCGAGTTGAATAATTTCTTTCGGATTTAATACCTCTATATAAAGTTCACTCGATCTATTTAAAGGGTTCGGATATATAGAAACCTGATCAATAAATGATTTGTTATCTCGAGTTTCAGATTCCATATCTGTTTCTCCTTCAGAATCTGAAGTGAGAGCTGTATCGGAGTCATCCCCTATTATATTAAGGATACATTTTTCCATAAAAACATCATCGATATAGATATAGTCTACATTATTGGATGCGTCACATCTAAATCGTATTCTAGTAGTCGAATTTTGAGGTGGATTGATGTATACATTTTCAAACTCTCTAACATTGTTTTGGAAATCTGTACCAGCAACCCAAGTTTCAATAGTACTCCAAGTTGCTCCGTTATTAGTAGAAAGCTGTAACCAAAAATCTTCATTGTTTTCCATACTGGATGCAATAAATGTAAAGCTCAGGTTTAGAATATCACTGTTTGAAGTATTCAATGCAGGTGATGTAACGACGGAGGAATTTGTATTATCTCTCAATCGAATACAATAACTACCACTATTTGCAAACGCAGAATCGTTGATACTTCTACGACAATCTGATCCACCATCAGACCAACTCTGATAGCCTGATTCAAAATCATTGTCCAGAAGTGTTATACAACCTGAGCCACCATTGCTACATAGTGGGTCATTACTGTCCGGTATACAAGGGTCATTATCATCTGGATCGTAAGCTGCACACTCTCCATCACCATCTCCATCTATTATTGTTCCACCCGTACAGTTACACGCATTGTCCCAAGTTGCACCAACATAACATCCTACTAAGCACGGAGATCCTGGAATGACATATTGTGCAATTTGATCGGCTTCTCCAACTACCCAGATTTCGGTATCATTAATAACAGTAACTCCTTCTGGTTGCGTAAATCCTGTAATATTCTTAGAGCTTAGCACTGCTCCAGTGGATGGATTCAATTCATAAAGCGTGCTACAATTATCGGACATCAATAATAGAGATCCCGCCGGAGTAAACGCTAACCCTCCAATATCAAAGTTGGTACAAACAGGTAAACTACTAAATGCTTCTGTAGGTACAATAAGGTTCCCTAATTCTGAAGTTGGATTATCTACTTTATATACCTTTGGTTCAATGCCAGTGTTATTATTGTCAGAATCACCCTCCTTGCCAATATAGAGTACATCATTTACAGCATCGTAAGCAAGGCCTTCAAACCCAATGTTATCTCCTGAGCCTGTATCATCAAAAACAATTGCGCCATTAGCTGGGTAAGTAATAGTTGTCGTATTGTCATTGATAGTTATGAGTGTTGCTCTTCTATCTCTTTCTTCAGCAACAAAAAACTGATTACCACTATAGTGCACAATCCCTTCTGTGTCATTGAATACACCATTCAATACAATAGTACGCAGAATGTTTCCATCAAAATCCACTTCATGTATCTCAGTTGGAAAGTTAGTTATTGCAAAAAGCGTGTTTGAATTTGGATTGTATGTTACACCTGATAAATTTGCAATACCCAATGTAGATATTCCACATGAACTCGAAAATTTAGTCAAGTCAATAGAGTTTCCTCCAGGAGAACCTTCACAAGCACAGCCAGAGTTTACTGTATCATTAATAGTTGTTGGATCTCCATCATCACAAGAGTCTCCTATAAAGAGCCCAAGATTAGCACAGAAAGAATTATTCCCATTGATCTGCATATTTATATTATCAATAGCAATATCTCCTGACCAGGAAGATCCTGTAGTACCTAAGAATCTGAAATAGACATCAATATTTACAAAGGCTGAAATATCTAAATACACACTGTTCCAATTATTTCCTGCAGGTCCAGTTTGGTTCCAAAGCGTAGTCCAGGTATTACCTCCATCAGTACTTACTTGGAAATCTAATACCATGTCTGTTACGGTTCCATTAATGTGGTAATCAAATGTAATCTCTCCTCCGCCTGTCGTAGCTACATTGAAACATTCAGATACGAGGCTGGCAGTTTTTCCACCGAAGTTTGGACTGGAAGATTCTATGTACATGTACCAGCTTCCATCAGAACCAGTAGAAGGTCCTGTGCCTTGCGAAGTAGTTCCCCCAGAGTCCCGAATCCAATCTAAATCATCATCTGTCCCCTGAGTCCAATCACCTAATCCAGTTTCAAAACTTTCTGTTTCCGGGAATTGGCCGTTACAACCAACTGGTGTTCCTGCACAAATACAGCTTGCGTTGACCACATCATTATTTGTATTAGGGTTACCATCATCGCAGACATCGCCGATGAACAATCCTAAGTTTGCGCAATAGGTAGGGTCTGGTGTGCCTACGCAGTTACAATTATTATCCACAACATCATTTGTAGTTCCTGGGTTATTATCATTACAACTATTACCTATGAATAATCCCAAGTTTGAGCAGTAATTAGGATCAGGAGTTCCTGCACATACACAACTTGTATTCACACTATCATTAATTGTTGTAGGATCATTATCATCACACGGATCACCAAAATCTAATCCTAGATTTGGACAGTCCGAACCATCTGTTATAAACATGTTTATATTGTCAATTGCCATGTCCCCTGACCAGGAAGATCCTGTTGTTCCAAAGAATCTAAAGAAAACATCTGTGTTTACATACGGGTCAAGATTGAGGCTGATAGTATTCCATTGATCCCCTGAGCTACCTGTATTGCTCCATAAGGTAGTCCAAGTTGCACCATCATCTGTGGTTACTTGGAATGTAAGCACATTGTTACTTACTGTTCCGTTCATATGGTAATCAAAAGTAATCTGCGCACCACCGGTAGTTGCCACGTTAAAGCATTCTGAAACTAGGCTGGCAGTTTTTCCACCGAAGTTTGGACTGGAAGATTCTATGTACATGTACCAGCTTCCATCAGAGCCAGTAGAAGGTCCTGTGCCTTGCGAAGTAGTTCCCCCAGAGTTCCGAATCCAATCTAAATCATCGTCTGTACCCTGTGTCCAATCACCAAGTCCAGTTTCAAAGCTCTCTGTTTCTGGAAACTGACCGTTGCATGTATTTGTGGTACCTACACAAACGCAATTCGGATCGACCATATCATTTGTAGTATTTGCATTTCCATCATTACAAGAATCTCCAATGTAAAGACCAAGAGCAGCACAATAGTTAGGATCAGGAGTTCCTGCACATACACAATTTGAATTTACGGTATCGTTAAGAGTTGTTGGGTCATTATCGTTACAAGCATCCCCAATATTTAATCCTAATGCTGGGCAATCTAATAGAGTAGATCCAGCACAACCACAATTGCTATCGTAGACATCATTCGTAGTGTTTGCATTTCCATCATCACAAGAACTTCCCGGTATGACAAACTGCCCTAACTCATTAATTTCGCCACCTACCCATATTTCATTATCATTCACCATCGTAATCGCTTCTGGTTCGTTAAAACCAGGAATACTTTTTTGACTTAGTATTGTACCATTTGATGGGTCCAATTCATATATTATTCTGCACACTTGTGAAACAAGTAAAAGTGTGTTTGCAGGTGACCAAGCTAGCCCAGCTGCATCAAACCCTGCGCAGTTTGGAAGATTGGTAAATGCAATTGTTGGGTCTAAAGTGTTTCCTTGCTGTCCAACAGGATTATCTATATAATACACTGCAGGACCTTGATTTGCATTTCCTTCTTTAGAAATATAGAGACGGTCGTTATTATCATCATATGCTAATCCTTCAAAGCCATTATTAAATCCATCGCCAGAATCATTGATTTCAATAACATTGTTCGTATTGTAATTAATAGTAGAAGGTGTGTTGCCATTTATAGTAACAATAACAACGTTTCTCTTTTTTTCTTCTGTAATTGCAAATTGACTGTTGCCTAAATAGACGATGCCCTCCGTATCGTCGAATCCACTTAAGTTATAAGTATTATTTACCGAACCGTCCAATGCAATCTCGTGTAAAGTGGTATTGTCTTCTACGCCATATAATACCTGATCATCATAATCAAAAGTTATTCCTGAGAGTTCTAGGAGTCCAGTTACATTGTCAATGCCACAGGTAGAATTGTAGTTATTAAGATCAATTCCTGCTATTGGCGCTGATTTTTGAATAGTAAAATAATCTTCAACCGCACCTGTTTCTCTTACGAATTTGACATCCATTTTATCACCATCTACTTCTATTACACAAGAGCCTAATTCTTTAACAGAATAATGCATTGCGGGATGATTCAATGATCCGTTTCCTGTAATTTTTCCAGACGAACCAGCTGTTATGTAAACAGTACCGTCCGTTCCAGTGCGTTGATAAGCTCCATTACCATCTTCTTGTCCATCTCCATCTCCATTTACTCCAACGGTCATAGTGTTTGCGTTAAAGCTTCCAGATGAACCATAATGTCCATTTATATAATAGGATCTTTCGTATGAGTGGCTATGTCCAGACATGATTAAGTCTACGCCATTTGCTTCTAGCATAGGAAGGAAATTTTCGCGCATTTCAATGAGCGGCGTTTCTGTATCTGAATTATGCGATCCCTTTGTGTATGGAGGATGATGCCAAATTGCCACTATCCATTCTTGTGTTGTATTTTGTATATCAGATTGTGCCCAGTTATACATAGCTCCACCAACGCTCCTATCTGTTTCGTAAGACTCTAAGGAGATGAAGTGTACATTTCCTTGATCAAAAGAGTAGTAGGCTTCTGTACCAGAGGCTGTTCCACCAGATTCTGCGTTCGTAGGGAAATTAAAAATTTCATAGTATGGTCCGGTTTGACTATCAGAGTCTGCGGTAAAACCATCATGGTTACCCATACATGACCAGGCAATTGTATTTTTTAATTTGTCATCATACATGTCAAAGATAGCACCTTGGTATTCTGTGTCTGTACCAGAATTATATGCGTTATCGCCTAAGTATAGGATTCCATCGGTGTGCCCAGTGCCTATGTAACCATAGTAGGCATCACGCACATTTTCGGCATTTGAAGTTCCTGTTCCGCAATCTCCTAAAACCCAGAAAGTCATTGGCTGCTCAGTGCCAATGGTTGGATGCGTTTGAAAGTACTGATCACTAGATGCTGCCACAAGTATGCCATTGTTGTTAGCAATATTGTAGAAATACTTAGTGTCCGATGCTAAGCCGCTAATTTCTAACGCATGATCAACGTTTAGTGATTGCACGTTCACTGTTTGATTGAGGTTGTTCAGATTCGTTCCATAGTTGACTATAGATTGTGTGCTAGAACTGGTACGCCAATGGACTGTAACAGAGCTTGCATTTGCTTTCTGTAGGTACGGTCCTCTAATCACGGATTGTGCTGGCAAAACCGACGCAAGGCATATTTGTAGTAAAAATAGTAGAATCAAATTCTTCATAGTAGATGTTTTAGTGTTTGTTAGTTAGTAAATTTTTTTGTTTTGAGATAGATGCAAGAAGCGATTGCATAGATTTGTTTAATTGAATTCTCTTTGGGAGTGCAAATAATGCGTTTTCACTTTGTTTTAAGTATTGTTTAGCAACAGCACTATCTTTCATGGCAATAGCTAAGAGTGCCGCTTCAAAATATGCAGTTTCTTTTCTTTGAGAATTTTTAATTATTTCTTTTTGAACTAAAAGTGCTTCTGGAAATAATTTATCTTTTTTGTAATACCTTATTTTTTCTTTGAGAAGAGTGGGGAGTTCACCTAATGTGTTAATTCCTTTATCAAGAACAACATAGCATTGCATTCTCATTTTTTTCCCCGTACAATTGTGATATGCTTTCGCCGCTTGTGTATAGTTTTCTGGTAATGTTCTTTTTGATTTGTTAATTAATTGTTGAAAAAATAGAGCTGAGGTTTCAAATTCTTTTTGCTTAAAAAGTACCTCTGCTTTGATTTTGATTGCATTTACATTTTTTGAGTCATACGACAATATTTTATCTGTGTAGAATATAGCCTTCGTGTTATTATTAAGTTTTTGGTATGCTTTTGCATAGAATAGATTATGCAGAAAATCATTGTAACCGAGTTCTCCCGCTTTGTCAAGATCGTCTACCGAAAGAAGATATTGTTCGTGGTAGAAGTACAGTTTGCCTCTTTCAAAGTAGAGAGTAGAATTGTCTGGTGCAGATTCTATTTCTTCACTAATTAGAAGAATGCGTTCATGCAAATCTCCATGTGCAAAGCTGGTTTGAGCTTGTATGGCAAGCATGGCAATGCACAGAAATAAAGGTGCTTTTTTCATAGGTTTAATTTAATAGTAAGTCCCTGGCGTTCCGTTTTGAGATTGTTATATGTTACGCCAATTCTATATATAGCTAGCAGTATTAATGAAAATACGCCACTTATATATAAGCTTCAATATGGGGATTGATTTGAAAAGATATTTGATAATTAAGGATGTTAATAGCCTATATTATTATCAATTATAAATTTGTTGTTTACCTAAATAGGCTATTGCTTCATCAACAAACGAAGGCGAATATAATAAAAGCTAAAGTTTAATTTCATGTATTTATTGAATTTAACATTGATTGCTTAAACTTTGTATAGTTATTAAATTCTACCGAAAGAATCATTAATAATGTGATGATATTGTGTGTTTCACCTGTTTCATTGTGTAAAGGACTTGTTTCATTGTGTAACTATGTCGGTACATTTTTAAAGAAGCTTAGGGATCGCGAAATTTAAGCATAGAAGAGTCTTTGCAAATAAACGAGGACTATGATTCAGGAAAAACAAAGCCAGAGCAAGTTGTGAAGGTAATTACTTGACGGTTCAAAGTCGACAAGTTCTTTTAGTCTCAAATGGGTTTATAGTTAAGATTAATAATTTCAACAGAATAAATTAGAAGGTATCTACTGAATAAGTATAACTAAGCACAACTCATCATTTTGTGGGGTTTTATGGTTGCGTTCAATCTTGAGCTCGTTTTATTTGCATAGTATCTTATAAATCGTTGTTTTTAGGTCAGCTATCGTATTTTAGGATAGGACTTGTTGCGCGAAATAGATATATTTATAGATATGAGACCTGTCGATAGCATTCCTTGTATGAGTCAATCTTTGATTTGTTTACTGATTTTCACATTGACATGCTATAATTATTCTATTTGTCAGATAAGCGACCAAGTAGTAAATCACTTCACTCAAGAAGAGGGACTTCCCTCTATGACAATTTATGATATTGACCAAGACTCTAAAGGGTTTATTTGGGCAGCAACCGAATCGGGAATATCAAAATTTGACGGGTATAAGTTCACGACATTAACCGCTGAAAATGGACTCATTTACAATGAAGTGGTTTCCATCTTTATTGATTCAAAAGATAGAATTTGGCTGAACACATCTGGTCCTGTAAGTTATGTGCAAAATGATTCTGTTTACTTGTTGGAGCAGTTTGAATATCCTAACATGGCTTGGGATTATCAGTCATTGGAAGATGATGAAGGGGATATTTGGTTGTCAAGCTCAAAAGAACTTTCTATTCTTGATGGCGAAACGTTGAATCCTAAGTTTATTGAAGATTCCCAGTTAAGGAATATGAAAAATATTTTAGTGATAGGGAAACAAGGAGATGCTGTTTATTTTTATAAAAAGGAACATATATATAAAGTAGTAGCAAAGCGGATTGTTGATAAAATTCCGATTGAATTCCCAGGTGGTGAAAAACAGATATATAAACTCAAGTTTGCTTTGCAAATACCAAACTTGTTTTTCGCGGATGGTAAGAAATTAATGGTAATTGATTTAGAAACTAGGAAATCAAAAATTATTGCTCCTATTTTCCCACTCGTCAAACATATGGTAGTTGATGGCAAAAATTTGATTGCAAATGATACACCGAATGGAATGATAAAAATGAGCTTAAATGAAAAATATGAAATAGAAAAAAGAGCTTATTTGTTTGAAGAAGACAATATATGTTTAACTTTTTTGGATAAAAACAAGTACTTATGGGTTCCTACATTTAAGTCAGGTATTTATGTTTTAAAACCCGATTCTGAAATAATCTTAGATTACTTAGGTAATTCTGAGATTGTTAATATAAGCCTACAGAGTAGTTTTAAAGACCCTTATGGGGTTTTGTGGCTAGGAACTCAGGATGGAAGAATCTTCAGATTAGAGAATGATAAACTAAGTGAATTTAAGATTCCATTTGCAAACAGATTTGGAATTAATCGAGTCCTTGATATGGACTTTATATCGAAAAACAAGTTTATCGTTACAACGGATGTGGGAATATTATTATTTGAAAATGGTGCCTTTAAACAGGCAAGTGCAGTTGCAAGTAAACAAGTAACAATACAAGGAGATTCCATGTTGATTAGCGCCTATAATTGCACGACCAAAGCGCATGTAGATTTTTATAATGGAGATGTCTTATTAAGCTCAACAAACATTAAGAGTGCGGAAGGCGCGGAATTAATTTTTGAAAATAGATCATATGCAAATTACTTGTCTCCAGATGGAGTGATATGGATTAGTGATGAAAAGGAAGGCTTGGTCAAAATAGACAAAAAAGACACGATATTTTATAGAGATATTTCGTCGATATTTAGGCCTACAATCAAAAAACTAATACCATATAATGATAGTATAATCATAGCTGCTACAAAAGGTGAGGGATTGATTTTTATTACGCCTAACGATTACTTTGTTCTGGATAGAAAGAAAGGCTTATCGAGTAATAGTATCAATGATCTTCAAATAGTTGGAGAAGAAATATTGGTGTCTACCAATAATGGATTAAATATTATCCAAGCAAATAATGTTACATCAAATCAATATAATGTAAAGGTCATTGACGAATCGTATGGCATTAAATCTGCTGAAATTCGAAGTGCTAATGCTATAAATGATAAATTATTCTTGCTTACATCTAAAGGCTTGGTTACCATTAAAAAAGACAAGCTAAAAGATTTGATTTCTTCTAATGAAAGTGCTTTTTATTTCAAAAATATACGGGTAAATGGCCACGAGTACCCATTGGAAAATAACTACGAATTAAGTAGTGAAGAGAATAATTTAGTGATAGAATATTCTGGTGTGAATTTTACGGATATGGACAAGTTGCTGTACGCCTATAAAATGGAAGCTGTAGATGATGACTGGATTTATACCCGTTCTAGAGAAACACACTACAGTAATTTAAAACCAGGGAATTACACATTTAGTTTAGGCATAGTTACGGACGATTCACGCTTATTGGATGAGAGTAAAAAAATTAAATTTGAAATATAACCACTTTTTTTTTTTTTTAATGATACGACGACCACCGAGATCTACACTCTTTCCCTACACGACGCTCTTCCGATC
>ENA-ORXT01007000-ORXT01007000.1-marine-metagenome-genome-assembly--contig:-NODE-7000-length-10246-cov-4.680205_pt1 | contig 10246 bp, 7 predicted proteins | sample MGYA00237868_ERZ511482 | MGnify/ENA metagenome assembly ERZ511482
AGTATCGGCAAGCCCGGCGCGGGCATCTGCCCAGTGCGCGGCCACAGCAACGTACAGGGCGACCGGACGGTCGGCGTCTGGGAAAAACTCAAGCCGGAACTGCGCGATTCCCTCCGGGCCAACTTCAACTTCGAGCCGCCGACGGAAGACGGCTTCGACGTGGTGAACAGCATCAAAGCGATGCACGACGGCCGCGGGAAAGTGTTCTTCGCCCTCGGCGGTAATTTCCTCTCCGCTACGCCGGATACCTTGTTTACGGCCGAGGCGTTGCGCAAGTGCAGCCTTACCGTCCACATCTCCACCAAGCCGAACCGCAGCCACGTGGTGCACGGTGCGAAGGCGTTGATCCTGCCTTGCCTAGGCCGTACGGAAAGGGACGTCCGGGAGAACGGCGAACAGTTCGTCACCTGCGAAAACTCGATGGGTGTGGTGCAGATGAGTAAGGGCATCCTCGACCCGGCCGGCGATCAGCTGCGCAGCGAATGCGCCATCATCGCCGGCGTGGCCGCCGCCACCCTCGGCGACCGTACGACGGTGGACTGGACCGAAATGGTGCGCGACTACGATAACATCCGCGACGCGATCGGGAGCTGCATCGAGGGCTTTGAGCGATACAACGAGCGGGTACGCGAGCCCGCCGGCTTTTATCTGCCCAACGGTCCGCGTAACCGCCGCTTCGGCACCGACGACGGGAAGGCGCACTTCAGCGTAACGCCCCTGAGCCACCACGAACTCGCCCCGGAGGAATACCTGATGATGACGGTGCGCAGCCACGATCAGTACAACACGACGATCTACGGCATGCACGACCGCTACCGCGGCATCCACAACGAGCGGCGGGTGGTGATGATGAACGTGGATGACATGGCCGCCGCCGGTCTCGCCGCCAGGGATAAAGTGGACCTGACGAGCGAGTACGACGGAGAGGTGCGGGAAGCGCGCCTGTTCCAGGTGGTGCCCTACAGCATCCCGCGCGGCAACGTGGCGACCTACTTCCCCGAGGCGAACCCGCTGGTGCCGATCACGCGGACGGCACGGGGCAGTAATACGCCGATCAGTAAGTCGGTGCGGATAAAGGTGGTAAAGCGGGACTAAATAAGGGTGAGGAATTGCATTCCGAATGATAGACGGGCCGTTACGCCTTCCCGTCTGACCTTCAGAGTGCAACTCCTCACCCTTCTGAAGAACGGTGGAGCGCGTTAAAGCGGCGTGCTAATCGCTGCTCAGGATCGACAGCAACCGCAGGATCTCGATGTACAACCAGACCAGCGTGATGATCAGGCCGGTGGCGCAGTACCACTCGAAGTACTTCGGCGCGCGCATCGCGGCGGCCTTGTCGAAGTTGTCGAAATCGAGCAGCAGGTTGAGCGTAGCGATGCCGATGATGAACAGGCTGATGCCGATGCCGATCATGCCGCCCTCGTGCAGGAAGGGCAGGTTGATGCCGAAAAAGCTCAGGCCGATATTGATCATGTATACGATGAAGATGCCGAAGGTCGCCATCATGACGCCGGTACGGAACTTCTGGGTGACCTTGATCAGGCCCGCTTTATAGGCGAAAAGCATGCCGAACAGCAGGGCCATCGTCAGCAGCACCGCCTGAAAAACGATGCCCGCGCCGAAGCCCGCCGCGTAGATCGCCGTGATGGAACCCACGAAGAGACCCTCCAGTAATGCATAGATCGGGGCGAGGGTGGGGGAGAGGTGCTTCTTCCAGCCCATGACGACCACGAGGATCAAACCGCCGATGGCGCCGCCCCAAACGAAGAGCATACTGGGGTTGAGGTAAGCGTAGAAGGCCGTCAGCATCATGAGCGCGCCCATGATGAAGGTTTTATTGACCGCGCCGGAGACCGTCATCGGGTCGGTTTCGGCGCGTTGGGTCATGCCGCCGTCGAGGGTGTCGTTGGTAGCTTTGGTGAGCGCCTCCTCCTTCAGGAAGGGGTTGCTCGACTTGGTAAAACGATCGGAAAATGCCATGTTTTAGATAGAGTTTAATCTGTTATTAATAGAAGAACACCCGAAGGAAGGATGTCGTTTAGGGTAAATCAAAGATACGCATAATGCGAATTTTTTAATAAAAAATCGCTTTTTGTTTATAAAAAATACGTCACCGCCAGTTCGTACCCCTGTAGCCCAAACCCAACGATCACGCCTTCCGCTACCGGCGAGACGTAGCTGTGGTGGCGGAAGGTTTCCCGCTTGTGTACGTTGCTGATGTGGACTTCCACCACCGGTGTTTTGATGGCGCTGATCGCGTCGGCGATGGCGACGCTGGTGTGGGTCAGCGCGCCGGCGTTGAGGATGATGCCGTCGTAGTCGAAGCCGACCTCGTGCAGCTTATCGAGGAGGAAGCCTTCGTGGTTCGACTGAAAATATTCGAGCGTCACGTCGTCGTCGATAAACTTGCCTTTGAGGTGGATCATGAAATCCTCGAAGGTGTCGTCGCCGTAGATTTCAGGTTCGCGGCGGCCGAGGAGGTTGAGGTTGGGGCCGTTGATGATGATGAGACGGAGCATGGGTTCGTTGTTATTAGTGGCGGTAAAAGTACCACGTTGGGTAATAACGTAGCTTTGGGCCGAAAACCGCTTTCCTGATTGGGGGGAGGGCCTCCGGCCCGATTAATCGGGCCGGAGGCCCTCCCCCCAAACCACGAATCACGCTTGATCCAGCAATTCTTCCGCAACGCCCTTCTCCGGGTCGCCCTCAACCTCACCGTTAAAGGCGTGTACCTCTTCGCCGTGGAGCGGACGGTGCAGAACGTGTTGCCCGAGGGCGAGTACGGCCTGTACTTCGCGTTGCTGGGCCTGGGGATGCTGCTGCAGGTGATTGCTGACTTTGGGTTGCAGTTGTTCAACAGTCGGGTGCTGGCGGGGCACCGGCATTTGCTGGCGAAATATTTTCCGTATTTCGTGGGGCTGAAATTGCTTTTGGGGCTGGCCTTCCTCACGGCCCTGCTGTTCGTCGGCCTGGTACTGGGTTACCGGGGGGAGGCCCTGTACCTTTTGCTGATTGCGGGCGGCATCCAGTTTTTCAACAGCATCGTGCTGTACCTGCGCTCGAACTTGGCGGGGCTGGGGAAATACACGGCGGATGGCTGGTTCAGCATTCTGGATAAGGGTTTGATGATCCTGACCGTCGGCGGGCTGCTGTGGCTGGCCCCCGAGGACCTGACCGTGATGCGCTTCGCCGGGCTGCAACTGGCGAGCTGGATGATCACCGCGCTGGCTTTACTGTTAGTGCTCAAAGACCGGCTGCCGCGCAAACTGCCGCGCTTCAAAAAGGCAACCTTCGGCTTGCTTTTGCGGGGCGGGGCGCCTTACGCGCTGGCCGTTTTCCTGGCGACGGCCTACACGCGCACCGATGCGATCATGATCGAACGGCTGCTGGCGGACGGCGCGGCGGCGGCCGACCATTACGCGGCGGGTTACCGGTTGCTGGACGCGCTGAACATGATCGGCTGGCTGCTGGCGGGCCTGCTGATCCCGATGTACGCGCGGCTGTACGCGAAGAAAGAAAGCCTGCTGCCGCTGCTGAGGTTCAGCGTGCAACTGCTGCTGGCCGGCTCGGTTTGCGTGGCCGTTCCGCTGGCGTTTTACGCGGGGCCGATCGTGGAGCTGTTGTACGATTTCGCGGAGCCGCGCACGGCCCATATTCTGGCGTTCCTGGCGGCGAGCTTCGTGGCGCAAAGCCTGAATTACGCTTACGGCTCGCTGCTCAGCGCGACGGGCCACATCGGGCGGATGAACGGGATCTACGCCATCGGCATCGTGCTCAATGTGGGCGGTAACTGGCTGGTGCTGCCGCGCTACGGGGCCGCGGGCGCGGCGGCGGTGACGCTGGTGACCCAGGGCTTCGTGGCCGTGACCCAGGCGGTGCTGGCGCATCGCTGGTTGAGATTGCCGGCGAAGACCGTGGCCTGGGGCCGCGCCCTGACGCTCCTGACCCTCCTTTGCACCTGCGGCCCCGCCCTGATGCTGCTGAAAGTGCCGTGGCTGCTGGGCGCGATCACACTCGGCGTCACGGGCCTGGGCCTGACGCTGCTGCTGCGCCTTGTCGACGTCGGGGAACTGTCGTTGTTGGAGGGGCGTGAGGAATAGGGCGGGGAACGCGGGTGCGGGGGGAGGTTTTCAAGGGGCCTTGATCGAACTTTTGAAGAAGTTCGACACTCGCTGATTATCAGCCATTTACAAGTGAATCCGTCTCGTCTTCCCTCCCGCTCATAACCACCATCACCAACCCTTTCCCAAAACCGATAAACCAAGCTCCCGCCATACCGTTAATTTCCCATGCACGTACAAAACCACTTCGGCAAACAAGGCATCCTCCTCGTCAACCTCGGTACGCCCGACGCGCCGACGCCGCGCGCCGTCAACCGCTACCTCGGCGAGTTCCTGACCGACCCGCGCGTGATCGATAACCTGGTATACCCGGCCCAGCAAGTACTGGTGCGCGGCATCATCGCGCCCATCCGTTCGGGCATCGTAAACCCCTTCAAGCCGGGCGGTTCCACCAAACTCTATCAGGAACTGTGGACCGAAAACGGCAGCCCCCTAAAATACTACGGCGAGGTGCTTACCGCCGCCGTCAGTGAGGCGATGGGTGACGAATTCATCGTCCGCCTCGCCATGCGTTACCAAAGCCCGAGCATCAAAACCGCCATCGACGAACTGATGGCGGCGGAGGTGAGCTCGATCACCATCTTCCCGCTCTTCCCGCAGTACGCCAGCGCGACCACCGGTAGCGTCCACCAGGAAGTGATGCGGCTGCTGAGCAAGGAGCAGATCATCCCCAACGTCAATCTCGTCAACAGCTACTATGAGCACCCGGCCATCATAAAGGTCTTCGCCGACAACGCGCTCGATCTCGGCGGGCTGGACCAGTGGGACCACATCTTGTTCAGTTACCACGGCCTGCCCCAGCGTCAGCTCAAGAAGGGCGACCTTTCCAACTGCCATTGCTACGCCGACGGTACGCCGAGCTGCTGCAACACCATCAGCCGCGTCAACCAGTTCTGCTATTCCGCCCAGTGCAACGCGACGACCCGCGCCATCGCCGCCCAACTCGAACTGGAGGAGCACCAGTACACGACCTGTTTCCAAAGCCGCCTCGGTTTCGACGACTGGGCCAAGCCTTACACGATCGACGTGATCGAGGACCTCGCCAAGAACAAGGGCGCGAAGCGCATCCTTTGCTTCAGCCCCGCCTTCGTCTCCGACTGCCTGGAAACGACCATCGAGATCGGCCTGGAGTACCAGGAGGAATTCGAGGAGTGGGGCGGGGAGAAAATCCAACTGGTACCGTCGCTGAATGATGACCCGCGGTGGGTAAAGGCGGTGGTGGAGATGCTGCGGCAGGAGACGGGGGTGGTCAGTAATGTAGTAGTGTAGTTCGGTAGTAATGTAATGCTACCGCACGTGATTGCATTGCAAGCTACCGTACTATGACTAAGCGGCTACTTTCTTGGTTTGAGGAACTGATCCGGATGCTTGTCCATGTAGGATAGTAGCTTACCGACTTCTTCTGAGCAGGCTATGTATTTATCGAAAGTTATTTTGTCGATATAGCCCTCTTCCAGCGCGAAATGGAGCCAGTTTTGAGTTTCATAGTTCTCGCCCATCGCATCCGTCAGTTTGGCCGTGAAGTGTTTAGGGTAGCGTCGCTTGGCGTAACCTTCCGCCAGATTAGAACAGACGGAGCGGGAGGATCTTCGTATTTGGTCAGTCAGAACAAATTTTTCTTCCGGAGGAAACTTTACCCGTGCCATGCGAGAAATTGAGATGGCAAGCTTAAAGCCTTTCCGCCAAGCTAGCCAGGTAGTGAAGGTGGATCGTGATCGTGCCATTGGAAGTCTTTGCGTAATTTCGTTTCGCTAAAGGTCTTACCACTAATAATCGCTAGTCGTCCTTTATACGAATACTTGCGTTTATAAACGTATAAAAACGCTTAGGCAGGTTTCACTGCCGCCACAAAAATCACTGTAACACTGGAGCCGCTATAGCATGCGGCAGCACTACATTACTACACGACTACCAAAATACACTACTGTCTACTTCAACACCGGAGCCGCTCCAACTTGCGGCAGCACTACACAACTACCAAACTACACTACTGTCTACTTCAACACCGGAGCCGCTCCAACATGCGGCAGCACTACATTACTACACAACTACCAAACTACACTACTATCTTCTTCATCACCGGAATCCACACCGACGCTGGCAAGACCGTCGTCTCCGCCGCCCTCCAGCTTGCCTTAGACGCCGACTACTGGAAGCCCATCCAGGCCGGCGACCTCGACTTCGGCGATACCGACCGGGTGAAGGCCTGGACCGGCGCGGCGGCCGAACGTTTCCACCCCGTCCGTCACGAACTGAATACGCCCGCCAGCCCGCACTACGCCGCCCGCCTCGACGGTGTGGAGATCCAGCTTTCCGACTTTGAACTGCCCGACACCGACGGCCGTCCGCTCATCGTGGAGGGCGCGGGCGGCATCCTCGTCCCGATCAACGAGCGGGAGACGGTGGCGGATTTAATGGTGCACCTGGGCCTGCCGGTCATCCTGGTGTCGCGGCATTACCTGGGCAGCATCAACCACACCTTGCTGTCGATCGCGCACCTGCGCGGCCTGGGCGTGGAGGTAGCGGGCGTGATCTACACCGGCGGTGGCGGGGAAGAGACGGTGCGCATCGTGGAACGGCTGACGGGGGTGGTGCCGCTGTGGGAGGTGCCGGAGTTGACGGCGGTTGATGAAGGGGCGTTGCGGGAGCTGGTTTTGGCGGTTGGCGGACGGGTGCGGGAAAAGTTGGGGGTGGTTTAGATCGGGTGGAGCAAATTGAGCGCATGTCTATCGCACCACACCGTAATCCGGGCTTTCACATCGTCCGTCCATTCATCTGGATCAGCGTCCTCTGCTGTTTCGCCGCCCGGCTACCGGCGCAGGATACGCTTTGCGACCAACGCCTCCACCTACCGACCGCGATGGTCGATCTGGCGGGCAACGACATCACGGCCCGCATTACGAACGCGGGGGATCTTTGGTGGGATGGTAATGATGGCCGCTACACCGTAAAACCACCCGTCGACACCCTCGGCGACCGGCCCATTCAGGCACATTTTACCGCCGCCCTCTGGATGGCGGGCCGCGACCCGGGTGGCAATATAAAGGCGGCCGCACCAGTCTATGGGCGAAACCGTGGTGACTTCGACTATTTACCGGGTCCGCTTAATGAAGACGGTGTCGGCGAAGACTGTCTGGACTGGGACCTCATCTTTACCATCAGTCGGGAAGAGATAAACCGTGCGCTTGACCTGCCGTCGGCGGGCGGCATCGACACGGCGTTGATTCCAGATAACGTGCTCTACTGGCCCGGCACTGGTAACCCTTATTTCAATGATCGCTACGGCGTACCGTTGCCCGAACATGACATGGCTCCCTTCGTTGACCACGACGGCGACGGACGTTACGACCCGGCGAAGGGTGACCTCCCCGATTTCTGCGGCGACCAGGCCGTGTGGACGGTCTTCAATGATGCCACCCTTCATCGGGATTCCGGCACGCCGAACAACGTTCAGGCGGAAGTTCACCTCCTTGCCTATTCGTTTAACACACCACAAGACTCGGTCATCAACCGCACCACCTACTACGATTACAAAATACGCAACGGCGGGGCGGAAGATTTACTCGGTTTCCACGTCGGTCATTTCATTGATGCCGACGTTGGGTGCCCTACGGGAGACGGCGTGGGTAGCCTCCCGGAACATAACGCTTTCTACGCCTACAGCGTCAATGGGGTAGACCCTCCGGTCTGCGTTGCCGATATTCCCGGCTTCGGCAACACTGCGCCTGTCACGGTGTATCAGGTGATTCCAGGTTACGTTTCGTCTATCTGCGAGGCCGAGGACTCGCCACGAGAAGATTGCTATCCGGAGCCGGCACTGCACGCTTTCAATACCTACCTTTTGGGTGGCCTGTGTGACCCGCCAGCTAGATTTACCCTTCCTAACGGAGCAGGGGAAATCTATAATGTGATGCAAGGCAAATACATCGACGGAAGCCCCGTATACCGTAGCTTCAGAGGCACCCGAGACAGCTTCGCCACCATTACCCGCTACGCCTACGACGGTGGTTTGACGGCAGATGGGGAGCCTTGGCTGCAGTGCACCGGCACCCGATCGTGCGAATCCCCAACCTCCTATTCCACCAGCCCCTTCGATCTCCGGCCCAACGACGTGGTCAGCTACACCTTGGCTGTTACCACCGTCTTCAACGTCGATCATACAACTAATGGTGGCTGCCCGGATACCGTTCCTATCATTCGCGCGGCGGAGCGGGCACGCAAGCAGATCGAGTGCTGCGTAATTGCTCCGGGCGGCACAACCTCCATTTCTCCGGCCGCTGATCTCGATCTGGCGGTCTTCCCCAACCCGCAACCGACGCCGTAACGTTTAAGCTCCGCGGCGCGGGTACCCTGCGCAAGGTAGAGTTGTTTTCCATCGCCGGCCGTTATCTCGGGGTGATGGAAGCACCGGGGCGCACGATTCGCCTGGACTTGAGGGCACGAGGGCTTCCGGCAGGGGTGTACGTTTATCGGGCGCGGACGGTAGCGGGCGGGGTGGTGACGGGGCGATTGGTGGTGCGGTAGCTCTGAAAATTGAATGGGGCGGGGACGCGGGTGCAGGGGAAGTTGAGAGGACGTTGGTAATATTCAACCCGGGAGCGCATCACTGGAGCAGTAGACTTTTAACCGTTCAGCCGAGACCTAATTACACGTAGTTCTATGGTTTTGCATAATAAGCCATTCATCACCCCTCTATCTCTTTCTGCTCCCGCAAAAACGCCACCAAATCCCTCACCTCCCGCCGCGTCAGTTTCCCCTCCGCCGAAGGCATACTACTCGGCAGCGTCTCCTCCTCCGCAATGTCCGCCGTGGGGATTTTGCGGGTTTCGGTCTTGCCGGTTTTCAGCTCCAGGAACGCGGGCGTGCGGGAGAGGACGACGCCGGAGAGCATCGTCTCCTCCGCGTCGGCCAGGGTGACGAGCACGGTTTCGTGGCCGGGGGCCAGGGCTGCGCTCGGGCGTATGATGGACGTAAGGATCTCGCGCGGGCTCAGCCGCTCGCCGACGCCCGCCAGGTTCGGGCCCACGTTGCCGCCGTACTCGAAGATGGCGTGGCAGCGGGTACACTGCCCGGCCGAGTTCCAGTAGAACACGCCGTAGCCCGCCCCTTTATCCCCGCCGGCGAGGGCGGTGGAGAACAAGCCCAGTTCATCTTCCTTCGTCAGTTCCATCTCGTAGGCGGCGAGCTGTTCCGTGAGGGTCGTGGATTCATCGTGCGCCTCGACGGCCTCCACCAAGTCGAGGTGGAGGGCGGCGGGGAGTTTGCCGGCGGCCATTTGGGTAAGGAGGTCAGACAATAAAGTTTCGCCGGCGGCACCGGGGAGTTTCGCCAGACCGGCCAGCGCGGCCTGCCCTTCACCGATTTCCCCCGTCTCGATGATATCGCGGTAGAGCTTCGCCGCCCGCGCCGGGTCGATGGTGGAGGCGGGGAGGAGTTCCAGCGCGCGCCGGCGCACCGAGCCGTCGCGGTCCGCCATGGCGGTGCGCAGCAGGCCTTCGAGGTCGGGCGCGCGGAGGCGGTCTAGGGCAACCAGGGCTTCGCCGCGGACGATCGGGTCGCGGTCCGTGCGCAGCAGGTCGCTGAGTTGTCCGATCAACGCTTTCATCTCCAGTGTACCTATGGCCTGGAGCGCGGCGCTGCGCACTTTCGTTTCGCCGCCGGCCACGAGTTCGGGCAGCGCGTCGGACAGCTTCGCCTTGACGTGGGCGTCGTTCTTGTTCTTCACGCCCCGGTAGCGGCCGGTCACGCGGTCGAAGACGGACGGTTTGGCCCAGTGCGCCAGCGTGGCGAGGGCCTCCGCGCGCATGGTGGCGGGGTTGGCCGTGTTGGTGGTGTAGGTAACGAGGTTGTCGATGGTGCGGTCGTTGCCCACGGTCAGGTTGGCGTTGATCATGCGGCGGATGAGCGGCTCGCTGGTCCACGGCCGTTCGTTGAGCTTCTGGGCGAGGGGTGACATCGCGCCGAGGATCTGATAGTCGTCGTTAATCGCGCGGGCCACCTCGGCCAGCACGTATTCGTCTTCGTCGAAAAGGAAGGCCTTGATCTCGGGCGACGCCATGCGGCGGAGGGCGACGATGGCGGTCAGGCGGACCTCGCGCGATTCGTCGGCGGCGTACTCGCGCAGC
>ENA-ORXT01007004-ORXT01007004.1-marine-metagenome-genome-assembly--contig:-NODE-7004-length-10240-cov-10.501624_pt1 | contig 10240 bp, 9 predicted proteins | sample MGYA00237868_ERZ511482 | MGnify/ENA metagenome assembly ERZ511482
GAAGCTCAATTACAAAATGATGGACATATCAAAAGCGACGGTAGTTATAAATTTTCCATGAAAGAAAATCGATTAAAAATTAATGGAGAAAAACAATCGCAATCTGATTTGGAAAAATATAAAAAACTCTATGAAAGAGAAACTGGAAAGCGTTTAGGAAATAATTTCAGCATAAAAATTTCGACCGATGGAAGGAATAATAAAAAAATCTCCATTTCTATTTCAGATGATGCGAACTAATTAATTTGTAACAAATCCTTTTTTCAATTCGTCAACTCTAAAAAAAGGATAATATTTCAAGAATGAATTTTGCTAAAAAAAAGCATTTTTCATTCTTGGAATACCTTTCTCAATAATTCCACGTACAACTTATGTCAATTGTATCTAATGTGACTTTTTTGTAGCCCTACGTTATATTTAGAGTATTCTAATAAATTTTAAATGTTAAAGTTGGTACTTCAAAACCAAAACAAGCAACAATTCATTTGTCAGTATGTCTTTCTGTAAAAGATAAAAGTATTGATGGTTTTTTTTAAATTGATACTTTTGTTTTCATACATGTCAAGCTGACACTATTTTATCACATATTAAAATAATTAAATTATGAAGACATTCCAACATTACATGTCATTATCATTCGTTCTGTTGTTATTTTTAGGAACTACACTCAATGCACAAAATGAAACTACGACATCTTCTGAATCCAGCACTTTTTTAATTATTCAAAAAAATAATGGAGAAGAAAAAGAAGTCAAAAATTTTGATGACCTCGACAATATCTTGATCGAATTCAATGTACAAACCGATGAAAAAGATAAGATCGAAGAATTTATGTATGCTCGAAAAAAGCATTCAAAACCATTTTTAGGAATTTATTCTAGTAAAAATCCAAATGGCAATGGAATCGTTTTGGACGGAACTGTGCAAAATAGTTCGGCGAAAAAGGCAGGTTTGCAAAGAGGTGACATCATCACTTCCATCAATGGAAATGCCATCAATTCAGTTTCAGACTTGCGCAACGAATTAAAAAATCACAAAGTAGGTGATGCAATAAATGTTGCTTATACTCGAAATGATTTTCCTGTTCAAATAGAAATTGTTTTAGGTCGCAAGCAAAGAAATAATCATCATGCGTATTCCTACAACTCTCAACGAGAAAAAGTAGAACGTGATCCTTGTAAAGTTTTTCTTGGTGTTTATAGTGGAGTTGCTTATAGTTCAAAAGGAGTAAAAGTTACTGGCATAATTGAAAAAACTCCGGCAAGTGAAGCTAAATTAAAACGAGGAGATTATATCACAGCTTTGGATGGAATTGAAGTTCATTCACACAAAGAATTATTGCGAGAACGAAATAAACATAACCCAGGAGATCGGTTTTTAATTACTTACATTCGAGATGGAGAGGAGTTTGATCAAGTAGCTTACTTCAAAGATTGTCCAAAATCAACTGTAGAAGAAGCTCCAATCATGGAAGAGATAATCGAAGTAATTCCACCAGTTGTGGAAGTTCCACAAATCAATCAACCTACAGATAATACTTTGAAAATAGAAGGTTTGAGCGCATATCCAAATCCAACTTTTGGAGATGTAAAATTGAATTTCCAAGCAGAAGCAATACCTACAAATGTAAGAATTGTAGATGTTCAAGGAAGAGTGTTGTTCCAAGAAACATTAAATAGTTTTGATGGAAATTATAATCGAGATTTAGATGTAAGTAATGGAACACCAGGTGTTCTTGTCATTACGATTACGCAAGGAGGAAAAGTATTTACAAAAAATATTGTTCTATAGTATACACCAAGTAGTATGGTTTTAAATGTAGCAATGCCTTGAAGTCTTACATTAGGACTAAGTTTTATCCTCTTTAAAAATACCTGCAAATATTTTTCTTTAAAAGGTTCTTCGTAGAACATTGAGATAAAGCATAATGTCTAAACTACACTGTTCTTTAAAGAAAGCATTCTATGTTCTTCGTAGAGCCTTATTCTATAATATACATCAACTAGTAGGGTTTTATATGTAGGGATGCATTGAAAGCCTTTAGGTATCTATATTTTTTTTTGGAATAGAAATAGGCATTCAAGGTATTTCCTATATTAGTACTAAATTTACTTCTCTTTATAAGTACCTATAAATATTCATTTTTTAAAAGGTTCTTCGTAGAACATTGAGATAAAACATAAAGCTTAAACTACGCTATTCTTTAAAGAAAACATTCTATGTTCTTCGTAGAACTTATCTTTAAAATTTCGTTAGATACAGTAAGTAAAAGCCTTATAAAAGGTAGACAATATATTCTATCTAATCTATGTTTTAAATAAAAAGAGTACCTTGTAAGAAAGGTTTTTAGTATTTTTAAAACCTAAAACATTAACAGATTTGTAGGATTTATTTAAGTACCTAATCATAAATAATCGTCATTTTTGAAGAGACTATTTTTTCATTATACAAAAAAAAAGTCTTTGAATAATCCCTCTATTGAATTATTTTTTTAGGAAATAGAATGGAAAAAGAGTCCTTCACAAAGTGGCGATTATTTATGGTTAGGTACTTAGATACAATGTACCCAATAGTAACTAGTTAAAATGCAGGATTTAATAAAAAAAACAGCCCAGCAAGTAGTAAAGGATTTTGGATTAGAAAGGGTAGAGGAGGAAGTGACAGAAGAAGCACTCCTTCAGTTACTAGCCAACCAGGTCGCCCATTATATGGAATACGACCTAGAGTTTCTATTCAGTTCTATGTATCGTTTAGACATAAGTGAGCAAAAAGTAAAAGAAGCTTTAGCCCCTAGTGCATTAGAAGCTCCTAATATTTCCGTAGCTAAATTAATACTAGAACGACAAAAGAAAAGAGTACAAACCAAGCACCTGTACAAACAAGCCCCCATTGAAGATTTAGACGAAGAATTGAAATACGAGGTATAAAATGTTAGGTATGAGGTATGAGATATGAAGTATTACACGCAATATATATCATACCTCATCCCTAACACTTTATACCTCATACTTCATACCTTATACTTAATAAAACATGAGAGTAGTTATACAAAGAGTTAGCCAAGCATCGGTTACAGTTGAACAAAAAATAAAGTCGGAAATACAATTAGGTCTATTAATATTATTAGGGATAGAGGCAGAAGATAAAGAAGAAGACGTAGTTTGGCTTTGTAAAAAAATAAGTAAATTGAGGATATTTGGAGATGATAAAGGGCTCATGAATTTATCTATTCAAGATGTAAAAGGAGAGATAATTGTCGTTAGTCAATTCACTTTATATGCTAGTACAAAAAAAGGCAATCGACCTTCTTTTATTCAAGCAGCTAGGCCCGATGTAGCCATTCCTTTATACGAATCTTTTGTCAAACATTTACAACTTGTCTCTCAGTGTGCTGTTTATACAGGAGCGTTCGGAGCTGACATGAAAGTAAGTTTACTCAATGATGGGCCAGTTACTATATTGATAGATACTAAACAAAAAGAGTAGAAGTCAGAAGTCAGATCGTCAATTACATTGACTGTCAGAAGTCAGATGTGGGGCGTGTTGGACACGTCATAAGTCTGACTTCTGACAGTCAATGTAATTGACGATCTGACTTCTGACTTCTCTCAAAAAAACAATACTTTGCAAAAATTCTACGCTAACGGAAAATTATTACTAACGGGAGAATACCTTGTCTTAGACGGGGCGCAAGCCCTTGCACTACCAACTAAACATGGGCAAGGATTAATAGTCGAAGAACGCAAGGAAAAAGGCTTAAAATGGGAAAGCTATGATGAGTATGGTAAATGCTGGTTTCAACATAGTTATCCACATTTTAACACAGAAAATGAAGATGCTATTGTGGAAAGGCTGCGCCTAATAATGAAAGCTGTGCAGGCATTAAACCCAAATTTTCAATATGATAACAAGGTAATTTCCACACACCTAACTTTTCCTAGAGAATGGGGATTGGGTACTAGTTCCACACTAATTTCTTTGATTAGTCAATGGGCAAATGTAGACCCGTTTGAGCTGCTTCAAAAAACTTTTGGTGGTTCTGGCTATGACATCGCTTGTGCTACTTCGGATACACCTATTATCTATCAGCTTGGAAAAAAGGTAGATACACTTATCCCAAAATACCAATCTGTTTCCTTTGAACCGAGCTTTAAAGAAAGCCTATATTTTGTGCATCTAGGAAAAAAACAAAATAGTCGTGCAGAAATAAAACGATATAAAGCAAAGACAAAAAACAGAACGCAAGCCATCGAAAGCATTACAGAAATAACGCAGCAAATTCAAAATGTAAATACATTGTTACAATTTGAAATACTATTAAAAAGACACGAAAGAATAATAGCTAAGCAGATAGGATTGCCCACTGTTTATTCTAAACACTTTGATTATTACTGGGGGGCTATCAAATCATTAGGTGCCTGGGGAGGAGATTTCGTATTAGCGACTAGCCATAAATCTTATGAAGAAACGAAAGCTTATTTCAACGAAAAAGGTTTTCAAACGTTTCTAAGATACGAGGAGGTAATTTTGGAAGAGCCTGATGTATAAAACAGGCGAATCATTCAACCATTTACTTATTTTTTAAGTTACTGATTGAGAATTTACTATTTTTGTATTCAAGTAATTGGCTTATACTAATTTTTAGCCAAAGTCTAAGTTTTGAAAAGGCAGCTATTAACGACGTTCCTCAAAAAACATCTTTAATTATCGCTCTGTACTTGAAAACTTACCGACTACTAATTTAATAATACTAATAAACAAAAAATAATATGAGTACTGCAACCAAAAGTCCAGTCATGTTATATACGGAGCAAACGCCCAATCCAGAATCTTTAAAGTTTGTTACCAATAGAATGTTATACCAAGGCACAGCAGATTTCAGGGAAGAGGAACTGGCAAGGGAATGGTCGCCTTTAGCAACTGCTTTATTTGACCAACCTTATGTGAAAGGAGTGTATATATGTAATAACTTTGTTACAATTACGAAAGAGTTGAATTATACATGGGAAGATATTATGCTAAATGCGAAGCAATTTATCAAAGGATACATTCAAGATGATGGAGAGATTCTTAAAGAAGGCTTCAAGGAAGCAATGGAAAAAATCGAAGCAGAAAAAGGAGTAGGCTATCAATATACAGGAGACGAAGCTGAATTGGTGCAGAAAATTAAAGACTTACTAGAAACTTATGTAAAGCCTGCGGTAGAAATGGATGGTGGAAATATTGAATTTAAATCGTTTAAAGAAGGTATTGTTACGGTAGTGCTTCAAGGTTCTTGTAGTGGTTGTCCATCTTCTACGGTTACCCTTAAATCAGGTATTGAGGGCATGTTACAACGAATGATTCCTGAGGTAAAAGAAGTTGTATCAGAAATGGGGTAGTTCTCTTAATCAACTATCGTTTTTCTTATAGAAATATACAAAAGGGTATGGTGCTTGCACTCATACCCTTTTTATATGTTATTCCGTAGCTCAGCTACGAGATCGAATAAACTTAACATGACAGAACAAGATAATTACTTTATGCGGCAAGCAATTGCCCTTTCTATAAAAGGGGTAGCAGAAAACGAGGGTGGCCCATTTGGAGCAATCATCGTTCAAAATAATGTAATAGTTGGCGTAGGAAATAACCAAGTTACCTCTACCAATGACCCAACTGCTCATGCAGAAGTGGTAGCAATTAGAGACGCTTGTAAAAATTTAGGTAGCTTTCAATTAAAAGATTGCACCATATATACTTCTTGTGAACCTTGTCCTATGTGTTTAGGGGCTATTTATTGGGCACGACCCAAGAGAATTGTGTATGCTTGCACCAAAAAAGACGCTGCTAAGTACGATTTTGACGATGCCTTTATTTATAAAGAACTAAAAATACCTACCGCTGAACGAAAAATTCCTACAGAACAACTTTTGCGCAAAGAAGCTTTAGTTGCTTTTAAAAAATGGAAAAAGAAAGACAATAAAACAGCGTATTAAAGAAAAGAAGTCAGAAGTCAGACCGAAAAATAAATTTTTCTGTCAGAAGTGAGATTTATGACGTGTTCCTAGGCGTACGTTAGATTTGTGCAACACAAATCATAAACCTAAATAAAGTATGCTCTATTATATAAATTTAATTTGCGTCACGGAACACGCCATAAATCTCACTTCAGACCGAAAAATTTATTTTTCGGTCTGAAGTGAGATTTATGACGTGTTCCTAGGCGCACGCTAGATTTGTGCAACACAAAGCATAGACCTAAATAAAATATGCTCCATTATATAAATTTAATTTGCGTCACGGAATACGCCATAAATCTCACTTCTGACAGAAAAAATTTATTTTTCGATCTGACTTCTGACTTCTTTTCTAAAAAAACAAACTATGAAAATCATCTCCTACAATGTAAATGGTATTCGAGCAGCTATCAAAAAAGGTTTGGTAGAATGGATAGCTGATAATGATTTCGATATTATTTGTATACAAGAAACAAAAGCTAGCCCCGAACAAGTGGATATGGCTCCCTTTGAAGCCTTAGGGTATCAGCATTTTTGGCATACGGCTGAGAAAAAAGGCTATAGTGGTGTGCTTACTTTAACTAAACAGACACCTACTTTAGTGAAAACAGGGATAGATATAGCACAATATGATAAAGAAGGCAGGCTAGTCCGCACCGACTTTGGTGACTGGACCTTGGTTAACTGCTATTTTCCTTCTGGTTCTTCAGGTGAAATTCGACAAGCTATCAAATTTGAGTTTCTAGAAGATATGTTTGATTGGATAAATCAACTAAAAAAAGAACGCCCTAAGATTATTTTAGTCGGAGACTATAATATAGCACATGAAGAAATTGATATTCATAACCCAAAAACTAATAAAAAAAGTTCTGGCTTTTTGCCTGAAGAACGAGAGTGGATGACTAAATGGCTTAATAACGGGTTTACCGATGCTTTTCGATTTTTGGAGCCAGAAAAAGTAGAATATAGTTGGTGGAGTTATCGAGCAAATGCCCGAGCCAATAATAAGGGATGGCGGATAGATTATCAAACGGTTACCGATAATCTAAAAGATAAATTAGTGAAAGCCTATCATTTAAGTGATGCTAAGCACTCTGATCATTGCCCTATTTGTGTAGAAATTGATTTGTAGAACCACGGTAATCTACTTAAAAGTGTTTTTTGAGGGCAAAATTATAGATCTTTTTAGAATCTTGATGTAGAACTAACTAGCTACTAAATAAAAAAGCCTGCTCTTTTAAAGAGCAGGCTTTTTTATTTCTATAGTATAGATCTAATTTATGACAGCAAAATGATGAACTAGCACCTACTTTTGTGTTGTATTGATAGACAAAAAGATGTGGATAACTTGTGGAAAAAAGGGAAATACTTAACACTTACTAACGAAGGTATGGCTTAGTAAGCGATGAGCCTAAGTTCTTAACGATTTCGACTAAATAGACTAACATTAAAAGGGGAGATATTAGCGCCTTAAAATAAAAAAGTTATCCCGTTAAAAAGTTACCAACGCTATATTAATAACTCTCTAAATAGCTATTTATCAGCTATTTAGTATGTTAATAACTTGCGCGAAAATGCTTGCAAAATATTAACAATATAACTTGCCACAAAAAGAGCATAAAGTTCTCTACGAATTAACACCTATAATGATGGGGAATTTTTTTTTAAATTTAATTTATAATTCCATTAAGGATTATTAGTAATGTGGATTAGTTAGTTATTTTGCTTGTATTAATAAATACGGAAGCAATCCTGTTTCCCTTATTATATTTATATATTACTTATGAAAGGCAAAAGTTATTCCAATTTTAAAAATATGATGGAACCGATTTCGAAGCCTGTAAGAATTTGGCTATTCATCGGGGTCTTGATGGTGTTTGTACAAGTCGTCATTGGAGGGATTACTCGATTAACAGATTCTGGCTTATCTATTACGGAATGGGCCGTAATACAAGGAACGATCCCTCCGCTTAATGAAGTGGAATGGCTAGAGGCTTTTGAAAAATACAAAGTAGCTGCCAAGAAGCAATACGAAACACTTCATGCAGGTATGAGTATTTCGGAATTCAAGGTTATTTTCTTTTGGGAGTACTTGCACCGGTTATGGGCTAGAAGTATTGGTTTTGTTTTTATTTTTCCATTCTTCTATTTCTTATTTACTAAGCAAATGTCAAAATGGTTGAGGCGACGCTTGGGTGTCGCTGTAGGTTTAGGAGCACTGGCTGCGACCTTTGGCTGGATCATGGTTGCGAGTGGATTAAATAATGATTCACGTACATGGGTAAGTGCTTATAAGTTATCCACTCACCTTATTATAGCCACTATTTTGTTTGGACATTTACTGTGGACTTGGTTTTTAGCGCGTCAACCACTGACTACTGACCAAAAGTTAAACAAATACCATAGTTTTGCTAAAGTCATTACAGGGGTATTATTAGTACAAATTGTCTTTGGAGGTTTGATGGCTGGAATGCGAGCTGGATTAATCCATCCTTATTTCCCTGCATTCATAAAAGGAAATTTATTATGGGGGGCTTTAACGAATAATACTAATTCTGCTATTGATAATATTATTGATTACGAATCTGCTGGCTCTATCAAGGCACTAGTTCAATTATTACATCGAGGAACAGCCTATTTATTAACTGGCTTGATTATTTATTTTTCCTATCAATTAGCACAAGAAAAAAAATCAATTGCTTTGCAAAGAGGTAACTGGGCATTAGTAGGGATGCTTTTTGTGCAGTTTTTACTGGGCGTGCTCACTATCATTAATTGCTTTGGACAAGTACCCGTTGCTTATGGAGCAATGCACCAAGCAGGAGCATTGTTATTATTAAGTTGTTTATTATATGTTAGTTATCAGTTGAAAGAGTAGGAAAAAATGTTGATTGTATGTTGAAAAGTGAAAATATGAACAAAGTTACTAACAAAATGTTGATAACTATGATTTGAATGTTGATAACTTTGTGTCTTTCAGTATAAACTACTTAATTTTTAGTGAAGCATAAAATATATAATATTTATTTTCTTACTTTTACTAACTATCAACGTATATTCCCAAGGCAAAAAAGGCGGAGGAAAAAGCAAAATTCACAATACAGTAAATGTTAAAAAAAACAATACTACTGTACAAAAAGCAAAAAAATTAAAACAACAAGAAAATAGACAGATTGGAAAATCTCTTCCTATAACTTCTCCAAGAAATAATACAGGAAGACTAGAAAAAGCAGAAAGTATTTTAAAGCACGACTCAAGAGAAAATAATTCGTTAAAAAATGCTTCTAAACATAATACTATAGGTGGAAGGTCTTATAGAAAAAAAGAAATAGAAAGCAATGATGAAATCAAAAATTCAGAGCTTTTACCAAAAGAAAAAAGGAAATACAAAATTATTGAGGTCAACGGACATAATTTTTTTAAGCATCCAATAAACGAAAATATATTATTTCCAATCAAGAATAAAAATAATGTTGAAGCATTGCCTGAAAAAATGAAAGACAGAAAATACATAAAGGAAGAATTTAATATCATTTCATTTGTTGAAGATTCCAAAACTAATCAAATTTTAGAAAATCAATTCAAAAAAAGAAACTTAAACCATTCAATTAAAAATGTCTTAGATTTAAAGAATATTTTTATTCAAAATCATCAAAAGTCATTCGTGCTTTTTGGTCATATAGAAAATGAAAATTTTGCTTTTGGGAAAGGAAATAAAATAAGATTAAATATAAGCGAAATAGAGATTGCTGCTCAAGAATCCAATGTAAATGTGTTTTTTTATGGATGTAAATCATCTTTCGCCCAAAAAGGTAGCATTAACTCAGGTGTTGCAAATAACATTTTTTCAACTGAAGCTGCAAATCAATTAGGATTTGCTATTAATGAAAATGATAGTACATGGGGTCTCATTAATGACCTTGCCTCCAAAGATGTAAAGCTTATCATATCGGAAGAGCCTTTTGGTAATCTTGGATTTATGGAAACAAAGCTCTCTCAACAGAGAACTATCGGTGTATTTGCTAGTATATCTGGTACAGGAGTAATTTTTGCCATAATTTTAAGACCATGTGAAGATGAAAATGAAGACGGAGATTGTGATGATGAGCAAATAAAAATTATTAACAAACAGAATCAAAGCAAACATGAAAATCAACGATATTAAGATTAACGAATCTTTGAGTTTGCTTGAAGACTTTAATCCATCAGCAATAAGAGAATTAAAAAAATCATATCCGAGTCTA
>ENA-ORXT01007005-ORXT01007005.1-marine-metagenome-genome-assembly--contig:-NODE-7005-length-10240-cov-7.572174_pt1 | contig 10240 bp, 10 predicted proteins | sample MGYA00237868_ERZ511482 | MGnify/ENA metagenome assembly ERZ511482
GCCCGCTGCCGGGCGGGCGGCGCGGGGGGGGGGGCGGCCGCCAACAGCGCGGCGGCGGGTCGGCAGTCTCGGGAGGTCGGGCGCGATGGCACCCGCGGGGGGGCCCCCTCGCCGCCCCACGCCGGGGCGGCGGTCGCGCGCGGCCCCTCCCCCGGGGGAGGGGCCGCCCCGGGCCGCCGCGCCAACCGTCTGCCCGCGCGCGCCCGTGATCGTCACAAAAGTCGACACCCTGAACGGGAGCCACTCCCGTTCAGCCTCCCGTCCTTGAACAAGGTCCTGAACGGGAGCCGCTCCCGTCCAAGATCTGTTCAGGTGCTAGGCTCTGGTCTCGTGACCCCGGCAGTTTGGAGGCCACCACGGGCTTAAATCTGTCAGGACGGGCGTAGGTAAGGACCGATGGGACCGGCGAAAAGTCCATGGGCGCACATGTGCATTTATTCTTGGCCAATGCACATGGCCACACAGCCGCTGTACGGCGCGTCGTCTACTGTGTTCGAACGTCCGTCGTGCCGTCCTGCGCGACGTTTCTCATCTCGTGTCATATGCACTTTGTTGTGCGCATCGGTGGCAGTTCGACGCACCCGACACGGAGCGATGAAGTGCTTGTACGGCAGCAAGCAGAGCGACAGAAAACAAGAACCACGGTGGCGCCTCGTCCCTCCCTGGGCGTCGGTCGAGACTATGTCGCTATGTCGACATCTAGCATACTACAAGCATGAAAAGATAAACAACCAGAGTGTGGTCCCCGCGCACTCACGGGGGGTGGGGAGAGCGTGCTAAACCCCACGTGGACATTGACAGATCCGGCAGCACCAGGGACAGGAAACCGCAGATACTCAACGCCTGTGGGTTCACTCCACCTCCTCGTATGTCCCAGCCATGGCGTGAGCAACGGCCGCATGCGCGGCGGCCACTGCCGCCTGCTCCGGCCCGACCGAGTCCGCATGGAGGGACTCCTCACCGTTGGCACGGCCATCGACTGAGCCATTCACGACGGCGCCGGTGGTGTGCATGGCATCGTCGATAATAGGGGGGGCGGTAGGAGCAGGCGGCGTGTTGCCGGCGGCTGGGGTCGGCGCCGACAGCTCGCGGTACGACGGGTCGTCGCGACGTGGCTGCTCGCCGTCAGTCAGGCGCAGGCCATTGCACGTGCGGCCGCCTTGGCTCGCCAATAGATGGCGAACAGTGGCCAGCTCCTCAACCCATTCCGCGCGGTGCCCCCCGTTGAGTCCTGGCGTCGTGTCGATCGCGTCCTCGTCGTCCGACTCGCTGGCGGCGGCGCGCTTCTTCAGGCACGCCCTGATCTTCATGCTGACCAACGCGAAGTGCGCCGTCAGGCAGGCGATGACGTCCGCGCTGCCAACGGCACCGCCGGCCTCGGAGAAGAGATGCAGCACGCCCAGCAAGGAAAAGACGACGTGTAGCGCGCGAACCACCGCGGAGCGGTAGACCAGCTCGGTAATGAAGGCGTCGCTGAGGAGCAGGTCGGCCGCCTCCTCTGGCGCGAACACCACCTCGACCTTGGTGCGCGTGCCGCGGATGCGCCGAAGGGTGCCCAACCCCGCATGATCATTGACAAAAGTCGAAAACGCCGACACGGACTTGTTGCCGACGCGTTGATAAAAGTGCGATACCGCCCTGTGCAGGTAGCAGTACGCTAAGGTTGTGCTGCTGCTGAGCGGGACAACGGACTCGACGTGTGGCGCGTCGTCCGCCACCGCCGCGGCAGGCACGTGGCGACGGCGCTGCGGCAGGTTCCAGCGGCCCGAGAGCAGCTTGTCCGCCTCGCGGTCGCCGACATTGAAGTGCTCCGCCGTCTATTTCTGCATGAACACGTTCACGTCGGAGATGTCCACCCATACGTCGGCGGGGCCGCACGGGCGCCCGAACTTGTGCAGCAAAAACTCTACGACCTTGGGCTGTAGAAGGCGATGGGGAAGCAAGTCAAGAGGCGCACGAAAACCAAGCAAATGCGGAACAGTAGGGTGAGTGACCGAATGAAGAAGGAACCCAGGACGTCCGCGGCACCAGAACAAGTGCATTCCAGAGACAATCCCACTCGAAGTGCCTGTCAAAAAGCACCATACCTTCAGGTCAAGGACCCACTGGGCGTCCTGCTTCTCCGTGGCCACTGGCGCTTGAGCATTGTCCCCAGGTCCACGACCAGCCGTGCCTGCTGCACCACTCCCCCCCGTGTTACCAGTCGCACGTGGCAACCCCGTCGCTCCGTCAGTAATATTGTGAGACAACAGAGAAGTGACGTCGCCAGACATTGAGACCAGCGTCCGGCGTTGAAAAAGCAACGAGGACGTCAACCGGTCCGCAAGCACAGCAATGTCATCGACCTTCTTCGTCACCGCCCGCAGCTGGCTGTTCAGGATGGCTACCTCCTTGCGTTGGGTGGTGATTTCGCGGCGGACACCAGAAAAACCGATGCCTGTCGTGCGCACGATGTCGTTGACGTGCGCGACAGTGACGAGACCCGCCGATGAGGATGCGCCGACCGCTGCCGGTGACGACGCGCCGCCGGCGCGGGCGGGCGGTGTCGCGCCGCTGGCGACCGCCGACGTTCCGCGCGTACGCGGTGAAATGGCGCCTCTGGCAGGCAAGCGAGCGCATGTCCCGGTCAGCGAGCTGGCACGCGGCTGCTGCGACGCGCTGCCACCGACGACGGCACTGGCGCCCGATGCGACAGCCGCGCCGGCGCCAGCGGCGGCCCCACCAGCTCCCGGAGGCCCCCCGCGCCGAGTCAGTGACGAGCTGGGTGGCGAGCAGCTCGACGTGTTAGCGCCGCGTCCGCGTCGCTTCTTGTGCATTGGCAGCATCGAGAGGACCCCCGTCATGGGGTGCGGCGACTCCGGTCCAGGTGAGCCGTGCGGCGTGCGCTCCTCGCCGCCTGCGTCGTTCAGCTCCTCTTCGTCATCTTCATCGTCGACAGGACCGCGGCGTGCGAAGAAGCTTGCCGCGGCGACCCCCTGAGGAACAGCGGGACGGCGATGCGCGTGCGGGCCGCAGAACGGCGCGTACGCCGACGACCCGGCGTGTTGCTCGGCGACGGACAACGGGGTTTGGTGGACCGCCACGGATCCCACAGCAGCTGCGCTGCCACCGCCATTGCCGTAACGAGCTGCGGACACCGCTCCCGGCGCAGTTGCCAGCGACGAAAGACGTGCGGCGGCCGACGTCGCGGCTGATCCACCGCGGCCGCCATGATCATGAGGAGAAGACAGTCCCATGGCGGGGGCATGGGGACCCATGAGGTTCCCGACGAGCACACTCCCAGGCTGGGTGAATGTGCCTGCCGATGCAGACGCGTGCCCGCGGGGCCACGCGGCATGAGCTCTGCGCGCCGGCGGTGTCGAAGGAGCTGCGTGCACGTAGGGTGGCGGCGCGGCTGGACGGCCTTCAGCACCAGCGTGACGAGCCGCCGCTTCCGAAGCGTAGTGAAGTCCCGTCATGAACCTGACCGAACCCGCCTCGTCAGCCGCCGCGGCGTTTCCGCCTTCATTGTTGACGAACGCGAGCGGGACAGCCCGCACAAAACCGCCAAGTGCGACCATGGTGTCGAGGAAAGGCAGAAGCTGCTCGTAGAAGACGTGTTGTGGGAGGGGGAGAGAACCAGGTAGGGAGAGGCGTTCGGAAAGCAGCGAAGGCAGAGGCGAGATGTGGGAGCGGGTTGCGGGCGGTGATGTGGTGGTGAGTTGGGTCAGTTGCAAGACGGCGCAGAGCCGGCGCTCTTATACACAGTTGCCGGACCCGCGCCGGCGTGGTACTCGGCGCCTTGCGGCTCGTCTCAAGCAGGGCATGTCTCTACGGCCACCACGGAGCCGGCCCCTCCGTCACAGAAGGGGTCCACAACACACATGCAAAAGTGCGCCGGCCACACAAGTGACCGACGGAAGCAGGACACCGCGACATCTCCTCAGCGCCCGCGACACGGGGGGGGAGGGGGGGGGCGCACGCGTCACGGGGAGGCGGCGGGCACGACAGAATGGCGGCGTGGAGAGCAAGCAAGGCGGAGCGCGCCTCGCTCGCGCAATGCCACGAGCAGACACCGCCACCGGGTCGTCGTCGAAGACCGTCAAGGACGTAGGCGGATCCGTTGGCACGCGGGGACAACCAGACAGAACAAAAGCGTGACGGCCGGGGCGACGAAGCACAGCGACAGATTGCCAGACCGGCGCGGTCCGCGGATGGCCACAGAGGCGGTGGCGAGGCCGGAGAACGGGAAAGGCACGGGCGCGAAGAGTCGCAGGGCACGCGCGTTGCACGGGGCTGCCGATCCGTGCTGACGATTGCTCAGGACAGCGATCTGCTTCGTGTCCGAAACCCGCAAACGATGAGTTCGACTGGTGAGGACAATGAGCCTTGAGACCAATCACTTGTTTCATAACTAACTTCGTCGAATTGAGTTAGTAAGGGTGCTACATTGTGCCGGACGCTATATCATTGGCGAAGTTCCGCTGTCGAATTACATCAAACATCAGAAGCCCCCCTCAATCGAGAAAAGAATGAACGACTCATCATACATTGGTCAGAAGCCATTCTGGTGCATTGGTAAAAGCCGGCGTCCATTCATGACTTGGGCGACACGTGCACGCCTCTGAAACGAAATTTCGCCTGGGGCCGTGGCGCAGTCCTCCATCTGCCTCGCCGAAGATCGGTTGTTTGCCTTTGACAGAGCATCGTCGGCGACAACGGCACGCCCAGTACCTGGATCGGTTTTCCGACGATGCTGCAGCGAGTCTCCGCGTCGTCCCCACTTCGCTCGGCAAGGACGGGCCAGCTGCTTCTCCTCTTTGCCCCAACCAGGTCAGGCGCTCGGCTGCACCCCGCGCGTTGGCGGTAACGCCGCGAACGGTTGCTGGTAAGTGCGGGGTGATCGGCGGCGGCAGGCCCGGTTGAGGGTCAGAGGGACGGTCGACGACTGCCGCTGGTGAATCTAGTGCACGAGGCAACGGGGGCAGTCCGGCGCCGTAGCGCCACGGATATGACAGCACCAGGAGCGTGGTCGGTCGGGCGCCGCCAGGAGAGGGCCCGGCGTTCAGGGCCGGCGCCGTATCGGGTACCCTTACGCGACAACTGTCGCAGTGTGAGGTTGCGCTCTGTGTGATGCACGCTGCCGCCCGCCGCCTTTTCCTATTGGCACCCAGTGCGGCGACGACGGGGTGGTGTGTAGGGGCCATGTGGTCCGCTTGAGGGTTAGCCCAGTGAGGCGGCCACTGCATGCACTGACGCGGGTTCTGACGCCGCGCCGAAAGTACGGCGGGCCTGTTTATATGCCTGCATCTGCGTGCCGATTGTCACTTTTTCCAGGCGCGCACCAATCCTACGACGCCCCCATCACGACGTTCGCCGTGCACCTGCTGCCTTGCTGCTGCCTGCAGTGCTTGCTCTTCACTAGTTTGCCCCCACCCTCCCCGGTGCACGACGACGCCGAGGCAACTCCATGGCGCCGCCGCGGGCTGTGTCGGCCCGTTCCATCGCGTGCCCTTTTTGCTGCATGTCGTTTCGAAAGACCCCCAACTTGGCCCGCCATGTGCAGACGTCACACAAGAACGAGAGCCGCTGCGCCGCGGCGGCTGCGGCGGCGGCCGCCATCTCCCATTCGTTTGAGCACGGCTCCATGTCCGCCATGGCAAGCACGCCTGGACCGCCGCTTCTGGACGCTGACGCCACTACCGCTGACGCATCGCGCGCGGCCAGCGACGCGGCCCCGGACGCCGACGAGGTAAATGTCGAGGCCGCTGTGGGCTCCTCCGAGGCCCCACCTGGTCTGGAAGACGGCGTCTGGACGCAGGTCGTCAACGTCACGGCAGCGGTGGACCACTCTACGACTGGCAATTTTCTCACCGCCGACGACGGCGGCGTGTTGCCGAACCAGATGAACATCGGCGTGAACGCCTCCTTGGGGAATTCTCGCACTGGGGTCCCCGGCTCGGGTGGTCCCGGCGCAGCGATGCAGCCGCACGAGGCCGATGAACTTCACGACTTGCTCGTCGGCGAGTGGCTGTACGACACCGACGAGGAGGAGGATGGTGTCGGGACGGTCGACGACGGTAACTCGATCGGTGCGGCGGCGGTCGACTTGCTGGCCGCCCTGCCGCAGCACGTGTTCCTGTCCAGCACGGCGGCGCGCATCCGCGCATACTACCTGGCGTTCCCGGAGACGTCACAGTCGACTCCTGTGGTTCCGCTGTCGTGGGCGAGCCGCCCTTCCCGTTTTTGCTCGCCAGCGCTGCGTGGCGCCCTGCGCTTTGCGCTGACGGCAGGCGGCTGTGGTTTGACGGAACGCGACCACATTGCGTACGCGCAGTCGCTGTGCGTGGCTGAGAAGGAGGCAACGCGAGGCACCAACCTGGTTGGCCCTGTGTCGGCCGCCTTTCCTTCCGCGCACGGCTTCCTGACGGCGACGCGGCATGAGAAAAATCGTGTGCTCGCCACGCGCGGCTGGATGGAGGTTTCCATTGAGATTGGTGGGCGCTCTTTCGTGTACTACTACCGGGATATTCTCAAGGTTGCTCTGGACGCCCTCGCCGGCGCCGACAAGGTGTCTTTTGGTCGAGTGCCATCAGCGGGGGACAGCGTGGCGGCCAACGAGGTGGTCGGCGGTGAGTTCCGTGACGATCACGAGCGTCGCGGGACGCTCGACGCCGACCTTTACGTCAACGAGAGCAGTGACGTGCGGCGCATTCACGGCGCCGACGCGCGCGTCTTGGGGATCCAGATCCACGCGGACGAGGCGTTGGTGTCATGGAGCGGCGCGCACTACATGTTCCCTGTACGCGTGAAGATCACGAACGTGCTCGACAACGGCGGCCAGTGGCAGACCGTCGGGTACATCCAGCACATCTCCAAGGCAGTCGGGCGGACTGCAGGCGCCATGCTCGCTGTGAGTGACATGCGCAATGACCTGTTCCAGCGTTGCCTGGCAGTCTCTCTGCGTGCTTTTACCTGTGCGAGCGAGGAGGGCGCTACGTCTTACGTCGCTGGGCACGGATCTGTACTCCTTGTCCCGCGGGTGGTCGGCATTGTCGCTGACCAAGTCGAGGAGCGCAGTATGCTGGCGCTGATGGGCAACCGCTGTCGCTTTTTCTGCTCTCCGTGCATGGAGAACAAAGACGTGAGCGACGGCTTGCTCGGTGTGCGGGCGGTCGACCGCGACGTGGTCACCACCCTCGACGCGCAGCTGGCGGCTGCAGTTGTTCGCGCAGAGGACCCGCGTGCGAGCCGTCGCCGCACCCTCGGTCGGGAGCACAGCGCTCTGGCTTTTGCGCCCGCCCTGGGTGCCGTGCACGGTCTCGGCACCGCCCCATACAATCTCTATCGTGTGGTGTCTTTCGACCTTCTTCACGTGTGGAAGTTGGGAATTTTGCGCCTGCTGGCGCAGCGCCTCCCGGCTGTCATGCGCGCCCTGTGTGAGCGCACCGGCCAAGCGCGTCTCGGCTCCGTGCAAGACACCCTCGACGCATTGAATCTACGCGGCTTTGAGCTTGGCCGCAACTGCAAGGTGACCCCATCTGCACCAGGGTTCGTTGACACATTTCTGCTCGGGCGGGATTGGGGGAGGGCGGCGTGATGGGCGCGAGAGTAACACATGGCTCTGGGACAGTACTAACGCGTGCCAACGTCGCTCTGCGTTCCTGGTCACAACAATATTTTTGGCGTGCGTCTACATGTCAGCTGCTTCGTGCCGATGTCCGAGCCGCAGGCCACGATGACGGGTCGTAGCTGGCGGCATTTTAGCATCTTCTGGCCGTTCATGGTGGCCGGCCTCATCGGCCACCGAGACGTAGCCGCCGCCGCGAGCGCGACTGTTGATGGCACGCCGGCGGCGCCGACCGGGCGCATTCCCCGCGCACCAGCGTCGGCCCGCAGTGCGACCAGGGACGAGTCGAGTGGCGAGGACAGCGACGCGAGCACTGCGTCTCTCTGCGGCTTGGTGGGCGGCGCCACCAGTGACGGCGACGACGGCTGGCGCCCGGTCTCGGATGATGACTTGGCCGTTTCTGAGCAGCCGGGTGGCGCGTTGCCGGACGGCCGCCTTGCCTTTTCCAGTGCCTACGTCGAGCACTTTGACGGCAAGCCCCTGCATGACGCCTACCTCGAGATGTTCTGCCAGGCGGCGCGTGTTGGGGGAATGCTCTTCGGCAATAACTTGGCTGACCCCAACGTCATCACTGAAGCGGCCGTGAGCGATATCGACGAGGCGGCCAAAGTGCTGGGCGTCGACTTCATCCAAACTCTTTATGGCTATGTCAACACTACAAAGCTACACCGCCTGGTGCAACACCTGGGCGATGAGCTGCGTAACCGCGGCAACCTCTGGGAGGGCGACACGTCCGTGAACGAGAAGCTGCATGGAAGCTGCAAACGCATGTTCAAAAGAAGCAACAAGCGAGGGCCAGGTGTCGCTCTGCAAATGATGCGTTGCGAAGAGGCACAGTCGGCGGTCATCCGGGAGCTGTGTGAGGCGGACGAGGACGTATCGGCCTCGGTACCTGGCGGGCGATATGCTGCACGCCGACAGGACGACGAGCGAGCCGCCGCCGTTGCCCCCGCCGGCGCCGGTAGCGGGTCCACCGGTGCCGTGGGCGATGGGGCGCTGGAGGGGGCGACGGGTAGAGACGGGGCGGCCAGCGCCGGCGGGCGCAACTCGGTCCAAGGCCAGCCGATGCAGACTTGGCAGCTGTCAATCACTTGCCGCGCTCAACGGGTGGCCGTCGGTGACCTCCGTCGCGTCCCGGCGCTGGCCAACCTTGACGCCGTGCTCGGCATGGCCGACGACGGCTACGTCACGCAGCACCGCACGGTGCGCATAATGGCGCGTTTTGAGTGGAGCGCGCCGTCGGCGCTGCAGAACCTGCGTGCCGCGGACAGTTTTTTCGGCAAGGCCTGGTACTCATTCATCCGCTACGAGGACATTGGCGGCGGGTTGTGCTGGGGCCGCATGCGCCTCGTCTTGCGCTCTATGGACGGCAAGCCCCGTAGTTGCGTCGTCGTCCAGCGCATGCGCCGTGCTTCGAGCCGGCCGGGATGCGTCCTGACTAGCTACGGGTGCGTGCGCTTGGCTTGGGACTTTGAGAATGACGGCGCTACTCACCCCGCTCTGGAGCTCGTGAGTGCGGACCGCATCCTGCGAGCCGAGGACGTCCAGGTCGATTGGTACGACCTGGGTGACGGTCTCGGACTGCGCGCCACGCCAAGCAACAAAACCAACTCGACGGCAGAGCGGCGCTTGGCGCGCTACTTCACGAACGTCTTTTACCCGTGGACCACCCGTGACCAGCAGCCAGGCCTGTAGCTCGATACATTGCGTTATGGGTGGGCGGTGTGGCGCGCGTAGTCATGGTGAGTGTTCCTCCTGTCCCTGTTTCCTTTGTTTCTCCATCCGCTTCCGTAACCTGCTTCTAGGTCATGATTAGCGTGCGTCTGTGCTGTATGAGAAAAATGGTCGTCGCGTCAGATGTTATGCTCACTTCATCGTGGCACCCCTCCTGTCACCAACTCGACCAGAGCCCCGCGTCGTTCTGCCGCGCGGCACCTTTGGTTGCGTCACGCAGTGGGCAAAAGACGACCATGGAGCGGCTTGCCAAACCCAGCACGGGCTTGCACTCGCGAAGATAAAACAACAGGCGTACCTGCAGCGGCTTCGCGCCTGTTGTGTCTCTTCTCGACGCGGTCACGGCAGGCCAAGGAGTCCAGGCCACGCTGGGGACTCTGCGTCTCAAGTGATCAATGCCTGGTGGCAAAAGCCGCCTGTGGCCGCAATTTCCAGGCGGGTCGTCCCGTTCCATCTGTTCCCGAGGTGAATAGAAGCGAGATCGACGTGATTGTACCACTTAGCTCTCCCATTGGCCGACCTTAGGTTTTCGCTAATATGCGATATCGAGACAGGTAGAGTCCTGCGAGGGTCACGGACCAGAGGCTTGCAGGATTCTACTGAACGGGACTCCCGTTCAGCCTCCCGTCCAGGTTGCAAGCTTTCTGACGATGGCGGTGGGGGTGGGAGTGCGCCGCGCACGCGCGGGATAGGGGGTGCCCCTGCACGGGCCGCGTGGGGTCTCTCGCGCGCGTCCGTCCCTGCGGCGGGGGCGGCGCGCGTCCCCTTTGCTGGTGCGCTCTTTGGTGGGAGCCCCGTTGCCCCGCCGTCGCGTGCGGGTGCCCGGGCCGACGGCCGCGCGGCCGGCCGCGCCCGCCGGCGCCCCGTGCGCGGCACCTCACCTCCCGACGGGCCCGT
>ENA-ORXT01007008-ORXT01007008.1-marine-metagenome-genome-assembly--contig:-NODE-7008-length-10239-cov-3.309191_pt1 | contig 10239 bp, 3 predicted proteins | sample MGYA00237868_ERZ511482 | MGnify/ENA metagenome assembly ERZ511482
CGCCTGAAAACTATACTGGTTTCAACTTAGTTTGGAGTGATGAGTTTGGCGGTAATACACTTGATCCTGCTTTTTATACGCACGAGATTGGTGCTGGCGGTTGGGGAAATCAAGAATCGCAATATTATACCGATAGAGCAGAAAATTCCTATTTATCAGATGGAAATTTGGTCATAGAAGCCCGTAAAGAAAATTTTAATGGAAGCAACTATACTTCTGCTAGAATCATTACGCAAAGTAAAAAAATCTTTGCTTTTGGACGTATAGACATTCGTGCCATTCTTCCAGAAGGTCAAGGCATTTGGCCTGCATTATGGATGTTGGGTGAAGATTTTGGGACCATTGGCTGGCCGGCTTGTGGCGAATTAGACATCATGGAACTTTTGGGGCACGAGCCTGGAACTGTTCACGGTACTGCGCACTGGGGTCCTCAAGGTCAATCTTTCAGTACCTTTAAAGGAAATGAATACTCCTTAAATGGTGGCGAAAAATTCTCTGATGAATACCATGTATTTTCTCTTATTTGGGAACCCAATTCTGTCAGATGGCTGGTTGATGACGTTCAATACCACAGCATTACCACTGCTGATGTAAATGGCACTCCTTATCCATTCAATGATGAGTTTTTCTTCATTTTCAATATTGCAGTTGGTGGGCAATGGCCTGGATATCCAGATGCGAGCACTCAATTCCCTCAAAGGATGTTTATCGACTATGTAAGGGTTTTCCAAGAGAACTAATATTCTATTCATAGTTGATAGTTGATAGTTGATGGATGATAGTTGATATAAATTCATAATCCATCAACTATCATTCATCAACTATCAACTATTTCATCACCTTATATTTCACTATTTGACAGCTATAAAAGTCGTCAATCTAGCCCAACCTATACCAAAAAACAGGTTCTTCTCTATAAGAAATGAGCCACAAATTAGTTAAAATGAAAAAACTATTTATCGCTCTTAGTAGTGTTCTTTTTATAGCCCTATTTACCATGTGTGCCTCAAGTAAAAAAAATGTAGGTGATATGACCAAAATAGATCAAGAAACAAAAGAAGCTTCGGTTTACAGCCCAGCAAAAACAGATGCCATTTCCCAAAAAGTAGAAGATTTATTATCCAAAATGACCTTACAGGAAAAAATTGGGCAGATGAATCAATACACTGGATTCTATGATCCGACTGGACCTGCGCCTGATGGTGGTTATCAAAAAGACCGTTACGAACATGTTAAAACAGGAATGGTTGGTTCTATGTTGAATGTCCGTGGTGCCGATCAGGTTAGAGAAATGCAAGAATTGGCGGTTGAAAATTCTCGCTTGGGCATTCCATTAATCTTTGGGTTTGACGTCATTCACGGCTTTAAAACCACTGCGCCCATTCCATTAGCAGAAGCAGCAAGTTGGGATATGGAGGCTATTGAAAAAGCAGCTAAAGTTGGCGCTGTTGAAGCGGCAGCGGCTGGTCTTAATTGGACCTTTGCCCCTATGGTCGATATTTCGAGAGACGCCCGTTGGGGTCGAGTGATGGAAGGAGCTGGTGAAGATCCTTATTTGGGTTGTAAAATTGCAGAAGCAAGGGTCAAAGGATTTCAGGGAGACGATATTGGTGCCGACAATACCATTGTGGCTTGTGCCAAGCATTTTGCAGGTTATGGTTTTGCCGAATCGGGCAAAGACTACAATACCGCAGATGTAGGAACGTCAACTTTATACAACGTCATTCTGCCTCCTTTTAAAGCAGCGGTCGATGCTGGTGTAAGAACCTTTATGAATTCGTTTAACGAACTCAATGGCATTCCTGCAACAGGCGACAAATTTTTACAAAGAGACATTCTTAAAGGAGAATGGGGCTTCGATGGAATGATGGTTTCTGATTGGGGTTCTATTAGTGAAATGATGAACCACGGTTTTGCGGCTGACGGCAAACATGCAGCTGAGTTGGCGGCAAATGCCGGTTCAGATATGGATATGGAATCTCATTTGTACATCAAGCATTTAGAGGATTTGGTAACAACAGGAAAAGTAGAGGAAGCATTAATTGACGATGCAGTAAGAAGAATTTTAACCGTAAAATTTGAGTTGGGACTATTTGACGATCCATACAAATATTGTAATGCCGAAAGAGAAAAAGAACGTACGTTCAATGATGCAAATATGGCAGATGTTTTAGATATGGCTAAGAAGTCTATGGTTTTATTAAAAAATGAGAACAACTTATTGCCATTGACTAAAGAGGGTAAAAAGATGGTGCTCATCGGTGCGTTGGCTGACGACAAAACAAGTCCTTTGGGCAACTGGCGTTTGGCAGCAGATGAAAACACGGCGGTCTCTGTTTTAGAAGGCTTAAAAAACTATGAGAGCGATAACGAATGGGTTTATTCCAGAGGAGTAGAATTGGTCAAAGAATCGGCTCCTTTCCATGCACATACAGTTGTCAATACAACCAATAAAGCTGGTATAGCGGAAGCGGTTGCGGCGGCAAAATCTGCGGAAGTAGTGGTGATGGTTTTGGGAGAACACGGAATGCAGTCGGGAGAAGGGAGAAGTCGTGCAAATATAGATTTGCCTGGTTTGCAACAAGAGATGTTGGAAGCTGTTTATGAAGTTAATAAAAACATTGTGTTGGTCTTAATGAATGGTCGTCCTTTGGCATTGCCTTGGGCTGATGAAAACATTCCTGCTATTTTGGAGGCTTGGCATTTGGGTTCTCAAAGTGGAAACGCCATTGCTGAAGTATTGTATGGCGATTACAATCCAAGTGGAAAATTACCAATGACTTTCCCTAGACATGTTGGGCAAGTGCCAATCTATTACAACTACAAAAACTCTGGTCGCCCAGGTCCAAAAAACGAAGTATTCTGGTCGCATTACACCGACGAAAGCAATGCGCCCCTCTACCCTTTTGGACACGGTTTGAGTTATACCAATTTTGACTATTCGGCTTTAACAGTACAAGCAAATAAAGCAGCTAAAACAGTTAGTGTATCTGTTACTGTTAAAAATACAGGGAAAGTAGCGGGCGAAGAAGTGGTTCAACTCTACATTAGAGACAAAGTGGGCAGCGTTACTCGTCCTGTTAAAGAGTTGAAAGGCTTTGATAAAATTAATTTGGCTGCTGGAGCTGCTAAGACCGTAGCATTTACACTAACCGAAAAAGAACTTGGTTACTTCAACAATCAAGGAAAGTTCATCGTAGAAGAAGGCGATTTCGACTTAATGATTGGCGGCAGTTCTGCTAAAGGATTGACGGAAACGTTTACATTGTAACTAGAAACGTCAAAAAAACCCAATGAAAAAACTACTATTTTTAATCATTTTCACCTTTATAAGCTTTACACAAGTCAAGGCACAGCATTTTTTAAGCACAAGCGGAACAGCAATCGTCAACGAACTGGGAGACACCATTATTCTAAGAGGAATGGGCTTAGGTGGTTGGATGGTTCAAGAAGGTTATATGCTGCAAACGTCTGATTTTGCTGGTCCACAACACGAAATAAAACAAATAATTACAGAGGTGATTGGTGAAGCCAATACAGAAATATTCTACGATGCTTGGCTTGCCAATCATTGTCGTAAAATTGATATTGATTCGCTAAAAGCGTGGGGCTTTAATTCGGTGCGTTTACCGATGCATTATAATTTGTACACCCTTCCAATCGAGGAAGAACCTATTTCTGGTCAAAACACTTGGTTGGAGAAGGGATTTATCCTAACAGACAGCTTAATCTCATGGTGTGCCGCCAATGAAATGTATGTTGTCTTGGATTTGCACGCTGCGCCTGGAGGACAAGGATATGCACAGGAAATTTCGGATTATGATCCTACGAAGCCTTCGCTTTGGGAGAGTAGTGAAAACAAAACCAAGGCAGCGGCTCTTTGGAAACGCTTGGCAGAAAGATATGTCGGAAACCAATGGATTGCTGGCTATGATTTACTCAACGAACCCAATTGGGATTTGCCAGGTGGAACGGCTTTACGTGCATTTTATTTAGAGGTAACTGACAGCATACGTTCTGTAGATCAGGATCATATATTATTTATTGAAGGCAACTGGTTTGCCAATGATTTTACGGGCTTAACACCTCCTTGGGACGATCAATTTGTCTACAGCCCACACAAATATTGGTCATACAATACGGAGAACGATTTGGATTGGATTACGCCTTTAAGAGACGCCCACAACGTTCCTATTTATTTTGGTGAAAGTGGTGAAAATTCCAATGTCTGGTTCAAAGATGCCATCAATTTAATGGAATCCAATGGGATGGGTTGGGCTTGGTGGCCAATGAAAAAAGTAGAATCCATTGCAGGTCCACTTTCTGTGACCAAAACATCAGGCTATCAAGCACTCCTAAATTATTGGGACGGCAATGGCTCTGCTCCCAGTCAACAAGAAGCCACCAATACTTTAATGCAGTTGACTGAAAACTTGAAAATTGAAAATTGTTTTTACCAAAAAGATGTACCAGATGCCATGATTCGTCAAGTAGCTACGGATGAAACCAAACCCTATTCTCCGAACAACATTCCTGGAGTCATTTATGCTGCGGAATATGATTTGGGACGTGTTGGTGAGGCTTACTTGGACAACGACTTGGCTACCTATCATGTCAATACTGGAATTTTTACTGCTTGGAACAACGGTTGGCAGTTTAGGAACGATGGAGTAGATATAGAAGAATGTGAAGACAACATCAATACCAATGGATTTAATGTGGGTTGGATCAACGAAGGAGAATGGATGCAATATACCATTGACGTGCAAGAAAGTGGGGTTTATGAAATTCAAATGAGGTTGGCTACTCCTGGTTCAACTGGTCGCTTCCACTATACTATTGATGGCAGCGATTTGACAACCTTACGCTACGTTCCCAATTCGGGTGGTTATCAAGACTGGCAAACGCTTACGGTACCCAATGTGGTATTGACTCCTGATAATAAAACGTTGCGTTTTTATTCAGATGGCAGCGACTATAATTTCAGCAGCTTTGAATTTGTAAAAGTCGGAGAATTATCAAGTATTGAAACCGACTTCTTAACAGGTATTACCCAAGATCTTAATACCATTCAAATGAACATCAACAAGCCTTTGGAGCTTGTGGATATTGAGTCAATAGCCGATTTTCAAGTAGTCGTTAACAATCAAATAGTGCCCATTAACCAAGTAAGCATTGATGCTGAAAACACTCGTATTGTTTCAATTGATATTGATGTTGATTTGATCAGTACAGATGTCATAAAGGTCTCTTATTTTGGTAATCAATTGACTGGAACAGATGGTTTGCCTTTGAATACTTTTAACATAAAAGAGGTTCTTAACAATCTACGAACCATCCATATTTTACCTACCTTAATGGAAGCCGAAACATTCTTCCGACAAGCTGGGGTTGGTCTCGAAAATACCAATGATACCAATGGTGGTAAAAATGTAGGAGATTTGGATCAAGGAGATTATATGGATTACATCATAAAGGTTCCATTTACAACCGAATACTTAATGGAATTTAGAACCGCTTCGGAATCGGAAACAGGTGCTTTTGTTGTACAATTCGTAAACGATGAAGGCTTTGCAACCGACTTAAAAACCGTAGAATTTAACTCAACAGGTAGTTGGCAAAGTTGGGAAACGACTTCTGAAAGTCTCGTTTTACCAGCAGGAACGCATCAATTACGCCTCAGAGTTGACCAAGGTAATTTCAAATTTAATTGGTTAAACTTTAGTTATTTGACCGCTATTCCAAGTGTTGAGTTCATTGAAAACTTTAATTTATATCCCAACCCAACCAATGGGTCTTTAAACATCAACAGTACGCTCAAAAACCAACAAGAGGTTCAGTTGGCTGTTTACAATGTTTTGGGTCAAAAAATGTGGACCAAACAACTCGACAAAACCAATTTTATCAACGAACGTTTGGATATCAATGATTTTCCTTCGGGTCAATACCTTGTTGTTTTACAATTAGAAAATGGCTTGATACATTCAGAAAGGATTTTAAAAAAATAAGTTGTTTTTGATAAAACTATTAAAGCGATGTTGGAGAAATAAATCACCAACATCGCTTTTTTTATTTACTTTATTTAGAGACCATACTACTCCCAAATTTAATTTATAAGTACGCACTCAATCCATGTCAAAAGTAATCAAATAAAAAAAGATACGTCAAAAGGAAAACTTGCTTAAACTAGAAAACATATCGGGCTTTACTAAAAAGCTATTATTTGACAGAGTGACACCGTTTAAAGTAAGAGGAGAAATTGAAGAGTCAAATGTCAAGCATTATAACTCAACATACTATATTTCTACACAACATATATATAAGAAAAATTGAAAACTGGGCAATGAAACATTGGCTCATTGAACATTTATCCACTGAAAAAAGGTATCTTTGCAGGCGAATTTAAGTAAAATCAATTATACAACATGATTACAGTTTCTGAAGTAGGCCTACAATATGGTAAACGCATTCTTTTTGATGAAGTAAACCTAAAATTTAACAATGGTAATTGTTATGGGGTTATTGGAGCAAATGGTGCTGGTAAATCTACTTTTCTAAAAATTCTTTCTGGTGAAATTCCAGCGATGCGTGGTAGTGTGAGTATTGAGCCTGGAAAACGAATGGCGGTGCTTAAGCAAAATCACCAAGAATTTGATGAGTTTACGGTCATCAATACCGTTATTATGGGTCATAAGGAAATGTATGAACTCATGGTTAAAAAGAATGCCATTTATGAAAACCCCGATGCGACGGAAGAGGAAGGAATGCGTGCTGCTGAAATGGAGAATGAGTTTGGTGAAATGGGTGGCTGGACTGCCGATAGTGATGCCGCTCAGCTATTGAGTAACTTAGGAGTAACAGAAGAACTCCACTATCAAACAGTTAGCTCGTTAACGGGTACAGATAAGGTAAAAGTCTTATTGGCGCAAGCATTGTTTGGCGAACCCGACATTCTATTACTCGATGAGCCGACCAATGATTTGGATGCAGTAACCATTGCCTGGTTGGCGGATTTCTTAGCGGATTTTAAAAACTTAGTTATTGTCGTTTCGCACGATCGTTATTTCTTAGATATGGTGTGTACACACGTCGCCGATATTGATTACAACAGCATTAAAATCTTTACGGGTAACTACACTTTCTGGTATGAAACCAGTCAATTGATGTCAAGACAACAGGCCAATAAAAACAAAAAAACGGATGCCAAACGTTCTGAATTGATAGAGTTCATTCAGCGCTTTAGTGCCAATGCTTCTAAATCTCGACAGGCAACCAGTCGTAAGAAAGCTTTGGAAAAATTGAACTTGGATGAAATTCGTCCTTCTACTAGAAAATACCCTTTCATTCATTTTAAGCCTGAAAGAAAACCAGGTGATCAAATTTTGAAAGTAGATGGGTTGAGTAAAAAAGATGAGAACGGCGATGTCTTGTTCTCTAACATAGATTTTACCATGAACCGTGATGAAAAAATCGGGTTGGTTTGTAAGAATCCCAACGCCATTACTGCCTTTTTGAATATTTTGGCTGGTGCCGACAAACAAGATGCTGGAACCATTGAGTGGGGACAAACGATTACGGTCGATTATTTACCAAATGAAAATGAGCAGTATTTTTCTGGAGCCAACGACCAAAATCTTATTGATTGGTTGAGACAGTTTTCGGAAAACAAAGAAGAACCATTTATTCGTGGTTTCTTGGGTAGAATGTTGTTCTCTGGTGAAGAAGTTTATAAGTTCTCTAGTGTGCTTTCTGGAGGAGAAAAAGTGCGTTGTATGTTGTCTAAAGTAATGCTGGCACATCCAAACTTCTTGTTGCTAGATGAACCAACCAATCACTTGGATTTGGAATCTATTACGGTATTAAACGATGCGATGATGGAATTTGAAGGCAATATGATCTTTACTTCTCATGACCACCACATTATGAATTCTGTAAGTAATAGAATCATAGAGTTGACGCCTAATGGTGTGATTGACAGCTTGATGTCTTATGATGAATACATCGTTTCTGATAAAGCAAACAACCAAAGAGAAGAATTATATAAAGGCGTTACGGCTTAATATTATCTTCCATTTTTGAGATATTTAGAAACAATATTCGTATTGTTTTATTAAAAATAAAAAGGCTCTTTTGGATTCAGTTTGAATCTAAAAGAGCCTTTACTTTTAGGGCTTGTTTGGACTTTTAAGTATTATACCTCTTCTGTTTTATTATAAAACACCATTTTACCATCAATAACATCAAAGGTTAGTGCTTTGGACTTATCAATGGTGTTTCCAATAATTTGCTTCGACAAAGCATTCACCACTTCCTTCTGTATAACCCTTTTTAGCGGTCTTGCCCCAAACTGAGGATCGTAGCCTATTTCAGCTAAGTAAGCAATCGCTTCTGCTGTATAAGACAATTCTATTCCTTGCTCCGTTAAACGATTCGCTAAGATTGCCAACTGGTTCTTTACGATTCCTTTTAATTCAGAACGATTGATGGGCTTAAACATAATGAGTTCGTCAATTCTATTCAAGAATTCTGGGCGGACAATTTTCTGAATCATGCCAAGTAACTCAATTCTAGTACTCTCGGTTGTTGCGTACAAATCTTCATCTGAAATATTGGCAAAGTTCTGAAGAATCAAATCGGAACCAATATTGGAAGTCATAATGATGATGGTGTTCTTAAAATTCACCGTCCTACCCTTGTTATCGGTCAAACGACCATCGTCCAATACTTGTAACAATAAGTTGAAGGTATCTGGATGTGCCTTCTCAATTTCATCGAACAACACCACACTGTAGGGTCTTCTTCTGACCGCTTCCGTCAACTGTCCACCTTCATCGTATCCCACATAACCTGGAGCAGCACCAATCAATCTAGAGACAGAATGACGTTCTTGATATTCCGACATATCAATACGTACCAAAGCGTTTTCATCGTTGAATAAAAAGCTTGCCAAGGCTTTAGCCAACTCTGTTTTTCCGACTCCCGTTGGACCCATAAAAATAAAAGAACCTATTGGTCTGTTGGGGTCTTGCAATCCTGCTTTACTTCTACGAATGGCATCCGATACCGCAACGATTGCCTCCCCTTGCCCTATTACCCTTTTGTGTAACTCATCTTCCAATTTGAGTAATTTCTGACGCTCACCCTCTAACATTTTCTGAACAGGAATACCCGTCCATTTACTAATGATTTCGGCTATGTCTTCAGCAAAAACTTCCTCTTTTAACAAGCGCTTCGACTCTTCGAGTTCGCCCAATTCTTTTTCAAGTGCTTCTAATTTTTCCTCTGCCTCTTGAATTTTACCATAGCGAATTTCGGCAACCTTTCCATAATCTCCTTCCCGCTCAAAAAGCTCCGCTTGGAATTTTAGCTCTTCTATTTCTTTCTTGATATTCTGAACACCATCAACCCGATCTTTCTCTGATTTCCATTTTACCAAAAAACTTTCCCGCTCCTCTTTTAAATTTGCAATTTGGTCCGATAATTCTACAACTTTAGCCTCATCGTTTTCTCGCTTAATGGCTTCCCTAGCAATTTCCAACTGACGAACCTTTCGATTAATTTCATCGAGTTCTACAGGAACAGAATTCATTTCCAACCGAAGTTTTGCTGCCGACTCATCAATCAAGTCAATGGCTTTGTCTGGTAAAAAACGGTCTGTAATATAGCGATTCGACAATTCTACAGCAGCAATGACCGCCTCATCTTTTATCTTAACTTTATGGTGTGTTTCGTATCGCTCTTTTAATCCCCGCAGAATAGAAATGGTATCTTCTACGGAGGGCTGTTTGACATATACCTGTTGGAAACGTCTTTCTAGAGCAGGGTCTTTTTCAATATTCTTGCGATATTCATCTAGGGTAGTTGCTCCAATACAGCGCAATTCACCTCGCGCTAACATCGGCTTGAGCAGGTTGCCAGCATCCATTGAGCCTGAACCTTCTTTTGCCCCTGCACCCACTACCGTATGCACTTCATCGATAAAGAGGACAATCTGTCCGCTAGATTCGGTAACTTCTTTTAGTACTGCTCGTAAACGCTCCTCAAACTCTCCGCGATACTTTGCCCCAGCGATTAGGCTACCCATGTCCAGGGAGATCAACTGTCGATCCTTGAGAGATTCAGGCACATCACCATTAATAATCCTTTGAGCTAATCCTTCAGCGATCGCCGTTTTGCCAACACCAGGTTCCCCAATTAAGACGGGATTGTTTTTTTGCCGACGAGAAAGCACCTGAATTA
>ENA-ORXT01007011-ORXT01007011.1-marine-metagenome-genome-assembly--contig:-NODE-7011-length-10237-cov-5.464370_pt1 | contig 10237 bp, 12 predicted proteins | sample MGYA00237868_ERZ511482 | MGnify/ENA metagenome assembly ERZ511482
GCTTCATGCGCACGGCTATAGTGTAATCCGAAGAAAGTACAGTAAAAACAGCCTTGTGTGGCTACTTCGATCTAGAGAAGGTGAGGTTGTTTCAATCCCTACACCAGAGGACCGAACGGCGGAGCAGAGGGCAGAAATATTGGCCGAATTTAAAGCGACGAATTTGCTTTAGCAGGCCCGTTTCTCGATATCGCTCTCTGGCACCATGGCCCACGGGTACGAGCGTTTCTCGTCACCCGTGCGCTCAATCTCTAGCACCCTTACATTCTTCCCCGAAAGAGAGTGCATTTCTTCGATAACCCCTGGCACTGCCGCAAGCAGAGCATCAAGGTCTTCATGCGCTACCAGCAACCCCGGAACCTCCTTCGAGGTCGCATAGAGAAGCCCTGCATCGCCTTCTTTCACGTCGATATTTACGATTTTAGTCGCCATAAGACGCACTCCCGCTTTGAGCCGCCGCCAAAGGGGGCGGCAGGGCTTACATAGGACTCAGTATTTAACAATCCTATCCACTGACACAAAAAGTGTCGAGAGTGTTTCGTGGGGTGGGGCTACCGCCGCACCCCATACACCAACGCCCCATCTATCAGGGCCGCACCATCCGCCAAGAATCCCCGTCTCGCTCTACACGCCCCATGCTTTCCAGCTTCGCCAGCGCATTGCGTACACCGCGCTCCACTGCCTTCCTGACGCTCAGAGAGTCAGCTTCAAGCCCCTTTAACGCAATGGCCTGACCGACGATCTTATCGACCGTTACGGGGCGCAAGCGTATCTCGGCATAGATCAACCGCTGTATCTCGGAACGCTCAAACCGCCGCTTGTAGGGACGGATGGCCTGGGGCGTTTCGGTCACGCCGAATATCAGCAACGCCCCGTCGATGGTCGCAAGATCGCGGTGCAGGTCGGAAAGTTCTCGCCCGCTCTGCACAATCGCTTGCGCTATCTCCCCGCGCTTCCGGCGCAATCCGCTTATCGTGTGATCGTATTCCATGCCCGAAACACTAGCGGATTCAACGGGATTTCGGTATCAGATGCTTGGTGCGCTTGCTACGCAATGCCGCAATTTCAAGGGCAATGGGTTCATTGCCCGACTCGGAAATTGCGACAAAACAATAAGATAGAGCGTCCTGAATGATCCTTATATCATTCAGGACGCTCTAGTGTTCTCCACCTGACATAAGATTCCCATCTGCGTCATGACGTGTCATGATGTGCCATGAGACGCGATGATATCTGCCTTTACCTGAGCCCCGGCGACCGCGCTGAGCTGCAGGTTCTCGTCAAGAACCGCAATACTCCACGCAAACTGGTCTGGCGCGCCGAGATTATTCTGGCGACGGCGGACGGGCACGGCACAGTCGAGATCATGCGGCGGGCGCAAACCTCGAAACCGACGGTATGGCGCTGGCAGGAGCGCTATCTCGACGAAGGCGTCGCGGGCCTCAAGCGTGACAAGACGCGGCCATCGCGCGTGCCGCCCTTGCCGCGTGAGACGCGCCTCAAGGTGATCGCCAAGACGGTGCAGGAGACCCCGCCCAATGCCACCCATTGGAGCCGCAGTCTCATGGCCGAGGCCGTTGGCATCTCACCGTCGAGCGTCGGCCGCATCTGGGCGGACGCGGGGCTGAAGCCCCATCTCACGAAGCAGTTCAAAGTTTCGAACGATCCGATGTTCGAGGAGAAAGTTGCAGATATCGTCGGGCTTTACCTCGATCCGCCAGAGCGGGCCGTCGTGCTTTGCGTAGACGAAAAATCGCAGATACAGGCGCTGGACCGTACCCAGCCGGGCTTGCCACTGAAAAAAGGTCGCGCCCAGACGATGACCCACGATTACAAGCGCCACGGCACGACGACGCTGTTCGCGGCGCTCGACGTGAAGTCCGGGATGGTGATCGGTGATTGCATGCCGCGCCATCGTGCCAAGGAGTTTCTGAAATTCCTGCGCCAGATCGACCGCGCCGTGACAGCTGATCGCGAGGTGCATCTGGTCCTCGACAACTACGCCACCCACAAAACGCCCGAGGTGAAAGCATGGCTGGAAAAACACTCCCGCTTCAAGCTGCACTTCACGCCCACCAGCGCGTCCTGGCTGAACCTGGTCGAACGGTTCTTCGCGGAAATCACCTCGCGGCGTATCCGCAGGGGGAGCTATTCCAGCGTCGATGATCTGGAGGCGGCCATCTACGACTACCTGCTAAAGCACAACGCAAAGCCCAAACCCTTCGTCTGGTGCAAAACCGCAGACGACATTCTTGAACGCGAACGACGCGCCCTGAACGCACTCGATGAAATCAGGGGAAACAGGTAAGAGCCGTCAGACTCGGAACACTAGGGCCTGTGGACATTCAGGATTCCCAAAGTCGTTGAATTTTGATTCAAGCTCCCAAAACGGAGGCTTGAATGGACGAAGAGCGGTTTGTGATTTCGGACGAGAGTTGGATACGACTTGAGCCACTGTTGCCGGGCAAGGACGGTGACAGTGGGACCACGGGAAAAGACAATCGGCTTTTTCTGGAGGCAGTTCTCTGGAGAATACGTACGGGCCTTCCATGGCGCGACTTGCCAAGGGAGTTTGGGCACTGGAACAGCACGTTCCGCCGCTTTCGCCGGTGGGCAAAGAATGGCGTATTCGAGCGTGTTTTCAAAGAGATCAGCGGTGATCCGGATTTCGAGTACGCCATGATCGACGGCACGATCGTCCAGACTCATCAGAAGGCAGCTGGCGCAAAAGGGGGACTCAAAATCAGGCCATCGGACGCTCGCGAGGCGGTTTGACGACGAAGATCGTGGCACTGGTCGATGCCTTGGGAAATCTCGCCGATTTCCTTCTCCTGCCCGGTCAGGCCCACGACATGAAGGGCGTCGCACCGCTGATTGAGGGCGTCTCGTTCGGGGCGCTTCTGGCTGACAAGGCTTTTGATGCTGATTGGCTGTTGAAGGAACTCGATGAACGGGGCGCCGCGGCGGTAATTCCGCCAAAGGCAAACCGGAAAAAACAGCGCGAGTATGACAAGGATGCCTACAGATGGCGGCATCTGATCGAAAACTACTTCGCAAAAATCAAGGAATTCAGAGGAATAGCCACGAGGTACGAGAAAACCTCATGCAGCTACGCCGCCAACTGGCATCTCACCGCAACCATCATCGCCCTTCGGTGAATGTCCACAGGCCCTAGTATTTATCTCATGATCCCATTTATTTCGCCGATTTTCATAAATTTCACGTGTGCTTCAGGTACCTATATCTTGTTCGTAATATTTTGCCCACCAAATTGATTATTATGATCTACGTTCGACACGCTATTGTATTATTTTAAAATCAGATCTCATGTATATGTATTTATTTACAATACCAAAATTAACTCCCACCCCGCGGATAGAATCGATGTTGCCGTTCAACCCGACCGCCAAAGAATAGCGTTTGAAAATCCGATAAAACCGCTGCCGGATCAGCGGTCCACCGGTGTTGCGCCCCGTTTTGACAACTTGAAACAGCGTCGCTTCCCGCCCCTACCCACAGGGCAATCGTGTTTGGAACAGCTTTCGTTGGGAAAATCCCAAATGCGATTGCCCTGCCCTACCTGAAGAAACTCCTCATCTTCAGATGCCGAGTTCGATAATATCGATCAACGTTTCGTCGGTCCCTCTGTCAACCATACCCAAGAAATGCTTTTACTAAGTGCATTTTGATGCATCATTCGGGAACACGGACGAATGGAAGGGAACGGCGGCGATGTGGACTCACCTTCAGCCCTTCATGGAAGCCGATCTGACGGCGCAGTCGATCGAGCGGCGGGCGCGCCTCGGGCTCTATAGGGCGCTCTACATGCGCCGTGCGGTCGTGATGGCGGGGTCGGGCATCTCGCGCCCCTTCGATCATCCCGATTGGAAAGCGCTCGTCGCCATCGTGGTGCAGCTGACGATCAGCCGATACCTGAGAGCGAAGGAGGGCAGTGACACGACCCGCGCCCAGCCGCTGATCTATCAACTGCGCGCCCTCTGCGATACCGACCCGGCGGTGGACGATTCCGAAATTCGCATATCGACCGCCCGTGTCGAGAAATTCGAAGATGCGAACAGCATCATGGATCTGTGCGAGGAATTGCTCGACACGCTCGGCATGGACGAGAACGATGACGGCGACGACAGGGGGCATTCCCATACCTGGGAGATGCGCTACGATCTCGCCCGCCTCTTCCGGGCCGGTGGTCACGCGATGGTGGCGGCGCGGCTCCAGGCCGGACTGGAACCAGCGCAGGAAGGTCTCGATCGAGAAGACCGGCACCCCGGCCGCCGCGCCTATGTCGGCGGCCCAGGGGACCATGTTGGTGCATTCCAGAATAATGGCACCGATGTCAGGGTTTTGGGCAATCATATCCGTCGCAGCCTCTACAATTTCGTGACGCGTAGCCGCTACATCCAACGTTGTTTTATTTCCAAGGATTGACGCGGCAAAGCTGCTGCCGTCCATCCCACGTACCTTTGTCCCGTCGGGTACCCCCGCCGCCGCCAGATGCGCCTGCATCCGGCGCAGGAAGTGCGCCTGCATCTCGTGGGTCCCATCCAACCCCTGTTCGGCGGCGAATGCCATGGCGGCGGGGGGGGCCGACAATTTTGCGTCGGCGGCGGCCGCCGCGACGACGGCGGCTGCCCCTGGCATTTCCGCCGCGTCGGTGGCGGCCGCCGCCGCCGCCGCCACAATTTCCGCTTCTGGGGGGGCCGCGACGCCCGCCGCCGCGCCGTCCTCTCTCGCCCTGCCCCCCCCCCGACCGGGGGCTACGGCCGGGGCGCACGAGGCGGGGGCATCCGCGTCGGCGGCGGGCTCGGCGATGGACACTTCGTCCGACGCAGACCCCGCCGCCGGCGCTCTTCCCGCCGACACCGCGTCGCCAACGGCGACCGCGGCGTCGGCCGCCGTACCTCCCCCGCCCGCTGGCTCCCCTGCGGCTGTGCTGTCGCCCCCTCTGGCTGGCGCCCTGCCCTCGGGCGGGACGCCTGCCGCCCCTTCGCCGAAAAAGGCCCGCCGCCGCCGGTTTGGCCGGCGGCCGGGGGCGTCGCCGACGTCTGCCGCGCCCGCCGAAAAGGCGTTTGGCATGGACGTCGACGACGCCCTCGCCGCGGCCAACGCGGCGGCAGGCCAGGGCGCGTCGGCATCCGGCCCGCCCCCTGTGGCGGCTGTCGCCCTTCCCCCCGCCCCGGTCGGGTCCTCCCCGCCGCCGACCGCCGCCGCTGAGGTGGCGGCGGCGGCGGGCGCCACGTCGGCCGCTGCGGGGGTTCTACCGCCGCAGCCGGCCGGGATGTCCGCGCGCGGTGGCGGCGCTGCCGCCGCCACGCGTGCGCGTCGGGGTGCGTCGGCGGGGGGTGGTCCGGGTGTCGCAAAGCGACGCACCCGGACCACCCCGGCCGGGTTGGCGCGCGCGCTTGCGGCCGCCGGCGGCAGCTTGCTGCGTGGCGCCGTCTCGCTGCCGCCGCCGGCTGGGCGAGGTGCGGCCGCCAGCGTGGCGACGGCTGCTGCTCTGCTGCCCCCTCCTGTGCCCGCCACTGCGGCTGGGGCTGCTGCCCCCCCGCCTCCCCCACCTGGTGTGGCGTGCGCCCCCCCCCCTGGAACTGCTGGGGGGGCGGCCGCCGCTCTGTCAACGGGGGTGCCGGCGGGTGCACCGCCTGCCGCGGCGCCCCCCGCGTCGCCGCCGCCACCTGCGGCCGCCGACGCCGCGCTCGCGGCCGCCGCGCCGGCTGCGCCGCCGCCCTCGCCCACCACCCCCGGTCACTCAACACCGCGGGGGGGGGCTGATGTTGCCGCCGCGCGCCGTCATGATTGACGGCGCGCGGGGCGGCGGCGTCGCCGGCGGGGCGGGGGGAACGGACCCCCCCGCCGCGTTGCCGCCCGCCACGCCGCCTGCTGCTGGCGGCGTGCCGGCGGCGGGGGGGGAGACACCGGTCGGTGCGCGGGCGGGCGCGGCGGCCGGGGGGGGGGGAGGCGCCACGGGCACACCCGGCACCTCTGCCGAGGTGCTCGAGGTGTGCCCGTGTGAGGGCTGTGAGGTGGTGCTGCCGGGGGGGGTGGGGTCCAGGATGGGCCTCACCCACCTCGGCAAACACCACCTCCTGCGGGACGTGCCGGCGGCCACGGTGGCCCAGCAGCAGCTGGAAGGCTGCCGCTGGTGCCGCCAGCCGTTCCGGTCGGTGCGGGGGAGGACTGGCAAGTCCTCCCTCACCGCCCACGAGGCGCAGTGCGGGGGCAACCCGCGAAAGCGGTTTGCCCGCGAGGCCGCCGCGGTGGCGGCGCGGGGGGGGGCGGCGGCGGCGTCGGCGGGCGGGGGGTCGGCGGCGTCGGCGGTGCGGGGGGGGTCGCCAACGACGGCGGTGCGGGGCGGGACGGCGGCGGCTGCCGCTACTCGCCCGGCTGGTGCTGCGGCGTCGTCGTCGGCGCCCGTGGGGGAACTGGGGGGGCGGGGGGGGGGGGCCGACCGGCTCTTCTCCTCCGCCTACCCCGAATGGACGCGGCGGCGGGAGGACTTCCTCTGCCGCGTCGCCCCCACCGCCGACGACTGGGCGCCGCTCGTTGCCTCTGGCGCTCGGACGGCGGCGCACGTGCCGTCGGCGTTGGGGGGGGCGTGGTCGGTGCTGATGGGGGACGCGCTGGAGTGGGTAGGGCGGGAGCCTGGGCAGCGCCACGCTTGGCTGTGGCTGCTCCTCCTGCCCTCCCTTCTCCTCCACTTCCCCGTCGCCGACCTCAAAAAGCCGACGGCGGCGGCGGTGCGCCCCGCGCTCGCCAAAATCGTCGACTACTTCCTCCACGTCGGGCCCGCCGAGTTGGCCCAACCCGCCTTTGGGACGACCGACCACATGAGCGCGCCGGCGCTGCACGACGAGTCGGTGGGGCTCCTCAACCTCCTCGCCGCAGCGGAGCGGGTGTTGAAAGCGTCGGGCATTGACGACTTTCTCCTCACAGACATCCTCGAGCCCGACGTGCGGCGCCTCCGCGCCATCTTTTCGGCGGTCATCAACTATGCAAAGTTCCACACGACGCGCATGGAAAAGTGTGAGGAGGTCGCCGCCGCCTCGGCGGCGCTGCGCGCCCGCCGGGACGAGGTGGCGGACCGCCTCGAGGGGGACCGGTCGCGCCTCGCCGCCGCCACGGCGGCGCGCGACGCAGAGGCACCAGAGCTCGCCGCCCTCCGCCCGCAGCTCGACGAGGCCAACGCGGCGCTGGGCGCCGCCAAGGCCGCGCAGGCGCAACGCACGCGGCAACATGCGAGCAGCGGCCAGATTGACCTTGAGGGCGGCGGCAGGTGACGTATCAGCACCTGTGTTCACATCCACGGCGACCAAGGCGCGGGTGGGCTCTATGTACATTGATCCTTCGTCCAGCGGCACCTTGGCGCTGCGCAAGCCGTCGATCAGGTCCAGCACGCCTTCGCTTTCAAAGCACCCTTCAGCGGTCAGCACGTCATCCGCGTCCCATTCGCGCCAAGCCACAGCATGCGGCCCATCCCCTTCGGTCAAAGCTTCGGGTTTGCCGTCTACGTCGCCCATCATCGCCGTGGCGAGGTCCAGCATGTCCGAGATGTCTTCGGCAATCTCGTCCTCTGCCTCACCTTCCGCATGGCTGCGAATGATCACCCCAAAATCGCCGTCCATTGCGTCATGGGCCACAGCTTGCAGCCGCTCACGCTCGTCCTCGTCTTTGATCTGGCGGCTGATGTTGTAGCCGGGCGCACCCGGCGTGACGATGGCGTAGCGGCTTTTGAACAGCACGCGGTCGGTCACTGGCACCGCTTTGCCGTCTTCGGCCACGCCTGTGACTTGGACCAGCACCGTTTGTCCGACGCTCATCCCCTTGGCGGCGCGCAACCATGCCGTCCCGCCGGGGATACGCAGCATCATGCCACCCTGCCCCTTGAGCGCGCGGTCACAAACGCCGCGATAGATCGCACCCACACGCGGATTGTCATCGTCAATCAGCAGGTCTTCAAGCTGGCCATTGACCACAATCGCCGCCGCCTCACGGCCGCCCAGGTGGTCAAGGTAGATGCGGCGGCCTTTCATGGCGTATCCTTGTATAGGGGGTATCCGGCAGCAATCAGCAGCCCGGCCGTTTCCGCAAGCGGCAGTCCCACGACGGCGGTGAAGGACCCGTTGATCCACGGGATAAACGCCCCCGCTGGCCCTTGGATCGCATAGCCGCCTGCCTTGCCTTGCCAGTCGCCTGTGGCGATGTAGGCGTCAATCTCAGAGCCGTGCAGACGCTTCATTTTGACGGCGGTTTGGACGTCCTTGGCCCATATGCGGTCCGGTGTCTTGACGGTCACGGCGGTAATAACATTGTGCCGACGCCCCGACAAAAGGGCGAGGAACGCGCGGGCTTCGTCCTCGTTTTCGGGTTTGCCCATGATGCGACGCCCAAGGGCCACCGTGGTGTCAGCGCACAAAATAATCTCGTCGGCACCGCACGCACTCGCCTCGGCCTTCTCGCGGGCGATCCGGTTGACGTAGTCGCGCGGAAGCTCGGCGCGGTGCGGGTCTTCGTCAATGTCAGGGGGGCGGACGTCATCAGGTGTCACGCCAATCTGGGCCAACAGCTCGCGCCTGCGGGGCGAGCCTGAGCCAAGTATTAGTTTGGGATCTTTTTTGGTCATTGTGACTGTAGACACTCCAAAAATTCCACACTCGATCGAAGCTCTTCGACCAATCTTCCCATCTTAACTTCATCTACAAATTGCTCTGTTTGTCCATCTCGAACAAATTTGACTTCGAGTTGGTAACGCTGAAGCTCTTCGCTGCGGGCGATAACTTGCGCGGCGACTTTTCGGTCATCGCCCTTCGCAAGGTCGTAGTATCGATTAATGTTAGTCGCTACGCCATTTTCATCAAAAGTGACCGTGTCGCATTCTAAAAAACAGGTAGTTAGTTCCGCGAGCTCATGGGGTGTTACGTCTCTTAAATATCCTTCAGGGTCACGCCAAACTGCGTGCTGCTGAGCCTCTAGAAAAACACCCTTCCAGATCCGCACGGCCCAGCCCAAAGAAATTTGGCCGCCGAATATGTCAGCAACTGTTCTTGAATTATTGTAGCAATTTCCAAAACTGCACCCATCAAAAGCAACACGCTCTATAAACTTCGCGGGCTTTGCCCCCAGAAGTTTCTGGAAGCTAACTAGCTCCCTTGAAGGTTTGCAGGGGACTACTAGCCTCAAGTGCTACTTGAAGCGGTAGTTGATCCGTCCTTTGGACAGATCGTAAGGGGTCATCTCGACTTGGACTTTGTCGCCAGCCAGAACCCGGATGCGGTTTTTGCGCATCTTGCCTGCCGTATGCGCGATGATCGTATGGCCGTTTTCCAGCTCGACCAGGAATGTCGCGTTCGGCAAGAGTTCTTTTACGACGCCTGGAAATTCGAGCAGTTCTTCCTTGGCCATGTTCTCTCCATCAAAACTTCGCACCCGTTTGGGGCGCGCAAAATAATCCACATTGTGTGGACACTGCTAAATGCGATGGGTGGCACGGATTTTCAAGGGCTAACTCACCCTTAACCTTTGCAACGTGATATCGCAGCGCCGCAAAGTTTTGTACAAAATGCACAATCGGGGGTCAGCGGTTTGTACAAAACGGTCAATCTTGCCCGGAATCCCCGCCCCAACGCGCCACAAGACGATCCATGATTTGGTCGCGGGTCTGGCGATACGACACCAATCGATCCGCGCGACCTTCGCCCAGTCCGGTCGGGTCCATGATTGGCCAATATTCGACCTCAAGGTGGGAATGACGTGTCAATTCCTGTGCACGGCGCTGGCTTGCAGGTGACAGCGCGACAATCAGATCAAATGACGATAAATCATCGCCCCATTGCTCCATTTCATCAAAGGACCGGCTGCGATGGCGCGACAATTCAATCCCGATATCTTGGCACACCGCAACAGCAAATCCATCAATATCAAGGTCCGACTTTACACCTGCGGATTGCAGATAAACCTCTGTTCCAAATAACTTTTTTGCCAACCCTTCTGCCATAGGCGACCGCACGGAATTAAGCTCGCAAATAAACAGAACGTTCATTGGACAGTCCGCCGATGCAGGGCGCAAATGAGCGTGAAAAGACGGCGCGTGGTATTGAAGTCCATTTCGACCTGATTGCGCAGGGAATCCGTCAACATGCGCGAGCCTTCATTGTGCAAACCCCTGCGGCCCATATCGATGGCTTCGATCTGCGCAGAGGTCGCCGTTCGGATCGCATTGTGA
>ENA-ORXT01007012-ORXT01007012.1-marine-metagenome-genome-assembly--contig:-NODE-7012-length-10236-cov-178.138399_pt1 | contig 10236 bp, 7 predicted proteins | sample MGYA00237868_ERZ511482 | MGnify/ENA metagenome assembly ERZ511482
ATGTGTCGCGACTCTATTTCATTCACGGTGCCTGCTGGAGATTCGTTGAGGTATATCAGAGATCCTGAAATCAGAGATGCGCAGTGCTTTGGAGATGCCAGTGCGAGGATCGTACTAGATGTCATCGGAGGTACAGATAATTATAATTACAGCTGGAGCCATGACCCTACTGTGAATAGTAATGGTGTTATAGACATCGGAGAAGGAACATACACTGTCACCATCACCGATGATAATGGATGTGAGCTCATTGATTCTTTCGTAGTAGGAAGTCCACCGCCATTCGAAGCATTCATAGACTTAATCCAGACTCAAGATATAAGCTGCTTCGATGCTCAAGGCCTTATCACCGTAGGTAATACAGGAGGTATAGGAACGCTCACTTATGAATGGCCAGCGAATGAATCAGTGACTCAAAGCGCAACTAATCTTGGACCAGGCGAATACATCATCACTGTCACAGATGAAAATGGATGTCAGGATACTGCTGCTTATACGCTGACTGCTTCAGAAGAAATATTCTTTGACATAGCAGATTTTGAAGATCCACTTTGTGCTGGAGGACAGGCATGCGTCGGAGTGACTAATGTACAAGGCGGTGTCGGTAATTTTAGATTTAGCATCAATAATGGCCCACTTCAAACTGCAGAAGATTGTGTCCCATTATTTGCAGGTGACTACAGTATCAATGTCTTCGATGCAGCTGGCTGTAATTCTACAGAGGTGCAATTCTCCATCATGGAGCCATCTCCTCCATCAATCAGCATTGGTCAAGATACGACAGTAGAGCTAGGAGAATCACTCAGAATCATATCGAATGTCACATCGCTGGAAGGTGTAGATTTTATCATTTGGGCTGGAGACTTTTCGTTCAGACCATTAACTGCTGATGCGACTGTGATCAGCATAGACCCACAGCGTAACTTCACCATCAATGCCACACTGGTCGATAACAATGGTTGCACAGCCCAAGCAGAAATAGATGTGACGGTCAGAAAATCAAGGAATATATTCATCCCCAATGTATTCTACCCGAATGCACCTAATAATGGCACCGTAGATCTTAGAAATACGAGATTCAGTGTCTTTACAGGCAGAGGCGTAGAAGCTGTAGAATCAATTCAGGTATTTGATCGATGGGGCTCTCTATTATATGAAAGCGGTAGAGAAGAGGCTAATACAGGCGGCATTGGCCTCGGTAGCTGGGATGGCACCTTCAATGGTCAGAGAGTCGTGCCTGGCGTATATTCTTATATTGTAGAGGTCCTCTTCTCAGATGACCAGCAGATCTCTTATAAAGGGAATGTGACCGTACTTAATTAATGCGGTGATTTGTTGATTTGATTTATGAAATTAATGCTTCATCATTATAATCCATACAAAATTTGAATCCCGCCAAATAGTCTAAGCTGATAATCAAAATCTGAAAGAAGTAGAAGTACTCAAAAACAACAGCATAGCGACAAAACCTTCATTTTCAAAAAATCATCACTCACCTTTTAATAACCAAATCGGACAGTGTAAAAAATTGGCCTCAAAAAAAATAATTAGATATCGCGCATCGAAGAAGAGCATGCCTCCATTGAGGGAAGTTACAACAACTCAAATACAAATCTTCTTTCAAAAAAATATGTCGATCAGCTTTTTTTAACTGGATATTTAGGGACTTTCGTCAATTGTGATGAGTCGGCTTCAATTTTACTTTTTTCCGGTTTAGGCTTTACGGTACCAGTCAAGAATAATTTAAATGCTTCTTTATCAGCATTAGTTGTGATGGTCACTTCTACTTGCTGAGGACCATCTTTGCTGACAGAATTATACGTGACTCCGATCACGCCATCTTCTCCTGGAGCGATGCCTAAAAATGGATAACTGGGATCTGTACACCCACAACTGGCGTATGCAGTCAAGACTTCTAATTCTTTATCACCTGTGTTAGTAAATTTAAACTGATGCTTGATGATGTCTCCTTCTGTGATTTCACCGAAGCTGTAGACTGCTTGCTTAAAGTTGATTTCAGGGCCTTTTCGCTGAGCAACGATAGGTTTTTTTGCTTCTGGCTTCTTTACTACTGGCTTGTTTACTGCTGGCTTCTTTACTACTGGCTTGTTTACTGCTGGCTTCTGTATCTGAATCGTAGTCTCTGCTTTAGCTTTTGGCTTAGTCTTTTGAGCTACTTTAGTTGGCTGAGGAACTGGTTTTTCTTTAACTTGTTGTTGTTTAGTTGGCGTCGTGACTTCTTTTACTTTGACTTCTTCTTTTGAGACTTTTGCGACTTTTGTTACTGCTTTTACTTCAGCTTCTGTCTTTACTTTGTGTGTCTTTGGACTCGAAGATGTAGAGAACATTTCATTTGCCATCTTGGCTATATCTTGTCTGTGTTGGCATCCTATCACTCCAAGTGATATGCACAGAGCAATAAGTAAATTTTGGCGATTGATTTTCATAAGTATGACAGCTATTACATCATTATGACGCTTAAAAATAGTAAAGGTCTCTATCGTAACAGGACAAAACTCCCACTCTTTCTAAATTCTTCACCACCGCACTCGTATTTCACAGTATAAAGAAGTGTCCCCGGATTCATTTGCTTTCCCTTATAGTTGCCATCCCAGCCGATTGCAGGATCATTCTGAGTGCTAAATACATTTTCGCCCCATTTACTGAATATATCAAACGAGATCAACCGATCTACGATAAAAGCATTGCTGATGCCAAACAGGTCATTACGCTTGTCATTATTAGGTGTGAATGCACTTGGCAGTAGGAGATCACTACAGCTTGAGTTTTCTCGGTCTACCACACTGATCCGCACATTATCTTGGCTGACACAGGTACCATAGTTAATGGTCAGATTATAATTAGTTGTCTGGTCGGGCGATGCTGTAGGAGATGTAGTCATCTCATCAGTCAGATCATCAGTCGGACTCCAGCTAAAGAAGTTGCTACAGATCTGCCCCGTATTAAGTACGATTGATTCTCCTTGAAAGATGGTTTGATCTGATGTTGTGATTTTATCAGGGTTAGCATTCTCAGCGATCACTTCACTCTCTAAGAGTGGTCTATCGTGGAATTTCACTTCATCTATGATACCCCGAAATAGCTGGGTGCTACTTCCATTACAAGGACTAGATCCTATCGTAAATGAGGCATTCGGCTTAAACTGAAAACTTCGATCAAAATCAGGCTGCTCATCAACTAATTGATCATCAATATACAGCTCTAAGCGATCATCATTCTTATTCAGCACGACGTATTGAATACAGCTGGATTCTGGTAATGGTGCCCTTAGATCAAAGATGATCGAGTTATTAATGGATATCTCTGCTCTGATATTATTCGTCTGTGGGACATATCTGATAGTAAGTGAAGAGTCTCTTCGGCACTGGCTCCCATATGATATTAAATCAACTGCCTGAGTCGAGCCTGGATTATTCTGAATGAAAAAGTAAAAGCTGAGTGCAAAATCATTATTCAAGATCTCTTCTATACCAGAATCGAATGATAGACTGTCATCTACTCCGTCAAAAAACAATCCCATATCATCTGCACCACATACGCAATCAGGATTACCTGACATCAGACCCATATTAGAACCGACTTCGTCAAAAGCGTCACATCCATCAAATGAGGCGTCAAAAACAACATTAGCCTGAGAAAACAAGCTGCCTGAGCTGACTATGAAAACGAATGATAAATAGATGTAAATTGACTTCATGAACCAAATAAGTTACCTAAGCCTCCTGGTATCATATCACTGATCAATGACTGGCTGTGCTCTGCTTGCTTTGCCTCGGCCATTTCTAAAGCTTCATTCATCGCTATGACCATTAAATCTTCAAGCTGTTCAGTATCAGAAGTATCCAGTTTTTCAGGATTAATTTTAATATTTAATACTTCTTTATTCGCATTTAGCTTGATCTCTACAGTACCATCCTGATAAGAATGATCGATGATGACTTCTGACAGAGTCTTTTTTAGGTCTGCCTGCTTTTTCTCAAGATCTCCAAATAGCTGATCTAACATGGTTTTAATTTATTAAAGTGAATTCAAATAAGACTAACGCTATCGGTACCAAAACGAAATTATAATTCACTTTATGGTAATCGATGGATTAATTCTCCAAAAAAGAAAATATAAAGTAATATTAAGGTGATGCCTTCCCACTTAGAGATCCGTCGGGATACACACATAAAGGCGAATGTCAATGTCGCAAAAATCATAAATGGCCCTTCAAATGACATATATCCTTCAGGAATGATCAAATCTCCCAATAATGCAGGAATCCCCATCACTGCATAAGTGTTAAAGATATTAGAACCTAATACATTACCCACGGCAACAGCATGCTTGCCTCGCCTCGCGGCTGCAATGCTTACCATGACTTCAGGAAGTGATGTGCCTAAAGCTACAGCTGTGAGCGCAATGAATTCTTTAGCGATGCCAAGCTGAGCAGATATACTCTTAATAGCAGTAATCGTATAGTCTGCTCCTAAGTAAACGAATACGCCACCCATGATGAGAATAGCATAAGTCTTGGGACTTACCTTTTCCCGATCAACTTTATCATCAGAACTACTGCTGCCTAAAGAATTATATAGAAATACAAATAAGGCGGCCAATAGAATAATCGCTTCTACTATCGTAACTTCTGAATCACTGATCACGAAAACCAATAAAAATGAAGAAACCACTAACAGCGGCATATCCACATCCATCACATCAAATTCTAAAATGATCTCTCTGCCAACAATTGCCGTCATCCCTAATACCAGTAGGATATTTGTGATATTGGACCCAACTACATTCCCTATCACAATCTCAGATGATCCACTATATACTGAGGCAATAGATGTCGCTAACTCTGGTAAGGACGTGCCAAAGGCTACAATCGTCACGCCAATAATAAATGGCGATATACCGAGGGACAATCCAATGCTTTCAGCTGCTCCGACAAATTTATCTGATGCAAATACCAAAACAGCAAGGCTGACTAAGAATACAAGAATACTAACTAACAAATAAAAATAAATTTTAAAATCAAAAAGCAAAGGTAAATCAATATCATCGACTATTAATTTATTTTAGATTAAGAATGTCGTTAAAGCCATGATATCTGCTACTCTGCACTTGAATAGAAGAATATCACACTGATTTACAATAATTTACATATAATGATATACTTAATATATGAATAAGACTGTATAGACTAAGCCTCATTAAAAGACGCTGTGTAAACACTATATATTAAACATAATGTCTCTTAGCTCTCCATTGTTTCTTGGGTTCCCTCATTTGAAGATTATTTATACCAACATCGCATGATCATCGATAAATTAAGGTCATACATTTAGTAACTTTGTGGCTGTATCATGGGATTATTCAGTAAGAAAAAGAAAAAAGAAAAAAGAAAGCTACCTGCCCAAGAAAATCTGGTAGACAAGGAGATGTCATTCGTAGATCATCTCGAAGAACTACGATGGCATATTGTCAGGGCTTTGTCTTCTATTATGATCGTCGGAATCGTCGTGTTTATTTTCAGAAAGTTCGTCTTTGATACCATCATCTTCGGACCTAGAAATGAAGACTTCTTTACTTATCGATTCTTTTGTGGTATATCAGAGAAGATTTGTTTAAAACCAGTCGCGTTTGAACTCATCGCCATACAGATGGGTGAACAATTTTTTACTGCCATCAAGGTCTCTTTCTTTCTCGGTCTAATCGTGTCATTCCCATTAGTATTCTGGGAGATATGGAAGTTTATCAAACCTGGACTATATAAGCGAGAGCAAAAAGCCGCCAGAGGTATAGTGTTCAGCTGCTCTACCTTGTTTATGATGGGCGTCACTTTTGGTTATTTTATCATAGCTCCATTTGCGATTAATTTTTTGATTGGCTTTGATATTGGTGAAGCCTCAGCATCACCTTCTTTATCTTCCTATGTGAATTATATGACGCTATTCACACTACCCACAGGTATACTATTCCAACTTCCCATATTCGTTTACTTTTTATCTCTGATCGGTCTTCTGACGCCTGACATCATGAGAAAATACAGAAAGCACGCGTTTATCGTCATCCTGATTATTGCTGCTGTGGCTACACCTCCTGATGTTATTACACAGTTTTTAGTGGGTGTACCAGTATATATACTGTATGAGCTAAGTATTACTGTATCTACTAGAGCAAGTAAAAAATATAATGAGTCATTAGAAGTTGATGAATAGTTAGTCTGGTGTCGTCTTTTGGCCTATATCAAATAAAGGATAGTTATATCCAATAAAAACCCTATTCTAAATAAATACTAGCAATGGTACATCCAATTAAGTCTAAGCGAAGTATGAGCAATGGGGCGATAGAATTTCATATAGATTCTCAACTGTTTATCATTTCATAGTCTTGTATCAAAATTCGTGCAAAAATACCTAACTTTTCATTAAGTTTTCGAATCATCAAAATACTCAATTTTCATTTTCCTTTCTAAAATTCAATTGATACTCAATTACTTAACTTAAGCAATCACCTATCCAAGTAAACCTTATGACAAGCAAGTAATCAATAAAGATTACCGACTCGATAATTCTACAAATGGACAGATAACTTCCTCCAGAGATATACCTCCGTGCTGAAATGTATCTCGATAGAAATTATTATAATAATTATAGTTATTAGGATATAGGAAGTAAACATCTGGCTTAGCAAAAATAAATGAAGAGCTCACATTTGCCTTAGGAAGACCTACTTTCTCAGGATCTCTAATAGAAAGTACGTCCTTATTCTGAAACTTAAGATTTCTGCCCATCTTATACCTAAGATTAGTCGTCGTCTCTCTATCTCCGACTACTTTAGAAGGCTGATTCACTCTAATGGTACCATGATCAGTTGTCACAAATAGTTGTATATCTTTTTCTGCGATCTTCTGAAGAGCAGACCACAGTGGAGAGTTCAAGAACCATGAGCGTGTCAATGATCTGTACGCTCTCTCATCACCCGCAAGTTCTTTGAGCACTTCCATCTCAGTTCTTGCATGCGACATCATATCTATGAAATTATAGACGATGATCGTCATATCATTATTGAGATAATTATGGATATTATCGTTAAACTGCTTAGCTTTATGAGTACTCGTCACCTTTATATAAGCAGACTTCATCGTGCTCTTCATGACTCTTTTGACCAACTTATCGAAGAGCTCTCCTTCAAAATTATTTTTGCCTTCTTTCTCACTATCGAAGACCCACCATTCTGGATAGTGCTTATATATATCTGAAGGCAGCATGCCTGAGAATATGGCATTACGTGAATACTGAGTACTGGTAGGCAAGATACTGTAGAAATAATCTTCCGTCTCGACTCTGAACGCTTCAGATATGAGAGGTTCGATAATCTTCCACTGATCAAATCTTAGATTATCCAACAGTAAAAAAAAGCTTGGTTTATCAGGATTGATTTTAGGAAAGACTTTCTCTTGCATGAGTTGATGTGACATCGTAGGAGCTTCTTTTTTACCGTCCATCCAGTCTTCATAATTCCTATTGATAAATTTGTTGAATTCTGTATTGGCTTCATTCTTCTGCATCGCGAGGATCTCTCCCATCTCTTGTGTGTCTGATGAGTCGAGCTTCAACTCCCAGTTGATCAGCTTTTTATATGTCTCTACCCATTCCGCATAAGATAGACCACTATTGATGTCCATCAGAATCTGTCTGAACTCTATCTGATAGTCAGATGCAGTCTTTTCACTGATAAGTCGCTTATTATCTATCAGTTTTTTAAGTGTAAGTAGAAGTTGATTAGGGTTAACTGGCTTTATGAGGTAGTCGTCTATTTCTGATCCTATGGCTTCCTCCATGAGATTTTCTGCTTCATTCTTCGTGATCATGACGATAGGCATCCGACTGTTCTTTTTCTTAATTCTCGTGAGTGTCTCGAGTCCTGTCAGGCCTGGCATAGACTCATCTAAGAAGACGACATCAATGTCATTTTGTTCTTCCAGTATATCGAGGGCATCATGCCCGTTGCTGACTGTAGTCACATCATACCCCTTCTTCTCAAGAAAGAATAATTGTGGTTTGAGTAAATCTATTTCATCATCCGCCCACAAAATTTTAATCTTATCGCTCATTGATTATAGTTATTTATGATTTCGTTTTGCATTTATAAAATATCAGATACGCTAATTCTTATTATGAAATAGTATCTCAGATGTTATCCCCTCCTTATTCAATTGTAAAATATGGCCTGAATCGATAAATTTAAGCTCGCATTACAGAACGTGGGCAAAGTAGTAGTTATTTTCGCAGTTCAATGAATAAAAAGAAAATCTTCAATGATCCCGTCTACGGTTTTATAAAATATCCATTTGATATACTCTATGACCTGATCGATCATCCCTATTTCCAGAGACTCAGGCGTATCTCTCAGATGGGACTATCTCACTATGTCTATCCAGGGGCACTTCATACCAGATTCCACCATGCGCTAGGGGCACTTCATCTCATGACAAGAGCCATACAAGTACTCAGGTATAAGGATATAGAGGTCAGCGATGAGGAGTATAAAGCAGTCTGTATCGCTATTTTACTGCATGATATAGGTCATGGACCCTATTCGCATGCTTTAGAAGGAAAGATCATAGCTGTGCACCATGAAGTGCTGTCATTGCGATATATGGAGGTCCTCAATGAAGAATTTGGGGGAGATCTATCTTTAGCCATAAAAATTTTCAAGAATGAATATGAAAAGCAATTTCTCGGGCAATTAGTATCGGGACAGCTAGACATGGATCGGATGGATTATCTCAATCGAGATAGTTTTTTCACTGGTGTAGCTGAGGGAGTCATCGGATATGACCGGATTATAGAGATGCTTAATGTAAGAAATGACCAATTAGTTATTGAAGAAAAAGGGATTTATTCAATTGAAAAATTTTTAATTGCACGCCGAATCATGTATTGGCAGGTGTACCTTCACAAGGCCTCAGTGGCTGCAGAACAGATGCTCGTCCTATTCTATGAGCATCTCAAAGAAGCTAAATACCCTATTTCCTCTGAGCCTTTAAGTCACTTCTTATATGCTGATACTCAATATATTACGAAAAATACTATATATCAACATAGCTTAGTTGACGATGCTGACATGATATTCGCTATTAAAGAATTACAATTCCATCCTGAAAGAGTCATATCACTACTTTCAGACGCTATTCTGAATAGAAAAATCTTTAAATGTCATGTGAGTAATGAACCTTACAATAGTGACTTCATCGATAATATCCGTCAAAAAGTCGTAAAACATTATAATATGACATCTTCCAACGCTTCTAAATTAATCAGCGTAGGAAAAGAAGAGAAAATTGCGTACGACCAAGGGAAAAAGGAAATATTAATTTTAAAAAAGGATAAATCGATCATTAAATTTTCAGATTCATCTGAATTTATGATCGAAAAAAAAAATACAGTGAAGTACTTTCTATGTCATCCTAAATTAATGTGTTAAATTTGCATCCCCTTGTTTTTATAAACGAATATTTATTTTTCAGATTATTATTTACAAAATATCAAAAAGTTTTCATTCATTAAAATTTTATCAGTGACTATGAGAAAAATTAGCCTATTAATTACTGTGATGATGTTAGGCGCTGTCATAGCAATAGCACAGCCAGAAGCAGGAATGCCTTCTGAGCCTGGAAAGTGTTATGCTAAGTGTCTAATACAAGATCAGTACGAAACTGTAACCGAGCAAGTGCTCGTAAAAGCCGCTTCATCAAGAGTAGAGGTAGTACCTGCTACTTATGAGACCATCAGCGAGCAAGTCTTAGCGAAAGAAGCTGGAAGCACAGTATCAATCAGCCCTGCTTCATTCGAGACTATGACTGAGCAAGTATTAGTTAAAGAAGCTGGTACAAGTTTAAGCGTATCTCCTGCACAGTTTGAAAAAGTTTCTGAGCAAGTATTAACTAAGGAGGCAGGAAATGCCCTTAGAGCCATACCTGCACAGTACGAGACTGTATCAGAGCAAGTACTTGTAAAAGAAGCTGGTACATCGTTATCTATTACTCCTGCTTCATTTGAGACTATGTCAGAGCAAGTATTAGTACAAGAAGCTTCTACAAGAATAGAAGTAGTACCTGCTACTTTCGAGACAGTATCAGAGCAAGTATTAGTAAAAGATGCTTACACGACTTTAAGAGTTGTGCCTGCTCAGTACGAGACTGTATCAGAGCAAGTATTAGTA
>ENA-ORXT01007013-ORXT01007013.1-marine-metagenome-genome-assembly--contig:-NODE-7013-length-10236-cov-45.589920_pt1 | contig 10236 bp, 5 predicted proteins | sample MGYA00237868_ERZ511482 | MGnify/ENA metagenome assembly ERZ511482
TATGCGATATCTTTAAGGAAGGAAGCTATGCACCTTGCGGAATGCTTAAAGTATAGATTAGGCCTAATCTAACTATACCGAAGAGAAATTGATTTGGACTTTTTAAACCAGCAAACTATTTCTTTCTTGCATTATACTCGATCTATTTTATACCGATAGTTATCGGTATAAAATAGCATCGGTATATCTTTATAAATCTTGCTTAGCCATTCTGAATCGATGGGTTTCTTATACTAAAAGGAGCCAAGCAAACACTATTGCTTGCTTAACTCCATAACTACTATCGAACGAATAATATTCTGAAGAATACGATTCCCATTCAATTTCTCACAGTGTATAAGGGTGCTGTGAATATATCTAAGGATCAACAATTATCGATTTCATGTCGGTCTATTATCAAATAAAAGCTCTGTTTATCAGCTATACCGAAGATTAATTGGTTTGGGACTTTTTAGACCAGCAAACCTTTTTCTTTCGGGTATTATACTCGATCTATTTTATACCGATAGCTATCGGTAGGAAATAACATCGGTATAAGTAGATGATTATTAATAGGCAGCCACTCAAACCATTCTAAATAGTAAAACTAAGAATGTATCCCTATGCCGAAATATCCAACAATAATGAAATGTAAATATGCCACTATATTTATATCTCTACTATCCCTGAATTCATCTATTCTATCTATATAATTGAAAATATTCGATATATTATATATCAAACGTACTTGAGATTGGGCTATTAATCTGGGAGTATATTTCTTTAAGATCAAGGTGAAAACCGTAGACATATCGTTAAATATGGCGATCATTTTCAATGTTTAGATGGAAGAAATAGACCTCAGATAAAGGCTCAAACTTAAGTTCGCTTAGTATAGTTACCTGCGTTCGATTAGGGATATTCGGAAGTAAGAGGGCATAGCTATCTCACGCTATCTGTATTCATTTCACATTTCATAAAAAATTATGCTACTTGGGCTATTGATTTGGTCATTCGGCTGCCAATAATGAGTGCATTGGATGTATGGATGCCCATAAAAATCCATAGCTTTTCTGTTTCCTTGGTTCGAGCTTTAATTTTATTCAGAAGAAAGTAAGCTTTATCTGTGCCAAAGCTACCTTCTAAGCGACTGGCTCTTTCCTTAGTGATTAATTTTGATAATTGGCTCTTGTGAGCCATGTGTCTTCCTGGTCTTCCTTTTAGTTTGAAGTCCGTCTGTATGCCTCGATCACTGACATACTTCCGATTAGCGTTTGTGGCATAGATGGCATCTACGCCTATTACCTTCACGCGCTTATGAGTCAGCTTTTGGGCTTTCCATATGGTTTGTTCTAAGCGATTACCTTCATGGAAAGCACTGAGACTGAGGTGCTCTATAAAGCTGATCCAATCGATTTTCAGCTTGTGTAACTTGGCTCCAAACTCTACAGGTTTATTTTCCTTGCCCCTGACTATTGGCCATATGTATGGCTTGTCTATAGACACGATTGCTGCTTTGGGTCTTATGCCTTGGTCAAACTTTTCACTCTGTTGTTCAAGTATTTTACGGATGGTATCTCGTCGTGTCAAGTATTTGGTTTTCTTAGAGTGATAGCCATATAGATGCTCCAGACCATCTTGTATGAAAAAGCTGTCAGAGTAAATGAACCCCTTCATTCATTGAAGTAACATAATTTAGTCAGTAAACTATGGGGCTTCTCACTCTTTTATCTGTCTAATTGATAGATGATTTGTACTTGTTAATTTATTGTAACAAAATGTAAGATTTTCATCACTCTTGTTAATCTATTGTAGACAAATGTAGGTTTACTATATCTATTTGAATATCACGAACCGGCTAACTTTGTACAATCATAGTTCATTAAGGATCCTTTTTGGGATTCTCACCCCGTTCAGTACACCTTCTATTAAAGTCAAATTAAATTCATTGGTAGTAAATACTTTGTCTTCTATCCTATTCTTTCTTTTTTGTTCGATAACTGTAACGTTAACTCAGGCCACCAGAATCATCAAAGTCGAAGAGACCCTCCAAAAGTCAAGCGATAGACTTTTCAGTATATCGGAGCAAGAAATTTTTAAATTAAGTTCAACTGTGGATGAGTCAATAATTATTCACTTTGAAATAGCTGATGATATAAACTGGAAAATGATTCTAAAGAAAAATAGGCTTAATTCTGATAGCTTAAATCTCTTGATACACCAAACTGATGGCGAACCTGCAATTATAAAACAAGTTAATTTACAATCATATCAAGGTCATCTAATAGGTGATAATTCTATACAAACTTCTTTGAATCTGATCAATGATAAACTCTACCTGTCAGTTTTTGACATACGCAAAACTGAAGAATGGCATTTAAATTGGGACGAAGAAAAACTGGATTATATCCTCAAAAATAAACGATTCAATTTCATCGAAAAATCAGCGTGTCAAAATGCTAACAGCACTGAAATGGCAATTGAATATGGTTTTAAAAAATCGAATGTATGTCAATCTATTTCACTAGATGTATATACCGATTTCGCATTTTATGAAAAACATGGAAATAACATTGAGCAATGTCTGAATAATGTACTTACGACGACCCAACTTTTACAACAGGATTATACTAATGAATTTGATATTGATTTTGTATTAACAGAAATCCACTTAGTTACGTGCAGATTATGTGACCCATATTCTAATTCATCTTCCGTCACACAATTACTCAATGAATTCAATACAACATCTAAAAAAACCATAGGCAATCAAATCAAAATCCTGTTGACTGGCAGGCTTCTAGATAATCTGTATGTTGGTTTGGCTAATCTAAGTTCTATATGTTCAGACAAAGCCAAAGCCGTGGTTCAAAGTATTGATTTTTCTGCATGGGCACAGAGAGTGAGTATATCACATGAAGTAGGTCATATTTTAGGAGCAACACATGATAATAACTCCGGGATAAATATCATGTCCTCTAGTATTTCCAACACCAATTACTGGAGCCCTACCTCTGTCAATATGATACTTAGTAAACTAAATAATGTTGCTTGTCTAAAAGCCTGTGCTGTAGTTCAATGTCCAGAAATCACTGATATTGACATTGTATTTCCTTCAATTAATGAAGCAAACATAAACTGGAGCGCAGAAACTGGAACAACTACTAAATACTATTTATATCATAGACAAGATATCATTAGCAGTGGTGCTGTGAACAATAACACCTTACTGTTTAAAGAGTTGGAGAGCTGCCAAGAGTACGAATTGATATTAGAAGTTACTTGTAGCGATCAAACAACAAAATCCATTTCAACTTTTCTTGAAACAAAACTTCATACATCGATAGAAATTGAAACGATCAAGATCAGTAGATGTGATGTTAATAATTTTGATTTAAAACTTGACATTTCTCATAATCTTAATAGTCCTGCTCAAATACAAATAAATGTTTTAGACTATAGTATTAATAAAATTATGTCACCCACAGATGACCATATAATCCTTAAAGATTTAGCATATTATAATCAGTCAGACATATCAATATATCTAAGCATTTTAAATCAAGACGTATATATCTGTGCTGATGAAAAACAATATGATATGCCGCAGTCTGATTGCTCAATGCATTGGATCGAAAATTTTAATGAATCAAAAATCCCTGACTTTTGGAAAGTTGCATCTAATAATGGTGCTTTTTTTACAAGACCATATGCATGGAAATGTGATGGCACAGACAGAGAAATTTCAAATTATGGGTGGAGCAGTAATCCAGTAAGTGGTCGAACAATTGATGGTAGCAAGATGGCCTATATTGATGATGACTATATTTCTTCAAGTGATTATACTGGGACTACTGAATTGATATCACCTGCTTATAATTTAGGACTCTATGATCGTGTAGAAGTATCCTTTGACTATCTGTTCCATAAGTTCAATTCCAAAGGTGAAAATAGCAGTCATTTTTCATTCGAAATATGGAATGGAGCCTCCTGGGTTCTTGTCTTTAATTCTGAAGAAACAGCATGTGATTGGTTTAAAATATGGGATGATGCATGCACTTCAAATGTCACTTTAAATATTACGGAATATATCTATGGAGAGGATACAAAGTTCAAATTCGTTTATACTGACGGGGATGATAATCAATGGACGGGGATGGTCGCTATCGATAATGTATCCATTAAAAGCTATGCAGATATTTATGGTTGTCTTGATGAATCAGCTCTAAATTATAATCAGAATGCTGATACACATCTTCAAAACTCATGTATGTATCAATGCGCAACTGAATACATGTTAGTCAATGATTATTCTGAATCAATTGTGAAAGATGTAAACATCATCGAGTCATCAGGACATATGCTGTCTAAGGATCAAATAGAATTGAAAGCACAACAGAGTGTTACCTTGAGTAAAGGATTTTCTTTAGATAAAGGAGCCAGTTTATTGATTGAACCAAAGCAATGCAGTCCAGAATAAGATTACATATCTTTTACCTATAAAGATCTTTCCCTATCAACAGCATTTTGTTTTATTGTACAGACACCAAAAATCATGAAAAGTAGACTTAAACAAATTAATCCCCATTCGCCCATGGTTGGAATTGGCTCAGGCTCTACCACACAGTTTTGTTTGGCCACTATTTGAGCTGCGACATCTTCTAAACAAGGCAGTAAATCAGGAAATTCTGTTTTACTGAAGTCCCCAGCACAAAACTGAGGAAGTGTATCTCCTAAGTCATATGCATCAGCTCCTGAAATTTCAATTAATGGTTGAATAACACTTTCAGGTCCAACACCTAGGACATAAAGATGTGTTCCTGCTAACTTTATCGCGTTAGCTGCATCTTGAGCTTTCTGAAGCGCCGTCATGTCTAGTTCATCTCCTGCTCCTGCGACGCCTGTTCCATCATTATAATAAGTAGGGACTCCATCAGTGATCATAATGATCATATCTGCACCATAGCCATTAGCTTGTATCAATGCATCTTCCCAGTTAGTACCACCGACAAAAATACTGGCATCTTCACCAGGCGTATAAGAATTAGGATCTCTAGGATCTGCGTCTGTAGCACCACTCCCTATATTTGGTAGCGTGTTGACATTGCCAGAAAGATATGCGTTAATGTCTGCGACAAGTGTCGCATCCACAGGCAAGAATGCTGTGGAACCTCCAGTTAAAGGAACTGCTCTGGCTTTTGATTCAAACTCTAAAATGGCCATTGAAACTTCTGTATCTATTAAGCCATTAGCAAGAGCCATTACGGCAGCTTCCATTTCACCTTCAAACGCTGGATTCTGTTCATCAGCCACAGAGCCCGATTCATCTATCATAACTAAGATGTTAGTCGGACAGTCACTTACGTAATCTTGATTATCAGTTATGCTACTTGAGTAACATGCTACTGTATAACTATGAGTGCATGTTGTCGGATTAGGATCCATAGGGTTTGCAATGTCAAAAATTGTATTCGTCAAAGTAATCGTTCCCGGATCTGTAATGCTTAAAGAAGCTCCAAAACCTTCATTAAGTAAATTAAGCATATTATTTGGATCCGGAGCAAAGCTTGCGATTCCAGCAGGCATAGTATTATCGATCACCCAAGAGCCAGCCATGGTTTCTGAGCCAACAAATGTCAATCCAGATAATGCAGGAGCAAAATCAGTTATTGCAGGATCACAATTGATCACAATAGTAGATCCATCGGCTGGTAGAAAACATTGTGCTGAAAGCATTTTGCAAAGACAAAGAGCAAAAAAGTGAGCAACAAGCAGTCTTTTAAGGAAAATGGTCATAGTTAATCAAATTTGTAGTTAGTAAAATTACAAAAAATAAGCCAAAATTTAAAAATTATTAATTTCATAGTGAATTTTATTCGAATAATTAATTAACTGTATTTCAATATTTTATGAATTTATTTTAAAAAATATGATCCTTGACTTAGCTCGTTCCAATCCTGAAGATCATTTTTACTCTTTCTTTTCAATATTCTCAAGTTCTTTCTCTGAATCTTCTCGTTGAAATTCTACATCAGCACAAGTCCCAGGAGTTGCTAAAAACTCCGCTCCAGCTGTGACACAAAATCCAGGTAGTAAATCAATATTCTTCGAAATGAATTTCGTCTCATCTAAACCTGTAGGAATAGTTACATCTGACTGTAACAATAAGTTCGATTTGAAATTAGTGTCCCCTGGATCGTTTGCCATAAACTGATCTACAAAGATATAGTTACGACAATCCTGGTTACACTGAAAAGGATCTCCTGCATTAACTGTCATTTGAGCTGTCACTGCTGGATCATTAAAAGCATCACTTGCAGAAGCGATTAAGGTACCTGGCAATTTTGCATTAGATGTAAACCCAGCCACTAACATATCACTGCCTTGCCCAGAAATGATCACGAATTGTGCAGGATTTGAGCTACCATCGGCATCTATGAACTCCCATGTCACATTACTATATGGAGCAGTCAATGCATTTTGAAACATATCTTTGGCTTCAAAAATAAAGCCTTCTTGTCCAGGACAAACTTCTGTATCACCTGAAACAGTCATGCCTCGAGCACCACAACTGACGCTGAAGGTAGAACTGCATGTGATTGGTGTCGTCAGACAATCATCTGTAATCACCATTTCTATGCTGATTTCCATTTCAGCGTCTGGCGCTTCGATGAGCGTAATATCATTAACTGTATAATTATTCACTTGGACTCCAATCGTTTCAGTCACATTGAATGTTGTCATAGGATTGCATCCTCCTATCGGTAATTGAAAATCATCAATGTATGCTTCCCACTCGTTTAGTACATCATTCATCGAATTACAGCTTTCTACTGTTTTCGGGTTTGCACAAGCACTGAAGATTGCATCCGGCACTGTTACTGTAAAGGTCCCAGTGCAATTATCACTTGAGCATCCATCAGTAGCGCTATATTCAATTTCTATACTTCCTCCACATATGATTGTCATGATGTCGTGATTATTAAATGACTCAGTAGCTCCACATCCAACAATAACGATGTCAAATTCACCCAACCAAAGACTAAAGGCATCAATGATATCTTGCTCATCCTCACAGGCGCTGATACTATTTGGCGCACCAGAGCCGTCTGGACAACTAACAGTCACAGCTTCGGAAGTCACATTGATATTCCTTGTATAAACTACATCTCCACGGTTACAATTATTCGCACTTTGGAAGGTCCAGGTTTCTAAGTAGAATCCAGATCCTCCACATACATCCAAATTTGGAGTTATCGTAGAAGTAACTGTTCCTGAAATATTGCAAGTACCACTCAATCCATTTGTGAATGTTAATTGTGTTGGGGTTGGGGATGGGTCGGTGCAGTCGATTGAATATGCTGATGGTGGTGTCGCTGTCGGTGCTGCTGCTGGTAATACTGTTATCGTTCGACTGTATTCTACAGCGCCTCGACCACAATTACTCGCACTTGGAAAAGTCCACGTCTCCGTATAACTTCCGCCACAGGCATCATGACTTCCTGTGATATCTCCTGTGATATCCCCTCCTATTTCACATGATCCACTTTCTCCGTTACTGAAATTCAATACCGTTCCTGTTGGTGGCGCTGAGCCACAGGCTAAATTCGCTATGTCTCCTGGTGGTGTCGCTGTCGGTGCTGCTGCTGGTAATACTGTTATCGTTCGACTGTATTCTACAGCGCCTCGACCACAATTACTCGCACTTGGAAAAGTCCACGTCTCCGTATAACTTCCGCCACAGGCATCATGACTTCCTGTGATATCTCCTGTGATATCCCCTCCTATTTCACATGATCCACTTTCTCCGTTACTGAAATTCAATACCGTTCCTGTTGGTGGCGCTGAGCCACAGGCTAAATTCGCTATGTCTCCTGGTGGTGTCGCTGTCGGTGCTGCTGCTGGTAATACTGTTTGATTACATTCAAGGTCATCATACGTGCCTCCACAATTATCAGTGACTGTGTATCCTATTACCACGATTCCACCTCCATCACAAGCGATGCCGCTTAGATTAACGCTAGTCGGTACTGCGGTTATCGTCACATTACATGAACCCATTAATCCATTACTTGAGACAATGTCATTATAATCTGCTATTCCTATATTCTGAACTGCTTCACAATTCAAGACTGGAAAAGTTGGGCAGACTGGTGTCTCTGGTAATGGTGCAGCCGTTACCGTCACCTCCTGACTACAAGATTCCTCAGGAACCACATCAGTTCCATTAAGTTGCAAGGTCCAAGTCCGCATATACGTTCCACCACATGCTCCAGGAATTACTCCCTCATTGTAGACTACACTATATCCTGCGCACATTGTTGCTCCCATACTAACTGTCAAAGTAGCTTCGTCAATTGGGCTTAAACCACAATCGAGTGTTTGTGTAGAACTTGGACATGTTAGCGTTGGTATTTCGCAACATGCACCTTTTATAAGTACAATATTTTGTAGACATTCTTTGAATGGAAACCATTCTCCTGTGTTTACATCTTGGAATTCTAAAATATAAGTTCTTGTGACATTAATTTCATCGTCACTATTCATATCAACACAAGTAGTTTCTCCTACTTCTGTCGGTGGTTGCATTCGGATTGGAGCACTACAGCTTGCTGCTCCTTCAAATACATCTGCAGCTAAAGTTAAAGCAGGTGGAATAGTACATGGTTCTTCGTCACAATAAGTGCCATTAATATCTATATCCTTACATGTAATAGAAGGACAAGGAGGTGGCTGCTTGCAAAGACCACAAATGGAGGCATTTGAATTTCCATTAGGACAGATGTATACTGTAACTTCATCAATTCCTAAAGGATATGTAATTGGAAATTCAACACCTGAAGATGGAGCACTAATCTGATTAACACTGCAGACTCCATCTATTTCAATAAAAGCTGCAATAATATTTCCATTGCAACCTTGACCTTGGCCAACATCTAGATCCAATTGTTGCGTAAGAGAGCTTGAACCTCTTTGTAAAACAAATTTATGACACCGAGGGTAAGTCGTCCCTCCAGATGTAATTGTGCAATTATTATTTTGCACATTCCCGCCTATATTAGCCCCAGCCGTTGGACATTCTGGTTGCAAATCTATATTTACAATTGTTGTGAATCCAACACAGTTTGTGGAACATTGAGCATTTATATTAGCATTATAAAACAGTCCAAAAATTAAAATCAGAAAGCAATTAATTATTGGTTTTCGAATAGATATTTTCATGGTCAGTAAATATTAAAGAGTTGTTATTGTTAATTCAGGTGAAGATTTAGGAATTTTCTAAGAGTCCGGGTTCAAAACTATATCTGGTCATCGCCGTAGTATTGCTTTTTGAATAGACTTTCTTAAATAGGCATTTATTAGGTTGGAGGCTTAGTTGTAATAATCGCACTCCCTTTTTTCGCGATTGTCCTTGAGAGCTCAGTGTTAAAATTTTGAAGTTCATAAGAAGCAGTTTTTAAAAGGTAAATAACTAAGGTTGGGAATAAACAGTACACCCCATTATGCAGCATATGCTAACATTCGGTAGATCTATATTGAGTCGGGCAGATTTGATCATAGACACATTATAATCTTATGTAAGAACAGAACATTTCTTAAAAGACTTTATCAGCCTGTCCACTTGGTTAGAATTGATCAATATGGAAATCAAAAAAGTAGAATTTTGGAGCAGAAGGGAATCGTTCATAGCAGTTTAAATTAAAGGGTCAAAAATCACAAATTTTAAGAATATAAGAGCTGCTGAAAAAATCCAAATGGATTAATCAGTCATCTAATACGAATAATAAGTAGCCTTGTCTTAAATAATTGAGGCGTCCGTCCAAGTGCCTACAATCCTAAAATAACAGTCGTTCTTCAACTAAAAAATGGAATAATGTTCGCTCTACGACCGTGCAACAAGTGGGTATGCTGTGTAAATTTAAATTAAAATTTTCGGTGTTTATATCCCTTAAAAAAGGGATATTTAAGCAAAAAGTGTTAAAGTTTGCTCTAAACGATATAAAATTGGATAAAAAGGTGGTTGGTTTTATGAAAAAAACATTATTCCTAAAAGACTATAATCCATATATAGGAATATCAAGATAGAAGCTTGGAACCTGTTGGATCAAAAAAGCTTTAGCCACCTAATGCTGCTGCACCACCGACTATCTCAGAAAGCTCTTTGGTAATCGCCTCCTGCCGTGCTTTGTTATAAGTGATTTTCAGTTCTTTGACGATGTCCTCTGCATTCTCAGTGGCTTTATCCATTGCCGTCAT
>ENA-ORXT01007014-ORXT01007014.1-marine-metagenome-genome-assembly--contig:-NODE-7014-length-10236-cov-15.858943_pt1 | contig 10236 bp, 6 predicted proteins | sample MGYA00237868_ERZ511482 | MGnify/ENA metagenome assembly ERZ511482
CAAGCTTACAATCTCAACCAAATAAAAGCCAAACTCAAGCAAACCAGCGAATCTTGGATCGCCGCTACGCTTTTTGTAATGAACCTGTCACAATTTGCTTTAGACCACGGTATGACTTTCTGAGGAAGCCCTAATTAAGGGGCTGGATCAGCTACACTCTACTATTTTTATTATATTTATATAAAGAACTAAATATTCAAAAAAGATTTTGCAAAGTTGTATAATTTTATGTCATACTGATTATAATGTTCAATTTTATCTAGAGTTTTTTTACTTAGTTTAATCTTAGAAGATTTTGATTTATTTAACTTGGGAAATTTTGTATTAAATTTTAACCAGTTTGGTGCTTTTTCTAGAAGAACTTCTAAGCTCCTATCCATTTTCTCTATTATTCCAACAGAATCAAATTCATATTGTATGTTGTACTTTGCAATTTTCATCATGTTCTCTAAACCAACTATTTTTTTATGCTTAATATTAGATAGGTAGATTACCTGAATGTTTCCTAGATGCGCTAGTAAATGATCTAATTTTTCATCAGGTAAATCGTCTAGCTTTACATTTTTACAGTTTTGATAACCATGTGTAAAATAGAAAAAATTATAATGAGAGATAAGCCTTTTTACTGGGTCTCTTAATATTGTGAAATAGAAAGGGTTTTCTAACCTAATTCCGAGTAGTTCATTTTCTCGATATTTACTGTGATCCGCTATTATAGTAAAATCTCTTTCATTTACTAGATTTAACTCATCTTTTTTGAGTTGAGGTATGTTTTGGTCATTATCTACACCATTGAAACCTGGTATATATATTTTATTCACATTAATTCCTGATTCTATTGCTGTATTATTAATGTATTGTCGAAATGATGTACCTCCACACTTTGGTATATGTGTAAAGACAAATGATTTAAACTCCTCCATATTCAACTTTATTCTAATCAATAATTTATAATTAATTTAGATCTTTAATTTTCTCAGCAATTTCATTGAGATTGTGACTATGCTTAGCTAAGAATTTTTCAAAATTTACTTTTTGATATGCCTTGAATCCAGAATCTTCGTCGGTACCAGAAGTACCTCCTTCATCATGATATATAATACTATCTGGAGTTACAACAACTTGAATATCATTTTCCCAAGCCGTATAACATAGATCACTATCCTCACAATAACAAGGATGGAATATGTTGTCAAATACACCAATTTTGTCAATAGTTGTTTTCTTGATATACAAACTGCATCCACTGACATAACCGACTCTTTTCAGTTTTTTGTATTCTGGCTTATCGGGGTCATCCCATTTTCCGATATTTCTGCCAGTTCCATCTTCATATAATTCGGAGCCAAACTCTTGTAATGTGTTATCAGGATAAAGTATTTTTGAGCCTACTATGCCGATAGAATCGCTTGAATAAGCTGTAGTATATAAAGCTGTTAACCACCCTTCTGTAACATAGACATCATTGTTAACTAAAACCGAGTCATTTTCGGGATACATACGCATCATGGCATTATTAGGTTTGACAAAAACCTCATTTGTTTCAGAAAGAATAGGAACTATCCTATCATTTAGTTCTGCGGCGGCCTTTAGGTAACCTTGTGTGCCGTCCTCACATCCATTTGAGTGTACTAGGATTTTATAAAATGGATATTTAGTATTTCCTTCGATTGACTGAATACATCTTTCTACTAAATCTTTTCTGTTCCAAGTAACTATACAAATCGAAATTTCTGGCATGATCGATCTGATCATAGCCGTTTTAACTTTATCACTCCCTACAAGGTCCTTTAACTTTTCTTGAGCATTATGTGTCATTTGATTTACATCAAATTCACGTTTCATTGCACGTACTATCAAGTTTGCCAATGCTTCTGGCTCTTCAGCAATTAGTCCATCTTGTTCATTGACTAAATCTATTCCTTCATTGCCAATTGCATTTGTTACAACTGGAGTTCTAAACATGATTGATTCGCAGATTTTACCTTTTATTCCAGCACCTGCAAGTAGGGGAGCAATCGATACAAACGAATCTTCGTATAGTTTTTGAATTTCATCATCTGGAATAAAGCCCTTATACTCTACACCATCAAGTTTCCCTAAATCTATTATCTCGTCTGGAGCATGTGAGCCAGCAAGAATCAATGCTGCATCAGGAATTGATTCGCGTACAAGAGGAAGGACTATTTCTGCAGCAAGTTTTGCAGCAGATATGTTGGGATAATGATTAAAGCCACCGATAAACAGCATTGTATTCAAGCCATTGTCAATAAAACTATGTATTTCGTTATCGTGTATATTCGAAACAACTCTAATATCGGCTCCTGGTATTTCTGTTAATACTTCTTGTTTATCGTTTTCGGTTACTGTCCAAATGACATCAGCTTTTTGGTAAGCTCTAATTTCGTTGCGTTTATTTTCATCCACTTTCTTCTGTGTAAGTCCTTCCCATATGCCTATTGACCGCTGTTCTCTTAGCCAGTGCACATCAACCGAATCGATAATTATTTTTGAAGTTGGATAAAGATCCATAAAACGTCTGCAGTCTGTAACAGTGCTGTACCATGCATAGATAATTGCACTAAATTTTGGGATACGCTTTTTGATGCGATCGATATTGTCTGATTGTATTACAATTGCTCCTACTTCGTGCAATTTATCAATATATTTTTGTTCTCTATTTCCTTTTGTGTATACATATACATCAAATTCCTCTGCCATTAGAGCGATCATTCTAGTAGCTCTTTTTCCTCCACTAGATGTATCAAAATCAGGTAGATGAGGTGATATATATAATATTTTCTGTCGTTGATGATCAGTATTTCCTTCTTGATTATTATCTATTACGACTTCTTCTTTTACTGGAGATACCAGTTTTTCAAAATTTTCAATTATAGCCCGACCAGGTTCCTTAGACAGAGCAGTCTTTAGTGTAGAAATATTCTTCGGGCTAAGCTGCTTAATAGTAGCGGCTGGATTTTTCAACCCTCTCTTCGCAAGTTCACCCAGTACCCATGTGTTTTTTCGGTTGAAAGTGCGTTCATATATCCACCGCACTGGTGTAGTAACACCAAAACCTATTTTATAGCTTATCGATTTTTTTATAGCCTCTATATCTCCTTTTTGTGCTGAAATATGATCTCTAAAGGCTTTTTCGTCATGCTGTGTATTATTTAATTCATCCTCTAATTCTTCAAGTCTCTTTTTTATTGATTCAGAATTGGTGTTACCGTTTGATTGGACTGAATATATACTTGCTTGTAATTTTTGAATTTCTTCGTTTTTAGCCAAATTAAGATGGTGAATCTGCTCTTCTAAAGCTGCATGTGTTTTACTTGCTTCTTCAAGTTGTCTATTTTTATCTGAGAGCAGATTCATAGAGCTGTTTAACTCTTCATGAAGTGAAAGTGAGTTGTTTTGGATGTCATCAAGTTTGTTATTTAAATTATCAATAACTTCATATAAACCTTGAGTTCTTGAATTAGATACATCCAACTCAATTGCTAATTTATGTTCCTTCATGGCAGCACTAGTTAGCGCTTCTTTTTTAGAGTCTATCTCTGTCGATTTATTATTTAGTTGAGATTTTAATTGCTCTATAGTAGCAGTTTGACTCTTGATTGATTCTTTTAACCTTACGATTTCTTTAACACCATATTCTATTTCTTTGCTTGAATTAGCACCTTCTATTTTTAATTCTACCAACTCTTTATTTAGTGTTGAATTTTCTTCTAAAACAGCTTCTAATTTTAATTGGGAATCTTTGAGTTGTAACAATTGGTTTTGAACTACTGCAAATTCAGATTTAACTTTGAAAAGTTCTTCGTTAATAGCATTGTTTTCTTTTAATATTTCTTTAAGATTTTCTTTAGTATTTTCTAAATGAACAAACTCATTACTTATGACCTTGTATTCATTAGTTATTTTTAAAATTTCTTTTTCCTTTTCTTGTATCTTTGTCTCCATATCTTCTTGAACTTGTAACTGGTATTTTGCTTGATTGACCGCTTTTTTAGCTTTTTTCAGGTCTTTTTGAACCCCCTTTATATTATCAGTTTGTACATTTAGCTTGTTACTCAGCTCTGTATTAATTTCCTTGAATAAGTTAGCTGTCTCAGTTTCTGCTTTTAGTTCTTGAATGATAGTTGTATATTTGGAATTGATGTTACTTAGTTCAGATTCAAGATCGTATATGATTTGATTTTTAGTTTCTAAGATCTTTTGTTTGCTGGTGAGATTATCTGATATCTTTTGGTTCTCAATAGTCGATTTTTCAAATTGACTCCGTAGATTTTCCACGTTTTCTTTTATCCAATTATTAACTTCGTTATTAATGTTTGATAATTCGTCAAGCGTATTTCGATTTATTGAAATAATATCAAAAGTGAATCTGAAGCCATCAATTTCACTGTCGTTATATTCATATAGGAAATATGATGACGGACTCAATAAATATTTTATGCCATGTTCGTAATTAACATTAAATTCTACGGGATTACAAATTACATATTCTTCACCCTTGCGATATTCACTTGGATACCGTTTGATAACGCTGTATTTGTTACTTGGTATTACACTAATTCTATTAACTTCCTTGTCTTGTATTGGAATGTCAATGATGTTTTGCCCAATTGATATTGATTTTGTGATTTGCTTAAACGGATAGTTTTTTTTGTAAAGAATTATGATAGCATAGTAGGAATTTGTATAACTGCTATCTTCGTATATTTTATGATAATTTAAAAAAGGTTTTGATCTTTTTAAAATATTTTTTCGAGTAGAGGAGTCAATTTTTTTTGATTCTATCAGATCTGAGTAAACTCTATTTATACAACTCAACAAATTTTTGTGGATTTCAAGATTTGCTTTTGAATTATGTCGTTTACCTGAGGATATAAATTCTGTTATTATTTTATTTTTTTCCTCTATACTTTTTGAGGAGTTGATTGATAGTTTATTAAGGATATTATTTATTTCACTTATTGGATTTACAGTCATCTGGTCGTAATCAATAATACAATTTTCATAATTGTTAATATTATCGATGATATTATTATTATGGACAAGCCACATAAGCGCGCATTTATTAGCTTTAAAGCTATTGCGATTAATTAAGGATTGGATGACATTAATAGGTTTGCGAACTATATAAATAATTTTAAGGTTTTCTGGAAAAAAATATTCCTTGTATATAGGTAGAAGAATATTTATTCTAGGATCTTTAATGATTATATTTTGATCATTTCCAAACTCTTCTGTAATTAGATTTTTAAAGTCTTCAGTTAGCTTTTCAAGATTCAATAAATTCCTCCAATTTGGAGGCATAGAAAAAATACTATCCCACGTAAGGTCAAGTTTATGAAGGATGGATGTGTTGAAATTGACAACAGCTTTATTTTCAAAAAAACCTTTTGGATTATCAGGAGCCGGAGGCAGAATATGCTTGCCAATTGAGTTACCTAAATGATGTAAGATTCCTGATAGAGCTGAAGTGCCGGAACGATGCATTCCACTTACTAAAATCAAATTTTTGTTTTCGAATTTTATATTATCCATAATTACAATCTCTCAATAGCGAGATAAGAATATTTGTTTACTAAACTCAAACCAGACGCAAAGATTACAAGGCCAAAGGTTAAGTTGATACTCATTATTTCAAGATTGATTTTGGACCCATAAACAATCATAGATCTAACGTTATCCATTATACCTACAAATGGGTTCAAATAATATAATGGCTTCCAAAATGCTATGATCTTTGATGACGGAAAAAAGATTCCAGATGTCCAAAATCCAAGTAATACAATGATATCAAGTACATGATTGATGTCTCGAAAGAAAATGTAAATAATCGATAAAATCATTCCCATACCAGTACCAAGTAGCGTGGTAGTAAGTATAATTATCGGCATAAAGATGATTGAACCAGAATAACGAACCCCAAAAAGATATGCTATAATTAAATAAGCTAAAAGATTAAAACCAAAACCTATTAATATAGAAATGCTGTTTGAAATATATAGATCTTCTTTCTGTACCTTTATATTCTGAATTATATATCTTTTTTGCTGAAGGACTCTCATCCCTTTTCTCATCATCTCAACAAAACACATCCAGAATATAATTGCAGAAAATATAAATAATGCAAAATTTGGAATATCGTCTGATACTCTAGCCATAATGCGACTGAAGACAATAAAGTAAATAAATACCTTAAGAACTGGATTTATAAAAGCCCAAAGTAATCCTAGTCTATCATTATAATATCTCTTTTTAAAATCAACTTGAGCAAGCTTCCAGATACGTTCAAATCTATTGCTTTCAGGAATTCTTGAGATTAGAGCTTTGATGCCAAATACCATCGACTAACTATCTTGATTTTTTACAAATGATTGCTTGTATGCGGTTACAACGTCTTCAGTTTTTCCCATTTTTATGGTTTTCCCTTTATTTAGCCATATGGCTCTGTCACAGTACTTAGTGATAATCCGCATTGAGTGACTCACAATAATTATGGTGCGACCTTCCAAAATTTTTCTTCTAAATGCTTCATCACTTTTTTTCTTAAAGTCTTCATCGCCTGTACCACCAAAAAATTCATCAAGTAGAAAGACATCAGCGTCTGCATGCATTGCTATTGAGAACATCAGCCTTTGTTTCATTCCTTTCGAAAAAAATTTCACAGGTGTGTCCACAAATTCATCCAGCCCAGCAAATTCGATGATGTCGTTAAAGATTGCTCCAATTGTCTTGAAACTAAGACCAATTATACTCCCATTTACATAAATGTTATCTCTGGCACTCAGATTATCATCAACTCCTAGACCTAGTGATAATCGCATCATTTTACCCCTTGTGATGATTTTACTACCCTTATTAGCTGGTATCGAACCCATAATAATGTTTATGAGAGTTGATTTTCCACTACCGTTTCGGCCAATTACTCCATAAATTTCACCTTTTTTTATCTTAAGATTCAGATCTTTAAGCGCTTGAATTTCTTTCTTGTTTTGTTTGTGACTTAACATCTTTGTGAATCTTTCTCTAATAGATAATACTTGGTTTTCCTTAACAAAAAAGGTTTTACTGACATTTTGCAGTTTAATGGCTGTATTTTTTTCCTTTTTATCCAGTTTGAATTCGCTTTAGAGTTAATACTGTATTTATTTCGCAAGAATTATGCTGTAGTCAGTATCTCTATTAGTTATTAATTTCACTTCTGATAGAGAGCATACCACGATTGTATTATACGTATCTAATGCAGTATTTGCGCAAATATAACATATGTTATAAACACCATTAACCTCTTTCGTAATACCTGAAAAATAGTCTAACAAATTATTTTTATTTTCATCTTTATATAAATTTGTTAATTTTTTGTCAATATAGAATAAACCATCACAATATATCTTATTAGTAGAACTAATTATAAGTGGAGCTATAATTGAGTTCTTATTTATTTGGTTATATGTCATTAAAATTTTTAACCAATTGCGTTGAGGGAACTGTAGTGATTCTGTGATTATACATATAAAGTAATCGTTATGATCCTTTTCGACAGTAATTTTTTCAATAAAAAAATCTGAATCCTTTAGGTGACTTGGGAGGTTATCCCAGTATTCTGGTTTATTAATCTTGAAATTTTTATAGGATGTATTTTGTATAAATGACTGCAGTGTTAAACTATATTCATTAAAAGAGTAAATTTGAATATCAATGAGAATAAATGGTTCATTTTCAAGAACCGGTATTAAGTCAAATGTTCCCGATTTCTTGCCAGTTGTACACTTAATGTTTGTTCCTATACGCTTCAAATGAGCATTTAGTGCCTTTTGAGCTGATTCTTGTACATATTTTTTTGCCCAAGCATGTTTGCTTATACTAGTGTCAGTCATTCTCCAGTGGTATAAAGTCTTTGGAATCAGTGCAATCCATTCGCTCTTAAGAGACTCAGTAGCACGCAATAGTAGATCATAGTCTTGTGCACCCTCATAATCGTTTCTCAACCAACCTAATTTGTCTCCCAATTTTTTTTGAATTATAGTTAGATGATTGATGTAATTAACACTTCTTAGTGTTTGGTGGCTAAAAGGCAATTTATCTAGCTTAGATTCTACAAAACCATCAATGTTTATTGAATCTTCATTCGTAAATAGAAGCTTGACATCATTGTCTGATTGTATAGTATTACTTATCAGTCTGACTGTATCAGGATGTATACAATCATCGTGATCAAGAAATGCAATGTATAGACCTTTAGCAAGTCGTATAGCTTTATTTGAAGCATGTACTATGCCTTTATTTTGATTGCCGAGTGATAGTTTAACTCGTGAATCTCTTTTTTCATAATTCTGTAGAATTTCTTTAATTTCTTCGTTGGAAGCGTCATCGTGTATGCATAATTCCCAATTATCAGCAGTTTGATTGAGGACAGAACCAATTGTCTCATTCAAATGTTCAGGACTAGGATTGAAAACAGGAGTTATGAAGCTTATTATAAAATCAAATGAAATTGAACGATCTTGTTTAAGGTGTTTAGAAAGAATTGAGTCTGCAGTTTTATAATGAATATATGATGGATTCACAGATTTTCTAACTTTACGCCATATTTTTGCTATGACGTGTTGGTACGGTTCATTTGCGAAAGCATTAATTAAGGTTTTAAGCGTATTAGAAATATTCACAGTTCAAAATATTGAAAGTAAGCGTAGTAATATCAACTCATAATCGTAGGATGCTTTTGGAAAAAGCACTCGAATCTGTTATTAAACAGAAGTTTGGTGGTTTCGAAATTATTGTAATTGATGATTGCTCAACTGATGACACATTTGATTTTCTAACACAATATAAAGCCAATTATAGAATTACCTTGCTTAGAAACGATCAGAACTTAGGCCTACAAAAGAGCTTAAACATAGCCTTGGAGTCTGCTACTGGGGAATTTGTAGCAAGAATTGATGATGATGATTATTGGTTAGATGAAAAAAAATTAGAAAAGCAATATAATATTCTTGAAAAACATTCTGAAATAGTGTTGATAGGTACAGGATATATAACAAATAATGAACAGATATCTAACCCATCAACTGATCTTGATATCAGGAATCAAATTCTATTCAGATGTCCTTTTCAACATAGTACAGTTATGTTTAAGAGAGTCATTAATGGTCAAGAAGTACGCTATAAAGAAGAGTTAAAATATGCAGAAGATTGGGAATTGTGGCTTAGAATTGGACAATTTGGCGAGTTTTATAATATAGTCGACAAAACTACATTCATAAGAACTGGAGATAATTTAAGTGAAAGGTTTTTTCTAAAACAGCATATCCAAAATCTTGAAATAATAAAACAGTATCAATATAATTACCCAAGACCATTTTTAGCTAATGTTTATCACAGGATTGTTATAATGTTTTTTAAATTATTCAATATCAACGGAATAGTTCATCGAGTAAGTAAGGTGCTTTTTAATTTTATTTTTAAAGCAAAAAAGAACCATCGAAGTTAGATTTACGTGATTTTAAAATTTATTGTTGTAAGCTAAACTTCTTAATACACTTTTAGTGTATAAATTAGTGTTTCATTACTTTTACGCTATATATGTTCAAAAAAAATTCAGATTTTTTATTTGCAGGGTTTATTCTGCTTATTATACTGTGCTTATTCGCCTACTTAGATTTGCACAAGGTACATCAGGACTCATATTCTTATTTTAAAATATTTGGGTTTTTATTATTTGCACAAATTTTTGGAATAGCAGTATTCATAACTGTTCAATTCATCAATAATAAGAAGATAAAATCGAATTTTTATTCTCCTATTAGTCTTTTGATATTAGTCGTAATCATCTCATTACCAATATTTTATGCGTTTGATGAGTTTTTAGGTAAGAGCTTATCTGTTGAACATGCATTTAGTGTATCGGTATGGAATTTACTCGTAGTAATTATTCTTTTTTTAGGATATTTTGTTGCGAAATTAATAGGAACCATTGCATTTAACTCGAAATTTATAAATCACAATTCAAGTATACTTTCAATAGGGATTTGCCTTTTGATCGCTATTTTATTCTTATTGAGCATCATTAATGCATTGAATATCTACTCAGTACTACTTTCACTGGCTGCAATCTTGTTAATAGGGTATAAACAAGTACCACCTACTTTAAAAACTTTTATCAAACCCATCCAAGACCACCAAAACATAAACTACTGGGGATTTATCATCTTCTATCTA
>ENA-ORXT01007015-ORXT01007015.1-marine-metagenome-genome-assembly--contig:-NODE-7015-length-10236-cov-6.907963_pt1 | contig 10236 bp, 6 predicted proteins | sample MGYA00237868_ERZ511482 | MGnify/ENA metagenome assembly ERZ511482
GGCCACTCATAGGCGCACACGTTGCGCTCTTAAACGGTTCGCAGATCGTTCGCAACCGACGTTGTTGGGTGTGCTCTCAAGTGGCCGCCCGACGGGCGGGCTGGCGTGTGGTCGCGCCCACTCCCCCGTGCCGAAGGAGCATGTCGTCTTTGTCCCCCGCCAGTGACACACAACAAGCACGGACGTGTCTTGCCAGAAGACGTCGAAACAAAAGAAACAATCGATGCAGAAACTATCCGGAGCGACCCCACCGCCATCCAGCCATGCACGACGACTACGCGGTGCCGCGCACCTCGACGGGCAGTCCCACGGTACCGACCCCCAAATCCGGTACCTACCAGTTACGCCTATGGCGCGCGCGCCATTGACGCTCCATGCCTCCCACCTATATCCTCAGCGCCGCCGCGTCCGCAGCTCCCCCCCCGCAGCGGCACCGCCGCCGTCCCCTCAGGGGTCCGCCTCGAAGCTCAGCGGCAGCCCGCCCCCCGCCGGCGGCCGTCGCAACTTTCACAGCAAGCCAGCCGCGCGGGGCGTGGATGACGAAGACGAGCCGTTGGTGGCGCTGGCGGCGGCGCCGGCGCTGGCGGGGGCGCCGGAGGGGGCGGGGCCGCTCGAGCCCGCGGCTGCGAATGTCGACGAGCGCGCCAGGTCGGAGGCAGGGGGCGGTACACGCGGACCGGCAGCCACCGTGTCGGACGGTTGCGTGCACGCATCCGCTGCCTCCCCTTCTTCGTCGGTGCTCTGGTAGCCGCTGGGCACCACGCCGCCCACCGAGCGGCCCGCCGCCGCCGCCGTCGGCACCGCCGCCACCGCCGCCACCGCCACCGCTGGTACCGCCCTCACCCGCACGATGCGGATGGTGGGGGACTCCCGGTCCATCACCCACCGCCAGCGTCGTCGGGGCGAGTCGCCGTCCCCCTCCCCCCCCGTGGCAGCCGTCGCCGCCCGTCGGTCGGCGGCGTCACGGTCGAGCTCCGCCCGCTGAATGCGGCGGCACCGACGCCGCCGCCGATGGTTCATGGCCGCACGCAGCGCACGCCGCGACGACAGCGGCGGCGCAGGCAGGACGGGACCGGCTCCGCCATTGGCAAGGGGAGGCAGCCCGCTGTGGAAGGCCATGATCGCCGCCCACGCGTCGTCGGGGAAGGGCGTGTGTAGCCCGATGGTGCCCCAGATCGGGGCGTTGAAGGCGGCCGCGCCCTCGCCAATGGGCCACTCGACCTCCTCGACAGACGACTTGACGCTGCCGTCGCTGCTATCCGAAACGGCGGCGGCGGCCGCCTCGATGGCCTCCCGATCCGACGCTTGCATGATGGGGAAGCGGATCATCGGGGGGAGGAGGGACGCTGCGTCGAGGCGTGGCGGCGTGACGCCACTCCGGGAGGGGGGGGAGTGCCGTGCACTCTGCCGGCAGACGGTCGTGGCCGTGGGTAAGGGAAGCCAACTGCAACGACGGCGGCACACCGCGGGCGCCCCACGATGACGACGGCGGCGGACGAGGCGCGCGGCCGCGCGTCCGCGGGCCCCCGTCAGTCGCCCGTCGGCGGCTTTTGGGAGGACTCGCAGCTGCCGGCACGCGTGGCGCGACGCGGCGGCGGGTGCGCACGCGGCCGCGCGCCACAGTCGATCGGGTTCCCCTGCGTCCGCCAGCTCGGGGGGCCGCACTCCTGCGCTGTTGCGCGCCTGCGCGCGGGCGGCCGACGGCGGCAGGGCGGGGGCGCCGACACGCCATTGCCGCACGTTGGCGAAGCCTCACCCTGTCCCCTAGGGGGCAGGGTGCGCCGCACACGGCGGGGGTTGGCGGTCTCCCCTCGGCCCGTCCTAGAGTGCCACGCGGACCCCCGCCCGCCAGCGACCACCCCCCACGGCCAAGGCCGCCCGGCCGGGGCAGCGGCGGCAGCGGTCGTGGGGTGGTGGGATGGCCCCCCGCGCGCTCCCGCGGGAGAAAAGCGGCGCGAGACATTAGCTGCGGGGCAACCCCGGCCTGCCCGGCGGCAGCGGCACAGCGCGACAGCGGTGGGGGGAGTCGGGGTGGCGGCCCCGCCGACCAGGGGGCGGCGAGCCCCTGCGGGCGGCGGGGTGGGCCGCCGCCGCCCCCGCCGCGGGATGCCAGGTGTGGGTGTTTGGTGGGCATGCCCCGCGAGCAACAGGCGAGGCATTGCCGACGGGGCGCGCGTGTGGCGGGCAGCGCCACGGCAGCGCGGTTGGAGACGCGCGGGCGGCCCCGTGGGGCAGGCAGCCCCGCGCGCCGCGTGCGGCGAGGTGGGGAGAACCCCCGCAACAGCAGCGACGGTTTTTGGTCTCCTGCGGCCGGGCGCACACCTGGCGTGGCGGTTGGGCGACAGTTGGAAGCGTGCCACCACGCCCCGTTGATGGGCTCGCGCTGTAACCGAACGGCGGGACACAACAATATAAAAAATGGTCAAGCGGAACAGGCGCGGAGCCACCGACACCGCGTGGCTAGACGGCCTGCAGGTGCCGGGGCAAGAGGTGTGGCGGCCCCCGTGCGCCCGCTCCCGCGTGCAATAGGACGGTTCAATAAGTCGGAACGGAGGGGGTCGAAAAGCCCCTGTTGGGGTCAAACAGACCGGTTCGAGACCCACCTAACGACCTGATTGAACCGGCCGAATGGGTGGAGGACCGCTCGCGCTTTCCAGGCCTGCAGGCACAGTGTGGAGCCCTGCTTCGGTGTAGCTGTTGTTGTGGGTTTCCTGGGCGAACAAGCAACGGGCGGGGGTTCCGCGTCCCTGTGGGCAGTGAACGGACGCTCAGAGTTATTGGGGCCTTTTGGGGGGCAGGAGTGGGCTCATTTGGGCCGTTCCACCCGACCGCGAAGGAGGCGGCCAGAAAACAAGGTAGCCGCCCATGCCCCCTCCCCTCCACCGACGGAGCACAGACGGAGCGGGGGTCGCGACGACCACAGAAGCGCAACTGGAACGATTCGACGAGTCCACCAGGTCGAAGACTTCATCCTTTTCTGTCTTTATAATTACTTGAATTTACAAAGTCTCTGAGAGCGATCTGTCCTTTGGGCGTCCCAGAATTTCAATTGGGATTGCTCTTGGATCCGACTGTGCGGCCTGCGCGGCGAAGGCGTCCGCATTGCCACCACCGACGTCGTCCCCATCGCGTTCCGCTGGAACAGCTGGGGCACGAACGTGACGCACCTGCTTGTTGCCGAAGCGGTCCCCAACCTTGGGCAAGATGGTACGTGTGGTTGGCTGGCTGCGATGCTGATGGGCTGCTGCTTGCTGCGCGGCGTGTGGCAGTTTTTGTGGACTTGCCAGTGTTGGGGGTTGGGGGCAGTCAGGGGAGGGGATGCCTCTCGGGCTGCGATACAGGGACGGGCGCCCTGCTCGCCGTATCCGTTTCCTGCGAGGCACCTGATGCCAGAGGCGCGATTGGGCACGCTTGCCGTATGGGCGTGTGGCGGCGTGTTGGGGGTGTCGTGTGGTGGGTTGTGGTGTGACAAACAGGGTGCACCAGGCAGGCAGTGGGGGTGTCGTCTCTGCGCTCCACTCCGCGAGTTGGGGGTCCCGACGTGCGTACGCAATTGGTTGCACGTGGCACTGGTCCTGACCGTCGCTATTGTTTAACATTGTTTTCACCGCTGCTTCGTGTCCTTGTGCCACCATGATGTGGATGGGCCCGGTGCACCTCGCAGGCGAAGAAGACCGGGAAAGGGAAGAAGGTCGCGGCCGTCCCAGATGCGGTCAAGAAGACTGTAGTGAAGGAGACGAAGCACCCGCTGTTTGAGAAGAAGCCGCGCAACTTTGGCATTGGCCAGCATGTGCAGCCGAAGCGGGACCTTTCCCGGTTTGTGAAGTGGCCGAAGTACGTGCGGATGCAGCGCCAGAAGAAGATCCTGCTGATGAGGCTGAAGGTGCCCCCGAGCGTCAACCAGTTCTCCCTGACGCTGGACAAGAACATGACCGCCGCGATCTTCAAGCTGTTGGGCAAGTACACGCCGGAGACCAAGCTGGCCAAGAAGGAGCGCCTGGCGGCCCTTGCCGAGACCAAGGCCGCGGGCGGCGACGCCACCTCCACTAAGAAGCCCATCCACGTCAAGTACGGTATCAACCACGTGGTGGAGCTCATCGAGTCGAAGCAGGCCCAGCTGGTGGTCATTGCGCACGATGTGGACCCCATTGAGTTGGTTGTGTGGCTGCCGGCCCTGTGCCGCAAGATGGACGTGCCGTACTGCATTGTCAAGTCCAAGGCCCGCGTCGGTATCCTGGTCAACATGAAGACCGCCACTGCCGTGTGCATGACGGCGGTGCGGGCCGAGGACAAGGCTGAGTTTGCCAAGATTTGCGACTCGGTCAAGTCGCAGTTCAACGACCGCTACGAGGAGATCCGTAAGACGTGGGGTGGTGGCCACCTGGGCATCAAGTCGCAGCATCACCAGGCCAAGATTGCCAAGGCGCTGGCCATTGAGGAAGCAAAGCGCATGGGTTAAGAGATTGTATCCTCTTATTCAATGTTTTCATGTGCCGCTCCTTCCACTTGTGTTTCTCGTTGCCCCCTGACATGCGGCTCCTGCCGGGAGGTGAGTCCGCTTGCAGTCGCCACGCAGTCCCCAAAGAAGCTTAGGTTTTTTGCGTCTAGTCCCAGTACCGGTTGGGCACGCATCATACCAGGAGTGCAGCAGTCAGTTGCCATGCCACGGAACACTTCGTAGTACGGTCCGGTCATTCGAGTGTGCAAAATCTTATCGCTTTCTTTTTTTGCTTTTGAGGGCTTGGAACAGAGCTTGCAAATGACACACGCCGGGAGGCCGCCACTCTCATGGCAGCTCCGGTCAGCGCTGCCGCAGCCGCTTGCTCAGCCGCCAGTCGTTTTGGTTCTGCGCGTACTTGTCAAACAGCGGCTCCACCTTCTCCTGCCGCTTGCGGCGGGTCAGCTTGTTGGGGTCCGACACCTTGAAGAACCGAGGCGCCAGCTCGACCAGCCACCGGCTGTCAATGGTCATCACCTCCCGCATGTACTCCTTGGTTGTTGACACGACTTCGTGGTAGACGACCCACTCGGGTTGGATGAAGAAGAGGGAGGAGCTCGGGTGGATGAAGACGGGTTGGCCCTCGACGAGCGTGCGGTAGCCCTCGGTCGCGTCCTTCTTGGCCGCGTGGGTGAAGAAGCCGGCAACGACCGCCCGTTGGACACGCCGCCACTCGCGACCGGCCGATACAATGTCCAGCCGGTACCGGTCCATGATCGTAATGAGCTGCTTGCGCACGTCTTGGGCGCGCTTGAGCGACCGTGCCTGTACAAAGTTCTCGTAACACCAAGCGCTTGAGTAGCGGGTGGCCTTCCATGCATTGTAGACGGCGAGGAGGGTCAAGTGATCCCCCTCGGGCTGGTGGAAGCGGGCCTTGCGCGCGTCCGCGGCGGCTTGCTTTTCCTTGGGGCGGTAAAAGACGTTTTGCACCGACAGCATCGCGACAATGGTCAGGACTTCCTCAGAGCAGCTCAGCTGCACGGACGCCAGCAGCATCTTGGCGAGCGGGGGTTCCAGCGGGAACTCGCCCATCTTGCGGCCGAGCGGCGTCAGGAGGCCCTCGTCGTCGAGCGCGCCGAGCGCGTACAGCGTCTCCATGGCGGCAATCAGGTGCTGTGGCGGCGGCGCGTCCATAAAATCAAAGTGCAGTAGGTCGCCGACGCCGAGCGCTTTGAGCGTCAACACGGTGGTCGCCAGGTTGCTCCGTTGCAACTCGGGGACGGACGACGGGAGCATCTCGTTTTGGTAGGCCGACTCGGTGTACAAGCGGAAGCACTTGCCGGGACCCGTCCGGCCCGCGCGGCCCGCACGTTGCCGCGCCGACGCTTGCGACACGGGCGCAACGATGAGCGAATCCATCCCGAGCTTGGGATTGTACACCTTTTGTTTGGCAAAGCCCGGGTCAACCACATAGTAGATGCCGTCAATGGTCAGCGACGCTTCCGCAATGTTGGTCGCGAGGACGACCTTGCGGGAGCCCGGCGGCGCCGGCTCAAACACCTTGGTCTGCATTTCCGACGGTAGCGACGAGTAGACGGGGAGGATGTGTAGGTCCGGCACGTGTCGACCGAGGGACTTGACGCGCTCAAAGAGGATCTCCGCGGCCGTGTCAATCTCCTCCTGGCCAGTCAGGAAGAGCAGCACGTCCCCCGGCGGCTCCGTCAGGTGGATTTGCATGACCGTCAGCAGCGCCGCGTCGAGGTAGTCGGGCTCTGCTTCGCGGGCGTAGAGCATCTCCACGGGGAACATGCGGCCGGGAATGGTGAAGATGGGGCACTGGAAAAAAAAGTCGGAAAACTTTTCCGCGTCGAGCGTCGCAGACGTGACGATCAGCTTGAGGTCCCGCCGCTTCTTGACCGCCACCTTGAGCAACCCAAACAGCACATCCGTCGCAATCGTCCGCTCATGCGCCTCGTCCAGGATGATGACGGTGTAGGCGCGGAGTTTGGGGTCGGCCATCGCCTCGCGCAGCAGCATGCCGTCGGTCATGTACTTGATGACCGTCTCGGGCGACGTAACGTCTTCAAAGCGGATGCTGTAGCCGACCGCCTCGCCGACGCGGCAGCCAGCCTCCTCCGCCACCCGCTTGGCGACACTCATCGCCGCCACACGCCGCGGCTGCGTGCACGCGATGCGCGTGTTGGACGCGACCGACGCAAAGCCCGCCTCGTACAGGTACTGCGTCATCTGCGTCGTCTTGCCCGACCCCGTCTCGCCAATGACGACGAGCACGTCGTTGGCGTCGACGGCGCCGAGGAGCTCCTCCTTGAGCCGCGCAATCGGCAGGCTCGCCCGCTGCTCCCGCATCGGCACCGTGTCTTTGGCCGCAAAGCCAAAGGAGGGGGCGGAGCCCATCGCGAGCCGCTTCCACTCGGGCACCTCGTCGCCGGCGGCGGCGGCGCCGACGCCTCGCAACTCTGCGGCAACGTGGCGGGAGCCGGGGGCGGCGACGGGGTCCTCCCACGCGCGGTTGAGGTCCGGCCCAAACTCGGGGTTGGCCTCCGTGACCGCCGCCGACTCGGCGGCGGAGCGCTGCGCCTCACGCAGCTCCCGCCGCTCCTTGGCGAGGGCGGATTGGGTCATGGCCGCCCTCTGCAGGGAGCCGTCGGGGTTTTTGACGACGCGCACGGGGGACAGCGGCTGCGCACGCGCGTACGAGGGGCCGCCGCCGCCGCCGCCACCGCCGCCGCCGCCGCCGCCGCCAAACGAGTCAGTGTGGCGGCGGAGGAAGGCCGGCTCGGCCTCGTTGAGGTCAATCTCTGGCTCCTCCGCCGGCTCCTCCACGTCGACTTCCCCGCTGAGCAGCTCGTCTTCCACCTCGTCCACCACGACCGTCGACGCGCCGCCACCGCCGCCGCTGCCCGCCCCGCCCTCCCCCGCACTCGTCGGCCGGTGGCGGTGGGAGGTTGCCGCCGCCGACGCGCGTCGCACGTCGGCTACGCTCAACACCCCACTATTGACGAGCTGCGTCAACTCCCACTGCTCCGTATCGGCAATACGATGCCGCCGTGGCGCCCCGTCCCGCCCGTCCGCCCCCGGCACGGCGCCGCTGCCGCCGCCGCGGCCGGCCGCGCGGCGGGCGAGCGCGCGTTGGCGCTCGACCATCTCCCGGTCCGACACGTCGAGCGCGGCCACGTCAATGCCCGAGCCGAGGAGGTTTTCGGGCTCGCTGCTCGCCGCGTCCGGGAGGGCGCCAAAGCGGCTGCGCCGGGGGGGGCCCCCCGCCGCGCGTCTTGGCTCGCTCGGCCGCCGGTCCACCACAAACGGGGCGGCGGCGGCAGAGCCGCTCGGCCCCGTGACGGTGGAGGAGGATGGGGGCGGGCGGGGAGGCTTACCGGACGCCTTGTGGACAATGGCAAAGAGGTCGGCAAAGAGCCCCTGTGGCAGCCCGCCGTCGTCCCCTGTGGCAGAGCGAGTGGCCTCACGGGCGGCGGCGGAAAAGGAGGCGAGGGAGGTGTGGTCCTTGGCAATGTCCAGGAGGAACTCGGCCACGTCGGGGTCGTCCATGCCGACATGGCGCTTGAGCGCCGCCGTCATTTTCGACAGCAACGCCAGCCGCTCGAGCTTCTCCAAGCCGTCCATGGTGCCGCGTGGGTGAGTAAAGTCGAGGAGAGCGGCATGCAGGCAGAGGGCCGTAGGACAGATAGAAACGACGCAGTCCGAGCGGATGACAGGGCGAACCTTCGTCACGGCTCGCCAAACCTGAGCCGTCGCCCAACTGACCGGTTCTGGTGCGTCGGGCGCCTAATTTGCGACGTTAAGACCTAGAAGATGGAGAAAAGAAGAAATATATACCGAATACTGATTCGTACGAACGATTGCACAGAGTGCATGCTCCTCTTGGTCTCTGACGGCATCGCAACTGCCGCGTACGGGTCAGCGCCGCCCTCGCCACCTCTATCCCCAGTCTCTCGCCAAACCACTACCACCCACACCCAACGATAACGTCCCCTCCGCCACCTCCCCAGGCCCACACTCCCCACATCAAACGGCCATCGGCTGCCATCACTCCATAACAAAGTCGCTGTCGCCCTCTGCGTCCCCCTCGTCCTCCGCCGCCTCCCCCCCATCCTCATCACTCCCAACTTCCTGATAGCCCGCATCCCCATGGTCAACACGCGCGCGCTTGCGCGTCGAGGCGCGACGCACGGGGGTCTCCCCGCCCTCAACCGCGTCGTCGTCGTCCTCCTCCTCCTCCTCATCGTCCAAATCCACCACCTCGTCGGCGAGGCACCTGGGCGTCCCACCCCCGTCCCCCCCGTCGCCATCCACGCCGCCGCCGCCCGCGCCACCGCCGTCGGCCTTGGCGCGGCGGGGTCCGCCGCGCACCCCCCGCGGCCAAATGTCGGCGCCCCCCCCCTCTCCGACGACCGCCGCGAGGCCGTCGGGCAGCGGCAGCACCGCCTCGGTCGGGTTGGCGGCGGCGCCGCCGACCCACGCCCACTCCCCAAACACGACGACCGTCTCGATCACGTCCTCACAAATGACGGCCTTGCCGCCGCCGCGGAGCGTCAGCACCGCGTTGCGCGGGTAGTAGAGGACGCCCCAACACTTGAGGCGGCCGACTTCGTCGCCGCCCCACGCCGCCGCCCCAAACTCAATGTACAAGACGGGGGTGGCCGTGTCGAGGCCCGTCAACCGCCCGATGCGCGCGCCGGGCGTGACCGACAGGCCGCCGGGGAGGAGGAAGAGGTAGCGGGAGCGCCGGCCGGCGGCGCGCTTAGTGATGTCCGCCCCGCCGCTGCGGGCAAGCGCCCGCGGCACGCCGGGGGGGGGGGGGGGGGGGGCCGGGGGCGCGGGGGGGGGGGGGGGGCGTGGCGTGGACCAGTGACGCGTGGTTTTTTTTTGTGCTCTTGTGGGGATGCCCGAGTGTCCCCACCGGGACGCACGGGCTGGGCGCCAAGATACAAAACAACTACTTACCCCCCGCTGCAACTGCCGCGCGGCGCTGTCCCAACGCGCGCGGCCACTTGGTCGTGGTGCGGGTGCAGCCACATGGCGGCAGCCAACACCATATTCCCACCGCACTCTGACCGACGCACACAGGTCAACCGCCGCCGTCGCCCCGCCCCCGCCACCGTCGCTTGGGCCCGCCGACGACCGTCGCCAAGCCACCGGTTGGCGTCCACAGCAAGCCCCGCCAGCCCGCCGCACTCCACAGCAGACCAGTAGAAGGGCGCGCCGACACGCGTCCGGCGGCGCACGCGGCCGAGCAAATGCAGTGCGCAGACCGCTGCCCGAGCCAGACCGCACCCGCGTGACTTACCAAAGACGCCGCACGGCCCGCCCTGTTGCCAGCGCCCCGCTGCAAGCAGGCACACACCAACACGCCCTCACGTGGTGCGACCAACGCCCGAGGGGCGTGGCGCCAGAGAGCAGCGAGAGAGAGAGAGAAGAGAGAGCAGTCAGAGGCGTGCCCCCAGCGCACCGCCACCGGGCGCCCGAGGGACACCCCTCGCCACCCCCCCCCCCCCCCCCCCCCCCCCCCCCCCCCCCCCCCCCCCCCCCCCCCCCCCCCCCGATCCAGGGTGAGCCCCTCCAGCTCCTCGGCAGCCACCTCGGCATCAGCCGCCTCCACCTCCGCATCGGCCGCCGCCGCGTCGGCGCGCGCCGCCCACAGCTGCCGCTGCGCCTCCACGCCGGCCGCCATGAGGCGGTCCAGGGTGGCCGCGTCGGCCACCTCCCCCGCCGCGTCGGCGTACAGGCGGGGGCCCGCCGCGTCGCGCGCGGCGGTGGCC
>ENA-ORXT01007016-ORXT01007016.1-marine-metagenome-genome-assembly--contig:-NODE-7016-length-10234-cov-4.400020_pt1 | contig 10234 bp, 5 predicted proteins | sample MGYA00237868_ERZ511482 | MGnify/ENA metagenome assembly ERZ511482
CCAGCTGCATCACTACATTCTAAGGTCCTATCTAAATCACCAGCTGCCGTGGTCCAAACTGGTACTTCTGTGTCTATTAGGGTGATGGTTTGTGTAAACACTGCACTTGTATTTCCACAATCATCTGTCACAGTCCATGTATTGGTATATGTACCTGCTTGTGGACATGCTCCTGCAACAAAGGCACCTGATACTTCAATGATGTCAGTCACATCTGTATCACAGTTATCTGTCGCTACTGGGAATAAAGCTTGAGCTGTTGCTATTCCTGCTACATCACTACATTGTAGGGTTATATCTAAATCACCAGCTGCCGTTGTCCAAGTTGGTAACTCTGTGTCTACAACGTTAATCGTTTGTGTGAACACAGCACTTGTATTTCCACAATCATCTGTCACTGTCCATGTATTAGTAATTGTACCTGCCTGAGGACACAATGCTCCAGCTACAAATACACCTGGTACTTTTAACACATCAGTCACATCAGTATCACAGTTATCCATAGCTACTGGAAATAGAGCTTGCGCTGCCGTCAGTGCTGCTGCATCATCACATTCTACAGTCATATCTAAATCACCAGCTGCCGTAGTCCATGTCGGTGCCTGTGTATCTTCTATTGTGATCACTTGCATAAATACTGCACTTGTATTGCCACAGTCATCAGTTACTGTCCACGTATTTGTAATCGTACCAGTATAGATACAAGTCGCTACAGGAACAAGAGCACCTGATATTTTTACTATATTACTAACGTCTGTATCACAGTTATCCATCGCTGCTGGAAATAATGCCTGTGCTGCTGCCAGAGCTGCTGCATCACTACATTCCACCGTCTCATCTAATGCTCCTGCTGCTGTCACCCACGTCGGTACCGATTTATCTTCTATAGTAATGATCTGCGTCTGCTGAGCAGTATTACCTTCACAATCTGTGACTTGCCAGACAATGGTTACAGTAGAGCTACAAACAGTCGTACCTGCAATACCAGTGGTCTGATCTACAGTCACAGTCAATGCCTCTAAGGATTTTTCAGGACAATTATCTGTCATCGCTGTCGAAGCAGGAGCTGGAAATGATATTCCTGCAACATCAAACATACCAGGTGCTGAAACATCATCGCCAAAATTAATTGCTCCTGCTACTAAATCTGTCAATGGTGATTCCGCAGGACACAATGAAGGAGTAGCATCATTTGTTGTAATAGTCAGATTTTTACTATAGGTGAATACTGGATCTTCATTATCCTCAATGGTGATATTTTGCGTGCAAGATGCAGTTACGGGATTTCCTGAAGCATCCACACCAGCAGTAAAAGTATACGTGATCACAGTAACACCTTTTTCAAATTCTTGTGAATTAGGATCTCCTAAGCCTGCAGGAGCAGCGAATGATTGAGAAGAACCCGGAAATGGAAATGCTATAGGAGGATTAAGATCTCCTAATACTGGTCCATATGTAATGTCTAAATCTGTGACACCGCAATTATCACTAGCTGTAGCATTTGTAAAACCAACGATAGCATTACATACACCTGCATCTGTATCTTGTACGATTGGCGCTGGGCAAGATGGCGTAGGAGCTGTATCATCATAGACATTCACTTCAAATTCATCTATTCCTATATTACCACAGTCATCCGTTGCTGTTAAAGTGGCTGTCCAATTACCAGGAGATATATTGTTGATTTGATATTCTAAGCGTACAGGAGGTCCTGCTAAAAATGCACCAGACACTGTAGCAGTCGGATCATCAATTGTCAATACTGGAAAAGACACACCTGCAGCAAAGAAATTTGAGCAATTGTCAGTTAGATCACTGTCAGAAACCACAACATCTAAAGTGGTACCACAAGAAGCTGCACTCAAGTCATAATCAGGTTCTGGGTTGTTGAAAACAGGAGCTATCTCATCGACAACTGGTACAGTTATATTAATCGGAGTTGAAATATTACCGCATTCGTCTATGACTCTATACTGAAGTCTAAATGAAGACGCACACCCAGCGGCAAAATTAAAATCATTAAAATTAAGTGAACCCCCACCTTCTGTAAATGTTGCTGAAGCGCCCCAAGGACCTGCGCCCGGACCACTACCATTTGCAGAATTATTAGGGTCTCTTACCTGGAATGTTCCTCCAGCTGTAAAATCAGTACAATTATCAGTACTTGTATCGAATATATCGGTCGCATTAATTGTTACTTCACAATTTGCGTCTACCACAACAGCAGTTCCTGCAGCAGCAGCTCCATTTGCACCTGTATTGGTTAATAAAGCAGAATTCAAAGCACCTACAGCTGTTGGTGCTGTGGTGTCGTCGATAACAATTGTCTGTGTACAAGTCTCAATATTCATACAGTCATCTGTCACTATAAATGTACGTGTGATTGTTTCTGGGCATGTCAATCCATCACTGACATCCACATAAGTAATTGCATAGCCGCAGTCTTCAGTTATTGATCCACCTTCTGTTGCAAATTGTGCATCTGTAATCGTCGCAGCTAATGTACTATAGATTAGAGCAGTCAGGCCTCCATTCGTGATATCGCCAGTACCACATCCTTCTACAGTTATAGCACCAGGGCAATCATCAATTACTGGATCTGTTGTATCATCAATAGTAATCTCTTGAGTACAAGTCGCACTATTCATACAGTCATCTGTCACTGTAAACGTACGGGTGATTGTCTCAGGGCATGTGTTGCCATCGGTGGCATCCTGATAGGTAATTATATAGTCGCATGCTTCAGTTATTGCTCCACCTTCTCCCATAAATTGAACATCTGTAATCGTCACAGCTGTTGTACTGTATGCAAATGCTGTGAGACTTCCATTCATGATATCGCCAGTTTCACATCCTTCTACAGTTATAGCAACAGGGCAATCGTCAATGACAGGAAAAGTAGTATCATCGATCATTATAGTTTGCGTACATGTGACAGCATTGGTTAGTCCGCCTGAGCACTCATCTATTACAGTAAATGTTCGAGTAATCGTTTCTGGACAAGTCATCCCATCACTTACATCTATATATGTGTACTCAGTTATTCCGCAATTATCAGAAGCCACGCCTCCTTCTGTTGTAAACTCTGCACTTGTAATCGTCATGGCTGTTGTACTGTAAGCTTGAGCAGTGAGACCTCCATTTGTGATATCAGCAGTCCCGCATCCTTCTACAGTTATCGGAGCTGGGCATGTAGCTATAGTAGGGTCTTCAGGAGGAAAATAATCAAACGTTAAAGTTATTCTGACATTATCATCTGCATTGCCATCCCCATCATTGTCGCATGGATTATCTTGTGTAGCGCCTGGTCCAACACCTGGACCTCTTCTAAATAAAGTTACATTCAAATTACCTGCATCCCGACATCCATATACCGACTCATCGATGTCGACTAATGATGAAGAAATTGTTTCAAAAGCTCCATCGCAATTCGCACCATCTTCAAGAAGCTCTGTTGCCGTGAGACCTTCAGTAGAAACGTCCAGCCATCTTCCTCTAATTGGATTTGCATTAGACGGTTGATTAAATCGACCATCAACTTCTACAATAAAATTTATTTCTCCATCAATACATTCGATATCAGGCAAATTCAGAAACGTTATCGTACTAGTTTCGCCATAACCGAGATGAACACTTTGTGTACCTCCAGTAAAGGTAATTTGAGCATTCATTTGGGTTATTAAAATCGCCGAAATGAAAAAAATGTATAGACATCGTTGAAAAAATTTCAATGATAGTATTTGTGTTTTCATAATTAAGTTTATTTAAAATTTTAAGGATTAAGAACAGAGATTATAAGTGAAATGAAAGGCCGGTTAACAGACCAAGTCGTTCAGCCATCACAGCGAGCTGCGTGGCTTTTTTACAGTGTAATTTATGTTTTAAGGAATTACAGTAGCTCACAATAGTATGTGAGGACAGAAAGAGTGCGGTGGCTGTTTCATGGATTGAATAGCCAAGTCCAATGTGTGTAAGAACTTGTTTTTCTCTTGCTGTCAAATTGTAACTAAGGAGTTGGATGGGCATAGAGGGACTTCTGGTCATTCTCGCAGATAGGTAGACTACGTCCCCTACCTGACGAGCAGCGTTGGTGTTCATAAATAGTAGTTTAAAAGTTATTAATTGTTTGGAAGAAGCTCTGTCCCACTTTTGAGACGCCATTTACTTTTACTCTAACTTGAGTATAATATCGTGAACATACTATCCCTGAATTCCACCATTTGCGGTCTGAAAGTGTTAAAATACATGCTGATATTATAGATTATTATAATGTGTTTAGCCCTAGTCGTGTCTCATTCATGAAGCTTTATTCTGGATATGGGGATTAGATTTTTATGAGATATGATAAGTGTGCTTTATATAGAGACTTTGCACTACTGCTAATTTAGGTAGGGTCTAGAAAACAAAGATATATTTTCAAAAGACTAACGACTCATTGAGAGTTTGTGGCACCTTATATGTTACGATGCTCTGGAGGAAGGCATAAAAATTTTAAGAAGCCTGTGAATTTAAACTTGGACCATGAAGTAGACCTAACTTATGAGCCCATACAGCAAGCTCTGTAGTTCGCCTTACATTCAATTTATTACATAGTTTTATTCTATGTGAATCTACAGTATGTGGAGAGATTGACAAAGCCTTTGCAATTCTAGTCATTGACAAGCCATTTGAAAGTAAGATCAAGATTTCCGTTTCTCGTTTTGTGAGTCTTTTTAGTTTTTGATTGTAAGAAAGTTGTTGTTGGTGTATAAGGTGTTTGGAAGTAGAAAGTATAAAATGTTTTAGATTTGTCTGTCTATCAATTGCTGTATTCAAGGAGTACGCTATATTCTCGATAACAAGAAAGCGCATCTGAGACGAAGCTAATTCTTCGTTTACATCAAATGGATTTCCTTCGAGTTTACAAGTGTTCATCTGAAATAATTCTAATAGATTTATCGCATCTTCTCTAAGGAGGTAGTCATCTCTTTTCCAGACTACTTGCTCATCTTTATTGAGATAGAAATGAGAGATTTTGCGATTACTTTGAAGTATGTTTTGAAAGTCATTAAGATGATTATTCATAGCAGTTGTGTTCAGTTTAAAGTCGGTTTGTAATTTTAAAATATATACCAAAGATGTACTTAAAAGATAAAGTTAGTATATTAATTAACCCAAAACTACCCCTAAAATTAGGGGTATATTTTTTTACCGTAGTAGTTTATAAAGTTTTTGGTTTAGCTATATTTTGATTGAGAAGGCCAAGTTTTTGTGCCCATACGGCCAGTTCTGTCGTTCGTTTGACTTTCAATTTTTTGCAAAGATTCATTCTATGCGAATCTATGGTGTGGGGAGACAGGAATAGTAATTTTGCAATCCTTGTCATAGAATGTCCTTGTGCAAAATAGGTCAATACTTCTTTCTCTCTATTTGATAATGAATTCAAGATATCATCAAATACTAACTCCTTTTTCAAACTAAATTGTTGTTCAGGAGTGATAATATAATGAATCAAATCTCCGTGTTTTAATTGTTTACTAGATACTGTAAATTTATCCATTTTGTAAAATTTGCCATCAATAAACAAAGTGAATCGTTCCCTGTCAGTCTTATCATTTGGCTTTAATCTCCCAAAAGGAATACTGCCTAATCGGTCCAGTTGTACTTTATTAAAAACAGAAATTCTAGACGAGTTAATTTCTTTTAAATTGAAATCATCTCGCATCCATTTTTTAGCAGTACCATATTTTTCAATACAGCAATGCGAATAATTTTTATCGTCCAAGTTTAGTTGTAAAGGGGCATTCTTGCTACTATGCATAGAGCATCATTGATTTATATAAAAAAATAAATATTAGCACAACACAAACAAATAGAATAGATTGACCAGAAAATGAAAATAAATAGAAATTGCTTTTATCTGATCTTATTAAAAGTATAGAATATTCAGGTAATTACCAAGTACAAACACTAGATTTGATGAAATAGTAAATAGAGTTGATGAAATTCAATCCTGATGTTGTATTTACTCCATACTTTTTTTATACGTTAAAATTTCAATAGCGGTTCATAATTATAATGACGATCATTGAAGAAATAATTTAGTTTTCTATTAGAATTATGAGATGAGTATTGCCCTAAAGAACCTATTTGATCCAGAAGAATTTAGATCTCTTGCTATTAGTATGGTCGACTTGCTTACAGACTATTTACATCAGATTCAGTCAGATACAAAGCCTGTGAATCAATGGTCGACTCATCAAGAATTAACAGAAAAGTGGGATCGCTTATTGTCGACAAAACCTACAATAATTGAGTTGGCTAAAGGTGTCATAGATGACTCTATGCATATCCATCATCCTCATTATGTTGGTCATCAAGTATCTGCGGTTGCACCCCAAGTTGCCGTCATTGATATGATGATTAGTTTACTTAACAATGGGATGGGAGTCTATGAAATGGGTGCATCTGGGACAGTGATTGAAAATAAAGTTGTTGAAAAATTTTGTGAGGTATTCGGATTTGAGAATGGAAGTGGCTTTTTTACTTCTGGTGGTACCCTTGCTAATTTAACTGTAATGCTTGCTGCTAGACAGGCGAAAAGTAAAACTGATGTGTGGGAAGAAGGAAGTGGTCCGTCAATGGGTTTATTAGTGTCGGAGCAAGCTCATTATTGCATAGACAGAGCCGCTAGGATAATGGGTTGGGGGAGTAAAGGTGTAATTAAGATTCCTGTAGATGATGATTTTAGGATTAAAACCGAATTAATTCCAGAGTATGTCGAAAAAGCGAAAGATGATGGAATTGAGATTATAGCTTTAGTTGGATGTGCACCATCCACCTCAACTGGAAAATTTGATGACCTAACAAAAATGGCGGCCTATGCAAAGCAGTATGATTTGTGGTTTCATGTGGATGCGGCACATGGAGGTCCGGTTATTTTTTCAAAAGAATATAAGCACTTATTAGCAGGAGTTGAGCTAGCAGATTCTTTAATTTTAGATACACATAAGATGATGATGACTTCTGCGATTGCCACAGCAGTTTTATTTAAATCGTCTGCAGATAGCTTTTCAGCTTTCCGGACAAAGGCGAATTATTTATGGGAAGATAATCAAGAAGATGATTGGGTGAATTTGGCAAAACGGACTTTTGAGTGTACAAAACCAATGATTGCTGCCCGTGTATTTTTTTTATGGCAAACATATGGATTGGGTATTTTTGAAGAACATGTAAACTACCTATTTGATTTAGCCAAGAATTTTGTGCTTAAGCTGGGTGAAGAGTTGAATTTTGAGTCGCTTACATCGCCTGATTCTAATATAGTTTGTTTTAGATGGATAGATAATGGAATGGATGATGCTGAATTAAATCAATTAAATACAAGATTGAGACAAGTGGTTTTAGAAGAAGGCAAATTTTATATTGTACAGACTTCTATAAGGAATGTTATCTGGTTAAGAGTTTCATTGATGAATCCATTGACGACTGATAATCATTTGTTGAATTTATTGAATTATTTAAAATATAAGGTCAACATCTTATTGACGACTAACGTTGTTTAATTATGAACTTTAGGTATTTGTATTTTGGAATTTTGATTTTGATCTTAAATGGATGTGCATCAAATAAGACGATGCTACCAGTGACTGCATATGACACGTCTCAGGACATTAATTATGACGATTTAAAGAATTGGGCATCGCACCCAAATAAGATTGATGCCGGTGATGCTGTATCAGGACAGAAGGAACCTGCTGATTATTCGAAAAGTAAGGTCGATGTGTTTTTTGTTCATCCCACGACATTCACTGAAAAAGAAGATACGCAATATTGGAATGCAAGTTTGGAAGACCTGGAATTAAATAAAAGTACTGATGAACAACCGATAAAATATCAAGCGACAATATTTAATCAAGTGGGTAGACTATATGCACCTCGTTATAGACAAGCACATTTGCGATCTTATTTTGCTAAAGATACTGTTGCTACAAAAAAGGCATTTAATCGTGCTTTTCGAGATGTGGAAGCAGCTTTTCTATATTATTTAGAAAATGAAAATAATGGTAGACCTTTCATTATAGCATCACACAGTCAAGGGACGACACACTCACTTCCCTTAATAAAGAAGCATATCGATGGTGCTGATTTACAAGAACAATTCGTCGCGGCATACTTAGTAGGCATGCCTGTTGATTTTGATCAGTTTGATCATATTCAGCCTTGCACTTCTGCAGAGGAGACAAATTGCTTTACATCTTGGAGGACATATAGATATGGACATACACCGACTCAAATTGTTGGTGATCATATCGTGAGTACAAATCCAATTAGCTGGAAATTAGATGGCGTACATATCGATAAATCACAGCATAAGGGAGCCATACTTCGAAATTTTAATAAGGTATTTACTCAGCGAGTTGATGCACATGCTCAAAACGGAATTCTCTGGTCTCATCGACCTAAATTTCCATTTAGTTTTTTCTTAAAAACTAACAATTACCATATTGCTGACTTTAATTTCTTCTACGTGGATGTACAAGAGAATGCGAAATTGAGAGTTAAAAACTATTTAAGCCAATTTAATTAAGAGCGGTCTTAGTTTATTTATCTTGTATTTATTTACCTGATCATAAGATTTTCTTACTTTTTTCCAAAAATCGAATGGTAGGGAGACTTTTTATTCAGGAGAATAATACTTAGGCAAAGGACTCCGTGGCTCCTGCCGATTGTATCACTTTAGAATTCAAAGCGATAAGAGATTGAAGGCAATACGGGTAAAATAGTGACTTCTTGAAATTGTTTGATGAAAGCATTTGGGTCTTGAGGATTAGACCTAAATATGGTTCTGATATATGCTGGGTTTTTAGCAAAGTAGGCATTGATTAATCCTATGGACCATATCCTAGTGTGCGTCTTTTTCTTTTTTGTAAATGACAATGAGAAATCAAGTCGATGTGAATCTGAAAATTGATAATTATTTCTAGTAGTGCTAATATCTACTCCATTGATAATTGGAAGATTATTCATGCCAGTAATTTCTGGAAATATGTTGGTAGGGATTTGTGTTGTTGCTAGGGTTGTAAAATTTCCGGAAGAATAATTCCATTGTACAGATAAATTTATTTTTGAACTGAATTGGTAAGTGCTAAATAAGGAAAATTGATGGCGACTATCATATTTAAACGGATACCTTTCGCCTTTATTAATTGTGTCATATTGTCTCCAGTTCCAACTTAGCGCATAGGAAATCCATCCACTCAATCTGCCTTGATTTTTTCGGGCGAATAATTCCATCCCATAACTTTTGCCTATACCTTGGATGAGTTCACTTTCCCAATCACTGGCTGATGATCCAAATGTATTTTCAATACCTGATTTATAGTTTAAAACATTTTTCATGTATTTATAATATCCTTCCACGGTCAATTCAACATTTTCTTTCGGTGTATAGACAAGTCCAGATGCCACCATCCAACTGTTTTGGGGTTTAATTCTTTTTGTACTTGTCACCCATAGATCTGAAATAAAGAAATTGCTTTCTGAAGTGACTAGATAATTGTACTGGGTCATTTTAGAATAAGATGCTTTTACGGAAATGTTTTCTTTTAATTGAAGATTCGCGGAGAGTCTAGGTTGTACAGAAGAGTAAAGCTTATTTTCGACATAAAACGATGAGACATTTATTCCTGCATTTATATTTAGATTACCATAATTAAAATCATCTTCAATAAATAAATTGAATTCATTGGATGCAATATTTTTTCTGATGATCATGGTATCTAATGATTCATTCAGAGATTCTTCGGTGACTCGTGAAGATCCCGGGTTATATTGATGTGCCATAGTGGTTATGCCAAGTCGGATAAAATGGTCCGGTGATGGCACGTAGTCTAATTTGAATTGAAATGATAGATCTTGTAGACTAGAATTATAATTTGCAGTATACTTGTTTTCGTTTATTTTATTATTCTCTTGAAGGAAATTATAAGACTGTTTGAAGTTTAAGTAATTAATTGATGTATTTGCAAATAACTTATTATTTATTTCCCAATTCCATCTTGCACTAATAATTTCATTTCCCCAAGCGATTCTATTGTCTGAGGTGCGCAACTGTTTTTGCTCAAGAAAACCATATTTATCTTTTCCTAAATCTATCGCCCAACGTATACCCATAGCATCCAAAACAAAACTGCCCAAGTCTAGATGACTGTGACTGGCTTGATTATCTCCCCCTTTGAAACCGACAAAAGAA
>ENA-ORXT01007017-ORXT01007017.1-marine-metagenome-genome-assembly--contig:-NODE-7017-length-10232-cov-3.348597_pt1 | contig 10232 bp, 5 predicted proteins | sample MGYA00237868_ERZ511482 | MGnify/ENA metagenome assembly ERZ511482
CCTGCATCGCACGAACCAATTGGATCAAACGCGCTGACGCGGACGACTCACGATACAAAATTCGTTCCAACTGTTGTTCTTGGAAGTGCATCTTACGTTGGTCGGGTTGTTTCAGTTGCTGAATCACCGCCGTTAATTGCGAAGCATGCCCCACGTTCCATGCCAGGTTTAAATAACTAGGACAATCAAAATAGTTCAGCAACGCAGTAGGCTTGTCGGCCAGCATCGACTCGACAGCCGCCGTCGATGGTGTGCAAAGCACCGCGTCGACTTCTTGCAACTGATCGTGCAACTGTATACCAGTCAAATCAACGGTTGAATTTTGGATGCCCACAGTTTCATCTAACCCGCCGGTCAAACGCCAGATGAATTCAACGGAATCAGCGTGGCTGTCCGCGTAGGATTTGCAATCGACGATTGATTGCCGGACGGTCGCCCATTGAGCATCGGTAAACGCAGGCGTTTTTGCGGTCATCACCAACACGCGCAGACGCTCTCGCTTGGTGGCAGTGTTCTGCAAAGATTTCGGCGTTGTATAACGATCCAATCGTGGCACACCCACAATTTCTGTCTTTCCAAGATTGCCCCAACCATCCAAAACGCGCGCTTGATTCTCTCCGATGCAAGCAACCTTATGAGATAGCACCGGACGCATGGCAAAAGGACACGCAACTTCGTCAGGACGGTTCTCCCAAGCATTTCGCCACTCCAAAATCCCGTCAATCATATAAAGTGTCGCGACATTGTTCTGTTTTAGATCCGTAATGGATTGGCGGAAGCGATCAAAATGCTCGGAGAAGAACATCGCGACGTCGCCCGCTTTCGCGACGTCGACGATTTTTTCCGGGCTGATGATCTGCACCTCCAGCTCATCGGCCACCGGCAGAATGTGATGCCGGACTTCGGCAGGAGTGCCGACAAAGAAGACGTTTGATGTTCGCATTGCTTGGATCCAGTCAACCGTTAAAAGGCACTGGCATCGACGACGGTGCCATCGTTGCGCGAACATAATTGGAACAGGGTCTCGACATCAACGTCGACAGACACTGAGTGAACACTGGCGTCACCGAAAACAAAGTTTACCAGGTCTGGATGAGCACTTCCAAAGAGAGGCGTAAGACCAACGGTAACATCTTCATTGGGAGATTGTGCGAGGCCTAAATATCCACCGCCCAATCGCATGAAGGTCCCGGGTTCGTCACCGTTGTAGATACAACCATCGCCATGCCCACCGGAAAGTCCCAAGTGTTTCGAGTTGACGAATTTCTCACCGATGAAAATTGTATTGGATGACCCATCGGTCAAATCATGAAAGCCATACCTGCCCTTAATGGGCTCGGTCAGCAGGCTGTTGACGACGGGATTGTCACGCCGCAGACCGCTGTTGAAGACACCGTCGACGGGGTCGGAAAAAAGCGCCCATTGGAAGCTTGCGTGATGAAGATGTGTGCCTGCGTTTCCCGCATAATCCCCAACGGCTCCGGTCAATCGACCGTCGCGTTCATCGACGCTGAGCATCGGTCCCGACCTGCGCGAAGGACACAACATCACCGGAACGCTTTCAGCAATGACGTCAGGGTCCTGATCGGCGTATCGAGCTTTGAAATCAAAACGGCGAGCCAGATTTTGTTGCTCCATGTATTGCATCAGCAATACTGGCCACGTCAAAAATCCGTCGGCCGGACGCGAAGGGGGAAACCGTGAGATCGCGCCTTCGTAATGATGCGTGGCCAGCCCAATCTGTCGCAGGTTGTTCAAACACTTCGTCCGCCGCGCCGCTTCTCGTACGTTCTGAACCGCAGGCAGCAACAGCCCCACCAAGACACCAATGATGGCAATTGACACCAGCAGTTCGACGAGCGTAAAGGCAGATCGTTGGAAAGTCATGGAGTGGAACAAGTCGAGATATAAGGTTAAACGTGGCCGGTCTATTTTAGGTGAAATGTAGGGCTGACAAGTCAAAAATAGCACCTTCGTCAAAATCGGCAGCCGATCAAGCGCAGTGTTGTACTGTTTTTCTCGGTTTTCGGCAGCGAAAAGCCGGGCGAGTGCTCAAACCGGCAGATCGCACCGCCCATCAATCAATCTTGCTCAATGAAGATCGCGCGTGCTTCAAGAAGACATTTCTGCCGCTATAGGACGTCTGTCAGCGATTGATAGGGTAGATCCTTCAACCGTTTGGAGGACGTACACGCCGCTTTTCTGATCCGCTCAAATGATTCGTGATTCTCCAACCAATGTTCAATCTCGTGCGTCATCTCCGGCAACTGATTCACCACGATCGTGGCCTCATCGCGACGACCCGTCCAGCCCGCCGCCGTGCAGAGCAAGGGCTTGCCAAAGGCGATGGCTTCCACCGATTTAATCTTAAGCCCTGTACCATAGCCAACCGGATTCACTACCGCATCGACCTCCCTGTAAAAATCTCGCACGTCGCCAACGCGGCCCAATAACTGAAGGTTCTTAAACCGAAGACTTGGAAGCACCTCACCCGAAGCGTCGCCGGCCAGCACTAATCTAACCCGAGGGTCATTCTGAAAATTTCGCCAGACCACATCCAGAAACTGGTTAATGGCGTCAACATTGGAGGCATTTTTCGATCCAAGATATCCCAAAGTGAGTATCTCTGAAACGTGCTCCGTTTTAAAATCAATCGCGTCGGCGGCGATCGTCTGATGACCGACAACGATGACGGTGGATTGAGAAGCCATCCTTTTGAATTCAGCGGCTTCATCCTCTTGGATGGCAATCACCGTGTCGAAGATATTCAACGCGGCCGCTTCTTCTTCGACCGAAATGTCTATCCAGTGCGGACGGTCGTGGTCAGCAAATTGTTGTTGTCGTCGGGACAACAAATCGTGCGTGTCGACCAAGCAATGGATCTCTGACCGTATGCCAACTGGCAATGATTCGACCAAGTACGCCATCGTAACGTACTCCGATATGATGGCATCCGGAGCAAACTCAATCACTTCATTCTGAAAGGCCGCTTCGGCCCACGGCCAGCGAAAATCACTCAACGTCAGTGGCTGATTTTTTTCGGTGTCCAACTGGTCGAAATTGACGGCTTGCCCAACGGCGTGTTTCACCGCGTCAAGCTGCCACTTTATTTTCTGAGTGAGAGACTGACCGGTTGCCGCAGGCTGATCGGATCGCTGAAATGAGATGTCCAAATCAAGCTGTTCTGCGATTCTTCGATCGTACGCGTCGACGTGGGCAGGAAAGAAAACACGCACTTGACGTCCGTGAGACTCTAAAACTTTTACCATGGAAAAAATCCGCTGCTGAGCACCCGTTTCACGATTCCAAAACGGCACGACCGTCGCGAATAGGATTTTTTTCATAAAGTCATAGCCGATATTTCGAAAACGAAGTTTGAAATAGTGTGCCTAATCGTTTTAAAATTCGCAACCCACTAACTCACATCCTTCGTTAGTCAATGCGCTGGCGTTGTGCAATTTGCAGAACCCAATTTCAACGACTTTAACCCTCTGAATCGAGATCTGCAAAACACTGAGGCTGGTCAACGAGTGGTCATTGGGCGGAATCTCTCAACATCAGTCGTCTACTTTTGCTTCCTAGGGGCAATGGAAGCTTCCTAACTGTTTAGCCGTCTGAAGAAATTCGGTAGCTGGAGTCGGCAGACTTCAGTTTTTCTGGCAGTTATCGAAGTCTGGCGACTCCGGCTACCTCAAAATAACACGCCGGTTTCAATATTACTTCAGACGGCTGAAGTGTGACCAATTTGTAAGATTCTTGAATGCGTTCGTTCTTCAGACGTTTGTCGTAACGAACGTCCGCCGGTCTAACAAAACTGTTTCACCAGTTTTCGATCAGTGAAGTCGGACGAAAAATTCTGCCCGTTGCCCCTCGCACTCAGCTGGAATCGTTGAGCGACTTTGTGAAAGGCGTCCAAGCCAACAGATCGATTGAATTCGACGAAACAATCCCACAAAGGGTCCTAAACAGACGCGCGGTTTCAAAGAAGATTCTGCATCGACTTGACCAGATCGCCCATGCGATAGGGTTTGCTGATATATTCGCTAGCGCCCGCTTTCATGCATCGCTCGGCATCGAATTGCCGTGCAAGTCCAGTCACAGCGATAATGGGAGTTTGCTGAAGTTCGGGAAATTCGCGCAACCTTCTTATCGCCTCCAGCCCATCGACACCTGGCATTTGAATATCCATCAAAATTAAGCAGGGCGAATGCTCGACCGCCATTTCAACGGCTTTTGATCCATTGATTGCATGAATGACGCGATAGCCCGACCCTCGCAAGAAACTGCACGTGGCAAGTGCGATGTCTTCGTTATCTTCGGCGACCAAAATAAGTTGCGATGAATCCGCGTCGTCCTGCGGATTGCCAGCGGTTGCATTACCCTTTGATTCGACAGAAATTTTGGACTTCTCAGAATCCTGTGTGGCGGATCTTCGATAAGGTATCGTAAATTCGAAACAGCTTCCGATGCCCAATTCGCTTTTCACCGCGATCTGCCCACCGTGAAGTTCCACATACTGCTTGACTAAGGCAAGTCCCAATCCAGTGCCCCCATGGTTTCGATTAAGTGAAGTATCAACCTGGACGAAGGGCACAAAAAGTGAGTCTAACTTAGACGCGTCGACACCAATTCCGGTATCGCTGACGGCAATGCGTAGCGTTTCGTCAAGATTTTTTTCATGGGGAAAAACGCGTTCCACCTTCACCGACACCGCTCCACCAACGGGCGTAAATTTAACGGCGTTGCCCAATAGGTTTATCAGCACCTGCCGTATTCTTTGTTCGTCTAATTTGATCGTGGGAATATTGAACGGCAGATCTAAGCTCAGTTGAATTTTCTTCTTGTCGGCTTGCTGCGCTACTAACCTCAAACTTGACTCACAAAGGTCCCTCACTTCAACCAATGAAAATACCAATTCCATTTGGCCGGATTCGACTTTTGCGAGATCCAACATTTCATTGATCAAGCCCAGCAAATGCTCACCGCTCTGTTCAATGACTTTTAGGCTCTCAAGCTGCTCTGGAGTCAACGTTCCAAAAATTCCGTTCAGCAGCCCTTCGTTCATTCCCAGCATCGCATTAAGCGGCGTACGTAGTTCGTGACTCACATTGGCTAAGAATTCATCCTTCATTCTCGCTTTTCGAAGCTCAATCTCCACTTCTTTGCGATGAGTGATGTCGATCGCAAGCCCATCCCAAACGACCGCCCCGTCCTCACGTGAAGTGGGGTTACTCATTACCTCTACCCATCGCTGACCCTTTGTCGGAAGATTGATTCGGTGTTCGGCCTTAAACGGAGTTAAGTTCTGAAAGGATTCGAGGATTAGGTTTTCGAGACCAGCCACTTCCTCGGTGTGAATGCGCTGGAAAATTGCTTCGCTATCTTCCATCGCATCTTCTGGTTCGACTTCGTAGATTTCACGGGATCCCGGACTGACGAAAGGCATTTCATGCTTACCATCGGCGTATTGAACATAGCGAAACAGCATCGACGGGACATTGTCGGTCATGACTCGCAATTGAGTCTGCGTCTCTTGCAACGCCTGTTGAGTTGTGCGTTGACTGGTGACGTCAATACAGAGCCCAATAATCTTTTCGATCTCACTCTGATCGTTTCTCAGCACGAGTTGCTCTGACAAAATATATCGTATTTCGCCGTTGGGGCGAATAATTTGGAACTCGCAGGTGCAGTGTCCTTTCTCCAGCAGTTGCTCATCGTATTCATCGTGTCGTTGTAGATCCTCGCGCGGAATCCGCTGCCAGAAATCTTCTCTCGTACCAGAAAGATCATCAGAGGTCACTCCATACATCTTCATCATCCTCTGGTCCCAAATCAGTCGGTCCTCCTGTGGATGATATTCAAAGATCCCAACTGACGTTCCCTCAAGGACCAGTTGGAGTCGATCTTTGGTCACCCTGAGGCTTTCGGCGACCTCTTTCAACTTCGAAATATTGGTCAGGGTTCCGATGTATCCCGTAACGTTTCCCTCGATGTCGAACATCTCTGCGGTCTGCCTCAAGATCCACTTAACGGTTCCGTCGGGCATCAGATGGCGTGTCTCGATTGCGTCTTTCGCGGCTAAGCCATTCTCCTTCAATCCCAGCAAATCCTCAGGGTGGATCGTGTCCATAAAATCGGTTTTTATCTCCGATTTCTCTTGCCGACCAATCAACTCACTCCAACGGTCGTTCAAATGAACATAATTCTCTCCATTGGCGTCCAGCTCGAAGATCGCGACCGGTAGAGTAGCAACCAGACTCGCCAATTTAGCTTCGCTGGCGTGCAATGCATCGCTGGTCTTGGTCAGCTCGCGGACGTCTCGCATGATCGCAGAAAAATGCGTTACCCGACCATCTTTGTCGTTATGAGCAACCAAAACTTGAGAGACCGGAATTCCTTCTCCTTCGGAATCAAGAATGGTAATTTCACCGGACCAGATCCCTTTTTCAAGCGCTGTGGGAAGTGCGATTTCGGTGATGATTTTTTTGGACGACGGGGAGTACTTGTCTATACAATTGACATCGCCGTCGGGATCTAGATCCGGTCGCAATTTGGAGAACTGTTGGTTACACCACAACATTTTCCAATCCGTTGTCGCGACACAAATGTAATCGGAAGTAGATTGCAATATCGCGGTAAGCCGCTCTTGATGATGTTCCAGTTCTTTGCGATCGGTAATGTCGATCATCGTGAGGTTTGTGTCAGCACGCATTAATTCAGCGCGGTTACAGTCATTGCGGTTTTTGTAAGCAAAATGCGGCCCAGAGACCTGCGACAAGAACCACTTCACCGAGCCATCGGAGCACATGTGACGCACTTCAATTGTGCTGAGGAGGACGCTGCCTCCAACAGGATGGCTGCTGACTGCTTTTTGAAATTCAACAAACTTAGAACGATCCTCAGGATGCACGGCATCGAGATAACCGTCCCCCAACGCGGACTTGACCGCGCGACCCGTAATCTGTCCCCAAAACTTATTTGCATAAACGCATTCTTGGTCCCTGAAACGTAGCAAAGCCAATGGCACATCATCCGCGCGTAGGCTGAATGGAGGCTGTTCGAATTTTGATGCCTGTGGCGAAGATTGGGAAGGAAGAACCTCCGTCTCGGCACCAATAAGCCGAGTGACATTACCTTCATCATCGCGCACGACCTTCACGCGTTCTGAAATCCGAACCCACGCACCACCTTTATGCTCAACCCGATACTCGGACTCGAACTGTTCTTGGTTGCCTTCTTTCCACTGAACCCTCTGCGATTGCCGCTGGGATTTTTCCTCTGGATGCACTGAATCGAACAATTCGTCAGGCGTGCCCCAGCCTTCCTCTCCGCCGATTCCGCGAAGACGCTTCCACTGTTGAGAGTAAAACACCGAATTGGAATCAATGTCCCAGTCCCACACCCCGATCTGGGAAACATCAAGTGCGATGCGCGATCGTTCTTCACGTTTGTTTAACTGCACGTCTGACAAACCATGCTTGTTCATTTGGCACTTCAATTCAGGCGAGAGTAAGCAAAGGTCAAAATATTAAACGAATCAATCGCGTGGAGATTTTTTTATTATCAACTGGAAAAAGTGTTCTCCACGGCGATAAAGTACCTAAGGACTGCTCGTTAAACTATTGTCGCCTTTTGCTCTGCGAAAGTACACGCCTTTCACGGGAAGCCAAAGGCGACAATCAGCCAGCTAATCTGCGATTGGTCCCAGATTAATTATAGCCAATTTAAACTTGAGATGAAGCAAGTTGCGAAATTTAGCTGCACTGACCAGCTCTAAGAGTCGCGGCGGATTCAAAGATAGTCGAAAGCGTGAAGATCAACGCGGCGTCAAAAGCTGTTGCAATAGAATAAACGCTAACAGCAAAGCTCCAATCGCAATCGTGGCGATCGAAGAACCTAGGTTCGCAAAGTAGGTGATCTGGTAGATCGTCCCGTAAATCAAAAATCCCAGCAGCGTACCGGAAAAACTACCAACACCGCCGCTCAACAGCGTGCCGCCAATAACGACCACGGCAATGACGTCCAGCTCCAGACCGATGGCGTTAATGGGATTCCCAGAATCCATATAAAGTGTCATCGCGATCCCGGCCAACGCTGAACAGAACCCATTAAAAGCGTATACGGCTACTTTGGTACTGGCGACCGGCAATCCCATCAACACGGCGGATTCTTCATCGCCACCAATCGCGAAAACATTTCTGCCCAAGGGACTGAAGTTGGCTACCCACGCAATCGCCGCTAAGAGAACTAAAAACACGATCGACGTGAATCCAATTTCAGCTTCTCCAAAGGGAATCGTAATCTCCGAAACCATCTCATAAGTTTCGTTGCGAATCTGGACAGACTGCTGCGTCACACAAAACGCCATTCCGCGGGCGAAGAACAAACCGGCCAGCGTCACCAGAAACGCGGGTAGTTTGAAAAAGTGAATGATCGCTCCCATCGCCGCCCCATAAGCGGTGCCAACGCCAAGAGCAATCGGCCACGCCAGCCAAGGCGAAACGTCATGTTCAGCGATCAAGGTCGCAACGAAAATCGTCGTGAACCCAATCACGGCACCCACCGAAAGATCGATACCGCCCGAGAGGATCACCAGCGTCATCCCCAACGCCGAAATTCCAAGAAACGCATTCTCAGAGAAGAGATCGCTGATCACAAACGGCGAAAAGAAGTTCTCGAACCACAAACTGGCCGAACCAAACAGCACCACCAATACCGCTGCGGTCGTTAAAAGGGTGACGTTTAAACGGGCGATGAGACTCATGACGACACCGCCTTCTTAACCGATCCCGTTTGGATTGACCGATGGCCACCAAAGATTCGCTTGAACCAGCCTCTTACCGCCGGCGACTGCAGAAGACAGACCAGTAAAATCACAACCGCCTTGGGGACCGGCGCAACATCCGATGGAACCCCCCATGTGTAAAGCGTCGTCATCAGCGTCTGTAACAGCAACGCACCAATCACAGCGCCGGTCAATGAAAACCGTCCACCGGTCAGCGCCGTGCCGCCGACCAATACCGCAAAGATCGCATCCAGCTCCGACAGCGCACCGGCGTTGGTAGGATCGGCGATACCAATATTGGCCAGATCAATAATACCCGCCAGCCCCGCACAGAAACCTGCAAATACATAGACTGACAATTTCACGACTCTATCGTTGATGCCGCAGGCTCGACTCGCCGAAGGGTTGGCACCGACCGATTCCACTAACAACCCAATCGATGTGCGGCGAACGAACAACAGTGTGACGACAAACAAAGCGGTCGCGATTGTGATGGGAAAAGGCAGCCCCAAGAAATGACCGTTGCCGATAAAATCCAACGTCGGCCGTGCTAACTCCGCCGGCACCGCAACGGTCTGTTCACCGGCAATATATTTGGCAATGCCTCGGCCAGAAACCATTAACACCAGCGTGGCGATGATCGGTTCTATCTTCAGCCATGCAACCAAAACGCCGTTGGCCGCCCCTGCAATAAACGCCGCCAGTAAACCCGCAGCGATTGCCACCACAATTCCCATTTGCGTTGTCGTTAAGACAATCGCGACCACCGCGCCACAGATTGCAACGACAGAACCTACTGATAAATCCACGCCTCCAGTCGCCACCACCAAAGTCATCCCAATCGCCAACACCACCCCAATGGATCCTCGGTTGCAAACGTCAATCAAACTGCCGTAGAAGTTTCCATCCCGGACCTGAATTTCAAAAAATGACGGAATGAAAAACCAATTCACTAACAGCAATCCCGCCAGCCCCAACAGCGCATAGAACGCCGGTGGGGGCTGCCACCCGAATCGCGTTTTTTGTTGGCTCTCTGCTTTAGTCATCGTGGTGAGCAATTAGCTTCATAATGGTAGATTCGTCAATTTCGCATTTGGCCGGATCGCCACTTCGGTTCAACGTGCCAACAATCCTTCGGTCGCGCAACACCACGACTCGATTGCAGCATCTGACAAGGTCTTCGAGTTCGCTCGATATCAGCAGCACCGCGACTCCAGAATTGCTCAACGATGCAACCAATTTTTCGATCTCAGCTTTGGCGCCCACGTCGATACCGCGCGTCGGTTCGTCCAGAATAATTAGTTTAGGATCCATCGCCAACCAACGCGCCAATAACACTTTTTGTTGATTGCCGCCTGACAGCGTCCCGACGGGAGTTTCCAATGAAGAGGTCTTAATCGCCAGCCGATCGACATATTCCTGTGCAATTTTGATTTGTGACGTCCTC
>ENA-ORXT01007018-ORXT01007018.1-marine-metagenome-genome-assembly--contig:-NODE-7018-length-10231-cov-3.674119_pt1 | contig 10231 bp, 9 predicted proteins | sample MGYA00237868_ERZ511482 | MGnify/ENA metagenome assembly ERZ511482
TGTTCTCTGAGAGTGCCGTTTGCACCGCTGCGACTTCGTCCTCGACGCCGATGACAGAACCAGTGAAGACGTCGATGCCATCGGATTCTTCACCGGCGGATTGGTTCTGGCGGACGTCACGATTGGGATTCCACTGACGGACTCGTAGGATCGCGATGCCGCACAGTACCGCAGATATCACCGCCGCAACAATGAGAAAAGGCAGCACTTCGCGGGGCCAAGTTTCGGTCACCGTGGGGTGACTGGCGGCAAGGATAGCGCGAAAGGGGCTTGCCGCGGCCGCCAGTTGCTCTCCGGTGTAACCCGCTATTGTTGTCGGAACGATCGCAACGCCCTCAAAAAACCCAATCCAAAACACGATCAACAGCGCGACCAGGGCAAGTGCTTGGAACGTTTTTTCTCGCCAGAACGCGATCGTGCAACCGAGGCTACCTGCGGCCAAGACTGCGGCGGCGGTCACCGAAAACGTCCAACCGACTTGCGTAAACGATGTACCACCAAACAGCACGATCAGCATGAAAATTGGCAAACTGGTTAACAGCATCACGCCAAGGCTAAGCAGACTGGCGAAAAGTTTTCCCAGCACCAGTTCGCTGTTGGTCAGACGGCTCATTAATAACAGGATCAGCGTCTCGCGATCTTTTTCCACCGAGACATTACTGGCCGATTGAATCGCTGCCAAGAAAAGCATCAACGCCAGCTGCAGGGGAGCGAGAACTTGGAACAGCACCGCTCCAAAACGCGCCATGTCTCCAACGTTGACGATACGCTGGGTCCCCGTCAGCACCAGCCAAGCGGTAAAGATCAGCAGCAGCAACGCCGTTGCATAAACGCCTCGGGTGAGAAAATGTCCAATGCGGCGCGGCGCGACGATTGCTTCGCGCGTGAAAACGGGTCCGATTAACAAACGAGACAACTCCTGTGTACTTTAAAGATATCACAATGATGACCTGATTTAGAGCGACTCGCAAGTCGGCAATTGTTGCACCCAAGAGAACTGCGAAGTTAGTATAAATGGTAGCGTCACAGCGCAAGCTGTACGGCTCTCTACCGCTGAAATTTGACTTTGCAATTTTCCTTTCGTTGCACCGGTAAACAGGTTCGGCGCAGCTGGGATGGGCTCAGGCTGATCGAATCGATGGAGTGCTGCCAAGCGAATCTACTATTGGGCTTGAAAAAAGAGTTATTTTGCAATCGCCGCAGAAATCCTGACTTAAGCGGGCTGAAAACTGGCTCAAATTGGCCCACGAAGTCTATTTTGCACGAAAATAAAGCCGTTGGATTTAGAAAAAACTGAGAATCTGACCGATAATACGCCAATAAAAGTCAGGACAGCAACATCCCTACAATATAGGGGGCTAAAGCGAAATCCGTTTGAGGCTCCCAACGAAGAATGTGTCAAAACGACCCTGCCAATCCGATCCGGATGCCCCTGTGCCCGACGTTAATGATCAAGATGACTTCGAAGCCATTTTCGCTCGTCATCGGCTGTCGTTGCGTCATTTCCTGTTGGGCGTGTTGAAGGATCCGGCTCTCGTCCAAGATGCGTTGCAGTCAACGTTTATCAAACTAATGGAGAAGGGCGAAACGGTCGAGAATTTGGCGGCGATCAAAAGCTGGCTGTTTCGCGTCGGCTATAACGAGGCGATGCTTGTCCGACGCAAACAAGCGACCGCAACCAAACATCTCGAAAAATTTGCTTGGCAAGTCGATTGGGTCGGTCGCGAAACGAACGCCCCCGATACTCAGATACTTAAAAAAGAATTGCAGTCACAGGTCACCGAGGCGCTGCAACAGTTGTCCAATGAGCAGTTCGAAGTCGTTGAAAAAAGAATTTATCAAGGACTCAAGTTTAGAGAGATTGCCGACGAATTGGACCTTCCGTTGGGAACGGTGCTGGCCCGGATGCACAGTAGCCTTAAGAAATTGAAATCAGTTTTAGATCACTTTCAAAATGATCATTAGGTCGATAGTTGAAACGCTGATGAAGAATACCGAAAACAATCACGATGCCGCCGAGTTTGAAAGCACACTCCATTGGCTGGCGTTTTGCTACGTCGCTGGAGAACTGTCGGCCGAGCAATCGATACAGTTTGAGCAGCGGATCGCCGATGACCTCGAAGCGCAGGTTGCGGTTGCTGACGCCGTTTCTTTGTCTTCGTTGACTTGCGGTGCGATTGAGACTTTGTCCGATAGAAAAGCATCCCTTGCGACCCGCCAGCGGCATCATAGCCAACCTGTTACAACCCAGCATTCATTCTGGTGGCGTTGGGTGGCTGTAACAGCGGCAGGATTTTTCGTCATCGTTTCTGTGTGGCAGCTATTGCCAAATGTCGCCCGCTTCGACGATGTTGCCGTTAGATCGGTTGATTCCAGTCATCCATTGGAAGCTTCGACGATCGGCAACGATGAACTTGATATGTGGGATCAGACTGTCGAAATGTACCGCTGGGAAAACCTGGACGAGGATCGATCAGAAGGTTGGGCACCGGGTGTCGCTGGTGATTCGCTGGAGCAAGCCTATACCGACATCGACAGTGATTCTGAAGAGATCGCGGAAGCTCTGCTTGTCGACATCGATCTTGCGTCAATTTTTGCTTCGGCAATGTCGGGATCAAGCCTGTCTAAGGGCGAAATGTAAAGGCGAGTTGTAATGGCTAATTTCAAATCACTTCCGTCTCAATTTTACGTTGCCATGTTGTTGCTGGTTGGCAGCGTGTTTTTTGGCTCGACCGAAGCCGTCGCGCAAACGGATTCGGCAAGGGAGGAAATATTCCAACGTCGGCGTACGTCAGTCATGGAATTCGTTCAAGAGAACCATGCCAAGATGGAACAACTGTTGTTGACGTTGGAAAAAAAACAACCGGCTAAGTTTCGATCAGCGGTCAACCGCATCGGCAAAACCTTGTTCAAAATGAAGGCCGTGAAAGACAAACAACCCGAACGTTACGCCGCTTTGGTCGAGCAGTGGAAGGTGAAGTCCGAGATTGAAATGTTGACGGCACGACTTGCCAATCAAGACGACCCCGAACTGCGATCACAGTTGGATGCCTTAGTCGAGGTGTTTGTGGATAATCGCCGGCAAATGTTGGAGATTGAAAAACGTCACATTGAACAACGATTGAAACGAACCAACCGCCTTTTGGAAATGATCGAGACCGATCGAGATGCGTTCGTAAAAAAGAATTTGCGGTCAATCGATCGAACAATCAGGCAGCTCAAATCGGGGAAATCATCCAAGAAGTAGCCGCTTATTAAGTTCCGAAATAAAGTTGGCAAGAATTCTTCTTTGCCACTTCCGGTGGCTCGGCAGTCAATTTGATTGTCGGGCCATTTCTGTTTCCCTTGAGCCCCACCACGCCGGCGGGCTTCGAATTCAGCTGTCTAACACTCATAAAACGGCGGAATTAACAGCTGAATATTCGAAAAATTCCGCGCGGTCGGTGTCTTCGGAGCCGATGAGCCCGCACAAAACAACTTTCGCTTGGCGAACAATGATGGTTTTGATGACTGTCCGATAATGATGGTGGTGTTTGATTTATAGCTGAGATGGCTAATATAAACGTAGCCGCAGTCGCTCAAAATTTATACGTCTTTCTTTCACTGTCTTTCTTTTCATCGTCAACGGTCTCTATGAAAATTGGTCAAACATTTTCGGGTTTGCTGTTGGTGGTCGTTGCTGCGGTCATTGGCCTGGCGTTGATCTACCTACCCAACTTGATCATCTCCAATTATCGCACAGTCGATGCCTTGGGCTCAATTTGGGGTTTCATTTATCTACTGGTGGTAGGGCTGGGGGCGGTTCTGTTGATCGGCAGTGCCGTCTGGACGATATGGAAGTTGTGGGGCTCTTCTGTCGCGAAGAAAATTCGCCGCCAGCGACGCAACTTGAATCCCAGTCAGCTATCGGAAAACCAGAAATCGAAAGAGATCGAAGAGAATTTAGAGCAGGTTGAAAAGCTTCGACTGGGGGCCGGTGACGACGTCGAGATCCAGCAGCAATTGGACCCGCTGATCCAAGAGATTGAGTATAAACGTGATCAACAGACGCTGGAGATCGTCGCCTTTGGGACCATTTCTTCGGGCAAGTCTTCGGTGCTGAATTTACTTTCAGGGCGTAATACATTTTCTACTGATGTGCGTGGTGGAACGACCATCACACGAAACGAGATTCCGTGGCCCAATAACGACAAGGTCACGCTGGTCGACACGCCGGGAATCGGTGAAGTGGACGGGGCCGATCATGTTGCCATCGCCGGGGAGGCAGCCAAAGACGCTGATTTAGTCTTGGTCGTCGTCGATGGTCCGCTGCGGGAAAGTGAACATGAGTTGTTGGAAAAATTAGGGCAGATGGAAAAACGAGCCATCATTTGCTTAAATAAGTCCGACTGGTACAGTCAGTCTGACCGAGAAAAACTGATCGGCCAGATTTCACGGCAAACCAATGGGTTCGTCGAATCAGATGACATCGTCGCCATTCAGGCTCAGCCCGGCCATCGCACCCGCCGCAAAATTATGGCTGATGGATCAACTGAAGATGAAACGGTCACCACCGAAGCTGATATTGGCCCCTTGGCTCAGCGCATGATCTCGATCGTGAAAAAAGAGGGCAAAGAATTGCTGATGGCCAATGTGCTGTTGCAGTCACGCGGTTTGGTCGAAAAAGCTCGTCAGCGCGCACAGGAATCGCTGGACAAACGGGCTTGGGCGATCGTCGATAAATACATGTGGGGAGCGGGAGGTGTGGCGGCGGTGAGTCCCTTCCCGTTGGTCGATCTTTTGGCGGGTTCCGCGATCTCAACGAAGATGATTCTTGATCTGGCAGACGTATATCAACAAAAAGTCGACCTGCAAACCGCATCCAAGTGGTTGTCTGAAATGGGCAAGAATTTGGTCGGTATGTTGGGGGCTCAGGGCATCGGGTTGGCGGCAACGGCCGTGGGAGCCTCTTTACTGAAGACGGTTCCATTCGCGGGTACAATCGCCGGCGGAGCGTTGCAAGGCGTTGTTCAAGCGTTGGTGACGAAATGGATCGGCGCTGTCTTCATCGAATACTTCCGCAACGAAATGCAACAACCCGAAGGCGGGTTGTCAGGTTTGGCCAGACGACAGTGGGAGAAAGTCACCGCCGTTGACGAGCTGCGTAAATTGGTTCAAACGGCGCGTGAGAAACTTGGAACCGACAGCTGATTGAAACAACCGCAACTGTTCAGATTATTAACGTGATCGTAATTTTAGACGCAAACGCATTTTTTTAGTCTCTTCACCTTTGTATCCCTCGAGTCTACCGTGACCGAAGCCCCTCAAACATCCGCTCAAGACCCCAACTACCGTGAAGCTGTCGCGGTCGTTGAAGACACGTTGAAACAGCTTCGTGGCTGTCCCGATTCAGAACGCGAAAAACTGCAAAACGATATCGCGCAGCTGACCGAGATGTACGACAAGGTCACCAGCGGTCGCGTCGAGATTGTCATCTTTGGCGAAATCAGCACGGGGAAATCGGCGATGATCAATGCCTTGATAGGTCGCGCGGTGGCGGAGGTCGATGTGCAGGGCGGTTGGACGAAGCAAATCTGGGGCACCAACTGGGAAGGCTCAGGGCATGTGATTCCTGGATTGGAAAAATCCGAGGTCGTCATCATTGACACCCCCGGCATCAATGAAGTCGACGGAGCCGATCGCGCTGAACTGGCAGAAACGACAGCGCGACGGTCGGATCTAATTCTCTTTGTGACCGATTCGGATCTGAATGAAACCGAATATGCGGCGCTGGTCGAACTGGCGGCAATTCAAAAACCGATCATCGTCGTTTTCAATAAAATTGACCTGTACACCGAAGAACAGAAAGAAAAATTGGTCACACTGCTTAAGGGGCGGCTCGAGGGCTTCGTACCTCCTGACCATTTCGTGCTGACAAGTGCTGATCCAAGGGAGATAGAATATGTCATCGAACAACCCGATGGCAGTGAGAAAGTAGAATGGCGTAAGCCCGAACCCGATGTAGCGAATCTCAAGTCGCTGATCCTCGAGACGCTCGAACGCGAGGGCCTCGGTTTGATCGCGCTTAACGCAGCGTTGTATGCGGCGGACAAGAGCGACATCGTTTCAAAGATGCGGGTCGAAATGCGGAACAAACAGGCAGACCAAATTATTTGGACGATGGCGGCCACCAAAGCTATGGTCGTCGCGCTCAACGCGGTGCCGGTATTGGATGTCTTGGGTGGGCTGGCCATTGATGCGTTGATGATCGTGACGTTGTCCAAAGTGTACGGGCTAAACTTCTCCATGACGCAAGCCCGTGGCCTTGCGCGTACCATCGGTGCCGCAGGCGGTATTTATGCGTTGGGTGAGATGACGAACTACGGCGCTAGTTTGTTCAAAGCTGTGACGTTGGGTTTTGGCGTACCCTTCACGGTAATACCTCAAGGGGCAGCGGCGGGTTTCACGTCTTACATCATCGGCCAGTCGGCCAAGCGGTACTTCGAACAGGGCGGAGCGTGGGGGACTGGATCGGCTAAATCGGTTGTAACGGATATTCTCAATAATACGAATCGTGACTCGGTGTTAGACCATCTGAAAGACGAAATCCGCGAGAAACTTAAGCTAAATCGGCACTCTGAGTCGAAGTCTTGGTTCGGAAACTGATAGGCGATCTTTATGAAGTAAAAGATTCGACCCTGCTGTGACATAGTTTCAGTATTTTTGCAAAATTTAATCGCACGTTGACAGTGCGTGGCTTAGGTTTCAAGTGGAAAGTCGTTCTGTTTCGGCTTCGATCTTCCAAGCATTCTTTTAAATTAAATCTCTTCGCCAACCCAAAATAATTCAAATGAAGAACACCGTCACGCAAAAGCTTCAACGTTTCATTAAGGACGAATCCGGCCCAACTGCGGTCGAATACGCAGTTATGCTCGCATTGATCGTCATCGTATGTATCGCCAGCATCGGCCTGGTCGGTACGAACACGAATTCGCTTTTTGAAACCAGCGGTAAAGAAATTCAGACGATCAACAGTAACTAATCCTATTTTAGGAATTAGCTTGGAACCTTCTTGGCGTCGACCGAAAGACGTTTTCCATCGCTTGAGAAGTAAGATAAAATAAGGACCCGATTTGTAATTCAGATCGCTGTCCTTTTTTTGTATTGAACCTCGTGAAAAACGAACCCAAATCCATTTTATTTGTCTGCCTTGGGAATATCTGTCGTTCACCGACAGGAGAAGGCATTTTTCGCTCATACATTCTCCAGCAGGATCGTAGTCAGGAAATCATCGTCGATTCGGCCGGCACGATCGGCTATCACCAAGGCAAACTGGCCGACGCTCGTATGAGGCAGACAGCCACACGACGCGGCTACGATCTGCAAAGTCGTAGCCGCAAGATTGTTCCCGATGATTTAGAGTCTTTCGACTTGGTCATTGCGATGGACCGAGAAAATCTTCAAGACATACAGCGGATGAATTCTAGCCCGACGGCGTCTGTCAAATTGTTGAGCCATTTCTTGGACGATCAATGGCCGACCGATGTTCCCGATCCCTACTACGGTGGTGATGAAGGGTTTGAGTATGTTGTCGACATGATTGCGGCGGCGGTTCCCAAAATTTACCAACATCTGACATCGGAATGAGTGGTGAAAAAGTGTGGATGCCGGTTGGTTGTTTCTATACTTAGACAATTTAGTGGTTGTTCGACAAAGGCCTTGATTGAACTTTCTCAACGATATTCTGCAGCAGACTTTAGGCGCCCGCAGCGTGATTGCTTCTTCCACGCCGGTCTCTGGGGGTTGTATCAATGAAGTGTTGAAGTTGAAACTTAACTGCGGTAACTCCGTGCTGGTGAAACTTGCTGGCGACGCAAACGTCGGATTTCAAACAGAAGCACAAGGGCTTTCGGCAATCGCGGACACCGGCACGATTGCCACTCCGGAAGTCATTGCCGTTGGGCAGTCTCCCCAACCTTATTTGATCATGCAATGGATTGAGCCCTCAAGGATTGAAGCGGGGTTCTGGCAACGATTTGGTCAAAAATTGGCGGAGCTACACGGTGCCCCAACTCCCAGCCCGGAGTTTGGTTTGGAGGCGGATAATGTGATTGGGGCGAAGCCTCAGATCAATCGGTGGGCCAAATCTTGGGCGTCGTTTTTTTGCGACCGTCGCCTGCGTTTCCAATTTAGACACGCTCACGGCAACGGCTATTTCTCAAAAAGTGATGCCGTCCGATTTGAAGAGTTTCTGGGAAACGTGTCTGTGTTGCTTGAGCAAGTTGCCGCAGTTCCATCGCTAATTCATGGCGATTTATGGAACGGGAATTTTTTGTGCGACCAGAATCAACAGCCTGTTCTGATCGATCCGGCCGTTTCTTATTCGCACAGTGAGGCAGAATTCAGTATCATGAGAATGTTCGGTGGTTTTGATCACCAATGTTTTGAAGCCTATCACGAATGTCGCCCACCTGAGGGCGGGGTAAGTGAACGAATCGAAATCTACTCGCTCTATCACTACCTTAATCATCTGAACCATTTTGGTCGCAGTTACTTGGGGGACTGTTTGCGGATCATCAATAAACACGTTTGAAACGAGCCACTCCATGCGATCGTTAATCCTGCCATCGTTCTTGCTTGTTTGGTTGCTATTTAGCGGAAACGCTTTAGGCCAAACACAGAACGTGGATGCTGAGAAAACTTCCGTGCGTTTCGCAACATTCAATATCTCTTTTAATCGCAAGACCGAAGGACTGTTGAAGAAAAAATTGGCGACGGGCAAGGGCCTGAATTTCTGCCGTATCGCCGAAATCATCCAGCGCGTTAATCCTGATGTCATTCTGTTGAACGAATTCGACTACGACGAAGCAGGGCAGGGGGTTGCTGATTTTGAATCAAAATTTCTGGCCGTCGGTCAAAACGGTCAACAGCCTATCAAGTTTGAATACCGATATATAGCACCATCGAACACCGGTGTGGATTCGGGAGTCGATCTCAATGGCGACGGAGAAACGGGGACTCCTAACGACGCGTTCGGCTACGGAGTGTTCCCCGGGCAGTACGCGATGGTGGTGCTTTCAAAGTACCCTATTGAATCTGACAAAGTCCGTACGTTTCAAAAATTTCTTTGGAAGGACATGCCGGAGGCGGCTTGGCCGATGGTTCCTGAAACGAATTTGCCGTTCTATTCTGATGAAGCGGTAGCCGTGTTTCGGCTGTCTTCCAAAAGCCATTGGGATGTTCCCATCGACGTCGATGGCAAGACGATTCATTTGTTGGCTTCGCATCCGACGCCGCCTGCATTTGATGGAGACGAGGATCGTAACGGCAAACGTAACCATGACGAAATCCGTTTGTTCGCTGACTATATTAGTAATCAGTGCGACTATCTGTATGACGACAACGGGAAAAAAGGTGGTCTGACCGAAGGAAGTCACTTTGTGATCGTTGGCGATCAAAATGCGGATCCCAACGATGGAGACAGTTTCGGCGACGCAGCAAACCTAATGCTTAACCACCCGCTGGTAAACAGCTCCTTCACTCCGCAAAGCACTGGCGGGGCGCGATATTCAAAGGAGCAGGGCGGGTTGAACGATTCGCAGACGGGAGACCCCTTACAAGACACGGCTGATTTTGGTGACCACAACGTTGGTAATTTGAGAATAGATTATTGTCTGCCATCGAAGACGCTCGCGATCACCGGCAGTGGCGTTTACTGGCCAGCACCCGACGAAGAAGGGGCCGATCTGGTCAAGGCGACCGATCATCGATTGGTCTGGATTGACATCGAAAAGTGACATCGAGTCAATGAAACTCGCGCCTCCGCAGTTTCACCTCGGCAACTTTCTCAGACAATCCTTCGATTCGATTGACCAGCACGTGCACCACGCGCTGACGGATCTCGAGTTTCCCGTGTACCAGCCAAGCCGATGATTGCCGCGCGATGCGGTAGTGTTTCTCCCAGATCGTCGGTTTGATCACCAGATTGGCGACGCCCGTTTCGTCCTCCAGTGTCACAAACGTGATGCCTTTGGCGGTGCCGGGCCGCTGTTTCATAATCACCAATCCGGCCACGTGTACGTAGCGATCGTTGGGGTGGTTGGCCAGATCGCCGCAGCAAGTCACGCGACTGGCATTTAATTCCGCACGATGAAAGGAAACAGGATGAGCCCGCAAGGACAGCCCGACCGAAGAGTAATCTTCCACGACTTGTTCCTGCGGAGTCAGTTTCGGCAACGCTAAGGTGTCATCA
>ENA-ORXT01007019-ORXT01007019.1-marine-metagenome-genome-assembly--contig:-NODE-7019-length-10230-cov-9.444007_pt1 | contig 10230 bp, 12 predicted proteins | sample MGYA00237868_ERZ511482 | MGnify/ENA metagenome assembly ERZ511482
CGTCAAATCCGTGGAAGAAGTCGTCTCGAACGCCAAGGAAATGCTGGGCGAAGTCCTCGTCACGCACCAGACCGGCCCGGCGGGCAAGCAGGTCAACCGCCTCTACATCGAGGACGGCGCCGATATCGAGACGGAGCTGTACCTGTCCCTGCTGGTCGACCGCGAGACCTCGCGCATCTCCTTCATCGCCTCGACCGAGGGCGGCATGGATATCGAGCAGGTCGCCGAGGATACGCCCGAGAAGATCCTCACCCTCGACGTCGACCCCCTGACCGGCATCCGCAATTTCCACGGCATGCGCATCGCCAAGGGTCTGGGCCTCGAAGGCAAGCAGGCCAAGCAGTGCATCAAGCTCTGCGCGATGCTCTACAGGTTCTTCACCGAGAAGGACTGCGCGATGCTGGAGATCAACCCCCTGATCGTCGACGGCAACGGCGACGTGCGCGTGCTGGACGCGAAGGTCAGCTTCGACGGCAACGCGATGTACCGCCACCCGAAGATCGCCGAACTGCGCGACGAGACCGAGGAAGACCCGAAAGAACTCGCCGCCAGCAAGTACGACCTCAACTACATCGCCCTCGACGGCGAGATCGGCTGCATGGTCAACGGCGCGGGCCTGGCCATGGCGACGATGGACATCATCAAGCTCTACGGTTCGGCCCCCGCCAACTTCCTCGACGTCGGCGGCGGCGCGACGCGGGAGAAGGTGACGGAAGCCTTCAAGATCATCCTGTCCGACGACAACGTGAAGGGCATCCTCGTCAATATCTTCGGCGGGATCATGCGCTGCGACATCATCGCCGAGGGCGTCGTCTCCGCCGCGCGCGAGATCGACATCTCCGTGCCGCTGGTCGTCCGGCTGGAGGGCACGAACGTCGAGCAGGGCAAGAAGATCATGGCCGATTCGGGCCTGCCCATCATCAGCGCCGACAACCTCGCCGACGCCGCCGAGAAGATCGTCAAGGCCGTGAAGGGGTAGGGCGGATGTCCTGCAGAACGATTCCGTCACGAGTGCTCCCGGTCCTCGCGGGGCTGACGCTCCTGTGGGGTTGCGCAACGGACCGGTCGACGGTGTCCGGCCCTGCGCCGACGCGGACGGCGAATTTCGACACCCTCGGGATCGATCCCGCCGCCGGCGCCGCGCTGTTTTCCGGCCCGGCGGCTTCGGCGGCCCAAGCGGGCGCGGCGTATGCCGATGCCTGCATCCCCGTCGTCGGCATGCGCATCGAGGAAAGCTCGGCCCATGCCCGGTCGCTCGGCTATGCCGGGGGCAACGACCTCGACACCCGGGAACTGCGCACGAAGAACGTGTTCCACAAGGGGGACGGCACCGCGCCCGGCTCCATCGTGACCATGTTCCAGACCGCGCGGAGCGACGGGACGGCGAAGGGCGGCTGTTCCGTCACGATCCGCGTGGCCGACCCGGGGACTGCGGAGCAGGCAACGCGGCAGTACCTGCTCGCCAATACGGCCATGATCGATGACGGACCCAATTCCATCAAGCTGGAAAACGGCATGGTAGCGGCGTCCGACGGCACGATGCTCCCGAACGGATATCTGACCGGCTTCACCTCGAAACGGATTGCCACGGGCAACGGCGAGGCGGCGAACATCCTCGTCATCACGAGCGTAACCGAACTGGCGCGGGGATAGAGGCAATGACGAGAACGATGCGCCTTTCATCGCTCCTCCTCGCGGTCCTGCTCGCCGGTCCCGCCCATGCCGACATGCGCAGCGTGGGGCAGGGGGCGGACCTGTCGCCCGCCGACATGGCGCATATCTTCGCGGAGACCTGCTTCTCCGACGCGCCCGAGAGCGTGGTGCGCAATGCGGCGGCGATGGGGCGGATTCTGTCGCTGGAGGACGCCTATACGGATGGCGATACGGAGGTCGACCTGACGGACCTGTCGGAAACGCTGCGCCTGACGGTGGACGGCGACCGGCAGGGGGCGACCTGCACCATGGTCATCGACGCGGAGGCCGCCGGAGACGGGGCCGACCTTTATGACGGCGTCGAATCGCATCTGGTCGAATGGGTCGGAGAGACGCCCGAAGCCGATGCGATCGACGGCGGGCTGGCGTGGATATGGGAAGACGACGAGATCGTCTTCATCCTGACTTTCGTCGAGGAGGAAGATACCTTCACCCTCGTGCTCGACGTCGAACGGTAGGGAGCGAACCGCATGAGATACCTCATCGCCTTCGGCGGCATCGCCCTCGTCGCCGCCATCGCGGCGGTCGCGCTCGGCTGGTTCACGCGCAGGGCGGTCGTGTTCTGGCTCGGCCTGATCGGCTTTCTCATGGCCGTCATCGGCTTCTTCCTGAACAAGAGCGATTCCGTCGACGACACCTTCGCCGAGCAGCTGGCCACCTTCGTGCCGCCGCTCGTCTCCTTCTCCTGCCTCATCGGCTGGTGGATCGGCTACGCGATCCTTCGCGCGCTCAAGCGCCGATGACGAGGGTATCGTCCATCGTCCTGCCGCTGCTTCTCGTCATCGCGTTTCCCGCGGCGGGGCAGAACGACGCGTCAGCCCCGAAAAAACGGGTCACCGTCTCCATCTCCGACGGGATGCGCTACTTCTCGGAACTGTGCCTTTCCCATCTGCCGGATTTCTCCGGCAGCGGGGCGGAATGGCGTGAGGAAGGCGTCGTTACCGAGGCCGAAGGGGGTGTCTGGCTGCACGATACCCTCGACCTGTCCTATCTTATCAATTTGACCGCGACCGAAGAAAAAACGCCTTTCTGTTCGCTGTACTTCCGATCCGATGATGCCGTGGCGTACAGCCGAGCCTTCATCGACAACGTCTTCGGAGGCGGAACGCCCGATCCGAAGGACGGGTCGGTCTTCAACTCCACCATCATCGCCGGAAATCCGGCCCTTCTACTCACGACCGTCGAACCCGACGAGGGTGGCCGTTCGTGGATCAGATTGCAGGCATATCAGCCTCCCCCGAATATCGTCGTCTTTGAAAAGCGATCCCCCGAAAAGGAATGACCCATGGCCGTACTCGTAGACGAAAACACTAAGGTGATCTGTCAGGGCCTCACCGGCTCGCAGGGGACCTTTCACTCCGAACAGGCCATCGCCTACGGCACGAAGATGGTCGGCGGCGTGACGCCGGGCAAGGGCGGGACCGAGCATATCGGCCTGCCGATGTTCGATTCTGTGCACGAAGCCATGCACGCGACGCAGGCGAACGCGTCGGCCATCTACGTGCCGCCCCCCTTCGCGGCGGATGCGATCCTGGAGGCCATCGACGCGGAGATGCCGCTGATCGTGTGCATTACCGAGGGCATCCCCGTCCTCGACATGATGCGCGTCAAGCGCGCGCTGGTCGGGTCCAAATCGCGGCTCATCGGTCCGAACTGCCCCGGCGTCATCACGCCCGACGCCTGCAAGATCGGCATCATGCCGGGCCATATCCACAAGCGCGGCTCCGTCGGCATCGTCTCGCGCTCCGGCACGCTGACCTACGAGGCGGTCGCGCAGACCACCGCCATCGGCAAGGGCCAGAGCACCTGCATCGGCATCGGCGGCGATCCGATCAAGGGAACCGAACATATCGACGCGCTCGACCTGCTGCTCGGCGATGACGAGACGCAGAGCATCATCATGATCGGCGAAATCGGCGGCAGCGCCGAGGAAGACGCCGCGCAGTTCCTCGCCGACGAGGCCAAGCGCGGTCGCAAGAAGCCGGTCGCGGGCTTCATCGCCGGTCGCACGGCCCCCCCCGGCCGCACCATGGGCCACGCGGGCGCCATCGTCTCGGGCGGCAAGGGCGGCGCGGAAGACAAGATCGAGGCGATGCGCTCCGCCGGGGTCATCGTGTCGGAGAACCCCGCCGGTCTGGGCGAGGCACTGCTCGAAGCCATCGGTTGACGGTCAGGTCCCGCACTTGATGCGGGGCCTTCTTCGAGCATTGCGCAGGGTTCAAGGAGGCCCCGGATCGAGTCCGGAGCGGGGCCTTACCGTATCGCCGCCAGCCCCCTGTCGATATCCGCCAGCAGGTCGGCTTCGGCCTCCAGCCCCACGGACAGGCGGATCAACCCCTGCGTGATGCCCAGCGACAGCCGGTCTTCTTCGGTCATGCGCTGGTGGGTCGTCGTGCTGGGATGGGTCGCGATGGTCTTGGCGTCGCCGAGATTGTTGGAGATCTTCACGATCTCCAGCGCGTTGAGGAACGCGAACGCCTCGCGCTTGCCGCCCAGTTCCAGCGCCACCACCGTCCCGCCGCGCTGCATCTGCCGCATCGCCAGATCGTGCTGCGGATGGTCGGCGAGGCCCGGATAGAGCGCGCGCTCGACCGCGCCGTGTCCCGACAGGTGCGAGGCGACGGCCAGCGCGTTGCCCGCCATCGCGTCGCAGCGCAGGTAGAGCGTCTCCAGCCCCTTGAGCATCACCCATGCGTTGAAGGGCGAGAGGGCCGCGCCGGTATGCTTCATGTATTCCAGCACCGGCCCGCGGATGATTTCTTCGGAGCCGAGCAGCGCCCCGCCCAAGCAGCGCCCCTGCCCGTCGATATGCTTGGTGGTCGAATACATGACGATATCGGCGCCCAGTTCCAGCGGACGCTGGAAGCACGGCGTCGCGAAGACGTTATCGACGATCAGCCGCGCGCCGACGCCCTGCGCGATCTCCGCGACACCGGCGATGTCGATGATCTCCAGCGTCGGGTTGGACGGCGATTCGAGGAAGCACAGCTTGGTCCCGCCGCGCACCGCCGCGCGCCACTGGTCCAGATCGCGCCCGTCCACCAGCGTCGTCTCGACCCCGAATCGGGGCAGCAGATGATCGATGATGTAGTGGCACGACCCGAACAGGGCGCGCGCCGCGACGACGTGGTCGCCCGCCTTCAGGTGCGAGAACATCGCCGCATTGACCGCCGCCATGCCCGACGCGGTGGCGAAGCACGCCTCGGCCCCTTCGAGCGAGGCGAGGCGATCCTCGAACATCCCCACCGTCGGGTTGCCGTAGCGGGCGTAGACGTATCCGGGGTCCGACCCGTCGAAGCGCGCTTCGGCTTCCTCGGCGCTCGCATAGGCGAACCCTTGGGTCAGGTACAGCGCCTCGGACATCTCGCCGAAGCCGCGCCGGTCGGTGCCGTCGTGGATCATGCGGGTGCGGGGGTCGAGCGGGGAAATCGTCACGGGGGCGTCCTCCTCTTTAGCGGTTTTGGTTCGGGAGGGATTCCCGCGCAGCCCGCAATCCGGTGACAAATCGCTGCGCGGGGTCTTTCTGGGGGAAGGCGATTGCCGGGTCAAGCCCGCCTTTCCTTTCCGCGCAGGGGGCGATAGACCGCGCGGGGCCGAAGGGGAGTGAGACGATGGCGACGATCTACAAGATTTGCGATGCTGCGCTGTGGGCGCGGGTGCAGGAGGAGGGCAGGCTCGACGGGGCGCCCGTCGATCTGGCCGACGGGTTCATCCATTTCTCGACCGCCGAGCAGGTGGCCGAGACGGCGGCGAAGCATTTCGCGGGGCAGGACGATCTCGTCCTGCTGGCCGTCGAGGCGAACGATCTGGGCGAGGCGCTGAAATGGGAGACGTCGCGGGGCGGGGCGCTGTTCCCGCATCTCTTCCGCCCGCTCGAAGCGTCCGAGATTCTCTGGTCGCGCCCGATGCCGCTGGGCAAGGACGGGCTGCACGAGATCGCGCTGTGAACGCGCTCCAGACGGTCGGGATGGCCGCGCTGCGGCGCATGGACCCCGAAAAGGCCCACGGATACGCCTTGCGCGCGCTGAATGCGGGGCTGGTGCTGCCGTGGTCCTCCCCCGTGCCGACCATCCTGCGCACTCGGGCGATGGGCCTGACCCTCGCCCATCCCGTCGGGGTCGCCGCCGGGTTCGACAAGAACGCCGAAGCGGTGACGCCGTTGCTCGATGCCGGGTTCGCCTTCGTCGAGGTCGGCGCGGTGACGCCCAAGGCCCAGGCGGGCAACCCGCGCCCGCGCATGTTCCGCCTGCCCGCCGACCGGGCCGCGATCAACCGCTACGGCTTCAACAATGACGGGATGGAGGCGATTCGCGCGCGGCTGGCGGCGCGCCGTCCGGGCGGAACCGTCGGGGTCAACCTCGGCGCGAACAAGGACTCAGACGACCGCGCGGGTGATTACGGTATCGTCCTGCGCCACCTCGCCCCGCTGGTCGATTTCGCGACCGTCAACGTCTCCTCGCCCAATACCGTCGGCCTGCGCGACATGCAGGCGCGCGAGGCGCTGGAGGAGGTGCTGACCCGCACCCTCGCGGTGCGGGACGAGACGGCGCCGGGCGTGAAACTGCTGCTCAAGATCGCGCCCGACCTGACGGATGCGCAGATCGAGGACGTGGCGCAGGTCGCGCTGGAGACCGGGATAGACGGCATCGTCGCGACCAATACTACCCTGTCGCGCGCCGGTCTGAGCGACCGCGCGCGGGGCGAGGCGGGGGGCCTGTCCGGCGCACCGCTGTTCGCGCGCTCGACGCAGGTGCTCGCGCGTCTTGCAACGCGGACCGAAAGGCGCATACCCTTGATCGGTGTCGGCGGCATCGCGACCGGGGCGGATGCCTATGCCAAGATCGGGGCGGGGGCCTCGCTGGTGCAGCTCTACACGGCGTTGGCCTATGACGGCCCGGGGCTGGTGCGCACCATCGCGCTCGACCTCGCCCGTCTGCTGGAGCGCGACGGCTATGTGAATATCGCCCAGGCGGTGGGAAAGGATCTCTAGACCATGACGATCATCAACATTCTTCTGGCGCTCTTCCTCGTGGCGGGGTGCCTCATGGTTCTCGGCGGCTGGCGCACCCGCCAGGTGATCGGCGAGCGGAGCGCGCTCGAAGCGCGCATCCATGCCGAGGAGACGCTCCCCGATGCCGAGGATTATTCCTACAGCCCGCGCTCGGCACGCTCCATCGCCGCGACCCTGTCGATGGCGGGGGGGCTGGTTACGCTGGCCTTCGTCGTGCCGGTGATCTTCCACCTGATGTTCACGGCGTAATTCTCCGCTCCACGCCGGGATAGGCGAGGAGCATGGTGGCCGCGCGCAGGGCGAACATCGCGTATACCGCCGCCCAGATGCCGTGATTGCCCCAGATATCCGCCAGCCAGACGCTGAGCGGGAAGAAGATCGCGGCCGATACGATCATCGCGTTGCGCATCGCCGCGCTCGCCGTTGCGCCCACGAAGATGCCGTCGAGCTGATAGGCCGCGAACCCCGCGACGGGGGCGAGGGCGGCCCATGGCGCGTAGATCGCCGCGACCGCGCGCACCTCCGGCAGGTCGGTCAGGAGGGCGACGAGGGGCGCGCGGAACACGAGGAACACCACCGCCACGCCCAGTGCCAGCGCCCCGGCCCACAGGCTCGACAGGATCGCCCCCCGGCGGAACGCGGCCCGGTCGCCCGCGCCCTTCGCCTGTCCCACCAGCGTCTCGGCAGCCATCGCGAAGCCGTCGAGGCCGTAGGCGGAGATCGACAGGAACTGCCACAGGACCACGTTGACCGCGAGGATCAGCTCGCCCTCCTGTGCGCCCAGCCGCGTGATCCACGCGAAGCTGAGCGTCAGGAGGACCGTGCGGATGAAGATGTCGCGGTTCAGCGCCATCACCTGCACCAATTCGCTCCGCCGCAGGATGCGCGCCCAGTCGGGCCGCCATGCCGGGTCCAGCCGCCGCCGCTGCGCCCGCGCGAGCCACAAGCCGTAGGTCAAGCCCGCCCCGCTCGCCAGCACCGTCGCCGCCGCCACCCCCGCCAGCCCGAGGCCGAGCCAGACCCCGAGAACCAGGCTCAGGGCGATGTTCGAGAGGGTCGTGACGAGCTGATGCTGGAAGACGCGCCGTGTCTGCTCCTGTCCGGTGAACCAGCCAAGAAGGGCGTAATTCGCCAGCTCGAACGGCGCGCCCCAGATGCGGATCGAGAAGTAGAGCGCCGTTGCTCCTTGGGTCCCCGCGCCCCCCTCGAAGAAGCGCAACGCCAGCGCGAGAATCGGGATCTGGAGCGCCAGCAGCGCGGCGGCGATGGTCAGGCCGATGACGAGGGTGCGCGCCAGCGTGTTGAGCATGCGCCGCGTGTCCCCGGCCCCCTTCGCCTGCGCTGTCAGGCCCGAACAGCCCATCTGCAGGAAATTGAACGCCATGAAGACGATCGAGAAGATCGCCGCCCCGACCCCCACCCCGCCCAGCGCGCCCTGCGTCGCGACGTTGCCGATGATCGCGGTGTCGACCGCCCCCTGCAACGGGACGGTGGCATTGGACAGGACGACCGGCAGGGCGATGGCGAGGATGCGCGGGCCGGTGATCGCGCGGGCGGGCAGGGGGGTCATCCCGGGGCGTCGGTCGCGGGCGCGCTGAGCAGGAAATTGCCGTGCGCGGCGGCGATCAGCTTGCCGCGCTCCTCCTGCCACGCCTCGACCCGGACATTGGCGACCCGGCGCCCGCGCCGCTGCACGATGGCGCGGGCATAGGTGTCGAGCGGCTTGCCGGAGCGCAGGTAGTCGAAGGTGATGTCGATGGGCCGGGGCATCACGGGGGCGTAATCGTCGGGCAGGATGCCGCCCGCCTCGGCCATCGCCCTCAGCGTCGTGTCGGAGACGAGCTGCGTCACCGCCGTGATTTCGAGGAACGCCCCCGTCGCACCGCCATGCAGCGCGGGCAGCAGCGGATTGCCGATCAGGTCGGGCTTGTAGGGCATCAGCGCCGTGATCTCGTCGCCCCGCCGCTCGAAGGTCAGGCCCAGAAAGCGGATATAGGGGATCGATTTCGACAGACCGTCGAGCAGGTCCGACTGCGCGCCCTGCTCGATCATGCCCCCGCCTCCGGCTTGCGGTTGACGATGAAGGCCGCCGATGCGGTGGCCACCGCCCTCTCGCGCGTTTCGGTCCAGGCGGTGGCCCGGACGAAGGCGACCGAGCGCGTCAAGCGGTAGCATTCGGCATGGGCGTAGACATCCTTGCCCGGCGTCGCGGGGCGCATGTAGTCGATGCGCAGATCCAGCGTCGCGGTCGACACGATCTTCGCCTTCGCCGCAAAGACGGCGGTGCCGCAGCACGTATCGAGCAGAGCCGTGATCGCCCCGCCGCCCAGCACGCCGGTTGCGACGTCCCCGACCAGAAAGTCGGAGTACGGCAGCATCAGCAGCGCCTCGCCGTTCTCGGCGGAGAGCAGCCGCATGCCCATCGCCCCCGAATGCGGGATACCCGCCATCGAGGCGCCCCTGCCGTCGGGGGTCGCCTCGCCGCTCGTCATGCGATCCTGCAGCTCACTCATCGACAATCCCCGCCCGTTGCTCGGCCCCGTCCGCGCATAGCGGTCGGAAGGGCGGTTGTCGATACCCGGCACCCCGGAAGGGCGGGCTGGAAGGGCAGGCCGATACGCGCGAAGGCCCGGCACGCGGGAGCGGGCCGGGCCTTCGGAACGGGTCATGCGGTGGCGGGGCGATCAGGCGAGGAACATCTTCCAGACCACGTAGCCTGCAGCGGCAGCGGCGAGGACGATCAGCATCGTGACCAGCCCCTTGCGCCCGGCGCCGGTGGCGGCTTCGTCCTCGTCATCCCAATCGTCCTCGTCGTCCTCGTAATCGTCCTCCGGTTCGGCGGAGTTCGCCGCCGCCGTCCTCTTCTTCTTCTTCGGCGTAGCGGGAGCGCCGCTGTCGACGCGATTGTCTTCGGGCGCGTCGAAAGCGGCCATCATCTCGTCGTCGACGTTCTCGTCATCGACCACCGGTTCGGGCGCGTTGCCCTTTCTGGCCGACTTCCTGCCGAGCATCCCGCCGAGCATCCCGCCCATGGTCTTCTCGTCCTCGACGGGCGCTTCCACGGGACGATCCCGCATCTTGCGGCGCAGGCTCTGGATCGAGGGCTTGTCGCCTTCCTCGGAGAAGACGTTCTCGAAATCGCTGTCCAGCGACGACTTGCGCGCGCGGTTGCGGCGGCGGCCCCGGGCGCCGGGCACGACGCTGAGGTTCCCCTCGTCGTCCTCCGGCACGAAAGCGGGTTCGGGCGGCGCTTCGGCGGCCATGTCCGGCTCGTCGAGCTGCGCGGCATGGACCGGCGCGACCGGTTCCTCCATGGCCTGTGCGTCGAGCGCGGAGGCGGGCGCTCGGTGGCCGTCATGCGCCCCGTCACCGGCCTTGCTCGCACGGGCCTGTTCGAGCTTTTCCATCCGCCTCTTGACGGCCTTGGACGGTTGCCACTTCTTGGTCCCCACCCGTCGACCGTCGGTCGGATTCGCGAGGATGCGCGTCTCCGCGCTCCCCGTCTG
>ENA-ORXT01007020-ORXT01007020.1-marine-metagenome-genome-assembly--contig:-NODE-7020-length-10228-cov-3.812137_pt1 | contig 10228 bp, 10 predicted proteins | sample MGYA00237868_ERZ511482 | MGnify/ENA metagenome assembly ERZ511482
AAAGGTTTCAGGAGAGACAAAGTTGACCTGTTGTTCAACTGCTTGATGTGGTTTATTACCCGGGCGCGGGGCCGCAGGTGCAATGAATAGGACGAAGAGCAAGGTAAAAGGACACTTTTGAATTTTCTACGTAATTTTGCCCCCTCCTAAAGAAACCCTTCCCCGGGTCTGTATTGTTTATAACATTGTCAGTAACCCCTGACTAATATTTCTACCGACTAACTTCTTCTCTCCATGGCCATAATGATTACCGACGATTGCATCAACTGCGGAGCCTGTGAACCCGAATGCCCCAATACCGCCATCTACGAAGGCGGCGTTGAGTGGACCATCGATGAAGGAACCACCATTTCCGAACCCTACACCATCGAGACCGGCGAATCCGTCGCTCCGGGAGAAGACAAAGAACCCGTCAGTGATGAGTTCTACTACATCGTCCCCGATAAGTGCACCGAATGCGTAGGCTTTCACGAAGAGCCGCAGTGCGCTGCCGTCTGCCCCGTAGATTGCTGCGTGCCCGACCCCGAGCGCGAAGAGGAAGAAAGTGTGCTGGCGGCGCGGCAGGCGACTTTGCATGCATAGGAGGCTACAAAAACAAGCGCCTCACCGTCAGCCGCAGCCCCAGCTGGTATAAGTTTCGGTTGGTCTGGTCGAAGTTGTCCCGCAGGTTCCCCTGCAGAAAGAACTGGAAATTGGGCTGCAGGCGGATGGCCCAGTCTTCGCTGAGCTTACGGTCGAAACCAATGCCGGTATTGAGGGAAATGATGGGAGAGCGAAATGCTTTCGTCGGATCATTGACTATGGTTTCCAGGCCCGTTTCAGTACCGTTCTGAAAGAGCGTTTTGGTGCTCTTGGTCTGCAGGTGCAGGTGCGCGCCTACCCCGAGGATGAAATGCACGCGATCTTTCTCCGTTACGTCCTGATGAAAATTCAGTTCGAAGGGTATGGAGACGTAGCTGGCCTTTACGACCTCGCTGAAAGTGCTGCCTATCCTGCCCGCCGCCTGTTCCTCGACCTCGTAGCCCGTTTGCAGGTACCGCAGGCCGGTGGTAAAACCGATCTTATCGGCCCGGCTCTCAAAGACGATGCCGATCTGGAAGCCGCCGCGACCGGCTTCCAGGCTGTCTTGTCGCTCTACTTCCGTAAACTGAACGTTCTGCCCGCCGGTAATCCGGCGGCTACCGTGGTGGGCCGCCAGCTCCAGCCCGAAACTTCGTTCGTACGTCTGGGCGCTTAGCAGCATGGGAAGGAATAACAAAGCGATGAAAAACAATCTGTACATACACTTGACTTTGGGGAAGGGGTTAGCAATCTCGCTCCCATAAAACTATTCTGTGCCATCAAATATTTTAGACCCCCGCCCGCTGCCGTACCTTCACGCCATGAAAATTGTTAGCTGTACATTTACCTTTTTGGTACTCTTTCTCCTTTCCGGCACACTTTCCGCTCAGGGTAGTCCGCTGCCTACGGATGAGACGGAAGGCTATGATTTACTCCGCCGCCTGACCCTCCGCTACGGTTACGAGGGCTTTGAACGCCCCGCTACGGACATCAGCCTCCGCCCTACCGGCCGGGCCGGACTCGTTCGCCTCGCCAAAACCTACCTCGAACGCTATGGAGAAAGCATGAGCCGGGTTGACCGGGCCCGCCTCCAACGCTTTTTCGACAACAACAATGAATGGCTCGCCCTGCCTGCTTTCGCAGCTGTGCAAGACAATGACCCTGCCGCTTTTTCCCTCAATGACGACTTCGCCCTTCTCTCAGAAAGCAGCCCCCTGCACCGTAGCAGCGAGCCCATCTTTAAGCTATTCTATCAAACACCGGCGCAGCTCATTGAAGTCAACAAACCCGATTTCTACCTGCGCCTTAACCCCGTCATTGACTTTCGCTACGGCAAGCAAAAAAATGATGCTGAAGACTATTTCTTCAACCGCCGTGGCCTCAAACTTCGGGCCGGGATCGATGACCGGATCTTCCTCAATTTCGAGATACTGGAGACGCAGATCGGCTTGCCGGACTTCGTGCGCCAGTTCCGCGACCGCTTCAATGCCCTTCCGGGTGCCGGCTTTCTGAAACCATACGAATTTGAGACACTCAACGTCAGCAGCGGCAATGACTTCCTCAACGGACAGGGCTACGTTTCTGCTGACATCAGCAAACACGTAGGCGCGCGCCTTGGCTACGGGACTCACTTTCTGGGCGACGGGGAGCGGTCATTGCTGCTCAGCAATTTCAGCAACAACTATCCCTTTCTTGAGCTCAACTGGCGTATCTGGAAGTTTCATTACCGAAACATTTTTGCTGAACTCACCGGTGAACCCGTCCGGCCCGGAGCTGGCTTACCGTTTACTAAAAAGTACATGGCCACCCACCTGCTGTCCATCAACCTCGGCAAACGCCTCACCTTCGGCCTCTTCGAAACGATAGTGATGAACAGAGAAAACGGTTTTGACCTGGCTTACCTCAACCCCATCATCCTCTACCGTACAATCGAGCAAAGTGTTGGCAGTCCGGACAACGCCATCGTCGGGCTAACCGCCCGCTACCGGTCGCCCTGGCGTATAGAAGCTTACGGGCAGTTTGTGCTTGATGAGTTCAAGTTCGACGAGCTCTTCATCGAGCGTCGCGGCTGGTGGGCCAACAAATGGGCTTATCAGGCTGGTTTGCGCTACGCGGACGCTTTCGGGCTCGACCAACTCGACCTCGTTGTGGAACGCAACGTTGCCCGCCCCTATACCTTTACCCATCGTGGGCTCAGCTCCTACACCCATTTCGCCATGCCTTTGGCGCATCCGCTGGGCGCTAATTTCAAGGAAAACCTGTTGGGGGCTGACTACCGGCCGATCCCCCGCCTGCACCTGCGTGCGCGCCTCTTCATCATTGAACAAGGACAGGGGACTGACGACCGGGTGGTGGGCGAAAACATAAATCAATCCCACAACCAACGGGAGCTGGAATTCGGCAACGAGATCGGCCAGGGCATTAATTACACCAATACCCTGATCACACTCCGCGCCAGCTATGAACTAAAACCCAACCTCTGGATAGAAGGGGAATTCCTCTCCCGCAACAAGGACTCTCAAGATGATGCGCTCGACCTGGAAAGCACCATCCTCAACTTCGGTATTCGGTGGAATACGGCGCGTTCAAAGTTCGAATTTTAGCGGGGGAATTGCGGAAATTACTCCGTATACTTCTCAAAATTAAGCTGCGTAGCAATCTTGAAATCTGTGTAAATCCGTGAAATCTGCGATTAAAAGTCGCACGGTGACCTCCTCGCCCCTCCTTCCCTCTGCGGTCTCCGCGCGGAAAATTCTCCAGCTGCGCAGCAGCCCTGAATAACGCTCCCCGTCGCGCAGCGACCCACCCAAACAGCCCGCATACGGCAGTCAACTCGCAACCGGAGGTTGCTCGCCACCGCTCGTTGCCGGAAACAACTCCGACCAGAGCCTCACCGCTCATACTCCGGTGGAACAAAGGCCCTCCCATCCAGGGCGACTGCCGCTTCGGGTGCAACACCCCGCTTCCAGCGCCGGTGCGTCCAGAGCCAGGGCGTTGGATCGTGGAGAATTTCCTCCTCCAGCTTTCGGGCAAAGGTTTCCGTGATAAAACCGGGCGCAGTATCGCGCGGATGCTCGGTGACCGGATGCAATTTCGCCACGTAGTGCCCCCGTTTTTCCATCCGCAGGCTCATGTAAAACACCGGCCGGTCATAACGGACAGCGTAGCGCTCCGGCCCCGCAAGAAAACTCGTTGTACGGGCCAGAAAGTGCGTCCAGTGCAGCTTGTACCAGGCATGATTGCTGGGGGATTGATCCGCCACAAAAAAATCAAGTGAGGGCCGTACCGGATCTTTCTCAAAGTACTCCTCTACCTTCCGGCGGCTGAGCACGTAGGTCCCCGTTCGTTCCCGGTTTGCCTTGATGAGTCGATCCATCACCTCGTTTTTCAGCGGAGAATAGATGCCCATCACCGTCATTCCCGGAAATTGAGGGGAGAAGGACAGGGCAGCAATTTCCCAATTTGAATAATGTGCCCCGTAGGCGATCACACTACGCCCCGCAGCGGCAAAAGGCGCTACCAGCTCCGGGTTTTCCACCCGGCAGCGTACCACGGTCTCCGCTTCCGACATGGAGAACAGCTTGATGGACTCCGCCATCGTATCAAAAAAGTAGCGATAAAACCGGCGGACCTGAGCATCAACCTGTTCTTCAGTCCAGTCGGGGAAGCTCCCCCGGATGTTCTTCCGCACTACCTCCTTCCGGTAGCCAAATACGTAGAATCCGATCAAATAGAAGAAGCGCCCGATGCCATAAAGCACCGGCATTGGCAGCCAGCTCAGTGGCAATAAAACCGCGTAATAAAGGATATATCCCATGAGGGGCAAAGATAATCAGTCCATTTGCTTTAAATTTAAGCATGGATAAGATCAAGGAGCAGCAAGCTGACGATGAAACCATGTCCGGGCTGCAGGAGGAAGACAGAAAGATCAACCGGCGAATTGATCGATCACTGATCGTAGCCCTCGTAGCCGTAGCCATCAGCCTCATTGGCACGCTGGTGTCCATTTATGAGGCGCGCGTACTTCGGGAACAGCAAAACCTGCTGGTAGAACAAAAGAGTGCTTCTGCCTGGCCTTATCTCCAGGGTGGCCCAAACACCAACTATGCGGGAGATAGTGTAGCTACCATTGCTTACGAGATAGAAAATAAGGGTGTTGGTCCGGCCATTCTTGCTGATTTCCATTGCTTCTTTAATGACAAGGAGTTCACCATCAACAACATGGCCAAGGGGATTCGCGAAGAGGTGGACAGCTTTTTTATCGTTAGCAAAATACAAAATTCATTTCTTGATAGCACCGTTATTCAGCCCGGAGAAATTATCACCGTATTCACTCTTCGCCTCGACACAAAGTTGGATAAGAGCCACATCTGGATAGCGAGTGATATTGCTGACCGCCTGTCCGTTGAAGGTTGCTATTGTTCTGTTTATGGAGATTGCTGGTATCGGGGTGCTGCGCTCGCGCCACAAAAGCGGTCGGATTGCGTCAGCTATCTATCTTATTAGCCCTGCTCCATCAATTTCAATAAGCGGCTCTTCATCTCCTGCAAGCGATCAATTATTTCCTGTTTATCGGCCCTGGGCTTCTTGCGGGCCGCCACTTCCTTGCGGGCGCCTTCAATGGTGAATCCCCGGTCTTTGAGCAAATATTGGACTTCTTCCAGCTGGCGGATATTCTCCTTGGTAAACCGGCGTTCTCCCCGGCTGTTTTTATTCGGTTTGATGTGGCCAAACTCGTTTTCCCAAAATCTTAATTGAGAGGTATTGACGCCAAGCCGCTCGGCTACCTCTCCGATGGCATAGTAGAGTTTAAGGTCATCGTCTTGCTTGGAGGCCATTCTTTCTCGCTTGGTTTCGGCCCATAAGGTAAGGCTTATTTCAGGGAATAGCGGACTTCGAGGCCGATGGGAGCCGCAATAAACAAGTCATAGCCACCGTTGATGAACAGGGATACGCCTCCGGACAGTCGCTGGGAGAACTTATACTGAAAACCGCCAACGAGGGCAAAGCCAGCATAATTCGGGAAGTGATCTTTCACACTGAATTCTTCCACCAGTCCGATCGATTGGGTCTGCTGATCATAGAAAGATTGCCGGTTGTACCCATTGTAGTAGAGGAAACCAAGCAACTCCGCCCCAACGTAGGGCCGGAACCGACGACGTTTCATAAAGGTGTATTGCAAACCAAGGCCCGCCGTTATAATAATTTCTCTTGAATTGCGAAGGTCCCTGATTTCGTTTGGCCCAACCTGGTCAAGGTCCGTCAGCGTACTGAGTATGTAATTTTTATAAAAACCTCCTTCGAGGGTGAAAAGGAATCCAGAGCTGGTTTGCCGATCGATGCCACCACGGAAGTAATAAGAATTATTCTTATTGTGCGTTTCCTCGAATCGATTAAATATACCCGTTACTGTTTCTCCCGTTGGCAAGACGAATAAGGTGCTAAAATCTCCCGTTCCACGCTCGTAAAACTGATCTCCATAGATATAAGAATTAAAAGAAAAAATACTGTTATAACTGGCGTGTAGCTGCCATTCGGCTCTGGCTTTTGGTTTTAGGCTCTTGACAAAACCCAATGGAAGGCTGGCTGGGTAGTTGGCAACTTGGTCGGAAAAATAGGCTGCTGGAGAAGCTTCTTGCAGGTCAGTAAATGCAGGCATCGGTAATTCTGCTACGGGCGACGGCAATACCGACCGAAGAGGATCCACATCGCCAGCACGCTCATTACCCAATGCACGCACAGCTTCCTCTTCTTGGATTAGCCCGGTGGCACCCAGCTCGCTGCCGCTGGCGGAGTGGGTGGCAGAAGATGGCTCATTGATTTTTAGTGGGGCTGGATTTAGGTCGGGTGCGTTCGGTACGGTAAGGGCGATTGGCCCGTCCTGAGCGGAAGTATTCGGCTGCGCGTCACGAATGTCGGGCACTCCCGGATTTGACCGATTCGGATCAGCCTGATTCGGTTGTGTTTTAGCTGGAGTTGTAGTTTCAACTGTTGGGTGTGTTTTTCCTGCACCTGACACATTTTGATTATCCTCAGCCTTCTCCGGATTTAAGGACACAACCGTTTCGGCTATTGGTAATGCCACCTCAGTCTTACTGTCGCCTGGCTCCGTAACGCCTTGAATCATGCTCTTTTCCACTATCCGCTCATCAGCGGACGCATTTTGCTCGGGCATGTCTGCACTTTCAGGGGCGAATACCAACCACAAAACGACCAGTACCATCAAAAAAAGCGTAGCCCGCAGGGCCCATCCCCACCAGTAAATACCCGTAGAAGGTGCTGGCGAAGGGACGGTTACTGGCCGGATTAATCCGCTCAGCTTTTCCCACCCATCTTCGGGTGGTTGCAGGTCTAACCGCTCCCGCTGTCGGCTTTCCCGTAATCGTTGCTCTAGATTATCTGACTTTGGCATCATCGTTTATTTGGTAGTAGGCAGCTGCCAGAGTTTGTAATTTCTTTCTTGCTTTATAAAGGTTGGACCTTGAAGTTCCTTCAGAAATAGACAGCTTTTCTGCAATTTCAGGATGTGAATAGCCTTCAAGTACGTGCAGGTTAAAGGCCAGGCGGAAGGCTGGTGGCAAAAGCTGCAGAAGGCGATAGATCTCTTCTTCTTCAATACCATCCGTGCCAGTATTCCGGACCTGGGCCTGGAGGGGAATCTTATATTCTTTAATTTCTTCCGTCAAAACCATTCTGTTTCTCTTGCGCAACAGATCGATGGAGGTATTGACGACGATCCGGCCGAAGTAACTTCGGCATTGCCCCTTCAACGTTTTCCGCTCCAGCAGGCGGAAGAACTTTATGAAGGCATCCTGCATGATCTCCTCTGCTTCGGTGCGCTGCCCTGCGTAGTGCAGTGCAATCGACATGCCGTAGGGGTACAGTCTGCCGTAAAGCTCGCGCTGGGCGCAGGCCTCCCCCCGACCAGCAGAAAGCGTAAGCTCTTCAAGCGAAGCAGCAGATTTGATCATCAGAGATTATCAGGATTGTTAAAGGAGAAAAGACGCTTATTAGTAAAGTGCAACCACCAGTTCGAAGGACCCTCCGGTTAGTTCCACGGGGTTGTCTTTATCGGGATCGCCCATGAAGCGGCCCTTCATTACGCCATTTTCGTAGCTGTCCCACTTGACGAAGGCTTTGTATTCTACGTCCTCTACGTTGATGAGGTGTGGGCAATAGACGCTGCCCTCCATTTCAGTGCCACTCACCTTGATGGTCGCGGGAGCGAAGCCATTGCCGCTTAATTCCACGCTGCCGTCTTCCAGGACAACGACTGGAAGGCTCCTTGCGGAAATACTCAGCCGGACCGATCTGTCAGCCGAAACACCGTAAAGGTTAAGCAAGCCGCTTCCAAATGAGTGGCCAGCAGATAAAACATTTGAATTATGAGTATCCACACCGTTGAGGGTCTGGGCCGTTCCATCGATGGTGAAGCTTATTTTGTAGGCTTCACTTACGGGCAGCGTGAAGCTGGTGTCGTCTTCACAGGCGGAGAAGCTCATCATCGCCAGCGGAATAAGCAGCAGTAGAGCAAGGGGAGTTTTAGTAGTAAACATTTTTGTCTTTTTTGATGAAGCGAACACCGCTCATCAATAACACGATTATTTGTCAGCAAGCGTTGCCTGACGGGGCAAAAACTTTGCTCTTTTTTGTCCTCACCCTGCCCCTGCGGCCTCGCCTGATCACTTATCCGGTTGGAATTCCCCCGTTCGGGCTTATATTACCATCGAGCTTAAAACCGATTAGGTCGCATGCAAGGACTCTGGAGAAGGTTAACCACCGCCATCATTTTCGTGATCATCATGGTCGCCGGTCATTATACCGGCGAGTATACTTTCAGCCTTCTGTTCTTCATCATCGCTGCGGGTTGCCTCTGGGAATTTTTCGGCCTCACGCTTGATTTACATACCCGCCGGGACAAAATCCGGAAAACCATCGCCGTTGCCCTCGGCCTGATGCCCTTCGTTTTGGTCACGACACTGAGCCTGCTGAAAATCAAGGACCCGGAAAACTTCATCACCCTCTCCAGCCTCCTTTTCTCTCCTTTCGTATTCACCATTTTCATCTACGAACTGTACAGCCACAGCAAGGAACCCTTCGCCAACATCGCCTTCATGATCCTGGGCCTGTTCTACATCGGCGTCCCCTTCGCCCTCGTGGATTTCATTGCTTTTGATGGAGACAATTTCAATTCCCGGATCGTTCTCGGCCTCCTCGTCCTCACCTGGGTCAACGATACTGGTGCCTACCTCACGGGTAGCATGATTGGCAAAACGCCGCTTTTCCCCCGCATCAGCCCCAATAAAACCTGGGAAGGCAGCAGCGGAGGCTTCCTCACCACCCTGGTTTTCGGCTATCTCCTCAGCCTCGTTTTTACCGAAATACCGCTGGCACAATGGATGGGGCTTGCCGTCATCGTCGCCATTTTTGGCGGCCTTGGGGACCTGGTAGAAAGCATGCTCAAACGAAGCGTCGATGTCAAAGATAGTGGTGATCTGCTGCCTGGTCATGGTGGCCTGCTTGATCGTTTTGATGCCTTCATTTTTGTAGTGCCTTTCGCGACGGCTTATTTGCTTTACTTGCGTTAGTGGTCTGTCAGAAACTTCATTGGGGCGCAGACGCGGGTGCAAAAAATTTCTTAAAGGCAGTGATTTGTGTAGTTACCCTCGCTCCATTTCTGCGGTGATCCTCCATTGCGCAGTGACGAAAAACAAAAGGAGATTAGAATGGTAGAATGAGAGAATTTTAGACTAGGCCAGGGGAGCTGGATTTTCAGGATAGAAAGTAGGATTTTTATGATTCCACCTCTGCCTCCCCACTCTTCTTTAGCGTGAATTCTCCGTTGCAAAACGACAAAATCCGTGCTATTATCTGTGTAAATCTGTGGTTAAAAATCGCGCAGCTACCAGTATCTTACCCCCATGCCAAGAATCACCTCCCCCGATGATCTCCTCCGCCTGGCCCCCGACGCTAAAAGCCTCGAAGCCGGTCGCAAACTCTTCTACAGCCGCCGCTGGCGGCTTGTGGGGGGCGACGGGCAGTGGTTATGGGGCGAGTTCGTCTACGGCCCCAACCCCAACGGAAAGGCCATTGAATCTGCCGTCCAACTAACGACTGGCCGCTTCGTGTGTACCTGCCGCGCCCGCCAGCGCCCCTGCGCCCATGGCCTGGCCCTCGTGCTGATGCTCAAAAACGCCCAGGACCGCATCACCGTCATTCAGCCCCCCTCCTGGGTACGTTCGGTACAGTTCCAGGCGGAGCGAACGGCAAAAGCCAAAGCAAAAACCCTTGATGAACAGCGGGCATCGGATAGTCGCCAGAGCGACCGGCTTGACCTTATGGGCAGCGGCGTCGAAGAACTCGAAATCCGCCTCATCGACATTGCCCGCCGGGGCATCGCCGATACCCTGGCCCAGGGCCCGGATCAGTTCTACGCCGCAGCAACCCGACTCACGGATGCTAAGCTCCCTGGCCCCTCTGGAAAATTCCGCCGACTGGCCTCCCTGGGTGCCGATGGCACCGAAGCCGACGTAGCCCGCACGCTGGGTGACCTTTACCTCTTCGTCCGAGCCTGGAAAAACCGCGAAGAACTTTCCCCCGACCGACATGATGAGCTGCTGCAGTTCGCTGGTATGACCACCCGCAAGGGAGACATCCTCTCCCGCCC
>ENA-ORXT01007021-ORXT01007021.1-marine-metagenome-genome-assembly--contig:-NODE-7021-length-10227-cov-18.124335_pt1 | contig 10227 bp, 12 predicted proteins | sample MGYA00237868_ERZ511482 | MGnify/ENA metagenome assembly ERZ511482
GTGAAGAATCTACAATCAAGTGTGCTCAATCAATTATTTAATACAGGACGGATGGGTAGACTCATAGAAAATGAAGCAATTAATGGAGCTGAAGCATTTACATTGTATGATCTATATGCGAATACACAACGATATGTTTTTGACAATAATGCGATGACAGATACTTACTCCCGTAACCTGCAGCGCTTATATGTAGAAAAGTTAGGATCTATCTTAGAATCAGAAGATAATGATGTCAATATCAGCGATATCAAAGCTGGTGCAAGAGGGACGCTTTATTCTATCTATGACAGTATCAAAAAATCGAAAGGCAAAGGTAGTATGCATGCCATGCATAATATGGATATGAAGAACCGTATAGAGGGATGGTTGGATATGGAGGACTGATAAATGTTCCTGCATGAATTTTCAAATATAAGTACAACCGTACGGCGTATGGCTGTGCCTACGTCGGAGTGATCCCAAAATTTACTTTGAGAAACGCATATCAAACATTACTACATCATCAGAATGTTTCTAATAAATTAGAATATCGCTCAAGCGTAGGCGCAGCCTAACGCTTAACATTTCGTGGATAAGCATAAAAAAACCTCGATCAAGAATACACTTGTCGAGGTTTCAGTGGTGCCTATCCACCGGAGGTCGACAGGCAGGTGCCAACTCAGCGGTTTATTGTCAAAATGCTAAAACATTCTGCATACAATGCGTAATCTTTATCAAAATGAATTAGAATGAGTGATGAATACGGGTGATGAGCTATAAAACCTTTGCCCTACTATTTTTCTGAATATTTTATCGATTGTTCTACCTAAGTTTAATAGGTTATTCCATGAGCTAAAGGTCATTTCACTATTACCCACTTTAATAGAATATTGTAATGCTGCCCCAGCATCTAACATGGTGGCATTTTTTATGCCGCATTTTTTAGCTATTAAACTAATCTCCTTAATTGAAACCAAACCTCCATTCCCCGAAACTAAAAAACAAATATTGTTTTTATCATCTACCCCAACAAGACTTCTATAGGTCTTTTGTTTCCAGAAAATCTGATTCTTAGATTCCTTTAATATATAATCCCAGATAACACCATTTTTCATAACAGAAGGATGAGCTTGGCAACTATAGTTTATATTGCCACTTCTATTTTTAAATAAGCTTTTAGGTCCAACTATCGCAGTATCATCTATCACTTTGAAGTATCCAGATGAGTTTGAAGCTTCTCCCTTCTTATCTCCATCGACTATCACTTCTCCTCTAAAACTAAAATCACGTTCATAAAACGAACTGTTAATTGCAAAAGTGCTTGAACCCTGAGTCAAGTCGTAACTTGTATATCCTTTACTACTCAAAGCAACCTTAAATCCATTTTTTGTTTTAACTTTTAACAAAAGAAGTTTTGGTTTTGATAACCTATTTATACATCGCTGTAAAAGCCCACTATTACGTCTCCACAAGTTAAGTTGTGACACTACGTATAATTCGTCCTCTTCTACAATTTCAAAGTGGCGAAAACCTGTGTTGAAGAGTTCACCTTTATTTTCAAAAACTAAATGAATATTGGATTGAATATTAAACAACCAAATAAGAAATATTGCAACTCCAAAGATTGCCAACACCCGTTTCTTAAGAATTAGTTTTTTCAACAATCAAATTAATTTTATGACCAAAATATTCTTTATTTATTTGAATGGTCTAATTATGCTCCTCATGTAAAGAAGCATTGACCCCTATTGTAAGCTTTGTATTAAGTCAAATATGGATTATTTCATGAATAACTTTTATTACTACTGATTGTTCTTCGCTTAACCATGACTATTATATTTAGAATAATCAGGAGAAGTATTATCCCATTCATAAAGAAGCCAAAGAAGATACTGCCAAATGTTACGTAATCAATACCAAATAAATAACTCACATTGATACAAAAATCTGTACAATAACTATATACCCAAATCCCAAATTCAACTAAGTCTATCATTATCCTCTATCTTATATTTTTAATTAGATTCCATACCAAAAGACCTCCTATGAGTGGGTAACCTACAAGGAAAACCAACAGGTTAATAGCACCATAATTGAGCTTAAGAAGGTTGCCATGAAGACTGTTTATATACCAGTCAAATATATCTTTATGCATCTTTTTGATTTCTGTAGGTTCTTCTTTGTAGGATGATTTCCAATGAGGGCATGTGACGTCATGGCAGTACCATGTACAGTATTCCTTGATGTACTTATGTGTCCGCTTAGGCGCATCAAAGCATTCATTAAATACTACCATAGTGAGGAACGGTGATGCTAATATGAATAAGAAGATTATTATACGTTTGCTCATATGTATTTTTTCAAACTGTTATTTTCTACGTCGTGCCATCTTAGCGTTCCATCTATCTCTTTTCAATTTCTTGATTAGAGCAATTATACCTTTTTCGGTGTCTAAGTTTAATTCAGGGTACTCTGATTGTAATTCTGATTGACCACCATAGTCTACTATGAAGTGATGAAGACCATCGGATAACAAACTTAAATGCCATGAGCCATATGTTGCTGACTTACTCCTACCAAAGCTGAATGTATCACCTACTTCATGTCTGCCTTGCCTCCACAGTATGTCTTCGATTCTTGCCTCAAACATAATCCTATCCGAAAGTTCTTCTCTTGACAATAGTGTGATGATGAACCATAGCCCCTGTGACTCCGTATAGAGGTATTTTTCATTTATAGGACTCTCTTCAGTTATAACATTTATAAATTGACTATTCATCTTCTATCTCTATTGTTGTTAGAAATTTATTGAACTCTTCAGTGGTCATTTCTAATGCTTTGCTAAGACCTTCTATTTCTTTTTCAGAAAGTTCTTCTAATTCTACAGACTCAAAAAAGTTAATACCATTCCCTTTTTCAATATTGTAGGCATGGTCAAATTCATTCAAATAATAGTGAATTTCAAAATCTCCATTATCTTCTAAATCGACTTCTGAGACAAAATTGGCTTGGTAATAATTTGACCTAACTTCCTTTTTAAGCTTTTTTATGAGATACTTTTTTACATCATTTGAAATAGTTGATTCTGGGCAATCAACAGAATAATTACCCTCCTTTATAATGAGTTCAAACCACTCAGGAAAATTGTCAAGAGGTATCTTACACTCGATTGGCTTCATGTTCGAGTGTTCTTTCATATAATCAGAATTATTTATCTGATGCTGTACAGTTATTGAAACGTAGTTTTCATTTTGTTGTACTTCGAAATCGTTGTACACTTCTTCTCTTACAGAGTACTTGAGTTCTTTATCATATTCATATTCGAAAGAACCTCCTGAATCTTCTGCCTTATTAAGTAAACTCTGTTCTATTTCTTCTTGATATTCAGATAGTATATTGATTAGACTATATCCATTAACCCCCACATAAAATGGATAACCATGATTCAATAAAGCACCATCATCAAATTCTATACTTACTGAGTATCCTGCTTTCGCAATTGCTGTCAATAGTTCGTTAAGTGTCATTTATAATTTTTTATAGTAAATCAAAAATACAAGGGAACATAAGAAATCTATAATCTGCCACATTTATTTCTCTAAGTATATAGATAAATTGGATTAAAGAGGACCACTATTAATAAAAATACAATTGACCAGTTTTGGTTTTTACAATTGTAAAAACCAAAATACCCTCCAATCAATGTTACCCACATTCTTAAAAACTGATAGTATACATACTCTCTAATTTTTAATATAGCCAATAGCAGAATGCCATATGTAAAAAGTGCAGCAGCTCTTTGTAATTTTAGTTTAGTCATTAATTTAAGCCAATTAATAATTCACTTATATCTTGCTGATAATTATAAAGGTCTTCTTCCAAACACGTGAATGAAATTCTAATTAAACCTGAAGACGTATATTGATTTAAATTAACTGTCAATACTTCGCCAATGTCATTGACTTTGCTTATAGTAGAATAAGCGTAACGTCTATTCTCTACATCTTTGTAAAATCCCTCCAATGATGTTCCAATTATAAATTCAGACAATGCACCATCCATAATCGTAATCACAGAGGGGGTCATCTTTTGAGCAGTTTCCAATATCTCATTGAAATCGGCATGAGTCATATCAGTATTTAACTCTAAATAGCTAATTGTTATATAAGGGTACTTGCCAAATTCTTCTTCCTCAATTCTATCATTTGGATATAGGACATACTTTATGTCAGAGCTACTGCCTTTGAAATCTATTTTTTGTTGTTCAAAAGCTTCATTAACCCATTCAGGAGCAGCAGACCAGTTACCATTAAACTCCAACTCAAATCCATCTTTTATGGGGTATCTAAATTTTGTTTTTTTAACCTCATTATCTGTTGCATTGTCAATATTTTTTTCCACGTATGCATCAATCCCCATACTATGATTATTGATAGCTTCTTCATAATAATCATCAGAGTTTTCTCGAATTGCTGTTTCCAGAATTAAATCAAAATCAGGATTCCAAGAATCCAATTTACTTTTTGTACTAAGTGAATCAGTCAACATGTAATCCCCATTAATGAAACTGTAGTTTTTGATATTCCATCTATGTGGCGAGTATCTACCTCCATCATCTACATCCCAAATCCACACGAAGAAGATGTAACTGTTATCCTCAGTTATGACTTTGTGTTTATAGTAATCATCATATAACCAATTTATGTTTATTGAGTTATTTTCACATTCAACTAATAAAACTTCTCTTGGTCTACTTGGACTGGTTGTAGCTTCATAAGTTTCCAAATGAATTTCTTCAATTTCATTTCTATTTAAATCAGTCGTATGGTAATAATCATAAAATCGCTTATAATTTGGATTAACAAAATCATCCAATTCTGCCACTATTTCAAAATTCTCGTTTAACCATAAAACTCTATTGTATCCAATATGTGCATCATAGTACCTGTCTTGGATTTCCTTTGGCATTATTTCGCACAACAGTAAATGATTTATAATCCCATTGCTTTGAAATGGTATTTTTATGATTTTGACATCATCAATTTCAGCCTGATGCCACTCTTCCCAATCTTTATCAAAAGACTTAAACTGATAAAGCTGTCTTCGATAATCTTCAATAAATTCATTTATAGATTCATAATTTGCTTTAGTTGAATTAGAATAATTCCCTGACATTATATAATCAGCTGAATAAAGCATTTCATTTCTGATTTGGAAAAGTGGAGTTTCAGTTATGCATTCTTGATTCAAGTCACATGAGTAAAAATCATCATCCACTCTTTTAATGATTCCTTCTCTGTAAATAACATTATCTATCTCGTTGTTTTCGATTATTACTTTTTCAAAATCATATACATACAAATCATTTATTATGTAATGTATCGATAGATAATTATTTGTGTTCTCATTTAAACTATATTTCCAACCAATTGGAAATTCATCATTACTTTCTCTGAAAATATAATTTATGTCAAAAACTTCATCTACAATAAATGGGTATGACTCATCGTAGTCATGCCATTTCCCTTTATACTGATTATCATATATATGACCACAGAAGCCTCTTTCATTAGGAGGGTCTATATTCCTATCACCTTCACTCAGACAAAGTTGTTTGGCATCATATATTGATTCATCGTTAGATGATAATGTTCCTAATCTTATTAGTTTGTCTTGTGATTCATAAAAATAAAACCCTTCTACACTTTTACTTGTAGGCCTAATAAATAGCTTGATTTCATACTTATCATTAATAGTCCCTCCATAAACTTTAGTCTGAGCTAAACTTAGCGTGGGTGCAATCAAAATGTAGAATAGAAAAAGTATTTTCGATGATTCCATAGTGCAAATAATTTTAATCCAACCCATATATCTTTTCAAATTCTTTCAGATTCTTACCCAAGTCTTGACCACCGTTTTTTGAGAAGTAGTTGAAAAACATTTTCCTAAAATCTTTATCCTTAAGCTTATTTCTAAATTGTTCATATGAACCTAATTCAACTCCTTTACGATTTTTATAAGTGTCATATAAGCTTCGTATACTTTTCTTATTTGACTCTGTAACATTCTCAGTCCTTTTATATACTGGTTCGCCATCTAAGTAATGGTCAATGACTTTCTCTTTCGTTGAACTATCTGTAGCCTTATAAAATTTGTATACCCCATACACCCCAATGAACAATATTATTAACAAACTCAATAAACCTACCCTCTTTCCTAATTCTTTTTTGAATACTGTACTTACCTTTTGCTCTTTATTGGAAGACTGAAATTTAGATTCATTTTTAGGTATATTATCATCTTCAATTTCTGATAAATTTTCATTTTCATTTTTGCTCTTACGCAATGCCATTTGTCTTGCCTCTCTTCTACTCCAAAAAAGTCCTATCGCAACGAGAACAATAGGTATTATAAACAAACCCATGAATGCAAGTATATCACCTGAGGCTAATTTCTTATACCTTATTACTGTATCCAACAATCCAAGAATAGTTACTGAGGCAAGAATTGATGAAGCTATAGTTATAATAATTAGTGCGACACTTAGTTTTCTACTTTTTAATACTTTAAATCTCTTCTTAAGCATCTCTTCACGTATAAATCTTGCTAAAAAGAAAAGCAACCAAAGTGGACCATATAGTTTCAGATTTTCTGTTTGATTTTTTCTGATATAGGTAGAGGCTGAATCACTTATAGAGCTATTATTTACACTTAATGCTAAATTTACAATTGCTAATACCACCATAATTCCTATTATCCAATGCATTACTTTTAGTGTGGTATAAACTGGTTCTTTAAAGATGCTCTTATATGCTTTTTTGTAAGTTTTCTTATTGACATGAGATGTTGGATAAAGTCCAAGGTGATGAGCTTGTTTTATAGTTTTATTAATCTTATCACGTGATAGTAAATCAAATCTTTCAATATAATTTAGTTCAAGCTCTCTTGATATTTTGCTTTTCTTGTCTTTTTCTAACTTCTCAAGGAGGGTTGTCAAAAGCTTAGGGCTGTCGTTTTCAACTCTTGCGAAAAATTCTTTATTTGCATAAACCAAGTTGGAAGTATCATCTCCAAATACTTTTTTAACACAGTATTGAGAATATGCGTCTTTGTAAATATCTAATAAGAATACATCTGAAGTATAATCAAGAAAAACTCCTTTCAGTCTGTCATATAACCATACTGTTAAGTTAAATCTTACATCCTTAGTTTCATCCCATTTAGCATTGTTTGGAGTTTCGTTCTTATCAAATTCTACTTCTTCTACTGTCTCCTGTTGTTTGGCTTCTTCATTCGCATAACCTTCTTTTTCAAATTTTGAAACTGGCTCAATTACAATTCTCTTAGTTCGTTTTCTTTTTTTACCAGTATTTTCGTTGTCTGCGTAAATGACAAGGTCGAAAAACTCTTTCTTTGCAATCTTTTTGAGACGAATCTTTTTATGTCCATGTTCTGACAAGCTGCCTTTTATTGCATTTATTTTAATTGATGTTGCTTTATATACTTCCCATTGTATTTCTAATTCTTCCCCTTCTGTTATTGTATCTTTTGAAACTGTGAAGTCCAAAATCTTCATTGGTTCATCTGATTGATTTACAAAAACGCTATCATCTTCTTCAATATATTCTGCATCAGGGTCAGAATTTACAAATGAAGGATTGCAACCAAATGGTGATTTTTCGTGTGAATAATTATACCTTATTTCCTCGTTTGCACTTTCTTGATAATCTCCATCACCTCCATTATCATCGTTATCCGAGAACTCTTCTTCGAAATCATTATCATTGCCATTTTTTACTTTCCATTCATGGTCATAAATCAGTCTTCTATTTTTATTATTCAAAGTTTCATAGGCTTCATTGATATCTTTGAATCTATCTTCAAAAAAACTGTCACCTTGATTTTTATCAGGATGAAATTTTAATGACAATTTTCTGTAAGCTGCTTTAATTTCTTTTGGTGAAGCATTTCTCTTGACACCTAATATGTAGTAGTAATCTTTCATATAAAAAACAAATAACGCATACATGCTCTAATATACAATGCTTGAGTTTGGCACATTGAGCATGTGATAAACACTAAGGACAATAGATTTTTAAAAAAGCTTGGTGACAACCTTCGATACCACAGAAAGAAGCGTGACTTTTCTCAGGAAGAATTAGCCTATGCAGCAGACCTATCCTTATCCCAAATTGGACGCATTGAAAGAGGTGAGATAAATCCAACCATCTGTTCATTGAAAGTAATTGCTGATACATTAAAAATTGATTTAAGTACTTTATTGGATTTTAAATACTAATATCTTGGCTGATACTTATTGGCTTTCCTTTCATATGGAGAGCAATCCAAAACTTTATTGTAAGGTTGTATATACTTCCAAAACTTATCTGCCTCATCTTCACCATAAGTATACCTGTAATCATTCATGGCTTCCCTTGTAATTTGATAAGTATACTGCTTGTAAATATTTGTTTGGAATGTGACTAAAGCAAAGTACAAGTCTTCATAATCAACTTCTAAGCTGTAAAACTTTACCTTATTGATAGCGTCATCACCATAACTGTAATCAGTCGTGATATGGTCTCCTTTATCAATAATAATCTCTGTAAGCTCTTCGCAGCTTAGTTGGCTACTGACCTTTGACAAGGGTAATATACTAATGGTAAGAAGTATGACAATTAGCTTCATGTAATAAGTTGGTTAATCAATGAATCAAAAATGATTGTTACAGCCTTGTTTTTCTGAGGAGACTCAGAGATACGAAAAATAGCTGAGACGACATAATTTTTGGCGCAGTAAAATCAACATTACAAATTAAAGTTTGCTCTACTTGACATCTGAAAAATAATACCTTATATCGCAGCTCAAAATATATTTATGGATAAAATCTTTGAGTTCGGTTATGAAGGAGGGTGCGATATTGCAGAATATCATGAAGGTAAAATTGTATACCATACTGCAATGACAGAAAATAAAGATGGTACTTTTGATAATCTCCCAGACTTTTGGAATCATTACATTTCTACCAATAAATATTGGAAGCGTTCAGTACACAGATATAAAGTATCTCCTGAATTAAAACCCATCATAAAAGACTCCCTTATAAAAGAAGATATCATAAAGTATTACGAAAGAGCAATCGAAAGATGTGAATCTGCCATAAGGGATTTCAATAAGACAAAATTATTGATGATAGAAAGATTTGAGTTAGAGACTTAATGTAAAATTTTTAAAAGTAGATGAGTACCCAGGTATTAGACGAGCGCCAATATATGCGCTAATTTAGTAACTATAGAAAATAGGACTTATTGACTTTATACTATTATATAGCGGTTTTTAAACAATTTTAGTGGTTCTCAATTAATTCCAATCTATTATGTCTTAAATATCGAGAAATGTACGTCATATACTATGCTATAGCTCGATTTAAACTAATGAAGCTGTTCTGCTATGTTATTTTTAAAAGGACCAAAAGCTATTCATCTTATGAACTCTCATTTTCTTAGTCACATTAAAATTTTGGTAACATTAAAAATTTTAACAATGAAACATTACAAGATTTTTAATGAAGTTGGAGAGAGCGAAGAAGTATGAGCAAGAGTGAGAAAATGACCCGTTTTACAGCGAAGGAGATGTGTAGGATTTGCACGCATACTATGATATAGCATTTTATTAGTTGATTTTGCCATGCTTAGCATTTCCAAAGTTGGGTTAATGCAAAAATGGCTGGTTTTATATCACCACTATGATATAGCATTTTGTTTATCTATTTAGCAAATAACATCTTACTTCTATTTTTGTAACTAAGTAAAAGCTTAAATGCATCATTGCAATGGAGGGGGTGATACATCGACTTTTTTCCATTACCCCCTACACTTGGTGTTAGATGCAACAGAGTGAGGTAAATACAAAAAGTCGACTACAAAATCGACTACACAAAATCCTAAAACTAGAAAAACCCCTGCTTTTACAGAGGTTTCCTAATTTAGAATGTGGTGCCTCCAGGAATTGAACCAGGGACACATGGATTTTCAGTCCATTGCTCTACCAACTGAGCTAAGGCACCAGAATGATTTTTACTTGTTTATTCAAGGTCAGTTTTGCTAACTGAAAATATTTTCAGCCATTACTCCCTGCAGGCAGGCAGGCAGGCAGGTACCAACTGAGCTAAGGCACCTAAAGTAATTTTTACTTGTTTTCTTCAAAATTTTCTTTTTTACAACTGAAACTAATTTTCAGTCCTTT
>ENA-ORXT01007024-ORXT01007024.1-marine-metagenome-genome-assembly--contig:-NODE-7024-length-10222-cov-3.334648_pt1 | contig 10222 bp, 4 predicted proteins | sample MGYA00237868_ERZ511482 | MGnify/ENA metagenome assembly ERZ511482
CAGCTAATCCAACTAGTCAACTAGAATTGAATATGAAGCTCAATTCCAATGAAACTTTTCAATTAGAAGTAGTCTCCATCTATAATAAGGAGGCACAAGCTACCTACCAATTAAGAGGGGGCGGACAATGGAAGTATGACTCTACTAAAAATACCATTCAATTCAATAATTTAAGTTTAGAACCCGAAGCTGCTGTAGATATAATTGCCATACAACCTATTATAATAGATGTAGAAGCGGCTTTACAACAATTAGGTTTTAATAGTAAATCTATACTCTTGGATAAAACTACGACAGAAGAAATACAATGGGAGCAAGAAGCGCAAAAAATTATATGGTCAAAGAGGAAGTAGTTGAATGGCAAAATGGCTATATTGTTTTATTGTTTTATGGCTGTATTGTTTTCAGACTAGACGCTGGCAGTCAGCAATAAAACAATACAGCCATAAAACAATATAGCAATAAAACAATACAGCCATTTTGCCAATTCATTTGTCACATCAAAAAAAATCAACCAATGACTCAATCATTTTCTATAGGTCGACAAGAAGGAGTGGATATTTATATTGCGGAAGGTAAAAAGCTCGGTATGAGTCGCCACCATGCAACGATAGAAGTATTGGAAGATAGTGCAATCTTGCTCCTAGACCAAGAAGGAACCAATGGCACTTATGTCAACGGATTTAGAATTCGGAAGAAACAGATACAAGAAAATGACCAATTAAAATTTGCCAAGTATGAAGCTACTTTGGGATATTTCTTAAAAAACAAAAACAATAGCTATACCGTAAGAACCCCCTTAAATGATTTTTCCGAGGAGTTTCAGCAATTGGGAGGAGTAGACCAAGAACTACGAAAACAAATAAAACGCTTAAGTGATTTTAAAGGGCACTTAGATTTCTTGTTTCGGACCATGCGAAATATTCCTTTTGTGGTAGGCTTTTTATTTGCCATAGCTAGTTTTTATTCTGCTACGATAAGAGACCAATTGGTTGAATTAGTACAAGCACATTTGTATTTTTTTCTAATTCCAGCCTTGCTTTATGCACTGTTGTTATTTTACGTGATTTATCAACTATATGCGCCAAATTGTAAGAACGCTAGAAAAGAACAGTTACTAGCATTAGAAGCGCAACATAAAAAAAAATATGTTTGCCCTCGATGCAAGGAGTACTTAGGCTGGGACAAGGATTGGACTGCTTGGAAACGAATAGAGAAACACACTAGCTCCGGCTGTGAGGCTCTTTTTGTTAATTAACGCATTTTTTGTATTGATTTTTCTCATATTAATATTACCTTACGATTCTGATACTGTATCAAATAAATACATAACCAATGACGACAAGGTCTTTTCTTTTTCTGGCTATTTTATTCCCTATACTCACTTTTTTTTTTATGGAAGCGACCGAGGGGTTGGAAGCTGTTCCAATGGTAGTTGCTGCTGGTGATCGAGCACAAGATTCTATGGCTTTGGTGGCTTTGTATAATGCTACGCATGAGAATGGACCGTGGACGAATGAATGGGATTTGGAGCAGCCTATGGATACTTGGTATGGAGTGAGATTGAATGAAGAAGGTTGTGTGACCTATTTGGATTTGGATGGAGAAGTGGACTTTAGATATAGTTTCAATTCATTAGGCAATAATTTGAGGGGTATAATTCCAATAGATTTGGGTAATCTAGTCAATTTAGAATTCCTTGATCTTTCTGATAATCAATTGGTGGGTAGTATCCCCGCAGATTTGGGCAATCTTTATAATTTAACGGAACTTTACTTTTTTAATAACCAATTGACAGGGAGTATCCCAGTAGAGCTAGGCAACCTAAGTAATCTAAAAATACTTTTTCTTTTCAATAACCAATTGAATGGTAATATTCCACCTCAATTGGGCAATCTTTTCAAATTAACTAGTCTTGATTTTTTTAATAACCAATTGACGGGTAGTATCCCGACGGAGTTGAGCAAGCTAAATAAGCTTGAATTGTTGGGTCTCTCCAATAACCAATTGACAGGAAGTATTCCAATTGAACTGGGTAATCTAACTAATTTAATTAGACTTTCACTTTCTGATAATCAATTAAAAGGAAGTATTCCCGAAGAATTAGGTTTTTTAATTAATTTAACAGACCTTTCTATTTCTAACAATGAATTGACAGGGAATATTCCTCCGCAATTGGGAAATCTATCTAATTTAACAGAACTTTACCTTTTCGATAATGCATTGACAGGGGATATTCCAATAGTCTTGGGCAATCTAGTAAAATTAGAAGATCTTATTCTTTCAAGTAACCAATTGATAGGGAGTATTCCAGAAGAATTTGGAAATCTATCTAATCTATCTAGTCTTTATTTACATTACAACCAACTAACAGGGAGTATTCCACCAACCTTAGGAATCCTACCTGACTTGAAACTAGTTTTACTAAATAATAATAATTTAGAAGGATGTATTCCTAACAGTTTTTCTAAATTTTGTCAATACGAGCAAGGGGTAATTTCCCCAGGTTATGATCTAAGAAATAACCCTAAACTCGCTTGGCAAGGAGATTTAACCAATTTCTGTAATAATAAATCTTCAATAGGTGCACCCTGTGACGACGGCAATCCGAACACCGAAAACGATCTCATCCAAGCAGATTGTAGCTGTCAAGGCACTATCTCTCAAATGGACTGTGCAGCTAGAGATCGAGCTGCATTAATTGCTTTATATTTAGCTACAGATGGGGGAAACTGGACAACTCCTTGGGATACCACTCAAACGATGGATACTTGGTATCGAGTTAGATTAAATAATGATGGTTGTGTAGAAGAGATTGATCTTACTAGCAATGACTTGGTAGGTAATATACCTCCAGAGTTAGGGAATCTGTCTAACTTAACTTCTCTTGAGCTTGGGTTTAACCAGTTAACAGGTGGTATACCAGCAGAATTAGGTAATCTGCTTAACCTAAGTAGGCTGGAGCTTTTTAATAATGGATTGACAGGTAGTATACCAGCAGCGTTGGGCAATCTGTCTAATTTAACTGCTCTGGATTTTGGTACGAATCAATTAACAGGTAGTATACCAGTGGAGTTAGGTAATCTGTCTAATTTAACTAGACTTGATCTTTCCCGTAACGATTTGATAGGCAATATCCCAATAGAACTGGGTAATCTTTCAAATCTGGAAGGCTTCCTCTTATCTAACAATCAATTAACAGGCAGTATACCAGTAGAACTGGGTAAGTTGACTAAACTATTTGGTTTGTATTTATCAAACAACGATTTAATAGGTAACCTACCTTCAGAATTAGGAGAGATAGATGCACTCCAAATAATAGAATTAGACAATAATGATCTAGATGGTTGTATTCCTGATAATTTTTCAAGATTTTGTCAGTATGAACAAGGAGGTGGTTCTGAGCGCTATGATTTTAGAAATAATACCAAGCTTCCTTGGCAAGGAGATTTAACTAGTTTTTGTAATAACGAATCTTCAATAGGCGCCCCCTGCGACGATGGTAATCCGAACACTGAAAACGATCTCATCCAAGCAGATTGTAGCTGTCAAGGCACTATCTCTCAAATGGACTGTGCAGCAAGAGATCGAGCCGCATTAATTGCTTTATATTTAGCTACAGATGGAGACAAGTGGCTGAATCGTTGGGATACTGCGCAAACTATGGATACTTGGTATGGAATAACTACCAATGCCAATAATTGTGTAACCATGATTAGTCTTGCTTCTAATGGATTGTTAGATAGTCTTCCCGCCGAATTGGGCAGCTTATCTAATTTAATAGATCTTAATCTTTCTTTTAATCAATTGACAGGGAGTATTCCAATAGAGTTGGGCAATCTATCTAGTTTGAATTGGCTGGATCTTAGCTCTAATCAATTGACAGGGAGTATTCCAGTAGAGTTGGGTATTCTATCTAATTTAACTTTGCTGGATCTTAGCTCTAATCAATTGACAGGGAGTATTCCAGTAGAGTTGAGTAATCTATCTAAGTTAAATGCTCTTGTCCTTTCAAATAATCAATTGACAGGGAGTATTCCCTTGGAATTGGGCAATCTATCTAATTTACAATATCTTTTCCTTTTTGTTAATCAATTGGCAGGAAGTATTCCTGCAGAATTAGGAACTCTAGCTAATTTAAAACGACTTAATCTCCAGAACAACCAATTGACAGAGAGTATTCCAATGGAGTTGGGTAACCTATCAAATTTAGAAGAGCTTTACCTTCACGAGAACCAATTGAAAGGAAATATACCATCAGCATTAGGCGATTTAGATCAGTTAAAAAGATTATATTTGAATAATAATCAATTATCTGGTTGCTTTCCTGCTAGTTTCTCTAATTTTTGTGTATTGCCTTATAATTCCGAATATGATGGTTTGTATGAGTATTTAGGACAAACTATTTATTACTATAATGAAGATGGTTATAATCTAGGGAATAACGCTGGCTTATCTTGGCAAGGAGATTTTCAACGTTTTTGCGATAGAGAAGACTCAACCAGTGTATTCTGTGATGACGGTAATCCTACTACCATCAACGACAAAATCAACGAAAACTGCGAATGCATAGGAGAAGAACTACCAGTAGGTTGCAGAAAACTAGATTCCCTAATCTTACTACAATTTGCTGTTGCCACGGACAGTGCCAACTGGCTCACCAAATGGGATACCCTTCAACCCTTAGACACATGGGAGGGCATTACCCTCGACGAAGAAGGTTGTGTAATTGCCATAGAATTCAATAATAATGGGCTAAGTGGTAGACTTATTTCAGCACTAGGCAACTTAGAAAAACTTAGGGTACTTACTTTAACCGCTGACCGTTTGCAAGGTGCTATCCCTTCCGAGTTAGGGCAGCTACAGGAATTAGTAAGTCTTGATTTATCCAATAATAAATTAGATGGAGGGATTCCGGATGAGTTAGGTAGTCTTCTCAATCTACAGATTTTGAAATTAAGTGATAATGAGTTAGCAGGGGCCATTCCAAATGCTATAGGGCAACTATCTAATTTACTGCAGTTAGATTTGTCAGGTAATCTTTTCTTAAATGGGGAGATACCCGCTGAATTAGCCAATTTACAACAACTTAAGCTATTATTATTATTTAACAATCGATTTAGTGGAGAGATTCCTGCGGCTATTGGGTCTATAACAACACTCGAAGGATTAGATTTAAGTGGTAATCAATTAACAGGTGCGATTCCTGCTGCAATAATAAATCTATCAAATCTAAAGGCTTTATATTTAAATGGCAATCGCTTAGAAGGTTGCTATCCTACTGATTTTGAGCAATTCTGCTCTTTTGGTTTTAGTACCGATAATAGTCAAGCAGGCTATAATCTTAGCAATAATAAAGGCTTGGCCTATCAAGGAGATTTTGAGCAATATTGTACCGAAGGAACCTTTAGTGCTGTGGGGGCTACTTGTGATGATGACAACTTTAATACCATCAATGATGTGATTGGGGAGGATTGTAAATGTAAGGGAGCGCTTCCTCCTTCTTGTAGCACTTTGGATTCTCTGACCTTACTAGCTATTTACAAAGCTACGCATACCGAGCAGAAAGATTGGATAAAGAAATGGGATAAACTTGCACCTTTAGTAACTTGGAGAGGGGTTGAATTAAATGCAGCGGGCTGTGTGATTGCTTTGCAACTGCCCACTAATCAACTATCGGGTAAACTTCCAATGGAATTGTCGGATTTAGAAAGTTTGGAAGTATTAGATTTAAGTGGGAACGATTTAGATGGAAATATTTCAGAAGCATTACAAAATTTAGCTGCTTTAAGGACCGTAAATCTGCAAGCTAATCATTTCACTTTTGAAGATGTATTGCCTTTATTAGCTATTCCTACTTATGAATATGCATCGCAAGCGCCTTTTCTAAAAGAAACAAATTACCCAATGGAAGTAGGAGCGGATTTAGAAATAGACTTAATAATAGATGCCACTACCAATAATTCTTATCAAGCGTATCGAGCAGGTGTTCTGACAGATTGGTCTTTTGCTGACAATAGAGCTAGGCTAGCAAATATTACGCTCGAAGATGACGGCGTTTATACCATTCGAGCCACCAATATAGCTGCTCCTGATTTGACCCTTGAAAGCGAAAACATTAGGATTAATGTGGCTTGTCCTAGCAATATTACTATTGATGGTTGGAGCGCAGGAGAAGACCAAGAAGAATGTGGCGAATCGAGTTTATTATCTGGCACGATACCAGATGGATATACAGCTAAATGGGAAACAGATAGCAAAGCCACCATTTTATCTCCGAATGAATTATCTACGGATGTAAATAATCTTGAAGTAGGAGAAAATAGATTTAGCTTGGTTCTTTCCACTGATAAATGCGAAGGACTTAGCAGGGATGAAGTAATTATTACTAGAAATAACCAAGATAGAGCTACAGAAGACGATGAAATACAAGTAGTGCTAGGCGATTCTTCAGAGGTATTTGATATAACAGCGAATGATAGATTATCCAACAATTGGACCATAGAAATCATAGATCGACCAAGAAATGGTTCTTTACATCCGAGAGGAGATGGAATGTTTATCTATAGGCATAGCAACATTTACAATAAATATGATGAATTTGTCTATGAAGTCTGTGAGGTCAATTGTCCAGAGATATGTACAAGAAGTCGGGTCATATTAGAAGCAACAGAAAAAGAGTATCCTTTTCCCTTTGACCCCGGTTTTAGTCCAAATGGAGATGGTGTAAACGATGAGCTAGTATTTCTCGGCTTAGAGGATTTTAAAAAAGCACAATTGGTTATTTTTAATGTAAATGGAGATGAAGTTTTTAAAACCAAGTCTTACAAAAATAACTGGAATGGTATCAATCAAGAAAATGGTAAACCCTTACCCGAAGGGGTTTATTATTTCCAATTAAAACCAAACCTAGTAGACCGAGATGAATTAAGTATTGGAGGATATATTACTATTTTGAGGTAAGAAGTGTCGTTATGCCTAAAAAAAACATTGAATAATATAAAATATGAACCATATATTTTCTATCATTATCTTTTTATTGATTATGACCGTGGATAGTTCCATTATGGCACAGCAACAATTACCTTCCTCGAATCATCCCGATGATTTGTATTTAGGTAATCCTGCTGCTAGAAATAGTTGGTACTATCTTTTTGGGGATCCACCCCCATTAGTCTTCAATCTCCATTATAGAAACCAATGGCAAACTTCCCAAGTAGAAGGCACTCCATGGAGTGCAGGTGCTAGTTTAGAAAGTGTAGTGGGGACTAATAAAAACCATTTAGTTAGTCTAGAAGGACGTATAGCTCAATGGGGATCTTTAGAAAGTTACTATTTTAAAGGGCGCTATGCCATAAATTTGAATGGAGCGTTTGGGGGCGATGGGCGAAAATATAGTTTTAATTTAGGTACGGCAGTTCATTGGGAAAGTCTCCAATTAGATTTAGAAAAAATAAGTTTTAATAATCCTAATGATCAAGTGATTTTTTCAGATAATTCTACAGAAAGAGGAAGTTATCCTAGAATCTCTCTAGGCTTTTTTGGACACATTTCTAAAAAACTATTGTATGGTATAGCCATTTCTCAATGGTTTGCTGTAAAAGAAAGAATACAAGGAGCAGTCTCTTTTTATCAACATCCGCAAGTGTTAGGTAATATTAGCTACATAGCAACTTTATGGAATGATAATACTTATTTGGAATTAGCGGGGGCTGCCTCCTATGTAGAAAATACGCCCATCAATTATTCCTTTATGTTTCGTCCCCACCATCTGTTAGACGGGAATAGAAACATGGTATCTTTTGGTTTGGGCTATGTGAAGAATAGTTTCCAAGTAGAATTTAATTGGATCAATGCCGAGCGTTTTCGATTTGGTTGCTCTATGGACTTGATTAGTTTTGGCACTTATTCTTCAACCTTCAATAACTTTAGCACCTTTGATATTAAGACGTCTATTTTTTTACAATAAGATAAGCTTGCAAAAGTCCTTCATTGGTACCTTCAAAAAAGTATTTACCATCCGGACTTAATTCAATAGCTGTAGTTCGTTCTTTGACAAGTTTTTGGGTATTTATTTTTTTCCAGACCGTAGCAACGGAATGCTTCTGCCATATTTCCCAAGTCTTATCATCAAAAAGTAAGGCAATCAATTGATGATCTTGACTTTGTTTAATAGAGATAATTCGTTTATCGTTGGATATTGTTGGAATAGCTCCTAAACATATTTGGTTAGCCATTTCTATTTGGCCTTGTTTATTGATTAATAACCAAGAAGTATCTTGATAAGCAGTTAAGTATATCGGCTTATCAAGGTCTATATTGAACGAATTTTGTAAGGCTTCAGGAGTCACTTCTTGCTCATAAATACTTAGTGCACCCCCTTTGTCATAGGTGGCAATTTTTGCGTCTCTATTTATTCCGATGAGCCGAGTATTTTGTAATAAAGTAGCAGTAGTAGCTTCCAATTGTTTTTGCAACCAGCCAGATTGTTCTTTTAGGAATATTTTATTATTTAGCTGCTTAAGGTCTAAATACTTTCTATTATCTATCGTTTTAGGATTACTAAAAGTTTTTTCTCGAAGTTCTACTAGAACCAATTCATTTTTACTGCTAATCAATAGATTATTGTCTTCCAAGGGTAAGATTATGCTAGGCTCTTCACCGACAATTCGAATGGCTTTATGAGGTTTGTATTTTTTTCTGTTGACGCACGAGACAGATAAACGACCGTTCTTACTGCCGGAAACTAAACGACCGTTTTTACTTCCTGAAGCGGAGCGTTCTGCTACCCATTGTAAAACGGTTATTGGCTCAATTGGATGGAGACTCGTAAGTGCATTAAGTTTCTGCAATTTAAGAGAGGATCGTTCATCAGGACAACCACAAATAGCGGTTGTTCCAACCACTGTAGTACAAATATCTCGATAATTAGGGATGCCATCTTTATCTTCATCCCAACAACCCTCAGGGGTTACATGCACTTCTTTAGGGGTTTGAGGGCAGTTATCTGAGCCATTAGGTATGCCATCTTCATCATCGTCAGGACAGCCGAAAAGAAGCATTTCCCCCTTTTCATCAGGGCAAGCATCACTCTCATTATCTAGGTCATCTCTATCTGCATCTTGAAATAGGTAAATAGCAGCAATTCGCTGTTCTCGAATAGCAAAAACTAAGGTATCCTTGGCAATGAAATTTTCAGCTGTGTCTTTTTCTATCATTATTACAACTGCTTTATCCAGCCCTTTACTATCTAGGTAAGTTCGCACTGCCTTATATTTGAATTCGACGCCTTCGGAAGCTTTTACTCTGGTAAATAAACGTTTTAAAGGAATTATTTCTTGCGGGCTGGCTGAAAAATCATAATAGGGAATTTCCTCATTCAAGGATAAAGAAGCTCTGAGTTGCTTTGCTTGTTCTTCATTTTGCAAAGGTTTTACTTTCGTATAGTGATTCAACAAGGCAGTAAAATCCTCGACTGTACTCAAAGGGCTGGTCTGTCCTAATAAGCTAAGAGCATTTGAAAGAACAAATAAGAACAAATAAAATTTGAGGTTCATTAGTAGTTTTGCTTAGATACAAAGGAAAAATAAAATGCAATGGCGTAGCACTAATCAATCAGTAGTGATTTTTATGTACTTGTCGGAAATAGAGAAATAGATAAGAAGACCTACTGAAAGGAACTATACTGATTTGGATTAAAAGCTGTACTCAAAAATACAAGCCTAAAAATAAAATGCTCATTATTCTTCCGACAATTTTAAAATTAAACCTACTAAGATAATAATTACAGTGCAAACTTGATTTGCAATGTAATCAAAAACGCCAAGTTTATCTAACTATCAAAACTAAATCTAGAATTATGAAAAATTGGTTCAAGCAAGTTACAAAAAAAGCCACCGAGTCAGATACTCAAAAAAAGGCTCTGATCTTAGGTGGGGGTGTAGTAGGTACAGGCCTTGCGCATAGGTTACTATGGAGTATGGACGAAGATGGAGCAACAGTTTCGGAAACTACTACTATGTCGGATTCTCTTGAGATATTAGAAAAATCGGTAGTTGAAAAATCGGAAAAAGCTAATGATACCTTAAGTTTTGACGAGGCTTTTCGGCAAGCTAGAACGGAGAATGGAGCGGGCAGTTATTTTACTTGGAATGAAAAAGTATACAATACTTACTACAAAGAAGAGTGGGAAGCTAAGACGCCTGCCGAACAAACCGCTTTT